>Ga0163163_10003906_pt1 | contig 12713 bp, 12 predicted proteins | sample S65metaG_FD_119766 | JGI IMG/M metagenome (GOLD analysis project Ga0163163, IMG submission 119766) | Switchgrass rhizosphere microbial communities from Kellogg Biological Station, Michigan, USA - S6-5 metaG | ecosystem: Host-associated > Plants > Roots > Rhizosphere > Soil | place: USA... | reverse complement strand
TACTACTGATAAGAACGGACAGTGCAGGACCTTAGTTCAACATCATGTAAACAATAAATTTGAAGCACATGCAGGAATACTAATGTGGCAGGTATGGCCGCAGCCAGCTATAAACCCAGGTACCGGCTAAAGCACTTGCAAACACTGCAAGAATTACAGTATGTCCAGCTCCAATCAGCGCTAACAGGGGTCCAGGGCACGCGCCGGAAAAAGCCCATCCAATTCCAAATAGTAAGCCTCCAAAAACGTATCCCCAATTAAATTGTTTTTTTGACACTACAATGGGTTCTCCATCAACCGTTTTGATTTTGAATTTTTTAATAGCCCATACAGAAAATATACCGGTAGGAATGGCTGTAGCAAACAACCCATACAACTTAAAGCCATCAAAACGAAACATCTCCTGCATACGCCACCATGATACGGCTTCAACTTTACATAAGACAAAGCCGAACACAATACCAAGAAAAAGAAATCGAATTTGTTTCACAGTTAGAGGTTTAAAACCAGGGGTAATAAATAGTTTGCGCTTAGTATGCCGGCAATAAAAAATGAAGCCACAGCTATTAACGATGGCCACTGTAACATAGATAGTCCCGTAATGCCATGTCCGGAAGTACAGCCGCCTGCATAGCGGGTTCCAAAACCCACCAGAAAGCCTCCGACAACAAGAAGCAGAAATCCCTTAAGGGTTAACAAAGCCTTCCAGTTGAATAAAGATGTCGGCAGAAATCCCTTTTCAAATGAAACACCGTGTTGCTTTAGAATGGAGAGCGTTTGTGGTGCGATCGTTTCAGCCTGCCTATCACGCAATAGGTATCCTCCAATAAAACCACCAATTATAATCCCGGCTGCAAAGAAAAAAGACCAGCTTTCCTTTCGCCAGTTATAATGCAGAAAAGAAACATTACCTGGAAAACAGGCAGCACACACCTGTCGCATTATTCCAGATACTCCCAGCAATTTGTTGCCAGCAATCAACAGGGCTGGCACCGTCAAACCAATGAATATCCCACCCAGGTACCAGGGCCACGTTTGTTGTAAATATGACATGTCCTTTTTGAAGAAAGATAGGACTTTGCAACAATTACTTGGCTGACTAGTTTCCTAAACAAACATTTGAACAGCTCTATAGGGATTTCATGAATGTTATTTAATTTTTGAAAGATGCGTTTTTCGGTTCTGCATGGTTTTGCAACAAAGGGTATAAAAACTTAAAGCTGCTACTATTAAAAAAATTGGATAGACGATTAAATTCTAAATGCAAAAAGGAGGAAACGGTCTCCCGCAATTGTCATTTAGTTGGCGATTTCACATCAAGTGAAGTCAAGAATTGCTGTGCACGTCATTAACCAATCATTGAAGTGTCAGATGTAGCAGCTCCATTATTAAAACATCATTTATGAAAAAGTGTCTTTTCCTCTTTATACTGGCAGTAACGAGCCTGTTAAGCCTGCCCGCTTTATCTCAAAATAAAGACAAGAAAAACGAAGCACCCAAGGAGGATACTACTCCACTCCTCGGGCTCGCTGGCGATAACCTGGACCTTTATGCCGTTCTGGATTTGTTTCAAAAATCAAAAACTGTTGAAGCCTTTGAAAAATCATTAAATGATGCGGAGTTAAAGATCAATAACCTGGATTTGAACCTGGATAAAAAAATTGATTTTATTAAAGTAGTTACTAATAAAAATGGTGATTCGTACCAATTTATACTACGGATTGATGTGACTAAGACAGAATCGCAGGATGTTGCAGTCATACTGCTTGACAAAGACAAGGATAAAAAGATCAGCCTACAGATTGTTGGCGATGAAGAATTGTACGGTAAGGATTATGTTATTGAGCCAAAAGGAAATTCGTCCGTTACTCCCAACCCCGGTTATAAGGGTGAAGATCCTATTCTTGTAACCGTACCGCCCTCAACAACTACGGTACAGGTTGTTCAATCCGCGCCTATTGTACAATACGTGTATTCGCCCGCATATGTTCCCTATGCACCTCCTTACTACTATGGATATTATCCACCGTGGTTTGGATTTGCAACTGTTATGGCGGTTGGCATATATCGTAGTAACCATTACTATGGTCATGGAGGTTATTACGGAGGGCATTACCACGGCGGGAATAATAATGTAATTATTAACAATGGGAGCAGGAACAATATCAATCATTACAATAACAATAGCAGAAACCGATCCAACACGGTTTCGGACAACCGGGCTAAGGGTAATTATGGCGACGGAGCAGGAGCAAATCGCCGCAATCAATCCCCATCAGTGTCAAATAATATGTCAAACAGGCAATCATCCTCTGCATCAAACCGGCAATCGCCTTCCATGTCGAACAACATGTCAACCAGGCAATCTCCTTCCGCATCAAACCGGCAATCACCGTCTACCTCAAACAGACAATCACCGTCTGCTTCAAACAGGCAATCTTCTAACTTTTCGTCTTCACCATCAACCAGGTCAAGTTCCAGTTCATACGGAGGCGGAGGACGCTCAATGGGAGGTGGTGGAGGTGGTGGCCGTTCGGGAGGTGGAGGCGGTGGCGGAAGAAGACGCTAATTTGTTACCAGTTTGAGGCAACCAACAAATTGCATGTTTAAGTTGAATACTATTGCCAAAATGTGAAGAAATCAACATGCAAACAGGAACGGTTTAAAACGTAGTTGTTGTTTGCTCTTAGTGCAACCAATCGGCGATATGCATGTGCAATAGTTTTGTGGACTTTTTAAATGCGTGATTTACATCATTAATTAACTGGCCTGTCGGAAGCACTCATGTCTCTGACAGCAACATATTTGCCGTTTCTTTTCTCAAATAAGGTCATATAATTTCCTGTATTAATTGGAGCCTTGACAGAATCAACAACTTTGAAAGAACCAATTTCCACAACAAAGTTTCCATCGCCCGATACAAACACTTCGTTCGTATTAAATGAAATCCGGTCCGAACTGGAAACAACATCGTCTTTTAAAAATTTTATGATGGCTTCCTTGCCTACCAGGGGTGGCCGGTTTTGAAAGAAGCTGGTGGCATCGTCAGCATAATAACCTATACTTTTCAGTTCACCACTATTATATACTGCGGCAAATGCATCTTCCTTTGCCTGTATTTCTTTTTTTATCTGTTCTTTATCAACAACTACTTGTTCATTAACTTCTGGCGTGGCAGATTCTGCTTTTTTTTCATTGCACGCGAAGATCAAACAGGTACATCCCAATGAAATTCCTTTTAGAATACTATTTTTCATAATAAAAATATTCTTTTGCTGGTCAGGCCATAGAACCTGGCGCATAAACCTGATAATAGACACTCCTCAGGTTGTTTTGCAGCCCTGTATAGCTGAACTTTTTTAGAAATGGATTGTTAAGCCCTGATGAGGGCCGCTGCAGGCCAGGCCTTTGCACGGCAACAATTGAATTCTTAAAGATTATATTTTACACGCTAAGAGGCCCCATTATCGCAACCGGTTCCACCAAATTCGATTATGTCAACCACATGCCTTACAGAATGTGGGGTACTCAAAGCAAAGGGTGCGTATCCCGGTATGAAAAGACTATATTGATAAAGATGCGATTACAAAGTGTTTTATGACGTCTGGTATTAAGTAGGAACTCCACTCATTTTTCGCACCTCACGTAACCTTCACATCATCACCTGTCTGCTCATTCTGTATTTTCTTTTTCTCCTCCATCTGTTTTAGTGTCCCGGTTTCTTCCTCCACTTCAACATTCTTTATCCACACTGCATACTGGCTTGGATAGATCCGTGAACCAAAATTGGCAGCATATGCTTTTGTGAATTCCGCACCGAAATATAAAATCAAAGAGGAATAGTAAACCCACACCAACAGAACTACAAAAGAACCCGCAGCCCCATATGTTGTTCCAACATTGGTACTGCCAATATAAAAAGTGATCGCAAACTTACCCAGCATAAACAATATTGCAGTGGTCATAGCGCCTACCATTACATCTTTCCATTTAATCTTTGCGTCGGGTAATACTTTAAAAATCACCGTAAACAAACCAGTAATCACAATGAATGTAATAAGAAGATTGATGATGTAAACAATGATTACGGTAAGGTCCGGAAAACGTGCCTGCAATCTATCCATCAATCCTTCGATCAATCCATTTATGATCAGTGAAACCAGTAAAATAAACCCAAGGCCAACAACAACAGAAAAGGATATCAACCTGTTCAGGATGATTTTTAACCATCCATTCTTTGGTTTTGCCTTAAGATTCCAGATGATGTTCACCGAATCCTGGATCTCTGCAAATACAGTAGTTGCACCCACTATTAGCGTGATAAATCCAACGATGGCAGTGATTGTACTTTTCCCGCTTAGTGTAGCACTTTTAATGATCTGCTGAATTTGTGCTGCAGCTTCGGCGCCAACAAAACCTTTGATCTGTCCATAAACGGTTCCTTCAACAGCTTCTCTTCCATAAAAAAGATCAGCAAAAAAGATCATCACAATCAACATGGGACCAATGGAAAAAACCGTAAAATATGCAAGTGAACCACTTAGCTTGAAAACATTGTCATCGCTGAAACCCCTGAAAGTATCACGTAATAGTTTCAATACTCCTTTGAAGGTTATTTTTTTCTTCATCGGCGTTGAAGATAAAAAATAAAGTACGAGGTACGAAGGTTACATTTTGCCATTTTAATAAATGTACTAATTCATCTGGTCTGGTATATTCTTAATTAACGTGATTATATAATTAATAACTGCATTAAAATTTCATAATGGAGGAAGACTGAATGGGTGACTTTTTATGTGAAGACATATAAACGACAACGAACCTCTTTCGAAGTTCGTTGTCGTATCACCTTCAAACCAATGGAAATACTAAGCCTCTATTTTTTCCCACTTGGTCCGACTGGTAGCTTTTACCTGCATCGTACCATTTGAAGTGATTTCCACGTTGCAGATCTTGTAAAGACCGGGCTTATAGTCCTTTGGTATCGACAGCCCTTCTATCGTTGCCTCAGAAGGAAGCCGCCCGCCATCACCGCCTGCAAGCGTGTTGAGTACTTCAATTTTTTTCATGGGACAGAAATAAAGGATCGCTTTGCTAAAACTTCTTTCCAAACGCACCGGCGATATGTTACCTGTAATGGTTTGCCCATGTGTCATCTTTTCCTCTTCCATTTTTTGTTTTAATACATGGGGCTGCGAATAGCTGGTGAGAATTACAGATGTTTCTTCCTGAGCGGTCCTGCCCTTTGCACCAAAAACACTTGCAAAAAAGGACCTGTTTTCTTTTTTCATATAGGGAATTTTAAGGGTGAAAAAATCACAGTACTACCTTGTCCTTTACAAAACGACTTTGCCTGGAAGAAATAATTCCCATCAAATTTTGGCAGCAGAAGAATTAAACCTGAAGTATCGATCAATTACCTTAGAAAACCTTGTACGGAATGCAGTACATGACCACTCTTTTTCTTTGCCACAACTCCTATAACAATTTACGAAAAAAATGTTTGGAATCGTCCAAACATTTTTTGTTTTTTATCGATAATAAATTTGGAGGGCTATCCCCTTTTAATGATGAAATCCTTTATCTTGTCCCTGAACGTTGTTCCTCGTCCAGCAATTCATCATGCGCTTCCTTTTGTAAAGACAGCACGATCATCAAAATTCCAAAAACAGAAAAGGAAATTCCACACCACAGGTTTATGTCCTTTGCCTGTGCAGTTTCATTCAAAAAACTATAGATCGTCAATAAAATTCCAACTATCAGGAAAAAGCTGCCAATGACAAAACGCAGATCGAAGAGTTTATTGAAGTTCATGTATGAGCGTTATTAGTAAAGAATGATATTTAAAATGAGAGTGGCGATCAAAACCAGTACTCCCAGCCATAGAGGATTTTTATACCAAACCTTTGTTGAATCTTTTGTTTTGGGGGTTAAACTGTATACCAATCCAACCAGCTCATTGTCTGGTTTGCGCTGCGTAAAGCTACTGATCAATGCAGTCATAATAAAGCAAACGATAAATGCGATGCCAGCAATATTAAACGCCTGGCTTGTGCCTGAATAGAATTCATGAATGTTGGCAATCCACCCTCCTTTTCCTTCCGCCACCGTCAACCCATGCGTTAGAGCAGCTGCAGTTGTACCGGATACCAGTCCCCAGAAGGCACCATTAGCCGTGGTTTTTCTCCAAAACATTCCCAGGAAGAATGTTGCAAACAAAGGGGCATTCACAAATGAAAAAACCAACTGCAAAAGATCCATGATACTATTGAATCCGCGAGCCACATACGCCGTGGCAATTGAAATAAGCACACCTACAACCGTGGTAACTTTTCCTACCCATAAATAATGCCTTTCGGATGCCGTTTTATTTATGTGGGATTGATAAAGGTCAAATGTCCAAACCGTATTGAATGCAGTAACATTCCCCGCCATGCCACTCATAAAAGAAGCAATCAATGCGGTGATTCCGACTCCCAAAATTCCACTTGGATATAAATTCTGAAGCAACACCGGCAATGCCATGTTGTAATTAGTATCGCCATTAGGTGTTTTAGGTAATTCATACCCCACTCCTGTTTTTTGTAGTGCCAATAAAAGTATACCTGGCAAAATAACAATGATGGGCATGAATATTTTCGGTACTGCTGCAATAATTGGGGTTCGTCTTGCATCATTAATATTTCGCGAGATCATAGCCCTTTGCACAACCAAAAAATCGGTACACCAATAACCAAAGGCTAACACAAAGCCAAGTCCAAATATCAAACTGAATGCATCAACGCCCATCGGATTGGTGGATGCATGTGCCATACCCTGCCACACGTGCAATTTTGCATTGTCAACATTTTGAACAATACCCTCAATTCCACCGGCCTTCTGAAATCCTAAGTAAACAAGTGGTGCTATTCCCAGTACGATTAAAAAAAACTGCAAGACCTCGTTATATACTGCACTTGTTAATCCACCCAATAAAATATACACCAACACTACACTGGCTGCCAGCCAAATTGATACATTAAAATCCCAGCCTAAAATTATTTCAAGCAACGCAGCCAAAGCATACAATGAAATACCCGACGAAAAAACCGTCATCACAGCAAAGGTGGCCGCGTTAAACGTTCTTGTTTTTTCATCGAAACGAAGTTTTAAATATTCAGGAACACTACGTGCCTTGCTTCCATAATAAAATGGCATCATGTACACGCCAAGAAAGATCATGGCAAATGCAGCACCCAGCCAATAATAATGTGCAGTGTACAAACCATATTTGGCGCCACTGGCCGCCATTCCCAATACTTCCTGTGCACCAAGATTTGCAGAAATAAATGCAAGTGAAGTAATCCAGAGAGGAATACTCCTGTTGCTCATTAAAAAATCATTTCCCGTCTTCACTCTTTTTTTAAGAAGAAAACCTATCCCAACAACAAATAAAAAATACAAAACAATAATAGCGTAGTCAATCGCCTGGAGTTGCATGTTGGTTTGAATTTATTGGTAGAAAGTAAGAATGCTTAAAAATACATTTATCAGCAATACAAACTAAAAAGTTTTGTATTTAGTTTCCATCTCGTCATAATATTTTTTGAGCACATAAAATGCTTTCTTTTTGTTTCCATTGTGATCGAACAAACCTTTATTGTTCCAACCTTCCTGGTACACAGGATTATTGCGACGCGGCGACCTGAAATCATTTAATATCCACGGCGAAACCCCCACATAATTATCAGGCATGCGCTTCATCATTTCAACCTGCTCTTTATAATACCATTCCTGGTATTCCTCGCTCCATCTTGTCAAACTGTCGCCATGAAAACCACCTAATGCCTCTGCACCGGTTTCACTAAAGAAAAGTGGTTTGGAATATTTTACATCCCATTTTGCCGTACGGCAATTGGAGGGCAGCCCTCCGTACCAGCCCAGGTATTCATTAACAGAAACAATGTCTGTGAATTGGCCCAATGGATCGTCGATGGTTTGCACGCCATTTACATTGTGAACTTCTAAAGCAGCTGAAACCAAGCGTGAGCCATCTATTTGTTTTGCTGTTTGAACCAAACTGCTCATGAATTTTGTTCTTGCAGGGTTTACTGGCGTTTCATTTCCTACAGACCAAATAATGATGCTGGCACGATTATGATCTCGTGTGATCATTTCCTTTAATTGCTCTTTGGCTTTTTGTAAAACAGTGTCGTTGGTAAATTCTATAGTCCAGTAAACCGGAATTTCAGACCAAACCAAAATACCTAATGAATCGGCCGTTCTTGACATGTTTTCGTTGTGTGGATAATGTGCCAGCCGAACCATATTACAATTCAAATCCTTTGCCTGACCTAATAATTGCAATGCATCGGACTTGCTGTATGCTCTTCTACCCTGTTTAGGATTTTCTTCGTGAATGCAGATACCTCGCAGAAAAATGGGTTTGCCATTTAAAAATATTTGTTTGCCCTGGACTTCAATTGTTCTGAAACCAATTTTATCTTCTATCCTGTCAGTTTTCGAGGAGATAATAACCTGGAAAAGCTTTGGTGTCTGGGGCGACCATAGCTGTAAGTTTGATAATTTGAAATTAAAACCAGTGCTGTCACCATTGGCATTTATCTTCTTTTTTAATTTCAGTTCAGGTATTTCAATTGTTAGCTCTTCATTTGATCCGGACTTCAATTTTACCCAGCCCTCTATAGTTTTATCCTTTGTGGATGAAGAACTTTTTGCGAGTTGGATGGAATAATCGATAATAAAATTGTTGGGAACGGTAACCAGGCTCACATCTCTTGTTATTCCACCATAGTTCCACCAGTCTGTATTCAGCGTTGGAATTTCATCCTTGAAACGCTTGTTGTCAACTTTTACAACAAGAAAATTATCTTTTGATTTCAGTAACCCGGAAGGAATTTCAAAATTGAATGGAGTGAATCCACCAAGATGCATTCCAAGTTTCTTTCCATTCAAATAAACATCCGCACGGTAATTAACCGCACCAAAATGAAGGAATACCTTCTGGTTATTATTTGGGATTTGTACATCAAATGATTTTTTATACCAAACTGTTCCTTCATAATATAAAAATTTCGCTTCCTGTGAATTCCAATCGCCCGGACATTCAGACTGTACTTTTCATCATAGCCATGTTCCTTTCGATCCGTTTTGTTTTCGGGAACATCACTGTTCCAATACGCTTCTCGATCATTTTCATTTCGCTCATCCCAGCGGTAATTACGAAAACCTGTTTCGTAGGGATCCATAATGTATTGCCATTTACCGTTAAGACTGATGGTATTTCGCGAACCAATATTAGAAATGAGAGGCTGCTGAGGAAAGCTTTTGGCGGATGACAAGAGAGCTAAAAGGAAGAAAAAATATTTACTCATGTCCAAATATATCTATTGTCGGATATCCAAAGCATGATCTGCAGCAACGCTATTTTGTCCGGTCCAAACTTTTATTGCTGTCCAGGGCATCGATGGCGAAGACCAGAATTCATCATTTTCGGGCAAGCCCAATGGAAGGAACACCTCGGTACATAAATAAAGGCTACCAGTATTGATATAGGAATCTGCAAGATTGGGCTGATAACCATAAAGGCCAATGTTGAGCCAACCATCTTTTGTAAATGTTGATGGTGACTCCAATGTTTTTTTAATGACTGCAGTTAATGCGCTTCGCACCTGTCCGGGAGGTAATGAAACCGGTAATTGTTTACGCAGAGAAATATCTGCCAGGTGATGAAAGGCACCGGCACGATAGGTAATAGAACGGCCGGTTACTGAAAATGTTCCATCTGTATTAATAGCTCTTTCCTGTATCTCCGCATAACGTTTGTTGATTTTATCAAGGTTATCTGTAAACCATGAATACGTTTTATTTTTTTCATTCACAATGGAAACCACGGCAGCCAGGTAAGGTTGAATTACATAGCTGTTATAGTAATCGTCGTGGTACTGCATACCATCCGAAAAAGTTCCATCGCCTATGTACCAATGTTGTGCAAACTCCCTAATCGCATATTCTATTCTTAAAGGATCGTAGTCATATCCATATTTACAAAAGAAAGCTTCTATCAAAGCAGAAAACAAGATCCAATTATTATAAGGCGGATTTGTCGTTCGCGATTGCTTCAGCGCTGTAACCACCTGCACCTTGACAGTTGTATCCAAATGATTCCATATCCATGGAGAACGAACCAGTCCCAATGCAAAGAAAGAGGCGTCAACAAGTGGTTGTCCTCCTGTCCACTTTAAATAGTCTTTGGAAGTTGGATTAACAGCATTCGCAATTGCTTTCAATGTCCACTGGCGATATTGTTCACGCAACTTTATTTCTTCTGCGTTACCTCCTTCCAATTCAAGCCAGGGTGCTATTCCGCTAAATGTCCTTCCCAAAGCTTCGAGGTAAGATGCCTGCCTGCGGTTGTCTTTGTTATCGACCGTTTTGCTTAATTCAACCGGCATTTTTTCTTTTAACTGGCCCTGCGAAAGATTAGATAACACGGGCCTTGCGATTCTATCTAGATTGGTAAGCCATATTTTACGATCGCTTTCTTTGTTTTGAGAAATGGCAAAAAGAGAACAGACAAACGCGATAACGAGAAAGAATAATTTTGTCATCTTCGGTATTTCAATTTTTTTTAGTTGGTGCCGTCACAATCAATAAAATTTTATGGAACATGGAACCTGGCCATTCCATCCATCGAAAATTTATTTATATACCACTCGCAATTTTTTCGCTGGTGAATAGATCAACAAACTTTTACAACTTCCATATTTAATAAAGAACCCAGCTTGAATAGTTTAGAACTAATATGTCCCAGGCCCACTGCACAATGATGTGCGGGGCCATGACTACTCCATTCATTCACAAATCTTCTTGCACCAATTGAAAATTTATAACGACTATTTGTGTTTCCAATTTGCAGGATCGGTCCCGGGACGGATTCTCCTTCTGCTATCAGCAACATTAGTGTACCATCTGGTTTGTCAACCACAGAAAGCAAGGTTGCAGCTCCGTTCTTTATACTCATTTCTACAGACAGCCCACTTCCTACTTTGCCGTGATACACCTGCAATGGACGCACTTTAGTTTTACCTTCAGCAATGGCGATGTGACCAGGACCGTCATGTCCCATCAAAACAACATCTTCTTTAAAATCCATTGCGTAGAATTCAGTAAAAGATCCGCCTGCGCCAAAACTGTCCATGATCTTCATGGCCTGCACATTCTTGATCTCGTATTCGCCTGCTACAGGAATTCCTCTTGCGGTCAATAACGAATTGCCTAAAATGATTGAAGCAATGGCGTCTTCATTTTCTTTATTCCCTGTTCCTTTGTAATAGTAGGCCATCGATCCAAGACTATATTGCTCCACCAGTTTATCGAGGGCCACTGACGTTATTGCTGCTTTTTTAAGTTCTTCATGATCACAATCATCCTGTATGTCAAGTGATGAATAAAAAAACTCAATACGATCTTTTATTTGCTGATCAGAAACCTGTTTACGCAGGGCAACCAATTCTTCCACTTCAATCAGTTCAATATGTCCGCCGAAGTATTTATACTGTTGCGTGAAATCTGTATAGATGTCTAACATTCCACTATAATAATGACCCATACATCCCAGGCGGTTATAGGCCATAATATGAGCTACCCTCGTAGCGTCAATCCATTCTTTCACTTCGGTCCAACAGGCATCGTCCTCTTTCAATAAACCTGTTATTTGATGAAACCGTATTCCCGTTCGATTAAAAACATTGGCTATTTCAGGCACAGGACATGGAGAACAAAATGCCAGCCATTCACCTGTCATTTTAGTTCGGTCGTTCATTGAATTAAAGCTGTCATAATCGATAGCTTCCTGCGGTGAAAGATTCAAAATAATGACAGGTGCCTTTGCCTTTTGCACAACAGGAAGCACTGTTGAGGACAGCGCGTAAGTTGTAACATACAGAAAAATCAGGTCGACTTCTTCCCTTCGAAACAGGCTTGCTGTCTCAAAAGCTCTATCAGCCGTATCTACAAGACCTGCATTTATGACCTTTGAATGCAATACCAAAAGTCTTTGATGAACAACATTGAGATATCCATCTAACCTTTGTTTCAATCCTTCAAATTGCGGCCAGTAAGCATCCAGCCCTATTCCAAACAATCCTATTTTTAGTGTTGATTGCATTTATCTTCCAGTCAAATGTATTACGTAACTATACGAATATTTTTTCTCTAACAAACGATAGGGCTCATGGGGCAATGCACCCCAACTGTTGTCACCACCCACCCCTCTTTGCTTCAGATCGACGTTAAGATAAACTTCTTTTTTTGGCTTAATATCAGTTGGATGTTGTTGTTTTTTGGTGAGCCCCGGATCCAGATCCTCCGTTTTCATATTTGTGGCACTAAAGCAAATTGGCTGACTACCTTCAATGCGAACACCTAACCCATTGCTATCAGTGAGTATTAACCAGCGTACATCTGTTTTGTACCCGGATTCCTGTGGACGAATGTAATTCCATGAATACTGATTCTTCACTTCGTCTTTATACAAACCAACAAAGGAAGCCGTGTTGCGGTCGCTATAATTTTCCCATGGCCCCCTGCCATAATATTCCAGGTTTGAAAACTGCGGCGCTAATTGCATACGCATTCCAAAGCGTGGCAGTTCAGGAAGATCACGTCCTGTCATGTCAATTGAAGCAGTAACTTTTAAGCTTCCGTCATTT
>Ga0163163_10003905_pt1 | contig 12713 bp, 10 predicted proteins | sample S65metaG_FD_119766 | JGI IMG/M metagenome (GOLD analysis project Ga0163163, IMG submission 119766) | Switchgrass rhizosphere microbial communities from Kellogg Biological Station, Michigan, USA - S6-5 metaG | ecosystem: Host-associated > Plants > Roots > Rhizosphere > Soil | place: USA... | reverse complement strand
TTCTTCGGCGCGGCCGCCTGGATTTTCTTCGCCATCGCGTTGATTGAAGGCACGCGGGACAGCCCTCCTCAAACGGGGAACGGACAAGACTTGTAAGGTACACGGAAGATATCTAGCTGCGCTTCGCAACGCAAGCCTACCACTGGCGATCAGCAGGTTTTCTCGAAGGCGCGCCACAGGTGCAGATACCCGACCAGCCGCGCCACATGGAAGAAATCTGAGGCTATAAAGTAAAGCACCGCCACTCCGATCCACCACCATGTCAGGAACTCCGGCGTCGTCACGCTCTCAAACGGCAGCGGCGTCGCAGAGAAGACCATCGCCAGCACAATCAGCGCAATCTTCACGATCCCCATCACCAGGTTGATCTCGACCAACTTGCTCTTCAGAGGCCCCAGACGAAACGCAGCCGCCAAGCTCGCGCGCACACCCAGCCCACGTAGCATCGCCAGCAGCGGAGCCACGCTCAGCACCCAGCTCACAGCCGCCCACAACGTGAACAATCCCAGTGTGAGCACAATCACCATTGCGAAGTAGCCAACAAGATTCGGCTCGCTCCCCTGCTCCAGCGGTCCCGTCACCGTCGTCTGCGCCGCCCATTGCAGGCACAGAAACCACACCGCAAAGCTGCCCGCCAGCGCGACCACTCTAACCGCCTGCAACGCCATCAGGGTCACTGGCCGGGGTTTCAGGCTACTATCAACACGCCGCAGTACCACCGTCCTGCCTAGAGACGACCAGACAACCCATGCAATCAGCAGCAACGGCACCAGCCACACCGCCACGCGGCTCACCGGAGGCAGCAGGACAGCCATCGCCTCCGCCAGTGTCTCGGAAGCCTTCAGCGGATTTGTAACCGTCATCGCACGTAGCGCTGCAAGGTTCAGGGGCGTCTCAGCGATAATCCTTCTCGCTATCGTCCACACAGTCAGAAGCGCAGGAACGCCAAATAACCAGCGCCAAAGCACCTCCAGCGCTGTCAGCGAGGGCCGTGACCAGCACTCAGACAACGTGTGAACAAACGACTGTGTTCCCCGAACCGAACCATCGGCCGCGGAAACGATTCCGTCATCGCGCAAACCGCTCACTACTTCACCACGAGATTGACGAGCTTGCCCGGCACCACGATCACTTTCACAACCGTTTTGCCTTCGATGCGCACCTTTACCTTCTCGTCCGCCAGCCCCGCGGCCTTCACCGTCTCCTCGTCGCTCCCGGCGGGCACCTTCACAACGTTCACCAGCTTGCCGTTCACCTGCACAGGAATCTCAATCTCATCCTCGCGCGCAAGCTCTTCGTTCGCCACAGGCCACGCGGTGCGGAAAACGACTCCCTCGCCGCCGATCTCCTCCCACATCTCAGCCGCAAAGAATGGCGCGAAGGGAGCAAGCATCAGGATAAGGTTGCGGAAGATCTCGGCAACTGCGGCCGGCGAAACCTCACCAGCATCCATCGCCGCCTCTGCCGCCACAATCTCATTGATCAGCGACATGATCGCCGCAATCGAAGTGTTGAAGTGCCAGCGTCCGCTGAAGTCCAGCGTCATCTTCGCAATCGTCTGGTGCAGCCTGCGCAACAGCTGCTGCTCAACCTTCGAGCCCTTCTCGTCGTGCAGCCCCTTCGCCTCGCGCGTCACCTGCGCATACTTCGTCGCCAGCCGATGCACCCTGCTCAAAAACCGGCTGATTCCAGCAACACCCTCCTCCTGCCACTCCAGGTCGCGGTCCGGAGGAGCCGCGAACAACGCGTACATCCTCGTTGCGTCCGCACCATAACGCACAATCATGTCATCGGGCGAAACCACATTGCCCTTCGACTTCGACATCTTCGCGCCGTCCTTGATCACCATGCCCTGCGTAAACAGCCGCTCCGCAGGCTCATCATTCTTGATCATTCCCAGGTCGCGCATCACCTTCGTCCAGAAGCGCGAGTAGATCAGGTGCAGGATCGCGTGTTCAACACCGCCAATGTACTGGTCGATCGGAAACCAGTAGTTCGCCTTCTCGCTGGCAAACGGCGCCGTATCATTCTTCGCATCCGTGTAGCGATAGAAGTACCAGCTCGAATCGACGAATGTATCCATCGTGTCCGTCTCACGGCGAGCAGGCCCACCGCAAACAGGACATGTTGTGTTCAAAAACTCCGCAATCTTACCCAGCGGCGATCCACCCTCCTGCGTGATCTCCACTTGAGCAGGCAGCATCACCGGCAGAGCACTCTCCGGCAGCGCCACAACTCCGCCGGGCTCTACGCCCGTGTGTCCGTTCTCGCAGTACACCATCGGAATCGGCGTTCCCCAGTACCGCTGACGGCTCACGCCCCAGTCCTTCAGCCGATATGTAACTGTCGCCTCGCCAAACCCTTTCGCCTTCGCAAACGCGGCCATCTTCTGCTGCGCCTCAACGCAGCTCAACCCGGTCCACTCGCCCGAGTCGATCAGCACACCATCGTCCTCCGCCGTAAACGGAACCTCCGGCTCACCACCATCCTTCGGCGCAATCACGCGCTTCAACCCAAGTCCGTACTTTGTCGCAAACTCAAAGTCGCGCTCATCATGCGCAGGCACGCTCATGATCGCGCCCGTCCCATAGTCCGCCAGAATGTAGTTCCCCACCCAGATGGGCACCTTCTCGCCGTTGAACGGATTCACCGCGAACCGCTCTGTATTCACGCCATGCTTCTCAATGCCGCCCAGGTCGTCGGCTTCACGCGCCTTCTGCTGCTCAGCAAGCAATGCCGCGATCTTCCCCGCCAACTCCGCATCCTCAGCCGCAAACGCCTTCGCCACCGCATGCTCAGGAGCAAGCTGCACCGAAGTCGCCCCATAGATCGTGTCGATGCGCGTCGTAAACACCGCAATCTTGCCGCAGTCGGCCCTCACCGCGCCATCCACTGCAAAGTCCACCAGCGCACCCTCGCTCCGCCCGATCCAGTTCCGCTGCATCGTGCGGACCTTCTCCGGCCAGCCCTCGAGCTTCTCCAATCCATCCAGCAGTTCATCGGCATACTTTGTAATCCGCAAGAACCACTGCGTCAGGTCGCGCTGCTCGACGATCGTGTCCTCGTGTCTCCAGCACCGGCCATTCACCACCTGCTCGTTCGCCAGCACCGTCTGGCAATCCGGACACCAGTTCACCTTGCTCTTCTTCCGGTAAGCCAGGCCCTTCTCAAACATCTTCACGAAGAACCACTGGTTCCACCGGTAGTAGTCCGGTAGGCACGTCGTCACCTCGGTCGACCAGTCGTAGCTCAACCCCATCCGCCGCATCTGCTTCTTCATCGCGTCGATGTTCTGCAGCGTCCATTCGCGCGGAGGAGTGTTGTTCTTCAGCGCCGCATTTTCCGCCGGCAACCCGAACGCGTCCCAACCCATCGGGTGGAGCACGTTGTACCCACGCATCCACATATAGCGAGCCAGCGCGTCGCCAATCGCGTAATTTCGCACATGTCCCATATGCAGCTGCCCGCTCGGATACGGCAGCATCTCCAGGCAATAAAACTTCGGCTTCCCCTCGTCGTGTCCGCCCGCCGCGTACAGCGTCGGATCGGCGTCCCACCGCGCCTGCCACTTTGGTTCAATCTCTGCCGGGTTATACCGCGCCTGCCGCTCGTTCTCGCTCTTTACGCTCTCGACCATATCTTTTGATTGTAAAGAACCCTCCCTGCAATTGCCGAAATACTACGGACTTGTCACACTACAGAGGCACCCTTCATTCGGCGCGCACAGGGCTGCACCAAACAGATATGCCTCCCCAAACAGTGAGCATTCAGTCCCCTCTCCAGCCCGATACGGACAATCCCGGCGGAGAGCGCCATATCGAAGCCCTCGACGGCTTTCGTGGCTTCGCTCTGCTCGTTGTTCTCTTCCATCACCTCTTCTGGTCAAACACGCAGAGCGGCAACCCCATCTTCGATTTCATTTCCCAAATCCGCGCGGCCAGTTTCGTCGGCGTTAACCTCTTCTTCGCGCTTTCCGGCTTCCTCATCACCGGAATCCTGCTGGACACCCGCACCGACGGGAACTACTTCAAGGCCTTCTACGCTCGTCGAGCATTACGCATCTTTCCGCTCTATTACGGCTTTCTAATCTTCCTGTTCCTGCTCACACGCCCGCTGCATTTCCAGTGGAATGGCTGGCAGTATTACTACCTCACCTACAGCGCCAATCTCGCGCTATGGCGTGACGTGCCGCTGGTAGTTCAGCCCTTCAACATCGATCACTTCTGGTCGCTCAATGTGGAAGAGCAGTTCTACCTGGTGTGGCCCTTTCTCATCTACCGCATCAAAAGCATCTCGAGGCTGCTCCATGTCGCCCTTGCAGGTTGTCTGGTCGTTCTCCTGATCAGGGTCGCCCTTGTTCTTCTACGCTCGCGCTTCCCCAATCCATATCTCGCCTACTCTCCAACCTTCTCCTGTGCCGACAATCTTCTCTACGGCTGCGCGGTGGCCCTGCTGATGCAATCCCCATGGAAGCAGATCACCTTGCGCTGGGCCCCGCGGGTCTTCGCCGTCTGTGCCGTCCTCCTTCTTACGATATTTCTTGTCCTTCACGGATTCGAGGTGCCAAATCCCATCGTCTCCACCGTTGGCTTTTCTCTCTTTGGGATCTTATCGGCCTCGCTCATCGCCATGATTCTGAGTGCCGGGTCGCTCACCGCGCGGTTCTTCAGTAGCTCCATTCTTCGATTCTTCGGACGGTACAGCTATGGGCTGTACGTCTACCACTACTCCATCGCAGGATGGATCTCACAGCCTCTAAGAATTTGGTTCATCAGCCATAACGTGCATAAAGCGCTCGCCCTTACAGGATCCGCGTTGATCATCGGCGTCATCAGCACCATCATCGCTGTTCTCAGTTACCAACTATTCGAGAATCGCTTCCTCAAACTGAAGAGGTATTTTCCCTACCACTCCTAAGGGAAAGCACCACACACTAACTGGATTCTCCATCACCAACGAGTTACCATCCTCGCCTATGAATAAGCGCCAGTTCCTCAAAACCTCAGGAGCCCTCGTGACCGGCAGCCTCCTCTCCCGCTTCGCACCCGCCCAAAAACAGGCGGCCAAACCCCTCACCAACTGGGCCGGCAACCTCACCTACCACACCTCCAACCTCTTCGAACCCACCTCCGTCGCCGAGCTCCAACAGCTCGTGAAAGACCACCCCAAACTTCGCCCCCTCGGCACCCGCCACTCCTTCAACACCATCGCCGACAGCACCCAGGCGCAGGTCTCCCTCCACAACTTCAATCAGATCGCCATCGACGAGAAGGCCCGCACCGTCACCGTCGGCGCCGGCGTCCGCTACGGGGATCTCGCCCCAGTCATCGACGCCAAGGGCTTCGCACTCCACAACCTCGCCTCTCTCCCCCACATCTCCGTCGCCGGAGCCACCGCCACCGCAACCCATGGCTCCGGCATCCACAACCCGAACCTCTCCTCCTCCGTCGCCGCCATCGAGTTCGTCGCCGCCGACGGCACGCTCCATACCCTCTCCCGCGCCCACGACGGAGACACCTTCCTCGGCGCCGTCGTCCATCTCGGCTGCATCGGCGTCGTCACCAACGTCACCCTCGACCTCGAGCCCACCTTCCAGGTCGCCCAGACGGTCTACACCGACCTCTCCTTCTCCGAGCTCGAGCACCACTTCGACGACATCTTCGGCGCCGGCTACTCCGTCAGCCTCTTCACCGACTGGCAAAACCATCGCGGCACCGAACTCTGGATCAAGCGCCGCGTCCAGACCGGCCAGACCCTCGACACCCCCGCCCTCTTCTACAACGCAAAGCTAGCCACCAAAGACCTCCACCCCATCCCCGCCCTCGACGCCATCAACTGCACCCCGCAGATGAACGTCCCCGGCCCCTGGTACGAGCGCCTACCGCACTTCAAGATGAACTTCACCCCCTCCAGCGGCGCCGAGCTCCAGACCGAGTACTTCGTCCCACGCGAACACGCCTTCGCCGCTATCTCCGCAGTCGAATCCCTCCACAGCCAGATCACGCCGCACCTCCTCACCACTGAGCTACGCACCATCGCCCAGGACAACCTCTGGCTCAGCATGGCCTACCAGCGCGACTCCCTCGCCATCCACTTCACCTGGAAGCCCGAGTGGCCCGCCGTACAAAAGCTCCTCCCGCAGATCGAGGCAAAGCTCGCGCCCTTCAACCCTCGCCCCCACTGGGGCAAACTCTTCACCCTTCCCTCCGCGAAGGTCCAGCAGGCCTACCCGAAGATGAACGACTTCAAAGCCCTCACTAAGCAGTACGATCCCAACGGCAAATTCCACAACCAGTTCATCGACGCTGAGATCTTCACTGCCTAAGGAGACCGCATGCACTCGCCCGAGTTCGAACGCCGATCCTTCCTTCTCGGCCTCGGCGGCCTGGGCATCACCCACGTATTGCCGCAGAACGCCACGCCAGCTCTATCCGCACCATCTCAGGGATACGTCCTGGGTCCGCCCGAAGGCGAACACCTCATCCATTTCCGAGATCACGGAAATATCTTCATCAAGGCCAGCTCCGCCACCGGCTCGAACAACTTCGCCTTCGGCACCCAGCAGGTCATACTCGGCGCCGGCATACCAATCCACCGTCACTTCCACATGGACGAGGCCTTCTACATCCTCGAAGGCCAAGGCATCTTCACCCTGAACGACGTACCCCACCCATTCAATAAGGGCGCAACCATCTTCATCCCCAAAAACTCATGGCACGGATTCGCCAATCCCGATCACGAGTTGCTCCTCCTCTGGATCGTCGCACCCGACGGTCTCGCCGGCTTCTTCCGCGACACCTGCAACCCACCTGGCCTCCCGCCAAGGAAACTCACCCGCGAACAGATCAACGAGATCGCCCGCAAATACGGAACGGAATTCAGATAGGACAATTTATCTACACAGAACTCATCGGCGCCTGATCAAGGCTCCCTTTGTCTCTTCAATCTCTTCGGGCTTAGCGTCCAGTCGCCTCACCCGCTGAAACGCAACGATGCTGCCCTTCTGATCGCAGATCATCTGCCACATATCCCCTGTCTGCTGGTCCAGCAGAAACGTATGCGCCATCATCCCATGTGCCGTTTTGTGAACCGCAGACTGCACTACGGTAAATCGCTTAGGGTTCGGAGGAGCCGTCTTGCAACACCCTTCTGTTTTCTTGCATTTGTCTTTGCAGTCATCGTCCGGCTTTCGAGCGATGGTGATTTGCACGCAGAACAAAATTAATCCAAGAAGTGCAGCGACATAGAATGACCAGGTAAATATCTGGTACCAACGAGGCACCAATTTCTTGGAGGTCGCTTCTTCGGCATCGAGCTTTTTCTTCTGCTCTCGTAGTTCTGTCACTCTTTTCGGATCAGGAATAACGACAGGAGCCGTTTGCTCCCTGTGAACCTCGGCAATCAGCTCTTTCCGTCGTAGAGCGCGAGCAATCCACAGAAGATAAACAACCCCGCTGGAGATGCTTATTCCGAACAGTGACAACACAACCGCGACATAAATCCGGCCCCACCCCGACCATCGCGTAATGATCTCCGGATGCAAAAACACACCGGCAATCACGGCTCCTGAGAGCCCCACCATCCACTTCACTGCATCCATGTAACTGGTCGCCGAGTCTTGCGTGGTGTCTGGCATGCGATCAGTATCCCGGAGGCTTGCCCATAAACATTGTCCGGACGTCCACTGGCCTCAGCAGTCGATCAGGGCGTGCAGCCACAGCCGCGACTAAATCCTCGACCATCGGTACCCCCGCCTCTCCCCAGTGACGAAAGATTTGCTCACGCCTTAGATTGGAAGCATTCGACGCTCGCATCAACAGGATGCCGGTCGTCTCCAGCACCTCTGCCGTCACCCCCGCAGCGAACTCGATCCTCTCTTCTTTACGAGCCCGCATCAGCAGATCGATGCACGTCGTGATTGTTCTTAAGGCCATATCGCACGCAAGCGAAGTGTCCTCGTCTACTGGAATCGAAGGCGCAGTCTGACTGCTGGGTTCAAACGTGAACTCGCGAAACCCACGGCCAAATTTAACAGGAGGGTCGCTGAAATCGGGGGCCATCGCCTTCTTCTCCGGAAAAGGAATTGGACAACGAGGGCCCGCATATCCAGTTGCAAACGTTACCCCATCGAATCCCCTCAATCAAGCAAAATCGCCCGAAACAGGAGATCTCGTGCTAGAAAGAGTGACGTGAAATTTGGGGGTCTGGTAACTCCCCATTTCTGCTCACCCAGCGGCCGCATCCAACCCGACATGACCGAAGAACTCAAAGGACAAGTCGCCGTCGTCACCGGAGCCGCGCGCGGCATCGGTGCAGCCATCTGCAAACAGCTTGCCTCCATGGGAGCCACCCTCATCCTGGCCGCCCGCGACAGGGCGCAACTCGCGCAAGTCCAAAAGCACATCCAAAACACCGGCGGCACCGCCCACATCGCCGAGCTCGACCTCCTCGATGAGTTCTCCATCACTAGTCTCGCCGACACGGTCAAGACCCAGCACGGCCGCTGCAACATCCTCGTCAACAACGCCGGCATAGGCCTCATCGGTAAGCCCCTCGTTGAGATGTCGCCCACAGACTGGGACAAGCTGATGGGCACCAACCTCCGGGGCCCCTACCTAATGATCCGCGCCGTCGCCCCCCTCATGATCGCCTCACAGTCCGGCCACATCATCAACATCTCCTCACTCGCCGGCCGCAACCCACTCCCCAACGGAGCCGCCTACTCCGCCTCCAAGTGGGGACTCAACGGCCTCACCTACTCCGTCGCCGAAGAGCTCCGCCCCCACAACATCCGCGTCTCCGTCGTCGCCCCCGGCTCCGTCAACACCGACTTCGGTGGCGGCCACGCCGACAACCCTCGCAAGATACAACCGGCCGACGTCGCACACGTCGTAGCCATGCTCGTCACCCAGGCCCCACAGTCGTTCGTCAGCGAAGTCCTTCTCCGCCCCACGCAGAAACCCTGACGTCACCCCGCCGACAACGCCCGCAACACCCCAACATTTCGCGCCTCATCCCCCGGAGCATCCACCGGAGTCTCCGCAATAAACGCTGCGTGCGCAAACCGCGCATCATGCAGCAATCGCCGAAACGCCTCCGCCCCAATCGTTCCTTCCCCAATATGCTCGTGCCTGTCGAGCTTCGAACCCATAGCCGCCTTCGCGTCGTTGCAGTGCCACACCTTCACCGCATCAAACCCCACCGTCGACTCGATCAGCTTCATCGTCTCGATATATCCATCCGGCGAAACAATGTCGTACCCCGCCACATGCACGTGGCACGTATCCAGGCACACCGCCACAGGAGCGCACGCTTTCAGGCAATCCACCAGCTCCGCCACCTGCTCCAGCTTGCCGCCCAGGGAAAACTCCGCACCCGCCGTGTTCTCAATCAGAATCCTGAAATTCTTCCCCGCAAAGTCGATCCCCTCAATCGCCTTCTCAATCGACTGCGCCGCATACGTCAGCCCCTGCTCGCGCGTCAGCCCCTTCCAGCTCCCCGGGTGCAGCACCAGGAACTCAGCCCCAAGATCCAGCGCCCGCTCCACCTCGCCGCGAAACGCCTTCGTCGAGTTCTCCCTCACCGCATCCGTCTGTGAACACAGATTGATCAGATAGCTCGCATGAATCGCCACCGGCCCCACATCATGCTTCGCCCGCAGATCCTTCATCTTCGCCGCGTCTGCCGGCTTCACCGGTGTACCTCTCCACATCCGCGGGCTCGACGAGAATATCTGAAACGTATTCGCCCCCGCCGCGACAGCGCGCTCCACCGCAGTCCAAACCCCACCACTCGTGCCTACATGAATCCCGATTCTCTTCTTCGCCTTAGCTGCCATCTCTCCAGCCTACCGCACCGAAAGACTCCTAATCTTGCATGCTATCCTCATCCCGAATCCGCACACGAAAGGATCATCAATGGCTACCCCACAGAGCTATAAGAACCACACGCGCTTCGACCCCCCCATGCACTTCTTCGTCTTCCCGGTCATGATGATCAACCTGGGCGTCGCCATCTACATCGCCATCCACTTCCGGCATGAGTATCCCTACCTCGGACACTGGTCCATCATCGTCTCGCTCGCGCTGCTCATCCTCGCCGTCAAGTGCCGCGTCAACGACCTCAAGCTGCAGGATCGCATCATCCGTCTCGAAGAGGGCCTCCGTCTTGCTCGCCTCTGCCCGGCAGAGGATGCCGCCCACATCAACGACCTCACAATCCGCCAGCTCGTCGCCCTCCGCTTCGCCTCAGACGAGGAAGTCGCCGCCCTGGCCCGTCGTGCGCTCACCCAGGAGCTCGAAAACAAAGCCATCAAGCAAGCCATCACCAACTGGCGCGGCGACTATCACCGCGTCTAAAGACACATCGCTTACTCAACCATGATTTGATCGGTGTAAATCCACGCAGGCTGCCCGGCGCGGATGTGCCAGGAAGGCATGCGAAGCATACTTTCCCCATGGACTTTGATGTAACGGGCTTTGACCGGCGTTCCGAGATCGCCGCGGAATGACTGTACCGGAATCTTGGCAATGTCCAGATTTTCCTTAGGGTTGGGATTGTTTGGATTGTGTACCTTTACTTCATCGCTGAATGTGTTTCCATCGGTTGACGTGGCGTAGGTGACATATTCCGGCAGGACCAGCAGATTCCAGTCGGGTTGAGCTTGTGCATTGAGGAAGTCCATGTTGATGGAGCGGATGTCGGTGACGTCACCTAAGTCAAGGATGAAGTCCATGTGCTGGCCTTTGTAGGCCACCCAATTTACATCCGGAGCGCTCCAAGACTCCCATGATCCGAAGATGCCATCTGTGAGCCTCTGCGCCTTAGCGGCCCCGCCTTCAGGGAGCGTGACGGGGGTGATCTTCTTCGCGAATGATTTGGCGTGTTGCATCTCCGCCATTTTGGTGAAGACCCGGTCGTAGGAGGCCTGGTAGTCGTCGGGAGGAGTGGTTCTCTCTCTTACTCGCGTAACACCATCCTGCTTGCATCCGCTCACAAATTGAGTAACCAGAGCCTTCATATCAGGCTTTGCGATGACCTTGCCGTCTGGCGTACGCGCAAACATGCTTCGGGGCGAATCTGCTTCTTCGTTTCGTGCGATCTGGATCGTCGCATACATGATCGGCAGGCGCGCTATCTTCACACGCGTGAGCATGTGGGGGGTTTTCTCCACTGCCTTTTCCGCCTGGTCAAACAGCGCGTTGTAGACCTTCATCATCTCCGCTGACAGATAGGCATCCTTCGCGTCTTCCGGGCTGCCGAAGATGTTCAGCTTGAAGCCGGTGCTCAGAAGCGATTCGCGCATCCTGTCGATGTATTGACGAATGTAGGGCGCGGCCTCTCCGTAATAGCCGGTGAGATATTCATCCATGATGGCGTGGTCATCGGCATTTGGGTTCCACATCAGTTTGCAGATGAGATAGGACCTTAGTCCGGCCATCTCGCCCCCTGCCTGCCCGTTTGCCTGCATAAAGAGCGAGTTGACGTTGTGGTCGGTATAGAACTTGATGTTGGGTTTTAGAGTATGAAGATTGGGGAAGGGACTAACGAGGTTGGCGAACTGGATGTTGTAGTCCCAGATGAGAATGTTGCCTGATAGCTTTCCCCAGGTGATTAGGTCACTAGAGAAGGCAGGGTCCGTCTCGTAGACCGGTCCCTGCCGCCGGCTTTCGATGTTACAAAGCATGATGTTGACATTGGACTCGGCCTGTATGTTTTGAGGCGGCGTTCTTGAGTACCAGTAGGCCAGAGTGGAGATGATTTTTTCCGGAAAAGCTTTGGCGACATCGTTCACGAAGTACAGGATGGATCCGCTGGGCACTCCGCCATACTTTGTATTGAGTTGATTGCAAGGTTCGCAGCGGCAGTACTGATCGTTGTCGTTCTGACTGACCGACCAGTAAGTGGCGTTAGGCTTCGCGGCGATTTTTTCTTTCAAGCTGGCGATCACTACGGCGAGCACTTCGCGATTGGAGAGGCATAGCTGCGTGCCCGCCAGCCGATCGCCGTTGACCAGGGAATAGTATTCAGGATGCGTCTTGCCGTACTTATCCGGAGGAACCAGTTCGTTGAAGGTGTGGACAAACAACCCCCAGTCGTTGCGCGAAGAGAGCCTGTGCCAGTCAGTGTATTCGGGGTCGCGTGTGTCTCGGTAGGATGTGGTACGGTACTGCACTGCGGGAACTACAACCAGCTCACTTTTTGGAATGCTGAATGAAGCTGTACTGGGAACAGCGATAGCCGTCGATGTGTACATCCTGAAGTCCCAAAGCTCAAGCAGGCCATAGATGCCGTAAAGGACTCCCTTGCCGGTGCCGCCTGCGATGATCAGGTTTCCTTCGGCAGGGTGATAGGCGAAGCCATCTTCTTTTAGTTGTTTAAAATTAATATTCCGCGATTTCGAATATCGAGTCTGCCCGATGAAAAAGGCGGGGCTACTCCGATACTCTGCTTCCTTCTTGATCACCAGATTTTTATGTGAGGCTTCTGCGAGATAGTACTGTAATTTCTCGGCCGCTTGCTGTTCTACAGCGCTTTCCTGGTCGGACACAACAATCTGATACGCCGCCAGCTTGTCTATGCTCAGCGGATCGCCTTGCGGGGATGCTTTGAACGCAGCCAACGCGGAGTGTGGCAGGAAGGTTAAGCCTGCAGCAATCAAGCCTGAATGCTTAACAACATTGCGCCGGGTTATGTTTTTGAACGGTTCCATA
>Ga0163163_10003904_pt1 | contig 12715 bp, 13 predicted proteins | sample S65metaG_FD_119766 | JGI IMG/M metagenome (GOLD analysis project Ga0163163, IMG submission 119766) | Switchgrass rhizosphere microbial communities from Kellogg Biological Station, Michigan, USA - S6-5 metaG | ecosystem: Host-associated > Plants > Roots > Rhizosphere > Soil | place: USA... | reverse complement strand
CAGGAACGGCAGGTTCTCACCTTTGCGAATGTAGTACGGGAACCAATCCAGGAAGTAGGCGCTCAGGTCGACAGGCTGGAACGGACGCTGCGTCAGGATCGTCGCGACGCAGACAATCGCCGCCGTGACCATGTGGCGCCGCGGCAGCGCTCCCTCTCGCGCACACACGGCAAACAAGACGACTGCAGCAGGAAGCAAGTACGCGAGGTAACGCCACAGATCAGCGTCGCCGAAGGCGGCGGCCGCGAGCACAAGCGCGCTGTAGACAGCCCACTCTGGCTCACGCAGACAGTGCCTCAGCGCCACGCCACACCTCGCCATCACAAACAGGCTGACGCCTCCGAAGACGGTGAGTGCGAAGTAGACGAACAGCGCGGCAAAGAACGGATCCTGCCAGAGATGGAGGTTGCTGATCAGGCGGGCATAACCCAGCGGTTCGGAGTGGCCGGCGAACTTTTGTGTGACGTGCGATCGCCAAACAAAATAGATCACAAGTGCGGGCGCGTATGTGATGGCAATGACGTGCACCGGCACGCGACGCCGGATATCGCGAACCACGCCAAACGCGATCGCGGCGATCGCGAACTCGCGTGCCAGCACTGCCACCCCGACGACGATGGCAGCCGCCAACCGCGGACCCGTCACAATGAAATAGATGGCCAGCAGGATGACGGCGTACGCGCCGGCATCGATGAGGACGGGGTAGAACGCGACGTATTTGGCGATGGCGATCGACACGAACAGGTTGAGAACCAGGAGGACTTTGGCGGCGGTATCGCTCGAGTAGCGATCGAACAACAGGCAGACAGCGAAGCACAGCACGCCGATGTAGAGATAGTTCATCGCGCGGAACGCGCCGACCGGGTCCTTCATCAGACGATAGGCGGGACGGTTGACAAGGACGATCAACGGCCGGAGGGCGGTATTGACCGTCCCATGGTCCCAGCCGTTCAGCATGTTGGTGTAGTCCACGCCGTCCCAGCCCCGGCCCTCGTTGACGCCAATACGGCCGGTGACCCGCTCCATGACGACCAGCAGAAGCACAGCGGCCATCGCGAGGCCTGCGTTGATGAGGGCGGAACGTCCGATTCGCGGCACTGTCAGGCTGGTCCGGCTAAAGCCGGACACTACGTTAGGCTGTTCCGGCTAAAGCCGGACATTACGTTAGGCTCGTGGACGGCAGTTAGCCCGCTTTGCGCTTGCGCGCGCCGTTCGCGGCCTTCGCACTAGCCAGGGCCGACGACTTGGCCTTCGCCTTCTTGAGCGCGGCCTTCACCGGCTTCTTCTTCTCGGTACTCACCGCGTTCAGGCTCTTGCGCAGCGCCTCCATCAGATCCACGACCTTCGGCGGATCCTCGACCTCGGTGGCGACGATCTCCTCGCCGGCGATCTTCGCGTCGATGATCTGACGCAGCCCTTCGCGGTATTCGTCCTTGTAGTCCTTCAGGTTCAGCTCACCGTCGAACGTCGCCACCACCTGCCTGGCGAGCTTCATCTCTTCCGGCCTGACCTTCGACGGGACGGAGTTCAGCTCCTCGATCTCGTCGATGCTACGGATCTCCGCGTCGTGATGCAGCGTATACATCACGAGCCCCTTCTTCTGCGGCTTGACCGCGACGAGGTATTCGCGTCCGTAGAGCGCAACCTTGCCGATGCCCGCCTTCCCCGCCATCCCTTCGCGCATCACGGCAAACGCTTCTGACGCGACGGGGCCATCGGGCGCGAGGTAGTAGGCGCGATCGACGTAGATCGGATCGATGGCCGTGTCGTCGGTGAACTGCGCGAGGTCGATCACACGCGTCGACTCGACGCGGACCTTCTGGATATCCTCATCGCCCACGACGACGTAGCGACCCTTCTCGAACTCATAGCCCTTCACCACCTCGGAGTGCGGCACTTCGCGTTCGCAGTGGCTGCACCACCGCTTCTGCTGAATCCGCGTCTGGCACTCGGCGTGGAGCTGGTTGAAGGAGATGGTCGCCGCCGACTCGGTCGCGGGAAACACCTTGACCGGGATGTTGACCAGGCTGACCTTGAGGAAACCCTTCCAGGTTGGACGTGCTGGCATGCACGAAGTTTATCGGGTTTGCACTTGAACCAGTTCAGGGGGTTCAAGAGGTTCAGAGGGTTCAGGAGGTCATGTTCACTGGGTTCCGGGGGTTCCGGGTCCTGGGGTTGTTCGGCGCAAGTGACATCTTCTGAGTGGGTTACACACTGCTCCAACGCCTCCAAAACTCTTGAACCAGACCTTCTGAACTCCCTGAACCATCTGAACCCCTGAACCCACTTACACGGCGTCGTCCTCGGCCCGGGACCCCAGGTCCAGGCCCGAGCCGCCGATCCGGAGCGTATGCTCGCGAACCTTCTCCCTGAGCACACGGCGGGCCTCGCCGTACAGGTCGCCGGGGACCTGGAGGCGGCGGGCAATGTTCCGGAAGTGGGAAATCAGAATCAGCGTGACGTCGCGCTCTTCCTTCCACGAGATCGCCGAAATCTGGGACCAGCGCATGAACCCGCTGTCGGACCAGACGCCGTCGCCGTAGAACCCGCGCGCGATCCGGGTGCTGAGGGGAAACAGACAGGCGTAATACACGAACATCATCGCCTCGCCGAAGGCGCGGTCCGGCTCCTTGCGGACGAGCTTGGCGGCGAGCAGGAGCCCGAGCGTCACGGCGAGCAGCATGTTGAGACGGTAGTAGACGGGACGCGGACCTCGCCATGTCAGCAGCGCATGCTGCCGGCGCTGCCTGTACCTGATCAAATCAACGGCGACTTTGAGATTGGCCCCGAGAAATCCGAGACCGAGTACGAAGAGCAAACGCGGTGCGCCCCACGCGAACCACGGCATGAGCGTCTCCGGGCCCATCAGAGCAGTTGTATTTCAAGTGAAATGCCAGTCACTGCTGCATTGGACGCCGATCATGCAATTTCGGATCGGCGAAGCTGCGGGAGTTTACCTTGGCGGGCCGGCGAGCAGCGGATCAAAGCACTTCCGGCAGCGCGCCTCATACAGACCCGTTGCGCCGACGAGGACGCGATCTCCACTGGTGACGAGACGCTGCGTGTGGTTGGCCGGACTCCCGCAGACCATGCAGATGGCGTGCGTCTTGGTGATGTATTCCGCGATGGCCAGCAACTGTGGCATCGGCTCGAACGGCTTTCCGAGGTAATCCTGATCGAGCCCGGCCACGATGACACGCTTACCCTGGCTGGCCAGCGTGTCGCAGATCATCGGCAGCTCCTGATCGAAGAACTGCCCTTCGTCGATGCCGATGACCTCGGTTTCCGCGGCCACGTGATCCAGCAGCTCGCGGGAGCTGGTCACGGCGCACGACTCGATGCGCATCTCGCTGTGCGACACGATGTGGTCGTCTGAGTAGCGCCGGTCGATCACCGGCTTGAAGATCTGGACCTTCTGCCGGGCGATCTGGGCACGTCGCAGGCGGCGGATGAGCTCCTCGCTCTTGCCGCTGAACATGCTGCCGACGATGACTTCGATCCAGCCGTGGTTGGGGTGATGAACGACGTCCATGAGGGACTAGGCGCGCGCCAGGTACTCGCCCGTTTCCGTGCTGACGCGGATCATGTCGCCGGGATTCACGAACGGCGGCACGCTCACGACGAGACCGGTCTCAGTTGTGGCCGGCTTGATCTGGTTGCTGGCGGTGGCGCCCTTGATGCCAGGCGCGGTGTCGACGACCTTCAGATCGACGGTCACCGGCAACTCGATGCCCACCGGCTCGGTACCGTAGAACTCGACCTGGATCGTCATCTCCGACTTGAGGTAATTGACCGACTCCCCCAATGCCTCGCTCGACAGATGGACCTGTTCGAACGACACCGTGTCCATGAAGTAGTAGTCGTCGCCGTCCTTATACAGGTACTGCATTTCGCGCTCGTCCAGAATCTCGCGCTCGACCGTGTCCTCGGAGCGAAACCGGTTGTCCGCGAGCAGACCACTGCGGATATTGCGCATCTTCACGCGGACGAAACCGCGCAGGTTGCCGGGCGTGACATGCTGGACGTCCAGGACGCGGAAGAGATCCTGGTCCATCTTGATCAGCATGCCCTTCTTCATTCGGGTTGCTTGTAAGGTAGCCATGATGTCGATCAGTACAACCTAGCGATCGTAGCACCCTTCGACTCGCTTCGCTCGCTCAGGACGGGCCATTCGGCATTGACGCCGGACACCCGCGAAGGGTTACGATTTCGCCGTGGCGTTTGCACGCTGGGACCCGATTCGCGACCTTCTCGCGATCCAACAGAAATTGGACCGCTATGCACCTGGCCCGGCCGGGTGGACACCCGCGGTCGACATCTACGAAACGCCGGACCAGTACGTGCTGACGGCCGAAGTACCCGGCATGAGCCGCGACGACCTGGACATCCGCATCGACGAGGGCCGGGTGACCATCGCCGGCACGCGGCGCGAGCGGACCCCTCAGTGCGAGCAATATCATCGGGTCGAGCGCGGCCACGGCAGCTTCAGCCGGATGTTCCATCTGCCGATCCCTGTCGACGGCGACCGTGTGACCGCCGACCTGCGCAACGGGGTACTGACGGTGACGTGCCCGAAGGCGCCGAACGGCGTGGCGCGGCGAATTCAGGTGTCGTAATGGTGTGGTGATGACCAAACACAAATTTCTCTCTGTCCTGATGCTGGTGGCGATTGCGTTTGCCGCCAGCATGGTGCTGACCGGCCGCATGCGCGAGGCAAACGAAGCGGGTGCGCAGAACCGGCCGTCAACGCCGGCGCCGGCGGTGAACGCACCGATACCGGTCAACGGTGCGCAGACGTTGCCCGACTTCAGCCGGATCGCCGAGCGAACCATCCCCGTCGTGGTCAACATCTCCGCCAAGCAGACGGTCCGGCAGGACTACTACAACCCGCTCGATCGGCTGCTCTATGGCCGCAGCGGGATCCGATCGCAGCGCGGGATCTCGAACGCCGTCGGTTCCGGCGTCATCGTCAGCCCGGACGGCTACATCCTCACCAACAACCACGTCGTCACCGGGGAGGCCGACCAGAACAACCTCACCATCGAGAAGCTCGACGTCACCGTCACCCTGTCCGACAAGCGTGAGCTGCCGGCAACACTGATCGGCACCGATCCGGCGACAGACCTGGCGCTGCTGAAGATCGACGCGACCCGCCTTCCAACCATGCCGTGGGCCGACTCGTCGAAGCTGAAGGTCGCCGAGTGGGTGCTGGCGATCGGCAACCCGTATCAGCTGAGCGAGACCGTCACGCTGGGCATCGTGTCGGCCGTCGGCCGGACGAACCTCGGCGTCTCGACCTTCGAGGACTTCATTCAGACCGACGCCGCCATCAATCCGGGTAACTCCGGCGGCGCCCTCATCAACGCCCGCGGAGAACTGGTCGGCATCAATACCGTCATCTTCTCGCGCAGCGGCGGCTACCAGGGAATCGGGTTCGCCGTCTCGAGCAACCTCGCGCAGCGCATCTTCAACGAGCTGCGACAATTCCGCGAGGTCCGGCGCGGATCGATCGGCAACGTGCACCTGCTACCGCTGACCACTGGGTATGCCGAGCGATTCGGTGCTCCCGATACGCGCGGTGCGCTGGTGTACGAGATGTACCGCGATTCGCCGTCAGTGTTCGAGCTGGGCGACATCATCCTGGCGTTCAACGGAACCACCGTGCAGGATCCCGGTCATCTTGACCGCCTGATGTCGGACGCGCCGATCGGCAGCACCGCCACGCTCCGCATTCTGCGCGACGGCAAGCGCCTGGATATCCGCGTGCCCATTCAAAAGCGTGCCGCCTCGTAATCGCTGATGCCGGCCAACTGGCCCGATCTGGCGCTGGCAATCGCGCTGGCGCTTGTCGCGGCGTACATCCTCACCAATCTCGCCGCGCGTGCGGTGCGCTCGATGCTTCACGCCATCGTGCCGGACGATCGTGAAGGGCGCTTCATCCAGGGTCCCGGCCGCGCCATCCACGTGTTCCTGTTTCTGATCATCGCGACGGGGCTCTCGTTCCCGGCTCTCTCGCTCGCCGGCTACAAGACCAGCTTCGCCCGCGACCGCGACGAGCTGATCCGCTGGCTGCTGGACAGCGGCGAGCGGATCGCAATCATCGCCGTGCTCGCCTATCTGACCATCCGGATCGGCGCGACCGCCGCCCGCCGCTTCGAGCGGGAGATGAGCAGCGGCACCGGGCTCGAGGTCATCGAACGGACCAAGCGCGCGCAGACCCTCGCGCGATTGATGCAGCGGACGCTGACGGTGGTCGTCACTGTCATCGCCGGTCTGATGATCCTCCGGGAGTTCGACTACGACATCGGGCCGGCCATCACGGGCTTCGGCGTGGTCGGCGTGGCCCTCGGCTTCGGCGCGCAGACGCTGATCCGCGACCTGATCGCCGGCTTCTTCATGATTGCCGAGGACCAGGTCCGCGTCGGCGACAGCGCCGTCGTCAACGGTCAGGGCGGCCTCGTCGAAGAGGTCAACCTGCGGACAATCGTGCTGCGCGACGAACAGGGCACGGTGCATGTGTTCGCGAATGGTGAGGTCAAGACGCTCGCGAACATGTCGAAGGACTTCGCGTACTACGTGATTTCTGTCGGGGTCGCCTACGAAGACGATCCGGATCGCGTGGTCCAGGCGCTCAATGACGCTGGTGCGTCGTTGCTGGACGATGCGGCGTTCAAGCCGCACATCCTGGCACCGCTCGATGTCTACGGCATCGATGCGTTCGAAACCGACCGGCTCGTCGTGAAGGGGCGAATCAAGACCGTACCGCAGAAGCAGTGGCTCGTTGGCCGTGAACTGCGGAAGCGGATTGCGAAACTGCTGCGGGAACGAGGGATTCACGCGCCGATGCGGCAGGTGACATTCGTCGAGACGATCGAGCAGAAGAAGCCGGCGGACCGGTAGCGCCGACGTTAACGTCGGCCCCTGCGATCTCTAGACCCCGTGTCCGTAGCCCGCCTCATTCGAGGCATGCACGGGCGCCGCGGGCGTGTCGAACGGATCCACATCCACCACCGTCGTGACGTGGACGCTGCGAGTGCTGGCGATCACCGTGCGCACGTCGTTGTCCGTGAGCGTCTTGCGATCGTCGGCAATCGCCATCAGCGCGCGGTAGATCTCGATCAGCTCGTCTCCCTGAATCTCGAACCCGAGGTCGGCACAGCGCTTCTGCACGGCGTGGCGGCCTGAGTGCTTGCCGAGGACGAGTGGATTCCACGGTGCGCCCACATCCTCCGCACGCATGATTTCGTAGGTCCGGCGGTCTTTGAGGATGCCGTCCTGGTGAATGCCCGCCTCATGCGCGAAGGCATTCCGCCCGACGATCGCCTTGTTGACCTGCACGCCCTGGCCGGTCAGCTGGGTCAGCATGTCGCTCGACGGGTACAGCTGCTTCGTGTCGATGCTGGTGACGTGCGGCAGACGATCGCTGCGCACATGCAGCGCCATCACGATCTCCTCGAGTGCGGCGTTACCGGCGCGCTCGCCGATGCCGTTGATGGTGCACTCCACCTGACGGGCGCCGCCCTCGATCGCCGCGAGTGTGTTCGCGACCGCCAGGCCGAGATCGTCGTGGCAGTGCGCGCTGAAGATCACGCGATCGGAGTGCGGCACGCGCTCGCGAATCGTGCGGAAGAACGCGCGCGTTTCGTCCGGTGTCGAATAGCCGACGGTATCCGGCAGGTTGATCGTGGTCGCGCCGACCTTGATCACCGCTTCGACGACGCGGCAGAGAAAATCGAGATCGCTGCGCGTGGCGTCCTCGGCCGAGAACTCGACATCGCCGCTGTGATGCCGCGCGTAGCGAACCGACTCGACCGCCGCCTCGAGACACTGCTCGCGCGTCATGCGCAGCTTCGCCTGCAGATGCAGATCGGACGTCGCAATGAAGGTGTGGATGCGCCCCTGCGCCGCCGGCTGAATGGCCCAGGCCGCCTTCTCGAGATCTTTACGGTGACAGCGCGCCAGGCACGCAATGACGGGACGACGAATCTCGGTGGCAACGCGCCGAACCGCCTCGGCGTCAGCGGGGGACGCGATCGGGAACCCCGCCTCGATGATGTCCACGCCAAGCAGATCGAGTTGACGCGCCAGCAGGAGCTTTTCGGACACCCGGAGCGAGAATCCGGGCGACTGCTCGCCGTCACGCAACGTCGTGTCAAAAATTCGAACCTGCTCGGCCATGTGAAGTCCTCCCACTCGCCGGCGCCCTGCCCCCAAACACGGTTGTAGGGCATCAGCCCGGACTGGATCAGGGCTTATTACCTTCCAGTAGACGTGACCTGGAAAGATTTGTCAAAATGATAATCATTCTGGTTGAATCATAATTACTTATGGAGTTAAGCGAATTACGGGTATTTCTGACCGTTGCCTCCGAACGGAGCTTCTCCAAGGCCGCGATGAAGCTGCATCGGACGCAGCCGGCCATCAGTCAGGCCGTCCGGCGGCTCGAGGAAAGCGTCGGCGAACGCCTGTTTGACCGGGCCACCAAGGACGCGACGCTGACAGAGGCCGGGCGCCTGCTCCGCGACTACGCGGACCGCCTCCTGCGCCTCTCGGAGGAAGCCGAAGAGGCCGTCAAGGACCTTCGCGACCTGCGGCGCGGGCGCGTGCTCATCGGGTGCAACGAGGCGTCTGTCCACGCCGTGCTTCCGCTAATCGAACGCTTCCGTAGCGGTCACCCGCTCGTCCACTGCGACGTGCGGCGGATTCCCGCACGCCAGCTGGGCGCCGAAGTCGCCCAGGGCACGCTCGATTTCGGGGTGCTGACGTTTCAACCCGCCGAAACGCAGCTCGGTTCGATTGTCCTCGGACAGGACGAGCTGGTCATGCTTGTCCACCCGTCGCATCCGCTGGCCAATAGCCGCGAGGTGACGCTCTCTGAATGCGCGCGGCAGACCGTCATTGCGCACAACGATCCGTCGCACGTCCGCGACCGCGTTCTGCGGCTCTTCGAACAGCATCACATTCCGGCGAACATCCTCGTATCGCTGCCAAGCCTCGAAGGCATCAAGCGCGCCGTCGCGATGCAGATGGGTGTTGCGCTCCTGCCGCGGCGGTGCGCGGAATCGGAAATCGTCCGCGGTGAGCTCATGGCACTGGCCATGCCGGAAGTACGGCTGCACCGCCAGGTCCGCCTGGTGTTCCGCAGGGCCGGCGAGAGATCGCACGCGGCGATGGCGTTCCTGGCGTCAGTCGAGGAAAGAAAGAAGGGCCGCGGACACGAGGACCACGAAGAACACAAACCGAAGAAGGTTTCCTGATCGTGGAGGTCCGGCTGAAGCCGGACACTACGAGAGCCCGCTAGAATCCCGCGACGTACGGAAGGCGTGCGGAGGCTGCGTCAACCTGTTCGTAGTGATCCAGCAGCATCCCCGTGGTGTCCCACGCGCCGGAGGTGAACGCATCGCGCACGTTGGGCGGCAGCGAGACCTGGCATCGGAAACCCTCCGTCTCGCACGTGCCGGCGACGAGATCGAGCGTGAGCTGAGCGGTTGGCCGCTTCTCGATCAGATCCATCAGCGCGCGGACGTCCGCAGACGAGGCGGTCACGCACGGCATTCCAATCATCACGGAGTTACCGAAGAAGATCTCGGCAAACGATTCGCCGATGACCGCATCGATCCCCCAGCGATGAAGGCCCTGCGGGGCATGCTCGCGGGACGACCCGCAACCGAAGTTCGAGTTCACCACCAGAATCCTGGCGCCCTGATAGTGCGCGACGTCGAACGGATGGCGATTGTGCGGACGAACAGCGGCTTTGCGGTCGTCTTCGAAGACGTGCTTCTCGAGCCCGTCGAAGCTGACGCCGACGAGGAAGCGCGCGGGCATGATCCGGTCGGTGTCGATGTCGTCGCCACGCAGCGGTAGCGCACGGCCCTGGACTCCCGTGATTGCAGGCATCAGCTCACGTACTCCCGAACGTCTACCACCTTGCCCTCGATCGCGGCGGCGGCCACCATGGCCGGACTCATCAGCAGCGTGCGCCCGGTGGGACTTCCCTGCCGCCCCTTGAAGTTCCTGTTCGATGAAGCAGCACAGACCTGATTGCCTTCGAGCTTGTCCGGGTTCATGCCCAGGCACATGGAGCAGCCGACCCCACGCCATTCGAAACCAGCTGCACGGAATACGTCGGCCAGCCCTTCGCGCTCCGCGGCCCGGCTGACGGCAACGGAACCGGGGACCACCAGCGCCTTCACTCCCGGTGCCACGTGACGACCTTTGACGATCCGCGCGGCCTCGCGGAGGTCGGATAAGCGGGCGTTCGTGCAGGAGCCGATGAACGCGACATCGACTTTCATGCCGGCGATCGGCCGGCCGGGCTCGAGCCCCATGTAATCGAGGGCGTCGGAGATCGCCTGCGGTTCAGCCGACTCGTCCGGCGCCGGCACCTGCTCGTCGATCGCAATCGACTGCCCGGGATTCACGCCCCACGTTACGACCGGCTTGAGCTCCTCCGCCCGAATCACCACGTCATCATCGAACGTCGCGTCCGCGTCGGAGGCGATGGAGCGCCACCACTGCCTGGCGCGGCCGAACGCGTCACCCTGCGGGCTGAACGGACGGCCCTCGAGGTATTCAAACGTCGTCTCGTCCGGGTTGACGTAACCGACGCGCGCCCCTCCCTCGATCGACATGTTGCACATCGTCATCCGCTCGTCCATCGTCATGTGATCGACGGTGTCGCCGGCGTATTCATAGGCGTAACCGGTGCCGCCGCGGACGCCGAGGCGCTGGATGATTTCGAGGATCACGTCCTTCGCATAGACGCCTGGATGCAGGTTGCCGGTGACGCGAATGCGCCTGACCTTCAGCGGCTCAATCGCGAGACACTGCGAGGCGAGCACGTCGCGAACCTGCGAGGTGCCGATGCCGAATGCCACGGAGCCGAAGGCACCGTGCGTGGATGTGTGGCTGTCGCCGCAGGCGATCGTCATACCCGGCTGCGTGAGTCCCAGCTCCGGCCCGATGACGTGGACGATGCCCTGACGGTCGTCGTCGAGTCCTGCGAGCCGTACTCCGAAGTCGCGACAGTTGCGCTCGAGCGAGGCGATCATGTCCTCTGCGATGACGTCGAGGAATGGACGCTTGCGCTCCAGAGTGGGGACGATGTGATCAACCGTCGCAAACGTGCGATCCGGACGAGCGACCTTCCAGCCGCGCTCTCGCAACGCGTCAAATGCCTGCGGACTGGTCACCTCGTGGACCAGGTGCAACCCGATGAAGAGCTGCGTCTGGCCAGTCGGCAACTGCCGAACGGTGTGGAGATCCCACACTTTCTGGAGGAGCGTTTTACCCATGGAATCCTGTGTGTCGCCGAGTCTTCGATCGTAACACGTGGAAAATCTGGACTTTCTCGGCCCGCGCCACTAGACTCCCGCCCGCCACGACGGACGTCGCACTCCGAGAAAGGACACTCATGCCGCAGCAGCTTTCACGCTCGACCTTCGCCCATCTGGTCACGCTCGTTGGCGGAATCGCTCTCATCGCCGGATTCGTGATCACCCCCGCGACCATTCGAGCCGCCGGGCCTGGCGACTGCCCAAATGACTCAAAACTCCTCAATGGCGGTCCGACCCTGGTGTTTGGCGACGGCGCTGGCACGTGGTGGGGACTGATTCAGGACGGGTTCAAGGCGGCCGGACTCGACACCGTGCAGGAGCAAATCGATTACCTGAATGGGATCTTCGGCACCAACTACAGCGATCTCAATTCTCTGAAGGAGCTCAATCTTCGACAGGTCAGCGCCTGGGACGAGAACGGCAACGGATACGTCTGTGCGTTTGACCTTCGTGGCAGGCGAGCGAACTTGCGCGACCCGTACAGCCAATACACGTTCCTGGGCATCGCCGACGACAAGGTTGTTAAGAAGTAAGCCGACGCGTTGGCACCGCTGAAGGGTGCCCTACGAGTTAGCGGCTGACCGCCGGATGGCCTGTGATCCAGCAGCGCCAGGGCTTCTCGACCCCGACGGTGATGCCGATGCGCGGTCCCCACGACACGTCCGCTGGCGCGTGGCCGCGATCTTCAATGACGAGCGGGCTCGAGACGAGGTCGTTCAGGTTCTCAGTGAGCGTGATGCCGAGCGCGCGCGTGAGGTTGCCTGGTCCGCGACACAGGCCTGAGCTGTCGATGTGCCGGCCGTCGGGAGCACGGCGCTTCTCCATCAGCCGAATCCCATCGACCGGCGCAAGCGCGCGAATCAGCACGGCAGCGGGATGCCCGTCGGCTTCGGTCACCGCGTTCACGAGGTAGTGAATACCGTAGTTCAGATAAACGTACGCGAAGCCCGGTGGGCCGTAGAGCGGCGCATTCCGTCGCGTGGGTCCCGGCGCCGCGTGACAGGCCGGGTCGTCTTCGCCGATGTACGCCTCGGTCTCGACGATCATTCCGGCCGCGTCGCCGGCGGGAGTGCGATGGACAAGCACCTTGCCGAGCAGTTCCTTCGCCACCGTCAGAGTCGGTCGGTTATAGAAGTCGCGGGGCAGAATCCTGACCTTCTGAACCCCCTGAACCTTCTGAACCCTTTGAACCCTAGCGAGCGGCATAGGCATTCGATCGCCCGTCTGCCAGCACCTGCCGCAGCGCGCGCCCGGTATGCGACTCCTCGACCTGCGCGACCTGTTCCGGCGTGCCGACAGCGATCACCTCGCCTCCGCCCTCGCCGCCCTCCGGCCCGAGATCGATCACATAGTCAGCGGTCTTGATCACGTCGAGGTTG
>Ga0163163_10003902_pt1 | contig 12717 bp, 11 predicted proteins | sample S65metaG_FD_119766 | JGI IMG/M metagenome (GOLD analysis project Ga0163163, IMG submission 119766) | Switchgrass rhizosphere microbial communities from Kellogg Biological Station, Michigan, USA - S6-5 metaG | ecosystem: Host-associated > Plants > Roots > Rhizosphere > Soil | place: USA... | reverse complement strand
GCATACAGGGGAAAAGGAGACCGCGCCGGCGTCATCAACTCTATACGTGGCACAATCACCATCAATGCCGCACTGGGTGGGTTCTTCGCAGCGATTATTTGGGCGGCCACTCCATATGCAGTGCTACACGTGTTCAAGATCGAGCCTGGGATGCAAGGTGCGAGCATCTTTGCGCTCAGAGTGTCCAGCTTCGTACTACTGGTGCGCTCGATAGAGTCGGTCTTTATCAGCACTCTTCGCGCGTATGAAAAGTATGGGCCTACGGCGAAGTTGAATATTTTCTCAAGAGCCAGTGTGATTGTGGCTGCCGTGCTGTTGACATCGTTTGGGTATGGCGTGGTAGCCATCATGCTAGCCACTCTGGCAATTTCCTGCACTAGCGCGACGCTTCAGGCGGTCGCCGTAAAGGGTGTTGTCGGCCGAATGCTCTTCTTGCCGCAGTTCAATCGAGAAGTGCTCTCCGAACTTGCAGGCTTTGGTATCTTTACCTGGTTGCAGGGACTGTCTGCCGTCGCCTTTACCCACGCTGATAGGTTATTGGTAGGTGCATTGCTAGGGACATCGTCCCTTGCGATCTATACGATCTGCGTTCAGGCAGCCCAGCCGATCCACGGCCTCATCGCGGCAGCCCTCAATTTCCTTTTTCCTCACATCAGCTCTCGGCACGAAGCAGGAGACCATGCCAGTTCGCGGCGACTCTTCAGAGCGGCGATGCCGATCAATGCACTAATCGCGGCCGCGCTTTCACTCCCTTTGATACTTTTCTCAAATAAGTTTCTGACGCTCTGGATGGGAGCTGAATTCGCCCGGAATGGCCACTTGTTGCTGACTCTGCTGGCCGCCAGCTTTGGACTGCTCGCCTTAACCGTGGTACCCCATTACACCCTTTTGGCGCTTGGACGAGTGAAGTTCGTTTCGTCTCTTAATGTAGTCACGGGTCTGCTGCTTCTCTTGTTGATGTTCTTAATTCTACCTAGAACAGGAATGATCGGCGCCGGAGTGTGCCGACTGATGTACTCGGGGCTGCTAGTGGTTCTGTACCTGACAAAGTCGTTGCGTTCGGTGAAGGCCGCGGAATTGAGTCCAAAATTGGAATCTGCACCTTTCCGCGAGGTGGGTTCTGATGTCGTCGCCTAAGTGCCCCGTCTGTGATTCATTGCTACTCCCTGCTTTTCGCTTACGTGCAGTAGATGGGCCGTACCGCAATTCCGGAAGTATTCATTTCAGGGACTTTGTGCAGTGCAAGGATTGCGGCTTCTTAACCGCTGAGTTTCAGGATTTGCAGGTCTTGAAAGAGTACTACAGCTCCCTGCCCATGCTGTATCACCAAGAGCATGATCAGGATATGGCTCGTTATCACGAGATCAAAGGGATCGTGGAGCAGGTGCGGCCGAGGAGAATTTTGGATTATGGATGCGGTTCCGGTTCGTTTCTGGCAAGTATCTCGGGGCCAGAGATTGAGAAGTATGGAACCGAACTTGCGCAGTCAGCTTCGCAACTTGCAAGCGGCAGAGGAGTCACCGTCCTTTCTGAAGAGGAACTTGCTTCAGAGATGGCGCATGCATTCGACGTAATAACCGCGATCGATGTTGTGGAACATGCGACCGACATCGTCGCGTTACGTCGGCTTTTCGCAAAGCTCCTCAAGCCGGGCGGTCACCTCATCCTGCTCACCGGCAACTTGCGGAGCAGAGCCGCGTCTCTTGTGGGCCGATACTGGTATTACATGCATTACACCGAACATCTGAACTTTTTTTCGAATCGCTCAATAAAGACGTGGCTCGAGCCTGATTTTTCAAAATGTGAGGTCACACTGACCTGCCATCATCCACTGTCATTCTGGGAAGCCACCAAAGTAGCTAAGGCTTGGGCCTTGTTCCCCGTGAAGTGGACTCTGCGGACACTGGGGGCAAATCTGGGCGCTCTGAACATGGGCCTTCCGGTCAGGAACGACCATATGATTGTTCGGGCAGTCCGGCGAAGCGATTAACGGTCCAGCGCTTGATGCACAATAGACTCTGTAGGAGAAGTGGATGATTGGAAGAACTTTGAGAACGGTGGCGAAAGGCATTGATAGGCAGTTAGGGATCCGTCCCTGGTTGAGAGGAGAACCCCGCCCACCAATAGGTGGTTTTGACCTAGGCGGCGAAAAGATTCTGGACTGGGGCTGGATTTGCGTGAACTTGCCCGACGGCAAGAAGAAAGCCTTAGAGATCGGATGCGGCGAATCTCCGGTAGTCGCGGCGATGACGGCCAAAGGTTACGACGTTACCGCAGTCGATTTCGATGCCACTATTGCGGAACAAGTCGGTGGCATCAAGTTTGTACGAGGAGATTTTAATGCGGTGGAACTTCCGGAAGGTTTCGACGTCATTGTCGCTTGCTCTGCCATCGAACATTTCGGACTATCAGGCCGATACGGCTCCTCAGAGGATCCGGAGGCTGACATTAAGGCAATGCGGAAGATCCGAAGACTGCTCTCTCCAACGGGGACGGCGTTTATCACCATACCGGTAGGATCAGATGTAATTCATCGTCCCTGGCACCGCGTTTACGGAAGGGTGAGACTGCCAAGGCTATTGGATGGCTTCAGCATCCAGACATCGCGCTTTCTCGTGAAACAATCCGCTGGTCCGTGGTTCGTCACCGATATGGATAAGGCCTTGGAGTTCCCGATCGATCCACGTCGCTATGCGCTAGGCGAGCTGGCCCTGCGTGCATCCAGCCAATGACCGTAGTTGGAAGCAAAACACTGAGGTCCTTGAACAGCACTCTGAATCCGTCCTTTGGGGTCCTGCTACTTTTCCTATTGCTGTTCTCGGGCCCGCCTAAATTGCGCATGCGGGACCCTGGGGCATCGTTGGAAGGACTGATCGACTGGTCGATTTTGCTCAACGTCTCGGCTTGGATTATTGGTGGTTTTTGGGTGTGGTCGAAAAGGAAACTCTGGCGTCTGCAAGATGGCTTCGCATTGTTGCCGATTGAAGAAAAACTCACCTTGCTGTTGTTTGGGTTTCTGGCAATATCAATTGGGTTTTCTCCGGCACCCGCGTTCTCGGCATTCAAGGTTTATCAACTTATCGTCACGTACGCCTTCATCAAAACCTATGTCAGCGAGTTTGGTATTCCGCAACTTCTCAAAACCTTGTTTTGGTGTTGTGCCATATTGTCGTTGGCCGATGTATTAGCTGGCTTGATTGCGCCAAGTCTAGTGTTCTTCGAGTCCGAGTTGGGGACGCTTCGATTTCGAGGTGATTTAATTGCCCAAACTGGAGTGGTCTCCCTGCTCGGACTTATATTATTGCTGACCAGCCAGAGCGATCTTCCAAGGAAGCAATGGTCATTCTGGTTTGTGGTATTCGGCGGAGTGCTCGTGTTCTCGTTGATGAGAACAAGCTATTTGGCCATGGTGGTCGTGTTAGTTCTTGCTGTTATCAAAAGGCCTGCCATTCCAATCTTGAAGCGGCTTTCAACCCTTGCGGTTCTCACCGCTCCGCTCTTCCTTGGATTTGCTCTCAGCGCACTCGATAGATATCGGAAGGCGGAGGACATTTGGACGCTGAGCAGCCGCGTTGGACTGTGGACGTACTTACTAGACGCGACCGTCTCCCAAGGGCCGTGGTTGGGGCTCGGATACTTCGCCGCATCGCGCGTCTATGCGCCGGAATTCAATCCGGAACTTGGAACTGCACATTCCGCGTTTATGGAAATCTATGTTGGGGGCGGATTGGTGAGTCTCTCGATCTTCTGCTTAATCTGGATAATTGTGGCCACCAGGACGACAAAACTGTTCTTCCAGCGATCAGACAGGTATGCGTTTGCAATGGTCAGCCTGTTCTGCGCTGCACTGTTCTTGAACCTTATCGGAGGGGAATTGCAGGCGGAACCGTCGGGGTTCTGTTTCTGGTGCTTGGTCGCGGTGCTGCCCGCAATGGTTTCGGGGCGCTACTATCGACCGCAAGGTATTCAAGTGGGAAGGGTTGGGCCCGGGTTCGGCATCGCAACACCGAAGTAATTCGATGACTTTGGAATTTCTCAGAGATTCAGGGAACAGACACGTCTCGGTTTACCAGACTTCTGCCCTAGAGCGGGCGTGGGAGGGACGTGGTGTCATCCCTCTCACCATTGATCAGAGCCAGAGCTTTCAATTTGTGGCAAAGTGTATCTCTAAGCTTCGCCTGACCCGACGACTGAGTGGTGACGGGAATCCGCCGATTCTGGTTGCAATGATGGGATACAGCGAGAGTCGCCTGTTTCCCAAGTGCCTTCACCGGGAATTCATCCCATACGTCTTCGATTGCTGGCCTTCCAGTTATGACCGATGGGAGAGTTTTTTCTGGCGGAACAAGATTCGAATGGCAATCTTCTCTGCACGTCAGTCTGCGAGTTATTTCGCGAAACGCATGCGCGGGATGCAATGCATATGGTTACCGGAAGCGTTGGATGTGTCCGATTACTCGAGCGGTCCAAACCTGGTCTCACGAGACATCGACGTATTGGAATTGGGCCGCAAATTCGACTGGTACCACCAAGCGATATTGGAACCCTTGAGCCAGGCGGAGAGGATCCATCTATTTGAACGAGTGAAAGGACAGATTGTATTTCCTACGCTCCAGGAGTTCGTTGATGGCCTGAGCCGAAGCAAGGTCTCTGTCTGTTTTCCTTGTTCGATGACACATCCCGAACGCTCCGGCGATGTTGAAACAGTGACGATGCGATATTTCGAGTCGATCGCGTCAAGGTGCTTGATCGTTGGGAAGTGCCCCGCCGAGCTCCAGGAGCTGTTTGGATACAACCCGATCATCGAGATCGATACCCAGAAGCCATCAAGCCAGATCCTCGAAATCCTGACCGAGATCGATAAATATCAAGAATTTGTGGATTCAAATCGCGCTCGGCTACTGCAGGTGGGAACATGGGACGTGAGGGTAAGTGAAATGCTGGAAACGATTCAATCTCGATTGGCGAGTAACTGAGTTATCTAAGGATGCATTCCCCAAAAATCACGATCGTCACACCGTCTTATAACCAGAAGGAGTTTCTTCTGGAGGCGTTGGAGAGTGTTCGTCGGCAGAATCACCCGAATGTAGAGCATCTGGTCATCGATGGGAAATCGACCGATGGCTCGGTGGAATTATTAGAAAGAATTTCTGCACTTGAGGATTGGCGGCATCTGCGATGGATTTCAGAACCGGATCGCGGTCAAAGCGACGCATTGAATAAAGGATTCAAGCTTGCAACTGGCGATCTTGTGGGGTGGCTTAATTCAGACGATCGATATCGAGGTGGTTGTTTCAACAGGATACTAGAGGCAGCGCATAAGGCTCCAGAGATCGACATCTTCTACGGTGACTACACGTGGGTGGATGAGCTCGGGAAGCTCGTGCAAGTCCGTCGCGAAATTGAATTCAGCAAGTTCATTCTGCTCTACCACAAAGTTCTGTATATACCGACGACGTCGACATTCTTCCGCCGGCGCGTATTTGATCAGCAGGATTTCTTGGATGAGCGTTTTCATTACGCAATGGACTTCGAATATTTTGTTCGGCTTGCGAAGAAGGGGTATCGATTTCAGCATGTCCGCGGATTGCTGGCAGATTTTCGATGGCACGCTGCAAGTAAATCATCGCAACAGCCAAAGAAGCACAAGGCAGAACACGACTCGGTTGTCTGGTCAAGCTCCTCATGGCTGAGTGGACTCCCCTCGGGTCTTGTAGGGAATGTCGCCCTGTTTGGGGTCCGCCAGATCGCGGGAATGCTTCGATACACGGAAAAACTGCGACGCGGCTACTACTTCGAGCAGTTCGCGAAGTCGAGTTTTCCGGAGTCGGTATAGGCTGATATGCGAATTTTCCTCTCGGCCCTATCCCGATTCACAAGCCCGACCGGGATCTGCCGTCACGCCGCCGGCTTGGCGAAGAGCCTAGACGCTCAGCAGGAGATCAGCCATATTTCCTTGGCCTTGGGATCATGGCAGCGCGATTATTTCGAAAGTGCATTCAATATTTCGGCGCTGAAGAAGGTCGAGTGCATCAACGTGGACCTGCCAAACAATTCTTTACGACGAAATCTCTGGTTCGGGGCTGGTCTGCCTGCGCTTGCAGAACGTACGAAATCTCACGTCATGCACTTGTCATTTCCGGTTCCCTTTCTTGTTAAGAGGCCGATCAAGACCGTGGTGACTTTGCACGATCTCTACCCATACGACTTCCCGGAAAATATCGGATACCCCAAAGTCTATATCGTACGAGCAATCTTACGAAGTTGCCTGGCGAACAGTGACGCCATCACCTGCGTTTCAGATTCAACGCTCAACAGGTTGAAGTCGGCTATTCAGATCAGTAACGATAAGCCCGTAGTCGCCATACCCAACGCGATCGACTTTACAGATGTTGAACCGCAAAAGCCGGTGTGGGTGGGCTCTCGGCCGTTTGTTCTCATGGTCGCGCAGCATCGGGCAAATAAGAATTTGGGATTGGCACTGGACGGTTTCGAGAGGATGCTCTCAACCGGAGTGGTGGCTGCAGATAGTGAATTGATAATTGTGGGCAGCAGTGGCCCGGAAACTCCCGCAGTTCAAGAGGCTATACGACGGAAGAACTTAGCCGATCGATTGAAACTTGCATCATCCATTCGTGAGGACGAACTACGCTGGCTTTACGAGCACTGCCTGTTCTTCTTGGCGACGTCTAGTGTCGAGGGTTTCTGTATTCCGTTGATTGAGGCGATGCATTTCGATTCGCGCGTCGTCTGCTCTGACATTCCAGTCTTTCGAGAAATTGGTTCGGCAACGTGCTGCTATTTTGATCTTTCCAACAATCCCGTTCAAGGTATGACGGATGCCGCTCGTCGTGGGCTTCAACTCTCGACTCAGGGGCACGACTATCCGGCCAGTCGATATTCGACTAAGGAAATTGGAAAGCAGTACGTCGCTCTCTACAAGCAACTCACTGAAAAACCTCAGTTTTTAGGAGAAGCGGTCAGCAGCAGTTCGAAGGTCGCCTCTGCCGACGTTCATCCGATATAGCAAAGCAATCCTGTGGAAATCAAAGTCCTAGGAATACGAATCGACATAATGTCGTCAGGGGAAGCAATCACTCGCATCGCGAGCTGGATCGATGGCCGCGAACGCGGAAAGTACGCAACCCTCACTAATGTGCACATGGTCGTAGAAGCGCGCAGAAGCGAAGAATTTCGTGGTGTCCTTCGTGACGCTTCTCTTTGTTTGCCCGATGGGATGCCGCTGGTTTGGATGGCAAGAGCGCAAGGGATAGAGGCGAGTAGGGTCTCTGGGCCCGATTTCATGGTCGACTTCTGCGAAAAAACCGGAAACAAGGGTTACAGGCACTACTTCTATGGAGGGGCTCCTACAGTTCCGAAAGAGTTGGCTCAGTGCTTTCAGCAGAGATTTCCCAGTCTGAAGGTTGCTGGATGGTATTCGCCTCCGTTTCGCGAACTAACATCGGACGAGAGCACTGATGTCGTCAAAAAGATCAATGATACAAATCCCGACATTATTTGGGTGGGACTGGGTTGCCCAAAACAGGAGCGATGGATGCGTGCAAATTGTGAACGACTCAACGCTCCAGTAATGTTAGGAGTCGGCCAAGCCTTCGATGTGCACACAGGGCATCTTCCTCGGGCGCCGAAGTGGATGTGTGAACACGGATTAGAATGGCTTTTCCGCCTCTGTGTCGAACCAAGAAGACTCTGGCGACGCTATTTGGTTACTAATACAAGCTTTCTGACTGCGTTGTTCTTGGAAGCTCTCGGACTAAAACGATTTGAGTAAAGGACATTCATGAAGCGAGCACTCATTACAGGGATTACAGGGCAAGACGGATCGTATCTGGCAGAACTTTTGCTTAATAAAGGATACGAGGTTCATGGCATCATTCGTCGAGCCAGCACTTTCAATACTGAGCGAATTGACCATATCTACCAGGATCCTCACGAACCGGCGGCCAAACTCTTTCTGCACTACGGAGACTTGTCCAGCAGTGAGCAATTTACCCGTTTGCTGTACAGCTATCAGTTTGATGAGGTGTACCACCTTGCGGCACAGAGTCATGTGAAAGTCAGCTTCGATGTTCCCGAATATACGGGAGATACGACCGGGTTGGGTACCACCAGGCTCCTGGAGGCGATTCATCGGAGTGGCAGGAACACAAAATTCTACCAGGCAAGCTCGTCCGAAATGTTCGGTATGGCGCCTGCACCGCAAAACGAAGCTACAATGTTTCACCCACGCAGCCCGTACGGCGCAGCCAAGGTCTACAGTTATTGGATGACAGTAGTTAGTCGAGATGCCTACGGTATGTTCGCAACCAATGGCATTCTGTTCAACCATGAAAGCCCACGAAGGGGCGAGACGTTTGTTACGAGGAAGATCACACGCGCTGTTGCTTCGATAAAGGCTGGTAAGCAGGAAAAGTTGTTCCTCGGTAATTTGGCAGCGGAGCGCGATTGGGGATACGCGCCAGAGTATGTAGAGGGAATGTGGCGAATCATGCAGCACGATGAACCACTGGACTTTGTTCTCGGTACCGGCGAGAAGCACACCGTCGAAGACTTCGTAAGTGAAGCATTCGGCTATGTAGACCTTGATTGGAGAGAGTACGTTGAAAAAGACCCGCGTTATTTCCGCCCAGCCGAGGTCGACTGCTTACAAGCCGACTCTTCACGTGCGCGGAAACTGTTGGGATGGGAGCCGAAAATTAAGTTCTCGCAGCTCGTGCGAATCATGGTAGATGCGGATATGGAAGCCATGGGAATGGTTCCACTCGGCGAAGGCTCATCGATTTTGAGCCGAGAATTCGGGTCGTGGCACCAGTGGTCTAGTTCTGTATCGCGTATGCTTAGCGCTTCCGCAGGAGGCGCAATCGACAACTGTTCCCATCGCGATTGACATCATGAGAAAAGACTCCAAAATATTTGTCGCTGGGCATAGAGGATTGGTTGGGAGCGCACTGGTTGAAGCGCTTACGCGATCCGGATATGGCAATCTTGTAACTCGCACGAAGGCAGAGTTGGATCTCCGTCTACAAGGTGCAGTGCAGGAGTTCTTCGAATTTGAAAAACCCGAATATGTCTTACTCGCTGCTGCTAAGGTCGGCGGCATAGTCGCCAACCGGGATTATCCAGCTGATTTCATTGCGGATAACCTCGCGATTCAGACGAATGTGATCAATTCCGCCCACGCTAGTGGTGTAGAGAGACTTTTATTTCTGGGATCCAGCTGTATATATCCGAAATATTGCCCCCAACCCATGAAAGAGGAGTTCCTGCTCACTGGCGAACTTGAACCCACGAATCGACCCTATGCGGTCGCAAAGATTGCGGGGATCGAGATGTGCTGGGCCTTCAACCGACAGTACGGCACAAACTACCTCGCGGTTCTCCCGACTAATCTCTACGGTCCGAACGACAACTATGATCCTGAGAACTCGCATGTTCTGCCGGCGTTGATCCGTAAGGCTCATTCATGCAAGGTTACAGGCGATCGACGGATGACCATCTGGGGATCTGGAAATCCGCGCCGCGAATTTTTATACAGTAGCGATTTGGCAGATGCATGCGTGATGCTGATGGGGTTGCCACAGAAGGAATTCTCGCAACTGATCCGGTCAACGAATGAGCCGCCTGCAATCAACATTGGCACTGGGACTGATTTGACGGTCCGTGAACTTGCAGAAACCGTCTTACGTGTAGTGGGTGCAAATGCTCAACTCGAATTCGACACAAGCAAACCGGACGGTACGCCCCAAAAATTGCTCGATATCTCGAGGATCAGCGGGTTGGGATGGAAGCCAACAATATCCTTAGAGAAGGGCCTAAACACAGCTTATGACGACTTCTTAAAGAGTTCCAGACGAGCGGAACATATGGCTTTGTAGCTGGATCACCCAGCCGCGAAAGATAAAATGAACCTCGAGCCTCGGCGATCGCCGAGGCTTTGTCGTTTCAGACGCTGGACGCATACGATACTTCTGCAGATGTGACTAGTGCTGGCGATCTTGCGGGAAGAGTTCCTCACGTAGTAGGGACCAGAGATATTCCCCGTAGCTGCTCTTCCCGTATAGTTCGGCGAGTGCAGAGAGTTGTTCGCCGGAGATGTAATTCATGCGGAACGCGATTTCCTCAGGGCAGGCGATCTTGAGTCCTTGGCGTCGTTCGATGGTCTGGACGAACATGGATGCTTCGAGGAGCGAGTCATGAGTGCCGGTGTCGAGCCAGGCCGCTCCGCGACCCATGCGTTGCACCTCGAGCTGACCTCGCTGAAGGTAGCAGCGGTTGACGTCGGTGATCTCCAGTTCTCCGCGTTCCGAAGGTTTAAGCGAAGATGCGATATCGATAACCTGGTTATCGTAAAAGTAGAGGCCAGTAACCGCGTATCGTGATCGCGGCGATTTAGGCTTTTCTTCCAGGCCTATCGCACGACCGCTCGAATCGAATTCAACGACGCCGTAGCGCTCAGGATCCTTCACTGGATAGGCAAAAACGGTGGCGCCACTGGTCTTGGAAGATGCCGCGTGCAATTGTCGCGAAAAAGCCTGCCCGTAAAAGACATTGTCGCCAAGAACCAGCGCGCAGGAATCATGGCCGATGAATCGACGTCCGATGATGAAAGCCTGGGCCAAACCCTCCGGCCGAGGCTGAATCTCATAGCTGAAGTTGAGCCCCCACTGTTTTCCATCTCCGAGCAACTCTGCAAAACGGGGTGTATCTTGCGGGGTGGAGATTATCAGGATGTCTTGAACACCCGCCAGCATCAAGGTACTTAGCGGGTAGTAAATCATCGGCTTGTCGTACAGCGGCAGGAGCTGTTTTGAAATTACTCGCGTTACAGGAAAGAGCCTGGTGCCCGCCCCGCCGGCTAAAATGATTCCCTTCATTACAGGTGAACCGCCAGTATCTGGATTGATTGGGTCATGTGAGTAAAGATTCGCAGAACCGCGATGCCAAAGCTCAACTTGCCGTCTGTGCGACATCAATCACATAAGGACGCTTATTACTATAACTGAGGGCGACCCAGTCGCTCGAAGGTTTTCTGGCGCGGCTTGTCAAAACAGAAAGTGGAACTCCAGCTTCGGTAATTACCGGAGCTTTGTTGTTTTCGCGAACATTATTTTCGGAAATAGTTTCGTGCCGACAATTTGTGGAGAGTAGAATTGCCCGACTCCACTTCAAGGAGAAGGACTCGTATGGGAAAATTCTTCAGTAGACGTGATTTCATCCGGATAGGTGCTGGAACGGTCGCGGCTGGCGCGGCGGCAAAGGTTTCTTTGCTGGAACCGGTTTCGTTATTCGGAGCCGCGGCTCCGACCGATGTCGTGCGTTTTGCTTCCATTGGAACCGGTGTGCGCGGGTGCGAACTCTTGCGCTCGACACTCTCTGTGCCCGGGACGGAATGCGTGGCCATTGCTGACCTTTACGACGGAAGGCACATCGCCGGGCGCGAAGTATTGGGCAAAGACGTGCCGGTGACCCGCGACTACCGCCAAGTGCTGGACCGGAAAGACGTTGATGCGGTGATCATTGCGGTGATGGATCATCAGCACCGCCGGTTGGTCGAGGACGCATGTGCAGCGGGTAAGGACGTTTATTGTGAAAAGCCCCTGTCTCACACGGTGGAAGACGGTTACGCCATGGTGGCAGCGGCGCAGAAAGGCAAAAGAATCCTGCAGGCCGGCAGCCAGCGCGTCAGTTCGGTACTCTACCGTAAAGCGAAAGAGATATATGACTCCGGGCGCCTCGGCGATGTCTACTCGATTGACGCTCACTGGGACCGGAATACGGCGAGTGGAGCCTGGGTATATCCGGTTCCCCCGAACGCGAGCGAGCAGACCATCGACTGGAACGGATTCCTGGCGGGAGCGCCGAAACGACCTTTCGATCCGGTGCGATTCTTCCGTTGGCGCTGTTACAAGGATTACGGTGAAGGTTTGGCGGGAGACCTGTTCGTACACCTGGTATCGGGAATTCACTTCGTGACGGGAACCAATGAGGTCGCAAAGCGCGCGCAAGCTAGCGGAGGCATTTATCGCTGGAAGGATGGGCGCGAGTTCCCAGATCTCATTCAATCGCTTTATGACTATCCGAAGTTCCAGGTTGCATTGCGGTGCAATCTGAACAACGAGACCGGAGAATTCATTGCGTTCTACGGAACCAAGGGATCTTTGGTCATCAAAGATGCGACTCTCACGTTTACGCCACAGGACACGCGGCCGCAACCGGAGGGGTATTCGATTATCGGGTGGCCGGCAGAGCTGCGGAAGCAGTATCTGGCCCAGTGGGGCACAGAGCACCCTGCTCCTGCCGCATTAGCCAGCAACGTCGACCAGGAAGCCGAGAGCTATGCATTGCCGCCTCAGTACAGCGATACGGTGGACCACCTGGCGAATTTCTTCAGTTCGGTGCGTACGCGAAAGGAGCCTGTCGAAAACGGCGACTTCGGCAACAACGCGGCGATTGCCTGTCACTTGGCAAACTACTCGTACTTCAATAAGACGGTTGCGACCTGGGACGCCGAGAATAAGAAGATCAAGAGTTAGTTTGCGTCGTTTACCCTGAGCCCGCCATCGATGGCGGGCTCTTTTTGTTGTGAGGTAGACCCGAAAAAGGGATTATGCCATTTAAAATTTGGTCCTCGAAAAAACACCGAAAGAGGCCTAGGATTTTGGTTTACCTTGGCGCGAACCGATGGGGTGATGAGTG
>Ga0163163_10003901_pt1 | contig 12719 bp, 8 predicted proteins | sample S65metaG_FD_119766 | JGI IMG/M metagenome (GOLD analysis project Ga0163163, IMG submission 119766) | Switchgrass rhizosphere microbial communities from Kellogg Biological Station, Michigan, USA - S6-5 metaG | ecosystem: Host-associated > Plants > Roots > Rhizosphere > Soil | place: USA: Michigan... | reverse complement strand
GTTTCGCGACATGCATCCGCTGCACTGTTTTAGGATCAATTTCGACGTGCTCTACAACCCATTGGATGTAGACTTTTCATATTAACCATTTAAAAATTTTCAAATGCCCAACGAAGGAACACTCCAGGGAGCCTCAGCCATTCAAAACGTCGGTTTTGGCAGTGTGGTGCTGAATATCGACACCGTGCGCGGTGCATTCATGTGCCCTCCTGGTTATACGCTGGCTGATGCCAATCTTCCAACTGCGCTTGCGCAGCTTAAGCAGGATGCGCAAACCGATGATCCCACAGTTCGGATCTATCCAATCCATAACCTGGTTGCTGTAAAAATGAACAGCGAAGAGCTGGTCGTTGAGAAACTCGGCTATGGCGCAGGTATCCCTGTCCGTGAAGGATTCGAAGACTGGTCTCACCGCTTCACAAAAGGTGGCTTATCCTTGCTTATGGCTCTACGGTCAATGAATGGCCTGAACATGAACCCCATTTTTTACGATTCAAAGGGGATCCTTTTTGGCTACAAGAACGGACTTGGTATTGCCCCTTTCCCGAACCAATTCTTTTGGGCAAGCGCAATTGCTGCGTCTGACGGTTCTAAGTACGGTGAGTACATGATCCGTAACAACTTCGATACTCGGTATCTGCTTGATTTCATGGCTAAATATCAGGTGCCAAAAGGTACCGACCTAAGCCAGGCGGTAGGGTTCCAGACTGTTAACCTGGCTGCTGTCTCTGGCCCGACTGCAGGAGCTGTAGTGATCTCTCTGGCCACGGATATCGGGAACATTAACCCGTATACGCAGTTCAAAACAGCGCTGACGAATAATACATCCTGGGTCGGTAGCAACCTTACTACAGGGGCAGCGCTGACTGTCTCAGGCGTAACAGGCAACGATCTCACCAAGCAGATCACGGTGACATTTACCACCAGCGGTTCTTATCCTACAACCGGTGGAAAGTTTTCTGTCAACCTGGCGCTGCCTTCCGTCCTGAAGACGAACAATATGCCCGGGTACGAATCCAGCGGTCCTCTGACCTTTACTGTATAACTCCTATTAAAACCCAGGAGCGGGTGCCGAGAGGCGTCCGCTTCTTATCCTTTTCCATCATGCGCGCAATACTCGACATGCTCGAATCGGCCCAGAAAGGCAATGTGCAGCAGCTGATCACAGACAGCATGCAGGAAGCGGCGCCGGCATATGTCGACGAGCTCCGCAAGCAAATGCTCGATGGCGTGATGGAGGACGGATCCCAGATCGGCACTTATTCGCCCATGTGGGCCGCCATCCGAAAGGCGCGCGGCCTGCAGACGGATTATGTGGACGGCTACTTCACCGGCGCCATGCAGCGGGGATTATTCCTTAAGGTCCGGGGCGATGAGATGGATACCGACTCTCCCGTTCCGTATGCCGGGGAATTTCAAGACCGGTATGGTGACGGAGTCTTCGCCGCTGGAGGTGATTACCTGGAGCCTTTTGTTGACCAGGTGGAGCAAAATCTGATCGAGAAAGTAGAGAACCTTTTAAACCAGGACTGATGCCTAAAGTAACCAAGCTCTTTTCAACACAAGAAGATGGCAGTAAAAAAGCAACCCGTGTAGGTTTTAAATGCCCGGGCTGCGGTAACTGGCATTGGATGGGCACCCGCGAATTCAACGGTGGGCAGGCAATCTGGGGATTCAATGGCGATTTCGATAAGCCGACTTTCACGCCGTCTATTCTCAGCCGCGGCGGTCATTATATCCCGGGACACCCGCCGGGTTCCTCTTGCTGGTGCAAGCCGGCCAATCCTGACTATTATGACGAAACCGGCTGCTATCAGAGTCATTCCTTTGTCACTGAAGGCCGCATTCAGTTTCTCGCGGATTGCACTCACTCGCTCGCCGGCCAAACCGTTGAGTTGCCCGAAATCTTTGGCGCATGAAGTTCAATAAACTCTGCCAGAAGCTTGCCGCCGATCAGAATCGGTACCGGGCCATGAGCGAAAAGAAACGCAGGAGCTTTTACGGTCGGTTCATCGCCAGGAGAATCCGCAAGACGATCGACAAGATCCGCAATATTGAAAGAATGGTCGACAAAAGGTCGCTGCCGACCGGAGACTACAACCCGAATTAAAACCCGGATCGTGAAAAAAAACAAACTGCGACATATCAAAAAATTACTGTCTGGCGCTCCGCCGGCAGATTACTACCGGACCTGCGGCGCCCTGCCGCTGCCCCGGTTTATTCGCATTATGGTGGACCGAGACTACCACCAGCTGGTGATATCCGGATCGCCTTCAGATAAAGAAATGCTTACCGCCTGGCGCCAGATCAGTCTTGAATACCTGATCATCCTGGACATCCCCGAAGTCAACTACCAGGTAGAGCTGCAGGCCTCCATTCGTGTGCTCGAGGCGCAGCTCCTGTTAACCGGTTTCATCCTTACAACACTTGATATCCTCCCAGATCGCCGGCTGACAGACATGCTGGTGAATCTTGGTTTTGACCTGGTATTCGATCCAATGGACCCCATCACCTACCGGCGCAACCTCCAGGCCGTCCGGGAACGCTCCGGCGCCTGGGAAATCGAGCTGGAGCAAAAAGAGATCGAGCTGAAGGAACTGGAAGAAAAGTCTCCCGAGGGCAAGGCCTACACGGACGACTATTTTGATGATATCCTGATGGCGCTCAGCAAGGCCCAGGGCTATCACATCAAAGCCGTCGATCTGACCGCGTCGCAGTTCGCAGTCATGTTGAAGCGTCAGCGGCAAAAGGCAGACCGGGCCCGATATGAACAACACCTCAAAACCCAAATGTCCTAATGGCTGTAAGAAAAATAGACTCGATCATCGATGAGCCGGCTGTGCAAGCGCAGTACGATAAGCTGATCGGTATGCTCAATGAGTTAGCCGGGACGATGGATAAGGTTGCTAATATCAAGATTGGGGCCGTCAATCAGGCCCAAGGCATAAAAGCCACCCAGGAGGCCGTGGCGGATCTCACCAATGCAACCACCCAACTGGCCAGTCAGCAGGAAAAACTCGTCGGGCAGGCCCAGACGATCGTCAATACGGCAAAACAGCAGATCAGCACAAACGCTGAGATCGCAGCGGCTGTAAAGCAGCATTCCGGTTCCATTGAGGAGAATATCCGGCTGCAGATCCAGCTGACCAAACAGCTCAACGACAACAAGGCAGCGCAAAAAGAATTGTCCGCGGCCTATAAAGATAGCAAAATAACTGCCGAAGCTTTCGACGCAGAGCAGACGCAGCTCGTCAAGACCCAGCTCGATCTTAAGAACTCCATCAGCACTGTTAACGGCATCCTGCGCCAGCAAACGCAGGAAAACAAATCAGCCGAGGGCAGCTACAAGCTCCTTAATGCCCAGCTCGTTCAGCTGCGTGCCGCTTACCGGGAAATGTCCGCCGAAGAGAAGAACGCCGAAGGTGGCCAGGCGCTCAATGCCCAGATTCAGCAATTAGATCAGGCCCTTAAAGCAGCTGATGGCGAAATGGGTATCCATGTGCGGCACGTAGGTAATTATACTGGCGCCCTGAAGACCCTGGAGTCAGGTCTTGCAGAGGCGCAGGCACAGCTGCAGCGTTTCACCGAAACCGGGCAGCAGAACACAGCCGCATACCAGCAGGCCCAGGCCGAGGTCGATCTTTTCACGCAGCTGCTGGCCCGCCAACAGGAAGGCTTCGCTTCTGTCTCGATGGAGATCCGTACGCTGGAGCGATCCCTTGCGACGATGGTGGCCACCGGCATGGAGGAGACGGAAGTATTTAAAAAGCTCCAACTGGAGCTGGCGGGAGCACAGCGGAAGCTGCACGACTTTAAGGAGGACCAGGCGCTCCTTAAATCCGACCTGCCAACCTTATCCGCCCTGACTACTGCCGCTAAGGGTTTAGCGGGCATGTATGCGCTCGGCGCTGGCACTGCTGCCTTATTTGCTGATGGCAATGAGAAAGTCGAGAAAGAGCTGAATAAGCTGGTAGCTGTGATGACGGTTTTGCAAGGCCTGCAGGAGGTACATGAATTGCTGGAAAGACGCGGCGCTGTAGCTACCATTGCATCCGGCATCGCTCAGGGCTTTAAGAATTTCATTATGACCGGCTCGGTCAAAGCTCAGCAAGAGTCAACCATTGCCCAGGAGGCAAACACGGTAGCTCAAGAAGCGAATGTCGCAGCTACAGAAGCCGATGTCGTAGCAAAAGAAGCGCAGGCGGCAGCGACTGTTGAGGCAACCGCCGCCACCAAAGCGGCGACGGGCGCAGCTATAGGCCTTCGGGTCGCTTTACTGGCTACAGGCATTGGTGCGCTGTTGATACTTATTCCTGCGATCGCAAACGCTATGAATCTGTTTGGCAAGAGTGCAAAAGAGCTTGCCAAACTATCGATGGATCTGGCCGAAGCTGAAAAGGCCGTAAACGAGGTGATTGTTCAGCAAATTGAGGTGATGAACAATGCTGATCAGGCGACCAAAAAGTATTACGAAAACCAGCTGGCATTGGCGTCTGCTGCTGGAAAGAATCAATATGAGCAGCTCGCTTTAAAGAAAAAAATCGCCGAAGCCGAAAAGGAAGACGCAAAAAATACGCTCGATGTCCTGCAGGGACAGCTGGGCAAAGAAAGTGAGTTGCTGGCGAATTATCAGCTGCTGCTGGCTAAGAAAGAAGCGGCGCTCAAGATCAACCGCAAAGCCCTCGAAGATGATGACAGCACAGCCGCCAACGCTTCAAAAAACCTGATCGATATGTGGGGCAAGCAGGCTGATGCCGCAAAGGCTTCTTATGATGCTGTTCATAAGGCCCACAATGACCTATACGGAGCTATCCAAAAGGACGGCCAGCTGGATGAAGAAACGACAAAATTAACGAATGAAGAGCGGCGCAAGCTTGAATTATCCACTGCTAAAATAATTGAAGAAGCACGGATCTCTGCTAATGAAAGAGTTCTTAACAATGAACGATCCACCTACGCCGAACGTCTTGCTGCCAATCAGGCGATCCTGCAATCTCAGGTCGCGATCGCTCGCGCTGAGTTGAATGCAAAAGAAAAGGATCCATCTATCACCCCCAAAGCCCGGCTTCAGGCTGAACGGGAGACCGCTGCTGCTATTGACAAACTTCGATTAGACACCGCGGAAAAAAACCGGAGGCTCAACCTGGATTACTGGAAGAGAGATTTTGACGCCTATATGGAAATCCAGAGGGCTCAGCTAGACCTAACAGCAGCTGTGAATTCCCAGATCGCAGATGACCAGAACGTCACCCTCGATCGTCGTCTTTTAGCCTATTTGGCGTATGAGGCGGCGCAGAAGCGACTCATTGACCAGGAGTTATTCGATAAACTGTCGACCGAAAACCTTACAGATAAAGAAGTTGAAGCCGCCCAGGCGGATCATCAGAATAAACTCAATGAGCTTACTCGAGCCGGCATAGAGAAAAGGAAGGCTTTTCAGAGGGAAGGGATTGAGACTAACGGTAGTCGGGGTAAGTCGGAAGTATCTCAGAACTACAATGCCGACGCGTCTGCATTGGCCGATTCGTTTGCACGCCGGCAGATTTCCCAGGAAAAATACACCGAGGAGCGCAAGAAGCTCGACGAACAGTACCAGGAGGATTCGATCCGCATCGAGATGGAAACCACCCGCCGGCTCATTGATCTGACAGCGGACGGAACAAAAGAGCGGTACGACCTGGAGGCAAAGCTGGCCGAGGACAATATCAAGCTCGCCGATCTGCAGATCAAAAAGACAGAGGAGCTGAACGACCGCCGGGCGAAGGCTGTAGCAAAATATGTAAAGTATGAGCAGGAAGGCCAGCACGTCGTTCAATCCCTCGTAGATGATAGTTTCACCCGCCGGCTGAACAATATCCAAAAGCAAGAGGAAGCCAATACGAGGGCTACAGATAAGGAGATCACCGAAATCAACAATTCAACCCTATCCGCCCAGGATAAGGCGGCGAAAATAACACAGGCCCAGGCCCAGGCGAAGGTCCAACAGGATGCGCTGGACAAGGAGAAAAGAGATACCCAGCTGCGCCAAGCGAAGTTTGACCGGGATGCGCAGGTGCTGGAGATTATAGGCAAAACGCTCGCGTCTGCTGCAGGTTACGGATGGATTACACCGGCAGCGATCGCCGTGGAGGCTGAGGGCTTGGTAGAAGCAGCCCTCCTCGCCTCTAAACCTCTTCCCCGGTTCAAAAAAGGTACCGACAGTTCACCGGAAGGCTGGGCGCTGACGGATGAAGAAGGTCCTGAGCTATATCGCCGGCCGTCAGGCGAAGTCTTCCTGGGAAACAATCGGCCTACATTGCGTTACCTGGAAGCCGGCACCGAGATCATTACCTATCACCAGGTGGACAAGATCCTGCAGCAGCAGGTCGGGCGTGGATCGGCTCCGCTGGTAATTGCGCAACAGCAGGACACCGGTACCGCCCGCGAGCTCCGGGGCTTACGGGCTGACATGCGGGCGCAGACGAAGGCTTTGCAAGAATCGTATTCAAAGGCGCAGCGCCCTATATACATCTATCAGAAACCGGATTTAAAAGCGAGGTACATTCCATGAGACCAAGGAAACTATATAAGTCCTACCTCCGCGAATACCCCAGCCAGGGAACTTTCTATATCGATCCTAACGGTGCCCTGCAGACCACCAACCAGCCGACCTGCCTTAAAAATACGCCATCCGGATGGTGGGATAACCAGATCCAGTTTGATCGAAGCGATCACTATAAAGGCCTGGGGCGGAAATTTTCCAATGAGGTGAATTTTTATGGGGATGGCGCCCAGATCATCCGTGAGCTATGCTACCGGTACCGAGGAGTCGAGCAGCTGATCGAGCTGGTGATCCTGAAGTGGGACCCGGATACAGACACTTATTACCTGTGGTATAAAGGCCTGCTCGACCTGAAAAGCAAACAGAACACGATCGACGGGTTTTCGGTCAGTACTGCAGAGGGCGGCGCTGTACAGATGCTGAAGACCTCAGAAAATCAGATGTTCGAGTTTCCCTGCGATGGCTCTCTTAAGGTAGCCATGCCAGACGGTTCTGTCATCCGGAACGTAAAGGTGAAGCTGGACGGTATGCGCGTCCAGGACACCTTCCACTACGCTATCCCAAAGTTTACCCCAGGTGACTCCGGCGATCTGATCCTGCCGGCCTCTTTCGTGTCGAACGATGGAGATAATGTGGGGATCATCAAAGGAAATCCATCGTATGCGCAGCCCACCGGCAGCACATACTTCCAGGGGAACAACTATGTACTGGGGACAGTGGCACCCTTAAGCATGCGGATCACCGGACAGATCACCGTCCAGTCCAATGGATCGATGCAGAACACCGTCTTCCGGATGTACGCCCGGAGCAATGACTCCGCTCCGCGGGGCTTGGATGGGATCGATCATGCAGTCGGCTTGGTTGACAAAGGCGGAGGTGCGACAGACCCCGCCAACCAGATATGGTTCCCATCCAACAGCGTTGTTCTCAATGGCACTGTCACACTACCCTTTGATGTGACATACAATGTTGCGGCAAACGAAAACCCGTTCATCCTCTTTTTCAACCAGAGCTCTGCACACCCGATCACGATCCTTGGCGGCACCTACGAGGTAACCTTCACTTCTCAGTATCAGGCCACTACCTGCTGGGGCATCAGGGCGTATGATCTCTGGCGCCTGCTAATGCTGAACGCCTGCCTGATCTCATCCACTACCACTCAGCGGTATAGTTTCGCCGGTATCAGTAAGCTGCTGCAGCAATACCCGGGTTTGGTGATCACGTCCGGAGACGCCATTCGAGCAAGCGGGGACCCGAACTACCGAAAGTTTTATAACCGGACCCAGACAAACCCGGCAAATCCGACTTTCCAGTTCTTTAACTATTACTATGCGCTGGGGCCTGTCGTAAAGACTTGTATCTCGGACTTCTTTGACGATATGGATGCACATATCAACTGTTCCCTGAGTAACCAGGTGCTACCCGGCGACACGCAGGAAAGTATCTTTCTCGAAGCCAAAGAATACGTCTTTGACTCCTCCACGGTCACGCTGGAGCTGCCAGAGGTCACCGATGTGAAGTTTACCTATAAGGAGGATGAGTTTTACAATACACTCAAAGTCGGTCAGCCTGATCAGAAGTACGACGAGAAGGCCGGCAAATACGAATGGAACTCGACCAGTTGGTGGGCAGCTCCCCTCCGGACTCAAAGCAAGATCAAAGAGGTCCTGGCTAAGTATCGGTGGGATGCAGCTGGCATCGAGTATATCCGGGCCAACATGACGCAGGATGCAAAGTCCATTACCTACAACGGTTCAGACAATGCGGTCTGCGGACTCAGCTCTGATGTAACTAAATCATCCTACGACCAGGATGTCGCCAGCTTTTTGGCTACGCCGCTCGGCTCAGGAGATGCGCTGAACGGCAACCAAAAACCGATCCCAGGATGGGCATTCCAGGGAGTTTCGTTGCCTACTCTGATCCAGACGTATCTGCGTCCCAGCAATGACCCCGCTGTCTTCATTTTCAACCAGCCATCCGGCATACCTGGTACCGCTACATTTACCTGGAAGGTATTGCCGACCGGTCAGCCGGGCGATACAGTGACTATACAGATCTGGTACAACGGATTCCTGTTCGCCACCCGAACCTACACCGTTACCACGGCCGGCCAAACCTTTTCCGACAGCATTACACTGACGGAGTCCTTCGGTCAGGGAGATTGTCTGTATGCGAAGGCTCTCACCTCGGCCACCTGCGACGCCTTTATCAGTCAGTTTCAACTGCAGGTCGGCACCGGTTATTTTACTGCGAACCTGCTATCCCTCATGGAGATCCAGCCCGGTAACCCTGGACAACTGATTCCAATGGCCTTACAGGCCGGAACGCAGTTTGGGTCATCGCCAAATCTCTATTTCGGGATGTCTTACAATTTGCCTATGCTGATCTTCAACGAGCAGCTGAGCGACCCCAACTTTACGATCGCCTTTCAGGCCAACGGCATCCAGAACGGCGGCGGCGGACAAAGCTTCATGGTTAACCTTTGGCTCAATGGGCAGGTCATCGGATCGCAGACCTTCGCCGGCGTAGGCTCCTTTGTCAATTGGTCAACCAATCCCGCAAACTTCCCGGCCCTTACGCGGGACATGAGCTTTGGTGATATGCTATGGATAACGATCTCGCCCACCAGCGGAATGACAGCGGAGGTCGGAAATTTACAGCAGGTGGTCGGCGGCGTGACGACTATCGTGCAGACAACCAGCTCGCTGACCCTGACTTCTACGCAGATCCTGGTTTATGAACTGCTGCGCGTCCAGTACGACGCGATCTCCGGCATCCCCTGTCTGCTCGGAAATCTTCCGGACGGACGGCCAATCACTACAGGACCAGGCGCTCCGTTCAACATCGAGCCTTTCTTTACACCGAAGCGGCAAATGCTGCAGAATAAAAACTGGCTGGCCGCCACCCTTTACAATCTTGCCCCGGACAAGGTGCAGTTCCTGACCCATGAGAAAAACCAGTTTCTTAGCACTACCAAGGATGGCGTGACCATCTCTGAGAATACAAACGTGGCCGTTCAGGACTTCGGCACCCCTCTTTACTATCCGATCTGGATGGAGTTCAAGACCCGGGTAAAGGTCGACTTGGCTCGGATGCAGAGTTATGTCGCCAATGGTCACGTCAAGATTCCGTGGATCGGCAAAACGCTGTACGGCTTCCCCTGGTCGATCTCACAAAAGCCCTCCGTGGATGAGCCGCAGACCTGGAAGGTGCTCCTTTCTCCCAAAACAAACCTCGCGGATCTCATTAATATGAGCTACGACGGGATCAGCACAAGACTGGCAAAAATTATGGCAAACCAATTCTCGTTCTCCAAGACCCAGCCGTTCGAGTTTGTCCCCTACGGCCAGACCCCGAACCCAGCCTACCAGTTCAAGCACCTGGATACCGATCTGTTCATCAATCGGGTGCAGTTCTGGCCATTCAAGAGTAACTATTTTCAGAAGGCCCGACTGTCGGACCGTTTCCCAATACAATGTTTTACGAACGGCCTGACCGTCGTACCGCTCAATATTTATTCGGTAACAAGCCAGGGCAACCCCAACCTCCCTCCGCTGGAAAGACTGGTCGCAACGGTGAACATGTTGCCCGTCGCAGGTTCTCCGCTGCAGCCGCCATATATCCAGGTGGAAGCGACGATCTGCTTCCAGGATCTAGGTCTGCCGGAAGGCCCGGTCTATTATATCTCAGGCCTGAATGATGTGGGCGCAAACGTCAATATTTCCGAGCCTATCAAGCCCGTCAGCAACTACCCGGTCAACCAGCCGACGCTTTTCTTCCAATACTCGAACAGTGAAAATAAGCAGTCCGACGTGTACTCGACCGGCTTCCAGTCCGCCTTCCGAGTCGATGGCTGGATCGATCAGTTTAGCCAGGAGGGCAACTTCACCACATTTGAAGATCAGCCCGCTGACCTCGAACTGGAGAATGCCGTACCCTACGAGACCTATGTGCTCAATATCGGCTGCGCAGATGGGATCCCGGACTGGGTCTTCAGAAAGGTGGGCCGCATTATGATGCTGGACACCGTGCTGATCGATGGAAAGGCCTTCACCAGAGAGAAGGATGCCAAGTGGCAAAAGAAGACTTCCGACAGCTGGCCGAAGGGCTGGTATCAGCTGGCTATCCGTCCGGCATTCAATGAAGATGCGCTGACGTTCGGCCAGGACGGCAGCCTACTCACCAATACGATCGTAACAGCCTCTATTGACCTCTCAGCCTTCGGCAATAACCCTGCAGCTGGCCCGGTCATCATCCAAGTAACAGAAAGCTAATGAACTGGAATCTCACCGAAAACGGCAATGCCCTTGTACCAGGTAATTTCCTGATAGCGGCTATTTACGACCCGGATGCGCCGACGGTCGTTCTGCAGTCAGTCGTCCTGCCACAGCCTTACACCAGCACGAAGAACTTTTCCTTCACTAACCTGGAGGAGAAGATCTACAACTTCATTCTCTGGGAAAATTCGACGGCGACAGTCGGGGGCGCCTCCCGTAACAGCTTCTCTCTGCAGCCGACGCAGAACACCACGATTGTGCGGCCTGACCTGAAGCTTACGGCAGGTGTATCAACGAATTTTGCAGTCGGGGCTGCTAGCTACGTGGCTGATGCGCCAAACGATCTCACTGGCTGGCAGTATGACGTCGAGAGAAAACCCCAGGGTACGCAATTTGAAGGCGAAACGATCGCGATCGATGACAATGGCTTCCACCTCCTGGTTGCAGGCGATGTTTTTGACGATGGAGAGGAGTGGGTGCTTCACTTCCTTCCACAGACAGCCGTGACGGCGCCAGTAGTCACCCCGGCCGGGCAGGTGATAGTGCCGCAAATCATCACAGGCGATATCGCACTGGATAATTCCATTACGGGAAAGACTGGCCTAATCCAGGGAACCTCTTCGCATCTCTTTATAACGCTGCCGAAGCTGTCAACCATGCCCAGCAACAAGGTTTTTGACTTCATCAGCGCCGGCGGTAATCATCTTAGTGCCATTTTCCAGTGCCAAAGTGATTCATTTCCCAATACAATCCTTTGGGCTAGTGGGATAAGCGGTCGGATAACGGAGCTGGTTCTGGGACAGAACGAGAATATAAAGTTTTTTAAATCCAACGATGCATCCGGCAATCCTGTTTATTATGCCTACCAGCCGAGCGACACGATCCGCATGGCCGGGGAGATCGTGTACGAGTATACGACGGTAAAGCTAAACACCACTTTCGGTGACGGGGGCACTAGGGACTGGAATGACTGTGCGCGGTTGCGCAATTATGTCAAGCAATTGCCAAGCAACATGGTGACGACGGAGGCGCTTTGGGGGCAGGCAGCGGCTCCTGTTGACGGTGTGACTTACTTCCCGAACATGGCCAAATATACGCTCGGCGATAATGCGACTTTTTTCCGAGTGCCGCTACTATTTAAATATGGGTTTTTGAGAGCTGTCAACGGATCCTCGCGCTTTGCCGGCGATCTGGAGCCGCTTCAGTTGCTTAACCATACGCAAAAGACCCTGATCGGCAATTTGCCTGGTTCACCTAATGGACACGGTCCCGTTGAGTTCATCGGCAATTACAACAACCAGAAAAACACACTTACAGATCTTACGAGCCCTCCCTGGAACGTGCCCGGACCGGGCAACCTGGGTGCAGCGATCGTAAGGGTAGGCGCCGAGAACAGGCCTGATGATACCGGCGTATATGCGCTAATTCGTACATGATTTTTTAATAGTGAAAGACCACAAATCTTAATTTTACCGACATGAAAAGAGTGCTAAGTTTTTTAGTATTTATTTTGCTCAGTTCTTTAGCCTTTTCGCAGAACATGACCCCGGTGAAGACGTGGGGGCTTGACTGGCCAAGGGGCGCCTTCGACAGCGTTTTGTATATGCCTACCGGCTGCGGAGCTCCATCCGGCATTTCGTCCTTGCGTTACCGGTGGGTAGCCAATGGCGATACGCTGAATGGCCAGATCCTACGTCAGGCGGCTATCCAGTACGACAGTTGCGGCCACAAATGGTATGGTTTTGATCCAACGGACTCGACCTGGACAGCGCTCGGATCAGGCGGAGGGGGCTCTGCCGGCAGCGCCGATTCGATCCGGAAGATCCCTGTAGACACAACAGGGATGGGTGCCGGCGGCGGCTACATGTATTACGACATCCCCACCGGCACTTATAAGTTCC
>Ga0163163_10003899_pt1 | contig 12720 bp, 16 predicted proteins | sample S65metaG_FD_119766 | JGI IMG/M metagenome (GOLD analysis project Ga0163163, IMG submission 119766) | Switchgrass rhizosphere microbial communities from Kellogg Biological Station, Michigan, USA - S6-5 metaG | ecosystem: Host-associated > Plants > Roots > Rhizosphere > Soil | place: USA... | reverse complement strand
TTTCTTTTTTTGCAAAGGCTAAGGCATCTTCTAGAACTAGAAAATAATTGGAAAAGTTCTTTCCGGTAATAACACCCAATTCTCTTTTTGCTCGGGCTACATATTCAGGGTTATCCAACAGCCCCAGTTTTTTAAGGCCCCGTTTTACATGTATCTTGATAGTCTCATTTGGGTTTTCAACAATATTAGGCAGAGTTTCTTGCGCTTCTAAATAGGTGTAAGACTTAACCTTAGCAGCAATTTCTAGGGTGTTAGAAAACAGATCTTCACGATCCAAACCAACCTGTGCCAGTTTTTCATTTTTTTCCTGAAAACCATGCAAGTAAAGATCGAAATCCTTGAAGGTCATCTTACGATCTGGATAGAGATAATCAAATCGCTCCATGAGATCCATCTTCTGAGCCTTTGAAATATCTGCATTTTTATTCAGCTTAGGATGAGTGGAAAGAATAAGAAATATCTCTTGCATGATTTTTTGATCTGGAGATGCCATGTGACAATCATCTGTAACGACAGGACTGATTTTAAGTTCATCTGCTAAGGCCAATAGTTTATGATTTACTTCAGGATTAATTTGCTGGTTATCTGTTTGAAGTTCAATGTAAAAATCCTCTCCAAGTAAATCATAAAGCTTCCTAGCCCATTCGTAAGCTGTTTTGTCATCGCCCCTATTAAATGCAGAAGCAATTGGTCCGTTCATACAACCGGATAGAACTATAATGTCGTCAGAATGCTCTTTCAAAAGATCAAAATCCCAGCGAGGCTTCATATAAAAGCCTTCAGACCACGCAATTCTATTGCCCGCCTGTAAGTTGCTCAATCCCTTATCATTCTTGGTCAGAATAATTAGATGGTGATAAATGCTATCAGCTTCTTCTCTGTTAGCCTTGGCTCGACGATCAAATCTATCGGTTGGACTAAAATAGGCTTCTAACCCCAGAATTGGCTTAATACCAGCCTCTTTTGCTTCTTTCTGGAATTCACGATGACTTGCGGTGGTGCCATGCTCAGTAATGGCAAGGGAATGCATTCCTATTTCCTTGGCACGCGCCATATATTCTTGAATAGTTGCTAATCCATCCATGGGACTATACATAGAATGGGCATGCAGGTTTACGTACATTGTTTCTCCTATTGTTATAGAGCCTAGGCTCTCTACCAAAGAAGCCCAGCGATTTGCTGGGCTTCTTTAATTATAGCTATTACCAGTCGATATTTTCGTTCGTTGCTTGTGTTTCACTAGGAACAGTAGTTACTTGTTCTTGCTCGCCCTTGGGAAGGTAAAAATTACGTTGTTTTGCATATTCTACCTTAACACCAATTGCCTTAGAAAGATCAACCAATTCTACAGTTTCTGGAACTTCTAGCTTATTATTAGTTGGCATAAGTGTCCATGGATCAGTTTTACCTGGACCCTTTTGAATTTTAAATGTTGGCCCTACAATCGACCCTTCATTTTCATCAGCCGCATAATCATAAAGAGCATCGAAAAATGAACCTGGAGCTGGACGTGAAAGTATTCTTACACTATTTGTTTTTGCGTCAAAGACCTGAATATACATATTGGTTTTTTGAAACCAGGTTCCACCTTCTGGCTTTGGATCTTCTTGAGCCATTTCGCAAGCGAAGCAGCGACCTTCTGTTTCAATAGTGCATTCTGCTTTACGTCGGTAATCCTGTGGGGAAACGTGCTCAACAAGAAATAGTGCTGAACCCTTGTTTGAATCATAATTTGGAGCGTCTGGATCTAGCTCTTGCAGAAATCGTACTCTCGCTGGATTGTTGTCTTTTAGACTAAACCATTCAACTTCTGGCCTATCTGAACGTTCTGCGCGTTCTTGTTTCTTCCTTAAAATATCTGCCAATGTTTGTGCCATTTATTTTTCTCCTTGTTTGTTATTAGTTGGTTTTGGCTTCCGCTTTCGCTGCCATGTTCTATTGTAGCATATCAGATAAGGTTTAGACCAGGAATGTCCTTGCGCCAAAGCACATATTCTATATTGGTAATAGAGGAATTGATTGCCTTATGGATTTCTGCTTCAGACATTTCACCGACATCTTTAGCATTATTTGGATAAAAGACACCATATTCTGTGGCTGCCCAGCGAATACGCTTGTTTTTCATTGAATCCGCAATTTTTAATCCTAGAGCCCTGCCTGGATTATGCCCAAGACAAGTATTCGTGCACTTCCTGCATTTCACATCTCTGTGCAGATTTGGATCATCGTCGTCGGTCATAATTATTACTTCATTAAAATATCGATCTATTAGTTGTTTATGATACTCTGTAAAAAACCCGCCGCATGTTGCTACAGCATTTGGATAACCAAACTGATGTAGTCGCATTGCATCCATGGCTGACTCAACAATTATCACCCTTTCCCCAGTTTTTTTAGCTCTATGAATATTGAATAGGGTTTTCCTTGTAGGCAATAATTGGGAATTTTTAAACCCCTTTCCCTCTATTGTTCTTCCAATGACCCCTACTGAATTTCCCTCCCAATCGTGGACAGGAATGGCTACTGAGTTATTTACCTTGGAGTATCCTATCTGAAAATAAGCTAGGGTCTTATCAGTAAACTCCCTGTTGTGCATATAATTCAAGCCAGGGGATTCCCATAAATCATCAGCCATTCTGTTTATCGTTGTAGAAGGAAATTCTGGTAATTCATTTGTCTTGTTAAAAATATTTTCTACTTGCTTGACAATGGATACATCATTGGATTTAAACTGATCCAGTAATCTCTTTGCGCCAAATATGGTTACCTTGTTCAAAGACATAACCAATTTGGTCAAATCACCATAAACATCACATGCGGGATTAAAACAAATATAAGTTCCGTTTACCTTGTTGACTGCAAAACTTGGAGAATTTGTATTTCGATGAAATGGACATAATCCTTGGAACACAGTTTCAGTCTCGCTGATTATTTGAATTCCTAATTGTCCTAAAACAGCCTCTATCTGATCTTCACTATAGAAATCACCCGTTTTTAACCAATTGTCCTTCACTCCAAAAGTCCCATTCACGAGCTTTCCTCTTTCCCGCATATGCAGCGTACATAGTCAACGCGAATTCATATTTACTATCTATACGTTTTGTTGACCACATTATTTTTACATCTTGTACGGGAAGATAACCTTCTTCTCGCATCTCTTGAACCATCAACCGTTCTAATTCTGATCGTATACGGATGAAATCCGAGTCATCCCGGATTTCACCCTCTTTTGAATACGCTCTTAAGTTCTTACCATGCATTTTTTACCTTGCTTTAGTCAAGAAGGCTGGGAGCATCATCCCAATTTTCGGAAATTTTTCCACCTTCTATGTCCAATTTTACAACAAAATCAAAAAGTGGTCCATTTCTATTTTTCCGAGCCACAATCTCTGTAATCAGGGTATTGTCATTCTGTCTTGTAGAAAATAGGCTGAGAACTAAATCGGCATCGTATGGTGCTTGACGACTTCCCGCCATTTCATAAATTTCTGGTGGCTTATTGTATTCTTTTGTGTCATTAGAGCTAGCACTGACAACAGCAACAATAGGGATATCATTAGACATTGATGCTGCTTTGCTTTCTTTAGAGACATTCCTAATCCGTTCAGTCTCTCCCGTCGAATTTCGATTGTCCGACATAAGCTGCAAATAATCTACAAACACAATGTCTGGTCGATACTGATCAATCTTACCCTGAAGTTGACCAGGTGTAAAGTCTCCCATTCCATCACTGGAAGTAACCACAAAAGACTCATCGCCATTTAGATTAGCAGTAGTCCAACTATCTAATTCGTCTATATCAATTTGTGCTCTTGATAAATCAGACATGTTAAATTGTCCACGAGACATAAAGGTGTATGCTCTGTCACGCACCTGTGCAGGTGACATTTCTAGCGATACATAAAGTACCCTTTTGCCCTGTGCCCAAGCATTAATAGCTAGATCTAGAGCAAACCATGATTTACCCTGGTTCGTTCTGGACATAATCATAATAAATTGTCCAGGCGCTAGTCCTGTTGGATAACTTGCGTCAATAGAGTCGAATCCAGTTCTGATTCCGAGCACCCCGCCATTTTCTTCCATTCTTTTTTTAATGTCAGAATAATGCTCTATTGACTTTTTTGAATCAGTAATATCAAGGTCTTTAATACCGCTAGTTGCCTTGGTTAGATCTGATGCATACCTATAGAGTGCCGAAATCAATTCTTTATTTGGCTTGGTTCCAATATCATTGGCAAGGCCCAAAGCAATTCGCTGAAGCATTGTCGTTTGGTACTCGTCACGAAGTTGGTCAAGATAATGCTTTACTGTACCATTAGTCTCTACATATTTGAAGTCTGGAAATTTTTCTTCAACTATCTCTATTGGAACAATCGCTTTGTTTTGGTAGTAGTATTCTTTTACAAAACTCCAAACATCTGCACAACTTCCAAATAGCAAATCAACCTGTGCAGAGTTTAAAACGGGTGCAATGTCTTTAGAGGTAATAATTGAAGATATTAGTCGTGCCTCATTAATCATTTTTGGTTTCTTTCTCTAAATTCTTGTACTCGCCTTGCTGTTTCTCTCCGCAACTCTTTCCGTTGATGATTATCTTTTTCGTCATTTTGCAAATGCTGCCAGATATCGGGATATTCTCTTAACAATTTTTGCAAGGATGGCTCTGCCTCAATCTTCAAATAATAGTCTATTATCTGCTTAAATTGATCAACAGTAAGATCTGTCAAGGCGTCTACTAATGGATATTTGAGAGTATTTCTATTAAGCAACCCTGGCAATTCGCCGAACAATTCCTTGTATTTTTGTTGATAATAGGTGATGAGTCCCTGAGCCTGTTGAATAACATTAAGTTTATTCATTGTCACTGCCTGCTAAATTTGTATATGGCTTTAGCTTCTCTACTAATTTTGCCTCAACAAGACCAAAAACCCTGTCTATTGCTGCTGCTGTAGATTTGTCGGTTTCTCGTACTCGGTCATCTACTTGAAAGTTTACTTCTAGGCTATTGTAGTCTCCCAGATTTACTTTACTTCCTATCCGTACACTAATTTTCGTCGGTTCCTGATTCTCCACCTGTATCACCTACCTTTTCTATAATAGACTTATTTTCAGAAGAAAATCCATATGCCTTTTTAGTAGGTTCCGATTCTTCTCTTTCGTCTTCTGTTTCACCAATCACTTCTTGCAATGAGGCTCCAAATTCTAACCATCGACGGGAAACTTTAAGCATTGCATCAACATCTGATTTATCTGTGGCAATCTCACCTGCCAAGTCAAGGATATGACATGATTGCTGTACTGCTAATGATGGACTTATTACAGACCCATCCTCAATACTGATATATTCGTATTTTTTCATAGAACCTTCCATACACGAATAAAATCGCCGTCTTCATTTCTCACATAATACGACGCATCTTCATTTATAGCATTAAGTAGTTCGGCACGACTAGCCAATTTAAAGGCAGGAGATGGAAATCCATCTTTTCGTTTAGGTGCCAATTCATAAAGTCTATCGCGTAAGGCTAGCACTTCATCTTGAGACCATCGCAGGCCCTTTGGATTTCTTGAGGCAATATGATATTCGAATCCAGAAGGTTTGTCAATCAGTTTATTTTTAAGGAATTTAGTGATTTCTGCGATTGGTCTCTTTGTTAATCTGCTTACTTGAGTAATAGAATATGCCTTCTGAAATTCCCGACGAACCATGCTATAAAAATATCTCGATTCAGACTCGTCGGGAAAACAGAAAGCAACTATTATATCTTCACTCTTAACAATTTTTAACTTTTTATGCAACTTGCCATTCAGAAAGAACAGAGTTGGTAAAACGTCCGACAAGATAGCCCAGCTTTCTCTTACGCTCTAACCTAGAGATAGTTCGAGCTTCAAATGTATCTTTATGGGCCTCCCATCTTTTACCGCATCGCAAGCAAAATAGTTCTAAGTGCCCATAATTATTTCCGGTACGATCAAGGAAAATTTTCCCATCGCACTTGGGACAGTACAGCATTAACCTTCCAGTTCTGGTGAAGCAGGCTTAACCAAAGAATTGCGAAGTAGATCTTCAAGAGTTGTACCATTAAGAATTAACTTATAGTAAACCTGTGCTGCTGCCATTACCGCTGCCCAAGTAGTAGCTAAATCTACGGTCCATAAATTACTCCAGCCATTTGTTACTCCCACCGTAACTACCCCCGCAGCTATAGTAATAGCTGTAGTCAAGGAAAACTTAACCTTATCAGACCAAGTTGCCTTTTTCAGTAGTGAAGAAAGAAGTACTACGGCTAAAGAAGTAATCAAAACGGCATTGTTAAGCACATAATGTGCTAGCACACCCCAAACAGCTGTTCCTCCCAAGAGGACAGCCCAATTACCTTTGTTCATTTTTCTCCTTTTTTATGTGTAATTACACGCCAAAAGAAAGGTTCCACCTAAGTATCTGGCTAAAAAGCTTCCATTCTGCGTACTAATATTATACACAATTCCTTCATGTCTGTCCGCGCGCCATTGAAGCTTACTGCCAACTACCACATCACTACTTTTGGTAATTGAAAGTGCCTGAATGAATTTATGATGATATGACTTATTTCTTAACGATCCCCAATAAGTTCCTAATCCTGCACGAGGTGCTGTATGGTAAACCATTTCTTTCACCCATTTATTTTGTAATAGCACAGTTTTCATGCAAAATGGTCTATATTTTAATATGTTCCAATGGAAAAAGGTTTGTAGCCAAATTTGTGCTTCTTCACCTGTAATATCTTTTAGGCAGTTCCATATTTCGTCATAGTACAATGGGGGAGAAACTTGCCTAGATGCTGTAGCAGCCATTCTAGCTGTCCACTGAATAAGCTCAGTATCTTGACCCCTTTTATATGGCTCAAACAATCGATTTCCAACCACTCTTGCATGTTTGCCTGTCCCCCGCATAAACATATCGTCTATTGGCTTTCTGATTATTTCTTTTGTAAAGGGATTAATAATCATTAAAGGATGATCTGGGGTTAGAGTAAAATGCAAATCAGCCTTCTTAAAACCAATCGTACCTTTGTGCACATAGTCTGTTTGAATATTACTCACAGTATCATATTCGGTACAATTACGTTTAGTGTTTAGAGAAATAACCTTGTCACCAATATTGACTTCTTCTATGTCAACATATCCTTTGGACGCTGTCCACACTCTTATTTTGTTTGGGATCATGTAGAAAAAAACTTCCCATCAACGATACAACTATGATCACGTACCTTAATAAGTTCACAATAGGGCTTGCCGTCTATTACGTGAACTATCATAAATGCCTGTTGCCAATTGTGCACAGTTTGATAGGTGTGTAGTTCTGGAATCGTCATATGTCCTATTTCATATCCCTCTAATTGTAATCCAGCTAGGGGATAATCAACAAAGAAACTGCCTGCACGATGAGAATGACCTCTGATCAAACTGACCATATAGTTCTGTATGTCGTTTCGAACAGATTCGCCACTGTGTTTGCTGATAGACTCACCATGATGGACAAAAATTCCACCCAATCTTTCTACCGGTGGCTTGTCATATTCATGCCAGGCAAATCCAGAGTCTTTAATTCCATAAAGCGTGTCTGGAGTAATGTACTCCATAACATTTGGTGCGTTTTTCTCTAAGTATTTTTTGTGCCTATAAAAGTCATGGTTGCCGCAGTGATAATGTTTATCTTCTGCTTTGGGACATGTATCAGAAAGTTCTTTAAGAAAATCTTTTACGAGCCCCGCACCAGATTGAATACTCACTGCTTCTAGTGGGGTTCCTTCAACCCATCTACCAGAACATTCGGCATCATCAATATCTCCTGCTAGATCAATAGCATCCGCTTGCCACCACTTCATGATCTTAAGAAATAATTCAACTGTTCTAGGATCATGCTTTGGAAAATGCAGATCGGATGCTATTGCCCATTTAATATGTTCTGTCATTTACTTTCCGTTCTGTAGAAGATCAAGCTTAACACAGATTGTTCAGAACGCAAACATGAAGATTCTGTTCATTATTTCTAGCTTGTTGCAAACATCAAATTATATTCGTAATTTGAATGAACATCAAAGTTATCAAAATAATCATCTGGGGTACCCCAATATGGCCCCTTTACAAGCCAGTCTGTTTCATTTACAATTACTGTTTTATGGTCATTAACCCTATAAAGGAAAAGAGTACCATCAGTTGCGGGCGCAATGGTCCATCCACTTAAATTATCAATAAACTCTTGAATATTAGATCCTGTCCATTGTAACGAATTATAACTTCCAGGGGTAGCATTTGGATGTGCTACTGTCATTATTCCACCTCCTAACTATTTGGCGCTATTGATAAATAGCTATAGGATTGTTTTCCGTCAAAACGAGTGGGCCAAGTTGGCTGTACCCTATTCTGCCAGGCTCGTAAATTAAACCCACGGTGATCAGGAACTACTCTTCCATCTAATCCTGTAACGGCATAGAAGATGTCATAATACACATCAGCAGCAATACCTAATACAATTACTGGCCGCGCTCCCGGCAAAAATGGCTTAGTATAATAATTGGCTATGGTTACACCCATATTTTCAGTGGCAAGACCATTAATCCAACCAGTGCGAAACGACAACCCAGTATCACGAATAATTCCAAGGGCATTATAGTATCCAGTTATAGACTTTTCAAATAGGTAGTTATCATTTTCTACCATATTATTAAGCTTTCCCGTGGAAACTAATTCATCGCCCCAGTTTAATCGCAAAAAACTAGTTGACAATTATATCTTCTCCTCTTGAATGAAAATCAATCTCAGCCAAGGATACCACATATGACCAGCTAAGATCAAACCCAAGCTTTTGATAGAAATCTGGTGACGTTATTAAACGACGTTCTCCAGCCAAAACATCTTTCCCAGAAATAAACCACTGTGTGTTGTCTATCGATGAACATAAAATTGTCCCAACGGCAAAGCCTATATCTTTCCATTTTGTGTAACCAGAAATTGATTCCTTTGTTACCGAAATGTAAGGTTTGCCCCAAGAGTGAAATGCTCTCTCACTAATAAACTCCATTTTTGTTTTATCAAGTAAGAGATAAAATTTGTTAGTGTTAATTACGTTAACAAATGTCCATTGGGGATATTTTACTTGTTCAGTTGGTGGATACCATAATGGTTGTTCCAGTTGATTTGTTTTCTTTTTCCAAATCAATTAATCTTCCCTAATTACTTTATCAACATCGTTCGTCACATATTTACTCTTGAGGTTTTCAATTTCTTGTGTTGCTGCTCGCAAATCTGCAAGAGCCATTGCTTTTTCCAAAACCAATGTTTGTACTTGGGCAAGTAACCCATCAATAATATTTCTTAATTTATCTTCATTCATCATTATCCTTAAGTAGTTGTAATAGTGAATCGTATACAGTCAACATAAAGTGTACCAGTTGCGGTTCCAATAGGCCAGAAACGAACTTCTCCGTTTGTACCTATTTCAATTTTATTTTCAGTGGCTCCTGTTGTTGGCACAATAAACCCTGTTGACGTAATTGGTCTGTATCCTGATGGTAAGGTGAAAATCAAACTACCGCCTGTTCGACTTCCATTACTGCAATCGCCTCTGAAACCTACAGTTCCATCTGGGAAAATTTTATATTGACATGCTCCAGTCCAACTTCCGCTAAAGGTGGGACTGTTCCATCCTTCACCATCAATCCCCAAATAATCATGTCCATTGCCAAGGACTACAATTCTACTAGTAATACTTGTTCCATTACCACCATAGAGACTTAGTTTCCCATTTTGATCCAATCTAACCTGAGAAACAATATTATAGGGAGAACTGGCACCCAAGGTATACATAAAGGCTGTCGAGTTATCCATATAGATCCTAGACTGTTCTTGCAACGATGTTGTAAATGATTGCAAGAAGATTGTACCATCATTAGCTATTTTCATCCTGGCACGCAACTGTTCAGAAAGAGTATAAGCTCCCGACTCCAAATAAGTTTCTGAAATATCATACCTGCCACCAATTGTCTGGTAAGTATCAGTTCTCACATAGGCTAATTGAGATAAGTCGGGATTACCAAACCATATACGTGGGGCAAGGGTCTTGGTTGCATCAACAGCACTAGTTTTCGCCCCACCAAAAATAGCCAATTGTGCATTCGTTCCAGTACTATCAATAAGTCTAATGTGTGCATAATTCGAAGAGGAAGCATTGTAGAAAAACAGCGCTGGATATTGTGTAAGCAAATCAATAGCAAATTTTCCATTAGTGCCAGTAATAGAAAGAACACCTCTAACAGTTGTACTATTAAATTCGGCTGTTCCGTCCCCCCGAATAATCCACCCGCTTGTACCTGCAACATAGTTGGTTGATTGTACAATAGAGTTTGTTGTATCTGCTCCTGCACCTACTGTTAATGTTCCTCTTACTAAGGCATCTCCAACTTGTAAATTACCTTGTGTATTTAGAGACCAGGCTGGTTGTCCGGAAACTCCAGCAGCACTAGCAGAAGATCTAATTGACCCTGTAATAATTGATCCTCCATCAATCACAGTTGAAGATGGGGCACGCCAATAGGAGGGTGTTGTAGATCCTCCTATTTTTCTCTCAAATTGTAACGAGTCAATTACTACGTCATATCCAGTATTAGAAGCTTGTGGTCCTATCGTTAGTTTTAACTTTACTTTAGAAACACCAGAAGGAACTGTAAAAACAGCACTATATCTGACAAAGGATGTACTTGTTATGGAGTAAGTTGTAGCATCTGTAATGGTGGCACCCGCATCTGTAACAATAGCAGAAGTCATATTGCCATTTACAGAACCATTCTTTTTTACATAGAAGGAGAAAATATAATCTCCTGGATCAACATTTATATTTACACCAGAAGAAGTTGTTCCGCCTGTTCCTAATACCAAAGCATGAGTACTTGGGTTGGTCAATGATGTATTGTAAACACGCAACCCTTGAATCCCCGTTTTTTTGCTACTTGTAACAGCCTGCAACAGCATACCAGAGTCAGCAGTTAAATTAGTTGAATTTGGTACGTTACTTGAATCATGGTAATACAAACTTGCAAATTCAAAATCTGCAAATGGCAAAGTCATCAAATTAGCAGAATCTTGTAGCAACAAACTAGCGGCAGAAATTGAACCATTATAAATGGTTAATCCACTTTGGTCTAATCTCCATCCAGTTTGCGCAGTACTGTCATAGTTACCAGATTTAATGAAACTATTTACATCATCAAGTGTTAAAGAAGATTTGACTGACAGATTGTTGATGATACCAGTACCCGCAGTTATTTTGTTCGCTGCAAGATCATTTATTTTGGCGTTAGTAATGGTGGCATCAGCTATATTCGCGTTAAGAATTAAACCTGGTACACCAGTTGCCTGAGCCGAAGCAGTAGATTTATTTCCAGATCTATCTACAGCTTTTACTTTCCAGTATAAGTTGGAAACACTGGTTGTGGCTGGATAGTAAAAATTACCAGAAACAGCAACAGAAGTACTACCAACATCTATTGTTCCCTGCAAGGTTGTATTGTCTGGTGTAAACCCACTACTTGTTGAAGCATGTACTTCTAAATATCGTGTATCTGTTTCTAATGCTCCTCCAACTGCTTTTGTTAAATCATGTGCGACTTGTGCAACATTTGCACTGCTTGAACTAACACTTACTGTTGGTGCAGAAGGGGTTGATGGAGCAGTTGTATCACTTGCGGTTGTTATTGGATAAGTAGCAGCATTGGCAAAGGAAGAATAGCTACTCACTTGGCTCACTGAAGCTACCGCCACATAATAAGCAGTTGATGGAAGTAAATTAGTTATTGTTGCAGACGTTTGACTTGCCGGAACAACTAAATATCGCCATGCTACTTCATCAGTACTATATCTAATTACATATTCTGCTAAATTAACAGATGAAACCGCTGTCCATGACACACTTATATTAGAAGTTCCATCAGTAGCAGCACTTGTTGAAACAGTAACACCAGTTGGTGTGTTTGGAGGTGTGGTATCAAGGTCTGTAGTTAAATTTGGAGTTGCACTGGCAGATGCGTAGGTCGCACTTCCTTGGTTAAAAACATCAACTTGTCTTATTTTGAAATAATGAACAGTGGAGTTTGATGTTGGAAATATAAATGATGGAGTTGTCGTAATTGCTAATAAGTTTCCTGATCCCGGAGTAAAGCCAGAACTTACTGTTGACAAATAAATTTCATATTGTTTGAAATCATCCTCGGTTGTTTTGTCCCATGTCAACGAAATAGCCTTTACCATGGCTTCAGCAGCAAAGTTAGAAATATTTGCTGGAATAGGATTAGTTGCTGAAGTAGTAATTGCCGTAGAAAGATTTCCAACCATATCCATGACCTTGACAGAAATCTGAACTGTTGGTTGGGGTGAACCGAAGGCTGCAACATTCTGCTCAAAAGAAAAATCAAAGCGCTCTTGAAAAACAATATATTGTTTGCTAATAGAGGCTGCTGTTACGGTTATCTGATAACCATTGAAGTCTTTTAGCGGTTTTCCATTAGAATCAGTTGTTGGTTTTGTCCAAGTTCCTATAAACCCTGATCCATTTACCACCCACGATAACCCAGTAGCGGGACTTGGTGCTGTAATATCACTTTCTGTTAAAAGATTATAAGAAGCTGACCATGCCGACGTTGTTCCATTAGGATATTTTGATCTTGCTTGTAAAATATAAGAGCT
>Ga0163163_10003897_pt1 | contig 12723 bp, 8 predicted proteins | sample S65metaG_FD_119766 | JGI IMG/M metagenome (GOLD analysis project Ga0163163, IMG submission 119766) | Switchgrass rhizosphere microbial communities from Kellogg Biological Station, Michigan, USA - S6-5 metaG | ecosystem: Host-associated > Plants > Roots > Rhizosphere > Soil | place: USA: Michigan... | reverse complement strand
TCCGTCTCCACTTCGGACTCGACAAGGCCACCAAGATTGACTCAGTCGAGATTCGCTGGCCCTCCGGAAAGACCGAAACGCTGAACAATCTTACGGCCGATAAGATCTATTCCGTACTCGAAGCCAGTGGCATCGTGGATCGTGCGAAGATCCTGCCGGCTGCGCCCAAGAAGTAGTGACCTTGACCCAAAAAGTTAGGGCACCCGAATGGGTGCCCGTGTATGTTGACCTCTAGTTATTTCTGTTCGCCTGTCGACTGGAATCGCAATCCCGCTACCGGTGATCCCGAGGCAAGCACGTCGCGAATCTTTTCAGGATTCGCCCCTGCCTTCCCAATCGCCTCACCGAAGCAGTTCAGCGACTGCACGAGTGTCGCATCAGACGGCAGACGGAAGATCCACGGAATGTTGATCGAGGTTAAGGACTTGTCCGAAGACATTGCGATGACCGGCAGAAAGGCTTTCACCGCAAGCTGCTCTGCCAAGTGGCCGGAGGACCGGTCGGTCGCGATGATTCCTACGACGCCCTCCTTGTAGATCGCGTCGACTAGTTGCGTCGATGCCTTTCCCCAGTTCGAGTCCGAACGAATCGGTACGAGTGTAAGTGCCCGTCCTTTGCTCCCAGACTCAGCCAGCCAGCTCTGAATCTCAGGCGACCGAATCGCCTCATCCGCCCTCGGCCCGAACACCGCTATCTTTGCTGACTTGGCATCGGCCACCGATGGTCCTGCGTACGTCACTCCATCCTCTCCAACCCTGGCGTATTCCTTCTCCATTGAGGTCCGACGATACGTGATCTTTCCGTTGCGAACCGCTGCAAGATACATCGGGCTGACGTTCTTGCAATTCGGGTCGAGAATCATGTCGCCGGTCACGCCCTTGTAAGTAGCGATCCCGGTTATGGCGTCCCGAATGCGTGCTCGATTCAGCCCGGCTTGGCAGATACCCTTCAGCAAGACCTGCATCGAGTCGTATGCGAGTGCGGCAAACTGATCGGCCTTTTCGTGATTCGCCTGCTCGTACTGGACGTTGAAATCCTTCCAGCGCTGGTCCTCTCGCGTCGGATCATACGGGAATACCGCTTCCATTCCCTCCGCGGCATCCCCGGCCTCCTGCAGCAACTCATCTCCGATCGTGCGATGACTTCCGAAGACTCGTTGCTTCATCCCGAGCTCTTTCATCTGCTTCAGGATCATCGCCGCTTTCTTCTGGTCAGTCCAAAGCACGATTCCATCCACCCGCGAATCAGCAATAACGCGAAGTTGATGCCGAAAGTCAGTATCCGCGCCAAAGAACTTCTGCTCGATCACCACCGGGTGCCCGAGCCGCCGGGAGGCGTCACGAAACTTTCCGACCCCGAAGCGTCCATACCGATCGTTTACCCGAAGCAGCGCGATTCGTTTAAGTCCAACCTCGGTGTAGATGTGCCGCGCCAGCGTGTAGCCTTGTACCCGGTCATCCTGCAGATCGGTGAAATACCACGGAATGATTGTCTCGGGAATCGTCGGATCCGTTGCGGCGCTGTTGATGAGCGGGACCTCGGCTCGCAACGCGACGCGTAGGGCGATGTGGGTCGTGTCACCGCTGATCGATCCAAACATTGCCCAAACTTTGTCGTCGTAAACCATCTTGACGACTTCGTTGCTCGACGCGCCCCAAATCGCCGAGTCATTGTGCAGCATCAGCTTGAACGGCTTCCCGCAATAGCCCCCTGCCGCATTGGCCTGGTCGATCGCCAACTGGGCACCGTTCAGCATTCGCCTGCCGAACACCTCGTCCGGATGATTGCTGAGTGGGCCGATGAATCCGATGCGGACCTCTGTGACGCCGTTCGGGTCAGGAGGTGTCAGGTCCCGAGCCGCTCCGTTGTACTCAACGATGTCCGTGTAGTGCTCGTAGTACGGCGTCGTGAATTTCGAGAACGGCCTCAAATCCTCCGGCTCCTGGGCATACGGTTTCATCGTCCGCTTCTCAGGACGTCCCGGAGGATTGCTGCCACACGAACATCCGGAAGACGTTTGTGCCCAGCCGGCCATGGCAAACGTCAACGCAAGCGTGACTGCCAGTATGCGACGCATCGCTCCTACTCCTGCGCTACTTTCTTGAACATCGCAATCGCTTCGATCTCGACCAGCAATTCAGGACGGCAAAGCTTTGCCTGGATCCCCGTCGATGCCGGCAACGGATCAAGTCCCTGCTCCTTGAAGAACGTTGTGCGCTCTTCGTTGAACTCGGCGTAGTCGCGGTCAATGTCGCGTAAGTAGCAGGTCGTGCGCACGATGTCCTTCCATGTGCAGCCCTCCGCGGCAAGCAGGGCCGTGATGTTCTTCAATGTCCGTCGCATCTGCGCGCGGAAGTTGCCAATGTGAACCGTCTCGCCCTTTTCGTCGATGCTGGCCGTACCCGAAATAAGAAGAATGACCACGTTCCCGATATCAATCCGCATGCCACGGGAGAAGGAACTCGGCTTGGCATAGTCGAACGCTTCGTTAAGTACATCGTGATTGGTAATCGCGCGCTTCTCAATCGGCGCCTTCGTGAATTCCTTAACCAGTTCCTGTACGTTCATAAAATTGCTCCTGTAAATTATTTCTGTCGGATTCCGTGACTCAAACCCTTGGCTGTCGCAACCCAGATGTCGTCTCCCTGGAAATCAACTCCCAGGATGTAGTTATGTGCCGGTGCGCTTGTCACCGTGACCGGAGTCGTCTTTCCCGACGCGTCGCGCACGAGCATCTCGGGCGCACCGTTTTCGAGCGCCGGCCGGTACACCGCCCAATTCGTGCCGTCGTAGAAGGCCAAACCTTTATCGGTGGAGAACCAGGCTCGGTTCGCGTCGATCGCCTTTACCTGGTTCGTGAAGTTGCTGGGAAGGCCGCTATCCTTCGTCAGGAAGTTGTGCCAGTTTCGCCCGTCATACCGGCTATCGCCGAAGTACGTCGCTACCCAGAGAATCTTGTCGACATAGCTCACCGACGTCGTGATCTCGTGAATCAAGCCCTGGTCCTTGAAGACCACGACCTCGGTCTCACCGTCGGGATCGTTGTAATCCTTCCAGCGCTCCGTTTTGACGTCGTACTCGAGCACTCCGCCGCCCCACACTGCGTAGTACACCTTCTCCGGAGTCGCAGTAACGTTGTAGGTCCAGATCTCGTACATCGGCGTGTTGCGCTCGTTGAACAAGCTCCACTGTCCAGTCTTGGTATTGAACCGGCTTGCTCCAGCGGCCGTTGCCGTCCAGACTTCGTCATTCAGAACCGAGACGCTATAAACGACGTCGTTGCTTAGTCCTGAATTCAACTGCGTGTACGTATCGATCCGCCCAGCCGAAACCCGGCTAAGCCCTCCCATCGTCGCCGCCCAGATGTCTCCTGTTCGCTTATCGACCGCCAGGCCGAGTACTGCGCGATGTGCAAGTCCATCCGCCGGACGAATGACGGTCCACTTGCCATCTTCGAACTTCGCCAACCCATCTTCGGTCCCGGCCCAAATGCGCTTGCCGTCCACCAATACGCAGAACACGTGGTTGTCAGGCAATCCATTCGCGGTCGTGAAGTTCTCCCAGCGGAACTTCGGCATGTCAGGTGTTGCAGCAAGGGAGGGGACTGCCAGCAGCAATATTGCGATCAGTCTCTGGAGCGCTTTCATAAGGTCCTCAAGTATTCGATCAAGTCGTTCAACTCGTCCTTCGTCAAATCGTTAGTCCGGCCGTGGGTGTCATTCGGATTGAACACAGTCCAAATTTCTTCCAGCGACTTCGCCGAACCGTCATGTAGATAAGGAGCGGTCATGTACACGTTATTGAGTTGAGGAGTGTCTACAAGCGGCGACCGATCCGTCGACTTTCCCGATCCCACGTCGAACAGTTGCCGGCTGGTGTACTTGGGCCCGCTATGGCAATAGGCACACTGGTTCTGCTCAGGAATCGCCTTGCGAGTCTTGTCCATGGTCCTTTCGAAGATGTCCTTCCCGCGCTCCTGCGCAGGCGTCAACTCACCATTCGCGAGACGGTATCGGTTCGGTCGGAACGGCTGCGACATGACATACGTGACGAGATCGGTAAGTTCCTGGTCGTTGTAGCTCTGCGAGCGGTAGAAGTATTTCTCTGTACGAGGGCCGCACTCCGTCGGCATGTTTGGATTTCCGCCATTCCACTTGAACGGTTCCGTCCCCGAGAGGTCCTCAAGCAGTCGGTTGTCGACAATGTCGATCCCGAAGCCATCCGGCTCCAGATCCCATTCCAGGCCGTCAAAGCTGCCGTCGATGTGGCAATTCGCACATCCAAAGTGCCCTTGGAACCCGTACTTCGCCGTATTGAAAATCTGCTCGCCTTTACGCGCTGGGCTGATGCTCTTCGATCCACCGAGATCGATGGTCGAAACGACAGCATTCTTCTGCGTGTCGATCACCGAAACCGAATCATCCATCCGGTTCGCGACATACAGCAGCTTGCCGTCCGCAGAGAGAGTTATGCCGCGCGGGTTTTTTCCCACAGAAATCCGGGCCACCACGTAATTCGCGGACGCAGAGAGATCTTCGGCAAAGGGCTTGCGAAGCCGCGCAAACCTGGCCAGCTTCGCGGTATCGATAACGCTCACGACATCCGATCCGGAACTGGAGACAAAAATGCGACCGTGGTCCGGAGTTATCGCGACGCCATAGGGCAGCGCAAAATATCTTTCCAACTCATCCAGCGGAACCTGTACAACGCCCTTAAAGCCCTCGCCAAACACGCTCAGCGAATATCCAAACACCGCGCCGTGCTCCACGTGAGCAAGTGGTGGAAGATTCTTCGGCCGCATCTGCGCGATCGCAGTGAGTTTGCCGTCGTTCGAAACGGCAACGTGGAACACGCCGGCAACGTTGGTGAGTTTGAGACGATCCGTCACGCTTTGCCGCGTAGTGTCGACGACCGTGACTTCCGATTCCGGAATCGTTCTTTGCTGTTCCAAGCGCGGGAACACATGGGTCGAGTAGATTCGTGCGCCTTCGGGCGAGGCCGCCAGGAAACTCGCACCTCTTCCTGCCGTTAATCGCTTCTTCTCCTGGCCGGTTTGCAGATCGATCACGGAGATGTCGTTGCTAACGCGGTTGGCGACATACAGCGTGGTTCCATCCGCAGTTGGTTGAACGCTGATCGGCTCAAATCCCGTGGGCAGTTGCCGGACCGTTTCAAACGTCTTGCCATCGATCACGGACACACGGTCGGTCCATGAATTCGCAACGTAAATCCAGCGACCATCCGCTGAGAGCGCCAGTCCGCGTGGCACGTGACCGACTTGTACCCGCCGGATTACTTCCTTCGACTGCGTGTCGACCACCAGCAACTCATCGCCCTTCTCACACAGCACAAACAGCGTGCGACCATCGTGAGAGATCGCCATTTCACTCGGTGAAAGATATCGGTCGCCCGAATTTGGCGCGCTGGCAATCAGCGCCGGAATCATCAGCAACAGGCAGAGCAGTCCTAGCTTCAATTTCACTGGGGCTCCTCCACCTTCAAAACCTGGTCGACCGCAATCTTTTCGATCGTCTGTACTTTGCCGCTGGGCCAATGGATGACAAGCTTGTCGACAGTGCCGGCGCTTCCCAGTCCAAAGTGAACACGTGACTCGTCCTGCGAAAGATAGCCGGAGCCTGCAACTCGCTCCGCGACCTGTGTCCGCTGTCCGCTTGTGATTTCGATCCGTGCTCCTACACCATCGCGATTGCTCTTGTGTCCCCGAAGCTGCAGCGCAAGCCAATGTCCGCTTGCAGAAGTGTTGTGGAAGAGTTCGGCTGCCGAGCCGAGGTTTACAACAAACGCGTCTACCTTTCCGTCATTGTCGTAATCGCCAAAGCAGGCGCCCCTGGATACCGTTTTCACATCCAGTGCCGGTCCAGCCTCTCGCGAAACCTCCGCGAACTTTCCGTTTCCAAGATTGCGGAAGAGGGAAGGCTCCTGCGGAACCATGTGAATCAGGCCGCCGTGCAGAATCAGGATGTCCAACCAACCGTCGTTATCGAAGTCATAAAGGCCGCTGCCCCAACTCGTGTATTGCGCGTTGGCCTGCGCCACACCTGATTTTGGGCCGATGTCATCGAACGGACCCTTGCCGGTGTTTCGCATCATCCGGTTGTACTTGGAATCAGTAACCCAAAGGTCCAGCTTCCCGTCTCCATCGACGTCCGCAAACACCGGTCCCATTGCCGACGTAGACTCGCCGTTCTGCCCATACGCAACCTCAGAGTCTGTCGCAATCTCTTCGAACGTGCCGTCATGCTTGTTGTGGAAGAGGAAGTTCTCGGTCTTATCGTTTGCGACGTATATATCGGGCCAACCGTCGCCGTCGAAGTCCGCCGATGTCGTTCCCATTGTTCTGCCCTTGAAGGCGCCGATCCCAGACTTCTCGGTAGCATCCGTGAACGTTCCGTTGCAGTTGTTGTGGTAAAGACGGTTCGTGTCTCCCTCGTAATCAAGCGGTCCCGGATAATTGTCAGCCGGATAGAACGCGCGATACTTCGGATCGAACTGCACATAGCGCCCGATGAAGACGTCGAGACAGCCGTCGCGATCGAAATCCAGCCACGTTGAGCTGATCGACCACCGCTCAACCTCGATTCCTGCCTTTTTGCTTACATCGTCGAAGGTGCCATCGCCTTTGTTGCGATACAGGATCGCGCGACCATATCCGGACACCAGCAGGTCCACGTTCCCATCATTGTCATAGTCCGCCGCGCTAACCGCGATACTGAACAACTCAGGCGCCACTCCAGCCTGGGCCGTTACATCGGTGAACTTGCCGTTTCCATCATTTCGATAAAGATGGTTCTCCGGAGTCGTTGCCGGCTTCTGCTTAAGTGGATAAGGGTGAACGCTGTCGTCAAGCGGACGACCGTTCGCCACATAGAGGTCGGGCTTGCCGTCATTGTTGTAGTCAAACCACACGCAGCCCGCACCGGTACTCTCCAGCAGGGATCCAAGTTTTCGAGAGCCGAAACTATGCGTGAACTGGATTCCCGAGGACGCCGTCGCGTCCTCAAATCGAATCGGGCTAGCTGGGGGTGCGCTCGCCGTCTGCGCAACGAGCGTTGAGGTCACAAACAATAGGGTTAGGACACGCGCGAACATCAGTTGCCTCCCGCGTTGGTACTCGTGCCATTTGCTGTCATGTCGGCCGGCGTCGTCGAGCGAAGCAGAATCTTGGGCACGGCGTTTTCTGGCGCATGCTCCGGACCGGCGTGGCATCCCACGCAAACCCGCTGCTCGCCCGCCCGAGCCCACATCCACCCCGCCTGCTTCTTCAGGCTCTTACCCTGTCGATCGACAAGCTCGAACTTGAGAGGTTGATCGCCCGGTACCTTCACGTACAGCGAGCCATCGTTTTCAACTGGCGCTGTTCCCATCAAGCTTTCTTTTCCATCTGGAGCCTGCGTATAGACGCGAACGGATGCGACGCTTCCCGCAGGAAAGTTGTATTTCGAGGTGTAGACGTTCAGTGCGAGCAGGTTAGCCGTCTTCCACGGATGCAGCGCCGATGGGTGACGATTTGGAACCGATCGTCCCGCGACAATCCTTGCCTGAACCAGGTTTGATTTATCAGAGATGACCGCCGCAGCGTTGCTCTGTCCCGGTTTCCACATCACCAACTGGAAGGGAACTGAGATGCCGCTTCGCTTAGAGAGCAGCCAGCTTCCGTCGTTCGACTCTGTGACGTCTCCCGCATAATCTCCCGCGGGAGCAACCATCGAGACTTGTTGTGCCAAAGGCGAGGTGAAGCGGGCGAGGCCTCGTCCCGTGCTGAATACGATGTCTCCGGACGCAACCTGTCGTCCCCCGAATCGTCCTGTTTTGTGATCGCACCGATAACTTTCAACGCCACTTCCGTCCGAATAGACCGTGTAAATTTCAGGAGTAGTACCGCCGAATGGATAACTCGAGCCAAACAGGATTCGCCCGTCTCGCAGCACGTCCGTAGCAATCGCATTTCCGGGAACAAAGAAAAGCCCTGATGCCGCGCTTCCCGAAGTCGATGTGCTCTCTAGAACAAACCGCCCATCTACGCGTCGTGAATAGACCACTCGATCTTCCGGCAGATAGAACGGACGCACGGCGTCACTCGTGCCGAAAGTGATCTGTCGAAGGGCCGTTCCGTCCGCACCGATCTCCCAAATCTGCCAGGCGTCGGTCGCTGTCTTCTTTCCCGCGAACAGAATCCTGCTGCCATCAAACGAAACATCGGGATCGGCCGAAGCCGCGAAACTAGGTATTAATTTGCGAGATTCCCCGTCGCCTCGCAGCATGACTGAGGCGCCGTTCGGAAAACGTTCTCCTCCGGTTAACCACGCTGAGGGCAGAAACCGTGGAGTCGACGTGTAAACGATGGATGGAAACTGCTTCTGGGTAGCGGTCGATGCCGAGAAAACACTCAACCCCAGGCAGCCCAGGAGAAACACTGATAAAAGAAGGAGCACTCGGGTCCGCACTAATCGTCTCCGGCAACTGCAACTAGTTCAGGTTGGAGCGACTTCTGTCGCAACTCGATGTAAGGCGAAAGCTCACGCATCATTGCTTTGAACTGGTATGGCGTCAGGGACTGGTTCCCATCGCTCAGAGCTTTTTCAGGGCAAGGGTGAACTTCGACCAGTAACCCGTCGGCTCCTACCGCAACTGCCGCCCGCGACAGCGGAGAAATCAATTCGCGGATTCCAGCCGCGTGACTGGGATCCACGATCACTGGCAGGTGTGTCACCGCATTCAAGACCGCGACAGCGGCGACATCGAACGTATTTCGCGTTGCCGTCTCAAACGTCCGGATGCCGCGCTCGCACAGAACCACATCAGGATTTCCACTCTCAACCACCACCTGCGCCGATCGAAGCAGTTCCTCAATTTTCGAGGTCAAGCCCCGTTTGAGGAGTACCGGTCGTCCGCATCGCCCGACCGCTTCGAGCAGCGAGTAGTTCTCCATGCTGCGCGCGCCGATCTGCATCATGTCCGCATATTCGGCTACGACATCGACGTCCAGTTCTGACATCACCTCGGTCACGATAGCCAGGCCGGTGCGCTCACGCGCTTTCTTCAGCAGCTTGAGGGCATCCAATCCCAGTCCCTGGAAAGCATAAGGAGAAGATCGTGGCTTGTAGGCGCCGCCGCGTAGCATGTGCGCGCCGCCCTTTTGAACCGCTTCCGCCGTTTCCATGATCTGCCGTTCATTCTCGACAGAACACGGGCCTGCCATCACGACGAACTCCGGACCGCCAATGCGAACGTCACCAATTTCCACGATGGTGCGGACGCAGGAATCCGTTCTCACGACCCTGTCAAAGCACGAAAAGGTTCCGTTCCAGTGTGAGCTCACGACGTCTGGTTCCTCATGAATGGGTGAGTCGATGCTAGGTGCGAGGCGCACGCGAGTTCGGTGATTCACGTCTCACCATCGTGTGACATGACGAAATAATTGTTTTGTACTATTGACGAAAAGCCGCTTGTTTACTGGTTTTTGCGATCAGCACAGAAAAGATGAACGAATGGCGTTGCGTGGTGTTGAAGCGAATACGGCGAGGAGTCCTCAGCAAATCATGAAGCGGATTATTTCTGCGCGATCAGACGAACAGGAGCACTTCGTGGCGGAGCCGTGGATTCTCTCACCACGAGTTCGGGCTCTATCGCGATTTCACTCGGGCAATCTTTCCGTCCCTCAATTCGATCGACAATCGTATGTCCCGCCAACTCTCCCATCTCACGCAATGGCTGCCGAACCGTCGTGATGCCGGGATATTGATAGGCGGCTTCGCGAATGTCGTCGAATCCGACTACTGAAACATCCTCGGGCACGCGCAGCCCACTTTCGCGGATAGCGCGAATCGCTCCGATGCAGGAGATGTCGTTGTAGGAGAACAGCGCAGTGAAGTGCAACTTGCGCGCGAGTAATTCTTTCGCGGCACGATAACCAGGCAGTGGCGACGGATCGTCGTCCTTCAGTTCTGCCGTTAACTCCGGCTTCACGTCGATACCGCATTCCTTGGCAGATTCACAGATCGCCTCCCAGCGCCGCTGAGAATCAGAGCTGAACGGCTGCCCGCGGATCACCGCGATCTCGCGATGTCCCAGCTCGGCCAGGTGCTTGACCGCCAGGTTTGCCGCCTTGCCATGATCCAGCGCGATATTCGTAACGCCCGGCAGGCTGTGATGCCCGGCAATCGCAACCGTCGGTAACGCCGGCGGCTTGTCCAGGATCGTGTCAACCGTAATGATTCCCTCGACGCCACGGGAACGGAGTATGTCGGAATATTGCTGTAGCAATTTCGGATCGTGACGATGGATCACCGTCAGGAAAAAATAGTGCCGTTGGCTGAGCGCCGACTCGATACCACTTATCAGAATGCTGCCGTAAGGATCGCCGATCTCTTCGGCAATCACTCCGACCGTGAACGTCCGCTTCTTCCGGAGAGTACTTGCAAAAAAATTAGGTCGGTAATTCAGTTCGAGCGCAGCAGCAACAATTCGATCCTTGGTGTGCTTGGGAATCGACTTCGCGTAAGGAGAATCATTCAATACCGCGGAGACCGTACCCTTGGTGAGGTTCAGATGTTTGGCTAGTTCCGCCAGTGTCACGTTACCGGACTGCTTTTCCTTTGGCCTGTTCGTCCCCATGAGGATCTCTTTCTCCGCCTCACTTCAATAGGACTTAGGTATCAAAAAATTAAACACCGCAGTTCCTAATTACCAAAACCATTCGCTTTGGACCAAAAGCCATCTCGAACAGTAGTTTTGCGGTCCTAGTAGCACTACACTATCGCTCATTATTCGCGATAGTACATTCCAATTATTGACACCCTGTCCCGTCCCGCAAATTTCAGTTGACAAAGCGCACCTAGGTGCCGCTTAATTGTGGAGCATCGGTTGAGTATAACCGATTTTGTTAGTAACAAAACCGATTCGGCAGGACCTGGACATTGACCCCATCCGATGTGCAGGCATAGCGCGAAGCATTAGGCCCGCGGCGTACCTCAACAGTTCATATACTCGCATTCGGCGGGGGAACCATGAATCGATGGCGTAACTATTTGTTCCTCACCCTTTGTGTCTTGTGTTTGCTCACAATTCCGCTGTTCGGTCAGAAGACAACCGGTTTAATTACCGGTAGCGTCACTGATCCGTCCGGCGCAGTCGTGGCGAACGCTACGGTAACGGTGACCAACGCCGGTACCGGTCAGACACGCACTGCTTCCACCGATACGTCGGGCACATTCACAGTGCCTGATTTGACGCCTGGCACGTACCAGGTAGCAATTAAGGCAGCAAATTTCAAAGAGTCGATCGCAAAAGAAGTGGAAGTTCACGTTGCTAGTACGACTCCGGTAAATATGAAGCTGCAAATGGGTGGGTCGACGGAAACCGTCGAAGTCACCACCAACGTCGTTCAAGTCCAAACCGACAGCGCCGTATTGGGTGAAACAATTGATTCCACCCAGGTAAGAGATCTCCCGTTGAATGGTCGCAACTTCATGGGACTTACCCAGTTGGCTCCTGGCGTTTCTACAGGAAACAGCTACGACGGTACCGGCAAGGGTCTTAAAGGCGGCGTCGATTTCTCGGTCAACGGCAACTCGGTTACCAACAACCTGTACCTGGTTGACGGCGCCAACAACAACGACCGCGGCTCCAACCGTACGATTCTCATCTATCCCTCGGTTGATTCCATCGCCGAGTTCAAGATGTTGCAGAACTCTTACGGCCCAGAGTACGGCCAGTCCTCAGGCGCGGTCATCACCATGGTGACCAAGTCTGGCAGCAACCAGTTCCATGGCGGCGTGTTCTACAACGGTCGTAACGACGTCCTGAACTCGTGGGATTTCTTCGCCAGACAAGCGCGTGTGGGTAACCCGGACTACCAGAAACCAAAGCTGCGTCGTAATGACTACGGCTTCTCTCTGGGCGGCCCGGCTATCAAGGACAAGTTGTTCTTCTTCTACAGCCAGGAATGGAACAAGGAAATTCGCGGTATTCCACGTGTTTCTTGCGTTCCGTCTGATGCTGAACGCGCTGGAGATTTCTCCACTCCAAGCTGCGGCGCCCACCGCCCTGCAACTTCCGCTGGCGTTAGCTTGATCATGCCCGCGAATCAAAAGGCGGGGAACCCGTACGCGTTGAACACGATTACTCCTCTCGGTCAGGACTTCATCAACTGGTTCCCAGTTGCCAACCAGGCGCCCGATGCAAACGGCAACAACTGGGCTGCCTCGTTGAACTCGAAGCTCGACTGGCGTCAGGAAAATGCCCGCGTGGACTTCAACATCACGAAGAACCACGTGTTGATGGGCCGCTTTACGCAGGACGATTGGAACAACCCGGCTCCGGGAACCACCGGATGGGGCGACTCCATCTTCCCAACACTGAACAGCAGCTGGGCGCAGCCTTCGAAGATGATCATCGGTAAGTTGACATCGACGATCGGCAGCACCATCGTGAATGATGCCGAGTTCTCGTACTCGAACAACCGCATCAACATCACGCCGGGCGGCGAAAACCCTGGCCTGTTGGATAGCTTTACCGCAGATGCTCCGACACTCTATCCGTCTACTCTGAAGAACTCTCCGCTCGGTGTTCCTAACACCTTGTGGGGCGGCTTCGGCGGCTACGGTGGAAACACTACCTTCTGGGTGGAAGCTCCGTGGAACAATGCCCTCGACATGTACTCGATTCGCGATGACATTTCGAAGGTCAGCGGAAATCACACCT
>Ga0163163_10003894_pt1 | contig 12725 bp, 14 predicted proteins | sample S65metaG_FD_119766 | JGI IMG/M metagenome (GOLD analysis project Ga0163163, IMG submission 119766) | Switchgrass rhizosphere microbial communities from Kellogg Biological Station, Michigan, USA - S6-5 metaG | ecosystem: Host-associated > Plants > Roots > Rhizosphere > Soil | place: USA... | reverse complement strand
GAGCAAGTCACTCGGCCCGGCGGCGAGCACGAGCAGTCGCTTGGCTTCCGCGGCCTCTGGACGTCCGAACACCGGCGCGCTCAAAAAGCCCTGCGTCCGCTGCGTATGTTCGGTGTTCAACCGCCGCGCCAGCGCCGTGCTGATTGTGCTGTGCGAAACGTGAACGCAGTTCTGCGGCATGGACGCCGCGATCCCATCCTTGCCAAAGACGACCTCCTCCAACGCATGATCGTCGGAGACCATCGTCATCACAGCCTCCGCGCCGCGACACGCGTCCGCCGGGGAACTAGCCACCCGCGCGCCCTCGCCTGCCAGCGACTGCGCTTTTTCGGCGCTGCGATTGTAAACCGTCAAACTGTGTCCGGCACGCAGCAAATTGAGCGCGATGCCCATACCCATTTTTCCGAGTCCGATGAAAGCCAGGTTCATATTGCCCAGGATAACCAACCGGCTTTAGTCGAACGCGCCGCCCGCTTGCAACGATGTACCCCTTTTCTCAATGACCATCGAGTGTCAGGTGGCCACATACGGTCATTTGCCCGTGCACCGCGCCGCCGCCAGATCGTTCAATTCGCCGCGCAAGTCGTAGACCTCACAACTGACACGGGGTTGGAAGCCGCGGTGCTCTATTCGAGTGGAACAGGAGATTTGAAGATGCGCAAAACATTCGTAATTGTGTTGGCGATTGCCGGGACCATGAGCAGCGCCGCGTTAGCGGCAGACCGGGAGGCCAAAGTCGTAGACCGGCTGGACGCCTCGGTCGATACCCTGGCGGAAATGAGCCATGCCGATGACAAAGGTATCCCCCAAGACTTGTTGGAGAACTCGCACTGCGTGATTGTGATCCCCGGCATGAAGAAAGCCGGATTCATTTTTGGCGCGAAATACGGACGCGGTTTCGCATCCTGCCGCCGGCCTAGTAACGCGGGTTGGAGTGCTCCGGCCGCGATGCGCGTCGAAGGCGGAAGCGTAGGATTCCAGATTGGCGGATCGGAAACTGATGTCGTGCTGCTGGTCATGAACGACCGCGGAATGAAGCATCTCTTGTCGGATAAGTTTACGATCGGCGGAGACGCAATGGCTGCGGCGGGCCCGGTTGGCCGCGCTGCCACCGCTCAGACCGACGCGATGATGCACGCGGAAATGCTTTCCTATTCCCGTTCACGCGGGCTGTTTGCCGGCATTTCGCTCGAGGGCGCCACGCTGCGTCCGGATGACGATGCCAACCGTGAGCTCTACGGCCGCAAAACCACGAATCGTCAAATCTTGACCGGCAACTTCAAGACTCCGGCAGCCGCGGAGAAATTCCGCCACGCGCTGGGTGCTCAATCGCCTCATCGCCAATAGTTGCAGTCTTTCGGAAACCATGAGGGGACCGCGCGCGAGCCGGTCCCCGGCAGAGGAAAGACCACCATGCACGAAACCCATCGGAAAGCCGCGGAACAGCACGAACTCGCCGCCCACGCCCATCGGACCGCTGCCGAACACAATGAAAGAGGCGACAACGATACCGGCAACTGGCATGCGGAACGAGCCCTTGAATATTCCGACCGCGCCTATAAGCTCGCCCAGGAAGCTCATTCCAAATCCGGCCAGATCGTGACCCTCTGATTATGTCTACCCGCTACAACAACGGTTCCCATTACGAAAATCATCAGCGTGCCGCCGAGCTGCACGACCTCGCCGCCCACGCCCACCGCACCGGAGAACAACAGGGAAAGCAGGAACATCAGACCGGACACGAGCATTCCCGGCAGGCCCTCGAGCACTCCGAACAAGCCCACCAGATGACTCAGTCGACGGCTGGCCACGGCGTCCTAACCTTCGGACATGATGAAATTGCGGCGCTCGCCCACGCACTGTGGCAAGCCCGAGGTTGCCCTGAAGGATCGCCTCAGGTCGATTGGCTTCGCGCCACGGAACAGTTGAGATCCCGTTCTTCCTCGCATTAGGCGAACGACGTCAGTTCAGTCTGCGCTTGAACCTTGAACTTCAGCGTCATTCGGTCGGACCAACGCGTCGCCGCGTCCATCGGCGCGGGAGTATACTGTCTCCAAAGCGCAGCCGCGCGTGGAGCTTCCGATGAGACTTTCTATCCGCCATTCAACCGCACTTCTCGCCCTCGGGCTCGCGCCCGCCGCATTCAGTGACGACGGCAGCCACCTCCTGCGCCTGGATCATTACGTCGAAGTGCATTCGGCGGTCCCGGCGATCGCCGGACAAACCACCCAGATCTATGTACGGGAAGTAGTGGAGGCTTCCACCGTCCTGCGCGGCGGACCCGCGGCCGATCGCGTGGCGCTCTTCATCCACGGAGCTGGTACGCCCGCCGAAGTTTCCTTCGACGTTCCCTACCAGGACTACAGCTGGATGGCGTACCTCGCGCATGCCGGATTCGATGTTTTCTCCATGGACATGACCGGCTATGGGCGCTCCACGCGTCCGCCCGCGATGAACGATCCCTGCAATCTTTCGCCCGAGCAGCAGGTGGCCTTCGTCCCGGCGCTGATTCCCAAGGTCTGCGCCGCCAGTTACGCCCAGCAAATGACCACTCTTGCCTCGGACTGGCACGATATCGATGCAGTCGTCGACCGCGTCCGCGCCCTGCGCCATGTGGACAAGCTGAACTTGCTAGCGTGGTCATTGGGCGGACCGCGCTCGGCCGGTTACGCCGCGCAGCACGCCGATAAAGTCGCGAAATTGGTGTTACTCGCTCCAGCCTACAATCGAGCCGCGAAAGCCGATCCGCCCGCTCAGGTGCCCGCCAGCGGCGTGGCCATGAACACGCAGTCCCGCGATGAATTCATCGCCAATTGGGATCGCCAAGCCGGATGCCCCGGCCAATACGAAGCCGGCGCGCGTGACTCCGTCTGGTCGGAGATGATTCACTCCGACCCCGTCGGTGCAACCTGGGGTACGGGCGTGCGCCGCGCGCCCCAAGTAACCAGCTGGGGATGGACCACGGCGGTCGTCGCCAAGACCCAAATTCCGACGCTGATGGTTGCCGGCGCGAATGACAAGCAAGTCAACCCGGAGCGTGTGCGCGAAATGTACACGGATCTAGGCTCGCCCAAAAAAGTGTTCATCGATCTTGCGTGTTCCTCACACAATGCCATGTGGGAAAAAAACCACCTGCTGTTGTTCAAGGCGTCGCTGGAGTGGCTGACGCAAGGTTCGGTCGACGGTAAGCAGGAAGGGATGCTGCGGCTGGGCTACTGATTCCGGCTCACGCCGCCGGCGGCGCCCGCGAACGGGACAGCGCCGCGTCTCACGACGCCCGCGCACCGCGCTATTTCTTCTTGCCTTTTTCCTCGGCGCGCGAGGCCGTCGATGGCGGCACGATCCCGCTGGCACGCAGATAGCCCACCAGGTTTCCATAGATCTCGTTGCTGTGTACGATCACGTGCAAATAGGCGTAACTCACTCTGGGCGACGCGGCCGCCTTCTGGTCGTCCATGGTTTGCAGCACGGCGGCGCAATAGTCGAACGAATCTTTCAAGGCCTTACTGATCTCCGCCTTCTCCTTCAAACTCGCAGCCTGCTTCTCGCCGGGTTGAGTTGGTTCAGACCTCAGCACCGCGCAATCCCGGTAGTTCCTCTCGATCGAATGCACCAGCCACTCGGCGAAGGTCCGCTGCCCGGGCGTCAGCCGGAAGCTATATTTCTCCGCCGGCATCACCTCCGCGCTGCCCTCGATACTGCTTCGGACGACGTCGAAATAGCGCTCCCTTGCGGCGGTGGTGATATTGTTCTCGGCGTGCAACGCGGCGGACGCCATCAGGCAGCAAAAAACGACAGGAATTTTCATGAATTCAACCGGACCCCTTTCAATCAACTGCCTATACTAACAAAGCTATCGGGGTGACTAATCAAGCGATTGCCGTCGCCCCGCGAGTGTCGCTCCAAGTAACAGGGGTCCGCTGTCCCTTATCATTACGGTAGAGGGGGACGGGGCCATGGATGACACCAGAGACTAGCGCGACGCCGAACGCTTCTCCGCAATCCAACTGGCCGAAGATGTTGGCGCTTCTGCGCCCCCATTGGAAAACCCTAACCATTGCTCTGCTGGCGGTGGTGGTCGAAACCAGCGCCGACCTGCTCGAGCCTTGGCCGCTCAAAATTATCGTCGACAATCTCCTGCAATCGAAACCGCTGCCGCCCTGGCTGGCATCCGTCGTCAGCCACATGGCGGGGCACGACAAACTTGCGATTTTGAATTTCGCAGTGCTGGCCGTAGCGCTGATCGCCATCGTGGGCGCGATCGGTTCTTACACCGAAAAGTACCTGACCACTAGCGTCGGCCAATGGGTAATGCACGACATGCGGCGGACGCTCTACCAGCACATCCATCACCTGTCCCTGGCGGAGCACGACGAAAAAAGAACCGGCGATCTGATCAGCCGCGTCACCAGCGATATCGAAGCCATTCAGGACTTCATCACGTCCGCGCTGTTAGGCATGCTCGTCAGTACGCTCACGCTCGTGGGCATGGTGACCGTGATGTTCTACATCAATTGGCGCTTCACGCTGATCGCCCTTTCCATAGTGCCGGTGCTGTCGGTCGTGGTGTACTTCTTCACCAAGCGCATCAAAAAGACCTCGCGCGAGGTTCGTCAGAAGCAAGGTGAGCTGCTCACTATCGTTCAGGAAGTGTTTTCTTCGATCCGCGTTGTGAAAGCCTTCGCACGTGAGGATTACGAGCAGCAGCGCTTCGAAGAACAGAGCCTGGAGAACGTCGAAACCGCTCTCCACGCGCGCGCCGTAAAGGCCAAGCTGTCTCCCGTCGTGGACGTGCTGGCGGCCGTCGGGACCTGCCTGGTCCTGGGTTACGGCGGGCGTTTGGCGCTGACCGGTGAGCTTTCGACCGGCGTCTTGATTGTGTTCCTGCTGTATCTCGGCAAGATGTATAAGCCTATCCGCGACCTTTCCAAGATGACCGATACCGTCTCTAAGGCGGCCATCAGCTACGAGCGTATTCAGGACGTGCTCAACACCGTGAGCCGCGTCCGCGATCTGCCGCGTGCACGCCGGGCCCCGCGCTTCAAAGGCAAAATCGAACTCGATAAGGTGAGTTTCAGCTACAACGCGGAGCAGCACATTTTGAACGACATAAATCTTGCGATCGAGCCCGGACAGGTGGCCGCGTTCGTCGGTCCCAGCGGGGCGGGGAAGTCCACCATCGTCAGCCTGATTCCGCGCTTTTACGATCCCACTTCCGGCCAGGTGAAGATCGACGGGACCGATATTCGCGGCTACACGCTTCAATCCCTGCGTGAGCAGATGAGTTTCGTACTGCAGGACACGGTGCTGTTTCGCGCTCCCGTCTGGCAGAACATCGCCTATGGCAGGCCAGAAGCCAAGCGCGCCGAAATCATAAAGGCGGCGGAGATGGCCAACGCCCACGAGTTCATCGAAAAGATGCCGGAAGGCTACGACACGATGGTCGGTGAGCGCGGCGTCTCGCTCTCCGGCGGCCAGCGCCAGCGCATCGCCATTGCGCGCGCCGTCATTCGCAACACGCCGATTCTACTGCTGGATGAACCGACTTCAGGCCTGGATGCCGCGTCTGAGATAGCGGTCTTCGAAGCACTCGGCCGCTTGATGGAAGGCAAGACCTGCGTGGTGATCGCTCATCACCTGGCCACCATCCAGCGGGCGAACGTCATATTCGTTGTGCAGGATGCGCACATCGCGGAGCGGGGCACTCATGCCGAATTGCTCGCCGCCGGGGGCTTGTATGCGGAGCTCCACGGCCTACAACTGGGCAACCCGGAAGAGCCAGCCCCCGAGAAGCAGAGCACCGAACCGAACGCCTAGGGCCTAGGGACCCGGTTCGGATCCGGCCGGTGCAATTCCAGCCGGGTTAAATCCCGGATGCGTTGCTTGACCACTGTGGCGTTTTCTTCCACGTCTTTGTCGTTGTACCCGGCTGCCCGGAAAACATCACGGATCTGATCGTCGGAAAGGGGCTCTAGTAATTTGCCCAGCCATATGGCGTCGGCGATCGGAATGTCTTTTGCCACCTCTTGCATGCGGGTGCGCTTGTTATAGTTCGGGACGGCAATCGCTGTGAGGAAAAAAGGCCGGCTGCTCAGGTGAAAATCCACCTGCTCCGCCGTCACTTTTTGAATGAACTCCGATTTGCTATAGTCTTCCGGATTGCTTTTTGAACGAGTGATGGTATTTCCTGTCTCGCCAAAAGTCGCGCCTAGATCGGTGACCACATAGCGCGGCCTCTCGCCCGGTACCTGATAAATGGAATTATTGATCTCTTTCAAATCCCAATTATTGATGAGCGTCATCATGATCCTCAGCCCGTTGAACTCTTTTGTGCCGGTGAAAGGATTCTTGAACCAGCTCCAGTTTCCTGCCTTCTTTTCTCCCTTGAGATAGCGCTCCAATCGCACACCTCGAACCGTCCCGTCCGCCGATACAAGGTCGCTGCCCCGCTTCAGTTTGGGCATATTGTCCACGTGCAACTCAGGCAGATAGTAATCTTCATCCGTGAAATAACCCGCTGCCCATACCAGGCGCGTCGCTGCCGTCTCGGACTTCACTTCTGGGCCAAGCTTGGCCTTCCAGCGAACGCCTTGCTCGTCGCGCACAATGAACTTTGGCGAACTGCCATCCATGTCCTCTTTTTCGAAAGTGAACTTCCCGGTGGGCTGGTGTTCTTTGCCGCCGGCCCCGCCGATCAAATCGAGCGCGCGAATATCGCCCCTGTCAGTCCAAAGAACCGGGGTTTGACCCGTGTTATTTGCGGGGGCGCTCAAAGACTGGGCCCCAGCAGAGTTCGACAGCAGGCCAAAAGCGGCGCCGATCAGGATGTAAGCCGAGCAAACGCTGTGGTTAGTCATAGGTCCTCGCCATGAAGAGGGCACGTCGGTGACCATTTGTTGGCGCCATCGAGACGCCGAATCTCGCAGGTCCTGCCGTCCCATGGGGCTATCATGCGACCGAATGTGGTCAGGTGACTGGGAGTGGTCAACTTGAATAACAAGATACACTTACGGATCGCCGTGCGGAACCGCGTTAGCGGCGCGGCTCAAGCGGCCGTATCCAACTGGTACCCGGCGTGCATCCAAACACGGAGGCCAGGGGAAAGATACTGCGAAAATGGGTGAGAAACCAAACCGACGGCCGCGAGGGCGGTAAAAATTGCCGCAAGATATCACAAACCATGTCGCGAAGCGTAGAGAGATCGCCAAGCGCAAGAAAGTAGAGGATCCGTCCTGAAGCTACTAGTACAACCCCGCGACGGCATCGAGTCTCTGATCGCGTCGATCAAGAAAGCCAAGAAGAGTATCGATATCCTGATTTTCCGCCTGGATTGGAAAGAACTTGAGAACGCCCTCAAGGCTGCTTCGAGCCGTGGAGTTGCCGTGCGCGCGCTCATCGCGCATACCAACCGCGGCGGCGAGTCGAAGCTGCGCGCTCTGGAGATGCGCTTCCTCGAGGCTGGAATCACGGTGGGACGAACCGCGGACGATCTGGTGCGTTACCACGGCAAAATGATGATTGTCGACCGCCGCACGCTGTTCCTGCTGTCCTTCAATTTTGTGCACATCGACATTGAGCACAGCCGCGGCTTCGGTCTAATTGTCACGAATTCCAAAATCGTTCAGGAGGCGACCAAGCTTTTCGACGCCGACTTGAATCGCCAACCGTACACCGGGAGCCTCAAGAACTTCATCGTGAGCCCCATCAACGCCCGCACCGAGATCTCAGCTTTTATTAAGAAAGCTAAAAAACAGTTGTGGATTTACGATCCCAAGATCGCCGACAAACAAATTCTAAAGCTGCTGGAAGAACGCGCCAAGGCAGGTCTCGACATCAAGATTATCGGAAGCTTGGGCGTCCGCGGCTCGAATCTGTGGGTGACCCCGCTTACCAGCATGCGGTTGCATACGCGAACCATTATTAAGGACGGACGCCAGGTGTTTATTGGCAGCCAGAGTCTGCGCCAGCCTGAGTTAGATTCACGGCGCGAAATTGGAATGATCGTGGGGGACGCGAAGGTCGTGAAGGCCGTACTGGCCACCTTTGAAGTCGACTGGGCCGCCTCTGGATTTGAGGAAACTCGCGAGACCATGAAAGGCAGCACCGAGGTGGAGCCGAAACCAACGGCGAAAGCCAGTCGGGCTCTTGCGAAAGAGATGCCGCCGCTCAAAACCACTCTTAAGAAGGCCATCAAGCAAGCAGTCGCAAAAGCAGGCCAGGACTCTCTGGAGCACGGAAACCTTAAATCCACGGTAAAGAGTATTGTCAAAACCGCAATGAAAGAAGCTGTTGCGGAGATGGCTCAAGAGGGCGCCGAAAAATAACCTGCAAATGTTCCTACGCGCCTGTCCGTTACTGCAAGCGGCAAGCTTGGTGCTTGCGTTGTCGGGAGCTGCCGTCGCGCAGACTCCGCTTCTCAACAAACAACCGCCGGGCTTCGACGATTTCACGGAGCGTGTGCGGGAGTACTTGAAGTTGCGGAATGGGTTGCCGAATCAACGCACCAATAAACGCCAGGATCAAATTATCGACCGTCGGCACACGCTCGCCGACGCCATCCGCGAGGCGCGCCCCATGGCGAAGCAAGGCGACATCTTTACCCCGGAGAGCACTCCAGAATTTCTCAAGATAATTCGCGGCATCTTGCAAGGGGCCAGTTCAGCCAACGCCCGGAGGACCATTCGCCAGGGAGAACCCGTGACTGGAGTGCATTTGGCCGTCAATGCCGCTTACCCTGCACGCCTGCCCCGCACCACTGTGCCTCCCACCCTGCTGATGCGGCTGCCTCGCTTGCCAGACAAGCTGGCGTATCGAATCGTCGGGCACGATTTCGTTTTGCAGGACACCGAAGCGCGGCTGGTGGTTGATTTCATCCCCGGAGCACTCCCGTAACAACTCATGCGAAAAATGCGACGTCGCACTTTCCTGCCTCTCCTGTTTTTGGGCCGCCCCGCAGCGCGCCTATGGGCGCAGGACATCACGCTGCCGCTCACGTCCGGCTCGGTACGTTTCGCGGTCATCGGAGACATGGGGACCGGACAACCTGCCCAATACGAGGTCGCGCAACGCATGCTGGCGTTTCATCAGAAATTTCCTTTCAACTTTACGCTCATGCTGGGCGACAACATCTACGGGGGCGCGACGCCGGCCGACATGCAGAAGAAGTTCGAGGCCCCCTACAAACCGCTGATGGATGCCGGCGTCCAGTTTTACGCTTCGCTCGGGAATCATGACGACACCAATGAGCGCTTCTATAAATTCTTCAACATGAATGGCCAGCAATACTATTCCTTCAAGAAGGGCAATGTTAAATTCTTCGCGCTGGATAGCGATTACCTCGATCCCAAGCAATTGGCCTGGCTCGAAAAAGAACTTGCCAATGCCGGAACCGACTGGAAGATCTGTTTTTTTCACCATCCTTTGTATTCCTCCGGGGGGTTTCACGGCTCCTCGGTGGAACTCCGTACAATATTAGAACCTCTATTTCTGAAGTATGGAGTGCAAGTAGTGTTCTCGGGTCATGAACATGTCTACGAGCGGGTCAAACCTCAAAAAGGAATCTACTACTTCACCGAGGGAGCCTCCGGCGAGTTGCGCTACGGAAACCTCAAAAGAACGGATTTAACTGCGGCGGGTTACGACAAGGATCGCTCATTTCTCTCGGTCGAAATCAGCGGGGACGATCTCAGTTTTCAGGCGATCTCGCGGACTGGCATCACCGTCGACTCAGGGACCCTTCACCGGCGGGATGCGGCGGCCCACACCTCACCTTGAAAACCTACGCCTTCTTGGTCACCGCGTATAAAGTTTTGGTGGCCTTGCGGTATGCTCGCCGCGCTTGCTTTTCTCTCTCAACCGCGGCGTGATATTGCTTGTCGTTCTGCTTGGTGGGCTGGTTGACCGAGGCGAGTAGTGCCGCCTTTTTCTGCTGAATGGACTCCAGATAGCCGTTCAACGCGCTATCGAAATCGCGTCTGGGCTTGATCTTGGTGGGGGGCATAACTGGGACTGTAACACAGTTGTATCACTTCAGCTTTCCAGCGGCTTGAGCTCTCCCAGCATCGTCGGGATCAATTCCGACACCGTCGGATGGATGTGCATAGCGCGCTGAATCAGCGTATACGGCTTCTTGGCGTACATCACATCGAGAATCGAGTGAATCGCCTCATCGCCGCCGGTACCCAAAATCGCTGCGCCCAGGATCTCGTGCGTGCTCGCGTCCACCAGGATTTTCATAAAGCCCTGCGTCTCGCCTTTCTCGACCGCGCGCCCGACCTTAGTCATGGGACGCGTGCCGATCAGCGCCTTCCGCCCCGTCTTGCGAACCTGCGCCTCCGTCATGCCGGCGCGGCCGAGCGGCGGATCGATATACAGCGCATAAGCGGTGATGCGGTCGCTCACCCGCCGCGGATCGTTGTCCAGAAGATTTGCTCCTACGATCTCCGCATCGTTCCAGGACGTGTGAGTGAACCCGCCCTTGCCGTTGCAATCGCCAACCGCCCAAATGCCGGGGACGCTGCTGCGCAGTTGATCGTCAACCGCAATATACCCGTGATCGTCCACGATGACGCCGGCTTTCTCCAGACCCAGGTCATCCGTATTGGGGCGGCGTCCCACCGCCAGCAGCACATGGGTGCCGCTGACTTCGTCCGGCGGGTCGGCGCAATCCACCCGCGCCACAACTTCTTCCCCCCGTTTCGTGAAGCTAATGCATTTCGCATTGAGCCTCACGTGGATGCCTTCGTTCTTCACGATTTCCAACACGGCCGCCGACACGTCTTCATCCTCGCGCTGCACCAGCCGCGGAGCCATCTCGAGAATGGTGACCTCGCTCCCAAATCTCCGGAACATCTGTCCGAACTCCAGTCCGATATAGCTGCCGCCGACGATAACCAAATGCTTGGGAAGAAAGTCGACGCCCATCATCGAACTGTTGTTCAGATAGTCAATCTGATCCACGCCCGGCATGTCTGGCACAATCGCTCGCGCTCCCACGTTGATGAAAATCCGATCCGCAGTGAGCCGCTCCGCGCCGACGCTGACCTCACGCGGGGACTCGAAGCGCGCATGGCCCTCGTAAACCGTGCAGTTCTCCAGCTTTTTTAGCGAGCTCTCGAGTCCCGTCCTCGACTGCCCCGATATCTCGTCTTTCCTGGCCTTGACCTTTCGCATATCGACGCTTACGGCGCCGTCGATCCCTACGCCGAAGTCTGCCGCGCGCCGCGCCATGTGCGCTGCATACGCGCTCGCCACCATGGTTTTAGTAGGAACGCAGCCAGTGTTGACGCAGGTGCCTCCGAACAGCTTGCGCTCGATAATCGCAACTTTCATGCCGGCCGCAGTCAGTCGCCGTGTAAGGAATGGAGCCGCCTGGCCGGTGCCGATCACAATAGCGTCGAACGCGGTGCTCATGCGACGATCCAGATCGCGCCGCCGATGGCGATGACGTCTTCGAGTAGCGCAATGGGCAGATCTTTCCCGCCAATCGCCTTCACCAGCCGCGCGCGGAACTCATAACCACCAAGTGTTCCCGCAACGCCCCCAAGCGCGCCACCGATAAGGCCGCCCACCTGCCCACTCGTGAGCGCTCCGCCGCACAGCGCCCCCGAAACAATCCGGAACAGGAACGGGCCCGGAGCCTTTCGGCTTGGCGTCTTTGGCAGTTTATCGGCCACCAATTCCCCGAGCGCAAGCACGGTGATGATGTAAGGCGTGAACGCAAACCCCAAAAATGCGAGCCAGGTGTTCCCTAAAGGCAGCCATCCCAGCCGTGCCGCCCAACTCACCGCCGCCGGGGCCGTCATCGAACGCAGTCCCGCGATCACGCCAATTAAAAAGGCCAGAACGTAGGGAGACATAATCCAACCATTTGAACACAGGCCCGTTGACATCGGAGGTCCTCGCAACATTCCCCGAAAATGGGGTTTTTGAGGTTGCGTTACTCTTACGTCATATGCCAGCAGAGTCGAGCCAGGGACTCGTCTTGATCGTAGACGACGATCCGGTCTTCATTTCTCGACTCACAAGCATTCTCGTAGAGCGTGGCTATTTGGTCCTCGGTGCGAAAGACGGGAAGGCGGCGTTGGATCTATTGCATCAACATGAGCTGAATTTTTCTCTGGCGATCGTTGACGTCTTTCTGCCCATGAGCAGCGGCTTCGAGTTGATCAAACAGCTCTCGGCGAACAAAGGCAATCTGAAAATTATTGCCGTTTCAGTCGGGCGGCAGAAGGTTCTCGACACAGCCATCTCTCTTGGCGCGGATGCGGGCATGGCAAAATCGGGGACGGGCACTCCGCTGGACGCCCGGCAATGGCTCTCCGAAGTTTTTCTGCAAATAGGACTGCCCGAATAACCCGCGACACTCCCTACCGCACCGCGTGCAGGAAGCTCTGCAAATCCGCTTCCTCGACAGCCGGTTCGCCGGGCGCGACGTGGTTCAGCCGGCCCTCCTTCATCCATTGCTCCAGCCGTCCCACCAGACAGAACAGGTGGTCGAACGACTCCACGACAAACAGCAGCGGCTGGTAGTGGTCAATCTCAAAGCTTTGGTTGATGGCCCACTCGAGTTGCATCGGATAACGCTGGACTTCCGGCGATTCAATCGCGTGCTCAATCTCTCCATAAGAGCTGAGGAGACCGCTCCCGTACACTTTTAATCCGTCAGATGAAGACATCAGGCCGAACTCGATGGTAAACCAGAAGAAACGAGCCATGGCCTTGAT
>Ga0163163_10003892_pt1 | contig 12727 bp, 12 predicted proteins | sample S65metaG_FD_119766 | JGI IMG/M metagenome (GOLD analysis project Ga0163163, IMG submission 119766) | Switchgrass rhizosphere microbial communities from Kellogg Biological Station, Michigan, USA - S6-5 metaG | ecosystem: Host-associated > Plants > Roots > Rhizosphere > Soil | place: USA... | reverse complement strand
TCCCGAAGCGCGGACGAAGACGTTGGTGAACACGGATGCTGGTACTGTCCTGGGAACTGCGACGTATATGTCGCCAGAGCAGGCAAAAGGGAAGTACGTTGACGGTCGCACGGATCTCTGGAGTCTCGGTGCCGTGATCTACGAGTTGGTCGCGGGTCACGCTCCTTTCGAAGCCGAGACCTCCAGCGAAGTGATTGGCTTAATACTCAACAAAGAGCCATTGCCACTGGCACGTTTCGATCGGGAGGCCCCCGCAGAACTCGATCGCATTGTAATGAAGGCACTCACGAAGGATCTCGATGAGCGTTATCAAACAGCCAGGGACCTTCTGGTCGATCTCAAGAGACTTAAACGGCAACACGACCTTGAAGCCGAGATTGAGCGGACAGCTCCGCCAGACTATAGATCGCTCAGCGGAACTGGCGCTCACAGAGTCGCTACATCAGGGCAAGTCACTGCCGCGGCGAGCGCTACCCCAAGCAGTCAAATCACTCATCAGATAACGAGTGCTGAGTACATTGTCAGCGAAATCAAAAGACACAGGAAAGGCTTCGCACTTACAGGTGCGGTTGTATTTGCACTGGTATTGGCGACTGTGGGCTACTTCCTCTTCGTCCGTCGTCATGCGGGTTTAACCGACAAAGACACTATCCTGCTCACAGATTTCGTCAACACCACCGGCGACGGCGTTTTTGATGGCACGCTCAAGCAAGGACTCGCTGTTCAACTTGGACAGTCGCCCTTCTTGAATCTGTTTCCCGATGCCCGGGTACGACAGACGTTGAAGCTTATGGGCCATTCACCTGATGACAGAGTAACTACAGACATCGGAAGAGAGATTTGTCAGCGTCAGGGACTCAAAGCGCTGATCACCGGCTCGATTGCATCACTTGGCGCCCATTATGTGCTCACACTGGAGGCCATCAACAGTCAGAACGGTGAGGTGGTGGCGAATGAACAGGGCGAAGCCGACAGTAAAGAGCAGGTCTTGAAGACGCTCACCGAAGTGGCTGCCAAACTTCGTGAGAGGCTGGGTGAGTCGCTCGGTTCTCTCCAAAGATTTGATGCGCCGCTCGAGGCCACAACCTCTTCGCTCGAAGCGCTAAAGGCCTACTCCCTCGCCGTTGATGAGGCTAATCGTGGCAAATGGATCGAGTCCATCCAACAACACACACACGCACTCGAATTGGATCCGAATTTTGCTGCCGCGTACTTTGGAATCGCAGTTAGTTATGCCAACACTGGTCAACCGAAACTGGCTGCAGAATACACAGCCAAAGCTTATGCGTTGCGTGACCGGGTAAGTGAACGCGAGCGACTTCGCATCATCGGTTTCTACTACTTCAGTGTGACCGGTGAGTTCGACAAATACATTGAAAATCTGGAGCTCTATAAGAACACTTACCCTCGCGACGACAGAGGTTATGTCAGCTTATCAGTTGCCTACGATCGGATTGGCCAATGGGAAAAATCGGCGGAAGCTGCTGGTGAAGCCATTCGTATAAATCCCAACACTGTTCCTCCTAATACAAACCTCGCCCGCGCTTATATCAGGCTGCAACGCTACGATGAATCGCTGGCGGTTCTTGATCGAGCGTTTAAGCAATACAAGCTTGAAAGCGACCTTTTCCACATGTGGCTTTATGACATCGCATTCATTCGCGGCAATTCGTCGTCGATGAAGCACGAGGTGGAAACACTGACTGGAAAACCTGGCGAACACATGGCGATGGATAGGCAGACCAACTCATCGGCCTTCAATGGTCAGTGGAAGTTGGCCCAGGATTTTTCGCGTCGGTCAATTGATCTCGCATCACAAAGCAAAGCAAAAGAGGTCGCGGCACAGTATGCGGCCGAGGAAGCATTGCGTGCTGCGGCTTTCGGTGAGTGTGCGGAAGCGAAGTCGGCGGCAGCGCAGTCGCTCTCACTCCAACATAATCAAGTGTCGCTAACGCGCAGTGGTCTTGCACTTGCGCTGTGCAATGAAGTCAATGAAACACAGCCACTCGTGGCTGAGTTGAATAAAGAGTATCCCACGTTCACACAGGTGAACGGCATTTGGCTGCCTCCCACGCGTGCGGCGCTGGAGCTGGATCGCGGTAACGCTGCACAGGCTGTTATTGAGTTGGAGGGTGCGAGTCGATACGAAGCGGCTGGAGAATTCTGGCCGCAATATGTGCGTGGTCTGGCCAATTTGAAACTCAGCAAAGGGGCAGAGGCCGCAGTTGAGTTTCAGAAGATACTGGACCACCGTGGGTATGCTCCGATGTCACCGTTGTTTCCGCTGGCGCAACTCGGACTAGCACGTGCTGCGACTTTGCAAAACGACACGGCAAAAGCTCGCAAGGCATACGAAGATTTTTTCGCGTTATGGAAAGATGCAGACGCTGACATTCCAATTCTCATCGAAGCGAAGAAGGAATACGAAAAGATCAAATCATAATGTCCGACATGCTTTAGCTTGTCGCCTGTGAATTAAGAGGGTGCTTCGTCGACTGTCGACAAGCTAACGCATATCGGACACAAACTCGCCAAGTCTGTTCTTTATTCCCGATTACTTTCTGTGACTTCGATAGTTCATTCTGTCTAAAGTCTCAAGCAAACTAACAACGGAAATAGGGTGCTCAGAATAAAGCCGGGGCAAAGACGCGTTTGAGCGACGACTTGAATCGGATCTCTGACTGTATTCTCGGTAGTGGTTGTAAAGGGCAATCTCAAGATCACGCGTCAGCGGTTTCTCAGGATCAAACGCAGGCGCAGTAGCAATATTGTTCCGCGTGAGGCTCACGTAGACATTCGACTCCGCCGCACTGACCCATAAGATCCATCCCGTAGGCAGTAGTACTTTCTTGGCCGACCACCAATGTCCTACGGTTGACACCAAGTACCGAATGGTCCATGTCTGATCTTCCACAATGCCATCTTCAATCTGACCAATTTCGCCGTCCACGGCCATGACGTGATAGCGACTAACCACTCTCGAGCTTCGTAAATGGTCGTCATATGCTTCAGAATCATTCAAATCATTCAGTCCAAGGTAGTACGGCCAGCCGAGGTAGAGAGAGTAATCATGAGGTTGTTCGAGGCCCTCAGGCTTATGCGTGCCAACGTCCTCGCTTTCCTGGACCTGTTGTTTGGTGAATGCCGCGTTAATGGTCTTGCTTTGTGCGTCCACTCCAATAATTGCGGAAGGAGACATGAGTACTTTCTTACCGTGCAGCCAAGTGCCAATGTCCACTACGAAGTATGTGATCTTCCAATCCCGATCATCGAAATAGAATTGCTCCAGATGCCCTATGTCTCCGTCCATCGCGTGAAGCCTATAAGTTCCCAACTCTCTAATTTGCCGTAACATCTTTATGCACCCCCAAAATGCGTGCTCCACTCGAGCACAGAGATTGACATCATCGATGTAACTGAGGGAGAAATGTCGAAATAACTGAGGGAGAACTTGGCGTAGGTAAATCCATTTAGAAGATGCCAGCAAATAACTCTTGCGCTGCATCTCGTTATTAAGCAGTGAGTTGAACTGTACACCTTGCGGCGAACTCTATCAAGACAACGCTTTCAGAGAAATTTGATGCGTTACTGGTTTGACTTAGCGCGACATTCGACTAGAATGCCCGGCAACCGGCGTCGTGATGGTGGGGTGAGGACATTATCACAGTGAGGCTGAAAGCCTCCGCCAACCGATATGAGCCCGTCTCCAAAGGCGGGCTTTCGGTTTTTTATAGGCAACCCGCACTCCTTGCGAACTCACTTAATGACTTACTTAAGAAGGGCGCGAGTGATAACAAAAATCTTTGTTGGGCGGACGTCCGCATGGCGGAACGGAATCTGTATCTGGCCCAATTACTCTCCACTTATTTCAAAACATGAAGGAGGCTAGTTCTAAATGCCAAGCGATGCATGCACGGGTGTGGGTACGAACCGCAGAAAGTTCCTTCAGAGAGCGGTCACAGGTGCAGTGGTTGGAGTTACTGCTACATCAGGAATCTGGTTGGCTCCCGCTAGTAATGCGCAGTCGCCTCTGACACCCGAGGCCGCGTTACAGGAACTGCTCGCGGGTAATCAGCGCTTTGCGGCCAACCGGCTGACGTCTATTGAGCACGATCTGAAGATTCTGAAAGATCACACCGTAGACAAGCAGGAACCGTTTGCGGCCGTGTTGGCCTGCGCTGATTCGCGTGTACCCGTTGAGTTAGTCTTTGACCAGACTATCGGTCATATCTTCGTCACACGTGTTGCGGGAAATATGGTGACGCCCGAGATTATTGCCAGCCTTGAGTACGCTGTTGCAGTCCTCCAGATACGCGCTCTGCTGGTGCTTGGCCATCGAAGCTGTGGCGCAGTCAAGGCGGCAATGAAAGCCGACAACGTCCCGGGACAAATTAGCTCTTTGTATCCACATCTTCGCCCAGCCGTGGAACTCTCCGCTGGGAACCTCGATAAGGCAATAGAAGGCAATGCCAGATTGCAGGCCGAGTTGTTGCGTACCTCATCGACTGTCATCCGAGATGCCACCAAAGCAGGCACCCTCAAGGTGGCGGCTGGAGTCTACGATCTTGCAACTGGCAATGTCGCTTTGTCTTGAACTATCTGGACTCTAAAGTTCAATAGCAGAATCGTACAGTGACTCTCGTGCTCGGGTGTCTACCTAACACTGCAAATAGACACCGGGGAATCTGACTCGACTAGAGCCTAACCGTTGGCGACGAAACTGTCGTGAGTGAGGACCCTCGGAAGGTGCCTTTAGCTTCTGCTATTCACGCTGTTATCTGCGACTCCATTGGCAGCTTGCGAACGAGTTTCTTTTCTTCTTTTATCGCAGCCATTTTTGACTGAGATTCGCAACGTTCTAACGTTGGCGAGTTATATATTGCGATGACAATTGGAGGTGCAGCATGGCCGATCAGCAAAATAGTGATGCGTCAAGAAATGAGCAAACTCAAAAAGGAAAGGCGCGCTCTAGTGGGACACTGCTCGAGATTCTAAGGCATCCTCTTGCTCTCTTAATTATAGGAGCTACCATAACCTCGCTGTTGGTCCCATATCTGAACTCCAGGGTAAACCGCAACGAGTTATTGCAGGAGGCCAAACTGAAGAAAGCGAGTGAGATTCGGGAGCACGTCATTGAGTTTAATAGCGAATTGAATGCACTCGAAACAATGTTGGAGTTATTTCATAATATGAATGTTCGATTACAGTTGAAACCTGCCGAATTTAGACAAGCACAATTGAAATTCGTTGATGATTTTAGTAGGCGCTATCTGGACTTTGATGAGAAAGCGTGGTGGTGGTACTCGGGTCTCGAAGGAGAGCTATCAACGTTGCGCCAGACGTCAAATAGTGAACTGCAAACCCTTGATAATGAGTTCGCCGAATATGGAGAAAATATTGGTAAAAGCAAAGAAGCTCTTAAACCACTTTGGGTGGCGTTAACATCTGCCGATTACAGTCCTAATGATTTGGAATCCAGGAAAAAAGTTGACGAAACCATCGCCAAGGTCCAGAAAGAACTTCCACCTTTACACCAAGCTCGAAATATTCTTGTGGAGAAAATGGCGGGACATTTCACTTTAGCTCGGTAAAGCCTCCGAGGATAAGTCTTGTCGTAATTGCTAGCTCCTGACCTCTTCTCTTCAGTAGTGGCGAGCCTCGAAGATATTCGCCTTTCAGTTCTAGAAGGTCGAAGGCGTAGAAAACAATCGCACACATTCGTCGAGTTCGTTTGAGTTCATCGAAGCAAGGTAGGCCATCCTCATCAATCGCCGTGATCCAGTCAACACTTTCAATTTGACCTGTTGATTTCGTCAATCTGCTTGAGCAAGCGCGCGATCTGCGAGAACTTGGTGCGACTCGATGCGTGGTGCGGGACTTTCTTGGAAATTCACTTCCGGCACAACTCGTGCAAAATGTGGTTAGTCTGCAAGGGCTTGATGTGCGCGGCAGACATCGGACAAAAGGGAAATCAAGACGTTCCCCAGTAGCTGATAGCAAATCATTCCTTTCAAGCGAACAAAGATATGGATGTACTCCTTCAACCGACGGCCAGCTTTGACTCCTCACTCCTGGCTCAAGACACACCAGACGACACACGAACTCAACCTTCAAATTTGCAGTCGCAGATAACTCTGGTAATTAACTCAATAAGTGACCGTGGGTTACGCGTCACCGTGGAAAGGATTCTGGGCGATCTAGTCTTCATGCTGGATTGGTTAAGCCTCATCGGCGAAGACTGTTCACCGGGAGATGAGCTTGAAAAAACACTGTGGATGCTGGAGGCAGCCGCAGTCGATGCACAGTCGCTTGTGTCGTTCATTGAAGATAATGCTATGCAGTTGGAAGGTTTGGACGATATCGTCCGAGAAGCTTTCGACAGCAGCGCCTACGCTATAAGGCTTGAGCTCAAACAAATCTTTGGCTCTGAATCAACCCAATCAACACTTGATATCCGTAGTAGCGAAGTAAAGGCGGCACTCATTCATGCTCAAGGCGTACTAAGAAACTGCTTTCAACATTGCCTAATTGACTTGATGCGCGTGTTCGATCAGAATTCTTCCTGTTCACACCTCTACGCCGACCTGTGGGTCAGACGTGAACGATCGATGCTTCTCTGCAGAGAACTTGCTGCGCTGGTTGATGTGGTTTCCGTTAGTGACCGCAACAGCGCCCAGCACATCATTGGAAAGTTAGTTTCATTTCGGGAAAAAGGTCTGCACTCGCTTATGTACAGAGACAGGGACGATTACGAGTCGCTATCAGGACAGGTCATTGAGGCTCTTAACAAGGAAGAGAACTGTGCTGACCTACTACATCGCCTTGCATGTTATCTAGAGACCTTACTTGCCCAGGTAAAAACCAGAGCAGTGCTGCGCTGACGCCTCCCGTCCCTTACGCGCCACGACACTTGGGTTGAGTTACTGAGCCCTTTAAACACACCAGAAGTACGGCATGGCATGGCGGACGCAGAATGCTGCATCGATCTTATGAACTTCGGTCCCACGAAAGATCAATTGATTGAGGGTTTGTTGGAGTCGCTCCAGTTCCCGCTACCATTACTGGACCATGGGCGTCTCTAGTCGACTTGGCTTAATTGTAAGCTATTGATCGTGCGAGTGTTATTGGAGGCGGCGATCGGAATCGAACCGATGAATAAAGGTTTTGCAGAAATTTACTGGCAGTGTTCACTGAAGAACACAGAAGGCCAAGGAGGAACAAAAACAACAGCTTAGCCGGTCCTCGTGTTCTTCCTTGGTCTTCTGTGTATGCAGGTGTTTACTACATTTTTTACTACAGTTGCGGCGCATTCTATTCCAATCTCACCACCTGTCAATTCAATAACTTCTCAACGTGTTATTAGTGAGTTCTCAAGGCGGCTGTCATTAATGGAAGAAGTTGGAGAGGAAGTGTGGACTTCGTCTGAGTTGCTTGATGTTATCTCATTGAGCACAGCTTGCAGGATAATGGTCAAGTTGTCGGAATTAACATGTTCCGTGATCGATGTTGGCTGGTTGCGAAGCAGTTGCATCTTGTCAGTTGCAATTGCAGCCGAGAAAACAGCGTCACGTCCCCGAGTCTGCATCACCACACTCTCATCGCTTGCATGGGACAGGTACTTCCGAGCCACAGATTCAAATACATTCGAGAGGTCTGCTACTTTTTCCTCGCGCAGTTGTGCGATCTCGAGTGCATACTCAGATGAGACTGGACGCTTACTGTTTGGATTCATCGCATTTTCTGCAAGGTGAGACCAGTCGTTAAGAGTTCTTTCGGGAATATTTAATTCGCGGGAGGTTCTCAGGACATTACCGCGATTCGCGGAAAGTACCGCGAGTGCGTTGGCTCTCTGCGTATCAGAGTATTTGCGGCGAGTTCGCGGAACACTAGCGCTCATGAGGCGGATTTTAGCACGGCTGTTTGCTTCAAAGGTCTGCTGAATTCAGAGCGCAAACGATTCGTTTTGAACTGAAGTGGGCAATTCAGTCGATACGACGCAATGCTTTTATCGTCACGCTGCCAAGTTCAGGGGTAGCCAGACCCTTTCGTTCTTAACGTAACCCATAGCCTTGTGGTTTCGGTTGAGCCGATGAACATGCCTGAAACCTCGTAATTCGCTACCACAATTTCAACTGTCAGCGTTGTTAAGGTCTTTCTTTTTGCCTCTCGACTTTTCCGGCTGTACGCAATGAGCGGCTTGAATAGCTTGGCGAGTGCCGCTGGCGTCAACGTAGATCCTGGCTCCGGTCTCGTTAGTAGTTCTGACAGCGTTCGCTGCGCTCTGCTAATTTCTGCCATTCGTATTCCCGCTCAGTTGAAGTAATCAACCCCCTCGAAGTAGGTATCGAGAATTCGCTGACGCTTCGAGCCTAACCGATAGAGTTGAGTATTCACCAATCCAAAGAGACTAGCTAGATTGCTCCCCCCTTTTGTAATCGTCGCACGTGGCGCGGGAATTGGCCGGCATGCGTCAGCCACTGTACGAAGAGAGCCGTTTATTTGATCCATTCTGAGCCAATCCTGAAATCCCGGAGAAATGCGGCGCTAGCGCGAACGACGAAATACAATCCCAGAGTCGTGAGGAAGAGGGCGAACATCAAAACGAGCCATGACGACTTCCCGCGCCCTCTATAGGTTCTAACCACGGCCCAGGCAGCGCCACCCAATAGAATCAAGCCCACTATTATCTGCTCTATCAGCATCGTTACCCTGCAGTCTAGTTTTTTTCGCCTCAAGATAGGAAAAAGAACATCAAAAAGCATCAAAAAATAGATGATGCGATCCTGAATGCCAAGAAAAAGTTACGGTGAAGTGAGGTGCAATTGAATTATGGGGTGCGATATAAAGTCCGCCGATCTCACAATCCTTCGCGCATAGCGCATTCTCTCGATCCACCCTGCGCAAGACCAAGCACAACCGAATCCGGTTTACTGATTACATCATCGGTGAAGGACTTGCAGTGTTCGCCGAACTTGAGCAGAGGAACTTAGAGGGCATGGTTGGCTGCCAGAGGCCGCGCATTTGAGGTTTTTTAGAGGATGGTCCCACGTGAGAAATTATAGCATGGCATTTCTCAAGTCTAATTCTGTAGGGGTGTGACCATTTTAGTGCCCAACTTTGCTCGCGTTCGGATGAACTGAATTCGTCTTATTCACCCACCAAGCTTCGCCGCAATATTCTTCGCCAGAGTTTGGTGCTCTCTTAATGTCGGCAATATTTTTGTTGCCCACGTTTCTATATCAGTATCAGTGCCATGGTGTGATTCCAATTGAAACAAGTTCACTGCCTTATCATGGGCTGAAGACATTAGAGACATATACTCGCGATCGAATTCAACGCCACTCAGTTTTGACAATCTATCCTTGTCAGCCTTTTGATACGCATTTAGTCCTGCCGGCAAAACAATATTTTTGCTCGAAGCCAACTGCTTCAATTCCGCATTTGCCTTTGAATGATCAGCAACCATTTTCTCCGCAAACTGCTTCACGTCCGGATTGTTCGCTTTCTGCATCGCAAGATGGCCTAACTCAACTTCGGCCATTCCGTCCGCTGCCGCGGTATCCACAAAGTTGCGTGTGGACGCTGCATCGGTCACTGGACTTGTTTGGGCTGCGTTTGCATTTATTGTGCTATTTGTATTCGCGGTTGATTGATTGACGCTCGTCGATGTCTCACAGCCGCATAGTAAGCTCATGCTCAATATCGAACACGCCAAAAGAACTGCTCTCATTTTGTCCCCCTTATTTCCGACGAACTGTTCCTGTAACACGACCTTTTGCAATATAACACTCAAAGGCGGGCAAAAAGGCCAGCAAAGTTGGACTGGCGCCGTTGTTATGCGAATTTTCTCTTGAGTGAACAATTGGAGCTGCTTCAGTAGCCAAATGCTATTGCAGTAGCATCGCTGTGTTGGCAATCAGTTAGATCGTTAGAGGCTCAGCACCCAACTCTCAACGGGATTCCACCAATTCAGGAGGCTAGCTACGGCTGGCCTTTTGGCTTTAATGATTGGCCCACTAAGGCTATCGCCTTCTTCGCTTCGCCTGCGTGCCATTGCGCCGCTTTCAGGTGTTCCTTTGCCATGCCGACATTCAGAAGTTCAAGACACACCTGGGCGCTCGCTATCCCTCGCAAAACATCGTTCAGGCTCTGACATGCTTCGCGGAGTTTCTCAACCTCAGACCCTTTAGGCGTGAAGCCGACTGAACTTATGATCAGAAACTATCGAGCGGATTTTCGGTTGGCAACCTTGTCTTGCTCATTAAAAGCAAATAGACTCCCGCCCGCTTTCACCCACACCCAGCCCAGGAGGTTCCTCATGGTCGGACTGATGCAAATCATGATCTACATGCTCGCGGTTTATCTTGTTTTCAAAGGGGTTGAGATATTTCAGATTGCTTTCATGAGCACCCGCTAGAACCGAATTTTGGGAATGCTGCTAGGAGCCGTTTTCGTCTTCATTGCCTTGGCCGCAGACATCGGCTTTAGCGTTTGGGCCGACTTACAGGCCTCGTTTATTAGCGACCGCATGAATTCCATTCCTAATCTGCAAAGATAAGATCATCGAAGTGGTGATCACACTGATGCAGCCATCGAACTTGGCCCAACCATTCACAGACCATAAATGGTTATTCGAGCCTAAGTGGGATGGCTACAGAGCGCTCTGCTACTTCGGCGAAAGTGTAAGATTCATTTCTCGCAGGAAGAACGATCTCACTAAACGCTTTCCTGAACTCCAGAGCATCCAGATCAAAGCTGAATCAGCGATCATCGATGGTGAGATCACCGCGATTGATCAGGATGGTCTACCCTGCTTCGATGAACTCAAGCGAACTCGACGAACGTGTGCGATTGTCTTCTATGCTTTCGACTTACTTGAGTTGAACGGAGAAGACCTTCGAGGCTTGCCACTACTGAAACGAAAGGCTGCTCTCAAGCGAATCCTGCACAAGACGAAGCACAACAGAATCCGGTTTACTAATTTCGTAATCGGTGAAGGCCTCGCTCTGTTTGCAGAGTTGGAGCAAAGGAACTTAGAAGGGATGGTTGCTAAGAAAGTCGATTCGCAATACACAGGTGGACGTACACTCGACTGGTTGAAGATTAAAACCGCAGCCGGTAAGGAAGAGATGCGCAAGCGCCAGGAAACGTGGTAACCCAAACGCTGCATGTTGTAGCAAAGGGTTGAGACCTCAGACCCTCCAGAATCTAGAATCCGGGTCTGGATTTGGGAAGAAATTAGACTAAAACAGCTTTGCACCCTTTCGATTTGTTAGGGATTTCGTGATCAATGGCTTCTCTGGGAATTGGAACGTCGATTGCCCCATTCTTTACACTCGTATTTTCTATTCCCCCACCTTTGTAGGCAATCACCTTAACGACTCGTCCGTCCCAAATCCCCCTCATTCTAAGGCGCCGCCGGAAACATCACGGAGGTTTTATCTCATGGCTCAACGTAAAGGCGTCCCGTCAGTGCTCTTTCTGACAGCTCTATTACTCGGTCTGTCGGCTGTCGCACGCGCCGACCCGGCAGTTCTATTTTCGGCATCCGGTGCAACTCCGGCAGCCATTCAGGCGACGGTCGATGCCTTCAGGGCGCAACTCGGCACCCTCAACCCGAACGTCGCCGGCTCCTTCGGCAGTGGACGTCGCGAGATCAATTGGGACGGTGTTCCTGCCAATTTCTCTGCACCAAACAACCTTCCTGCAAACTTCTTTAATGTTAATTCACCGCGGGGAGCGGTTTTTTCCACGCCTGGAAGTGGATTTCAAGTTAGCGGAGCAACAACCGACGGCGGCTCGGGCCAACCAGCTGCGGCGAGATTCGGAAACATTAACCCAAGCTACACCGATAACTTTCAAACGTTTAGTCCCCAGCGGCTCTTTATAGCGATAGGCAGTACGATTACTGATGTGAACTTCTTCGTGCCCGGAGCCACGACTCCGGCGCTGGTGAGCGGTTTCGGCGCGGTCTTCACGGACGTCGACCTGCCGAACACAACCAGCCTGCAGTTCTTCGACTCGAACAACAATTCGCTAGGTACTTTCTTCGTCGCCTCGGCGAACAACGGCCTATCCTTTGTCGGCGTCACCTTCGGCCAAGCCATCGTCTCGCGGGTGCGGATTACAAGCGGCAACACGGCGCTGGGCCCAAACGATCAAAACGGGAATCCGGTTGACGTGGTTGCGATGGATGACTTTATCTATGGCGAACCAGTGGCGACGCCAGAGCCTACAACGATGCTCCTGCTTGGCAGCGGACTCGCTGGCATTGCAGCAAAAGTGCTCAAGCGGCGCAAGACTTTTTAGCGCAAAAGCCTTTTATAGAAACCGAAAGCCCGCCCTTTGGAGACGGGGCTAATTCTCGTTGGCGGAGCATTCAGCCTCACTGTGATAATGTCCTCACCCCACCATCACGACGCCGGTTGCTGCGCATTCTAGTCGAACGCCACGCAAAGGCAAATCAATTACTCTCACTTTTCTAAATGGCTTGGTCCGGACCGCTCGCGCCCGACGAATTATTATGCCCCGTCCGAAGCGTCTACTAGTTTTGCTTAGTTAACTTCTTAACTTCGTCTGCCCTTCTTAAATAGGTCCTAACGGGCGCTGCTACTGTTTTCGCGGTTGATGTTCTTCTCGATGCAGTATCGAGTTGTAAACCATTCAGTTAACTTTTTCGCACCGCGGCTCGAATTACAAGATCCACAACAAATAACGATGTCTTCCG
>Ga0163163_10003891_pt1 | contig 12727 bp, 10 predicted proteins | sample S65metaG_FD_119766 | JGI IMG/M metagenome (GOLD analysis project Ga0163163, IMG submission 119766) | Switchgrass rhizosphere microbial communities from Kellogg Biological Station, Michigan, USA - S6-5 metaG | ecosystem: Host-associated > Plants > Roots > Rhizosphere > Soil | place: USA... | reverse complement strand
TCCCCCTGCACCATGAGTCGTAAGGTTGGCGCGACTCCGGTGGGGATCATGAACGCGAGGAATGCCTCAGTCCGCGGCGCAAGGAGAGAAGCTCCGCCAAGCATCATTCCGCCGAGAATGAAGATGAGAAAGATTTGATTCGCGAGATGGGCTTCTGGGTAAAGCAAAATACCTGCGGCTCCCCAGCCCGCTCCGGCCAAGCCAGCGCCAAGGCAGAATGCAGCACTCCAGTTGCTCGTCTCCAGGCTGGAAGGGGCACGGCGCCAATAGCACTGCCCCAGAATGAATCTCGCCGTTGATACAAAAGCTATATACAGGCACCAACCGACAATAATAGAGTGTGAAGCGACTCCCCATTGAAAACGGCCCAAGATTGCCATCGCGATGAGAGTGATCCAGACTCCAACGTTTACATTGCTATAGAGCAGTCGAACTTGCGCCGTAAGTACTCGGCGTCTTCTGGAATCCCGGTGGGTTTGCGATGACTCCGAGCGTGAAGAATATGGCTTCATGGAGGAACACATGTGCCCCGCGATTTCTTAAAGCTACTACAATGATCCCGCATGATCGTAACTCCTAGAAATTGAGACGGCAGGTCATATCAAGCTTCCGATAATACGCGATATCGGGCCGGCAAAAGCGCCGCCATCTCTACTAGAAGCCGACGACTACCTCTGGATTGCGTTGCTTTAACGCTACCTTGTTCGCGAAGAACCATCGTAGCTGTGCGGGGTTTTCAGGCGCTTTTGAAGTAGGAACAACACGCTGGTCGCAATCCCAGTGTTCGTTAAGAATCCATTTTAGGTGGGCTATGAACCGAAGAATTTGGTTATTTGGATGGGACCGCAAGGTAGGCTTCCGGCCATGAACCCGGTAGGTGCTCTTAGTAGATGGATTTGCTTCTCTACCTGAACTTTCCGCTGCGAATACCATAGGCCTGGTATTCCGAAGATGCTCGATCGACGCTAAGCTCGAAGACGGAGATATAGCGGAAGAGCGGTGTTCTTCGTTCGTCTTCACCAGATGGGAACAGCCGTGGAGGTCTTCGAATGACGCGTGTTTGGGAGATGGTCCATTCATTGTTTATCGGTGGAGCCCCCCGTCACGTGACTATCGCTTCCCGCGTCCCCGTGGTCGCCCTGGTGGTCAACGATCAGGATCGGCACGTTCTTGCGAGCGTTTTTGGCCAGGAACCATTGGAGGTCCGGTTTGCTGAATCGTGTGAGGAAGCATATTCCGTCACCAACCAATTGAAAGCGCCGGTGATCCTGCTCGACCGGGATTGGCCGGGAACCGGGTGGAGGGCGGCCGTCGAGAGGCTCGCGTCTTCGCCGCACCGTCCTTGCGTCATTTTAGTGTCTGGTGTGTCCGACACATACCTATCTCAGGAACTTGCCCGACGGGGCGGATACGATGTTCTTCCCAAGCCGCTTCAGGCGGACAAAGTCGAGCGTACCGTTAGACTCGCGTTGTCATACTGGAACTGCGCCGCTAAGCCGGCTGTGCGGACGGAAGGCCAGAGGAAGTAAGTCGTGTGGTTTTCTAATTGGTTCACGAAGCAAGAGGAAGTGCCCTCGACCCCGAAGCAGCGCCTGCGAATTCTGGCTCTCTCGATGTCTAGCGATGACAGCGTTTTACTCATGTGCTTGGCCCAGCAACACAAGTGGGATCTCCGCCTTACGCAGTCGCCGCGAGGTGCCTTCCACTTAGCCTCGCAAAGCCATTTTGAGATCATCCTGTGTGATCGTAACCAGCCCGGATATCCCTGGCGTGAAGTGATGGATCGCCTTGCGGAGTGCTCGCCCCGAAGCTGTATCCTGCTGGTTTCGCCCCTGAGCGGAGACGACTTGTGGCGCAGTGTCCTGCAACATGGCGGCTATGATGTCCTGCTTCGGCCGCTACGCAAAAACGCCGCTCTTCATGCGATCCAGGCCGTCTTGCGTTTTATTTCCTGGGAGACGGATATCTCTGCGGAGTTGACCGCCGCGGTCAGGAAATAATACCTTTCCTTACAGCGTATAAGATCAACTCGGCGAGGCTATGCAGATTTAACTTCTCCTGCAAGTTTCGCCGATGCGTTTCCACCGTGTAAGGACTGAGATTCAGTGCCGTGGCGATTTCCTTGTTCAACTTGCGTTCCGCCACGAGCTGTAAAATCTCGCGTTCGCGTGTGGTCAACAGATCGTAGGCGTCCTCCGCTCCCCGGGTCCGGATTTCTCGAACATAGTCCTCCACCAGCATCTTACTGATCTCCGGGCCGAAAAACGTCTTGCCTTGATGCACGGCCTTGATGGCCTCGATCAAATCACCTTCGGGGGAATCCTTAAGCAGGTAGCCTTTAGCTCCCGCCTTCAAGGCTCGCAAAACGTAGCCTTCATCGGAATGCATGCTGAGGATCACTACAGCGGTATGGGGGAGCGCCGCCGTAATGCGCTGGGCAGCTTCGATGCCGCTCAAATTGGGCATCGCGATATCGATGACGGCAACGTCCGGCTGGGTCGCTTCGGCTTGCTCAACCGCCTGCCGCCCATCTGCCGCCTCTGCGACCACGCTGAATTCAGGCTGGCTTTCCAGCAGAAGCCGCAAGCCGCGCCGCATTACTGTGTGATCGTCAGCTAACAGGATGTGAATAGTTTCCACGGGTTTCGGTACTCCGAGGTTCCGGGGTCAACGGCAACTCTATCGAGAGGATAGTTCCGTCTCCAGGTTTTGAGTGAACATTCGCGATGCCTCCCAGCCGCGCCACACGCTCCTGAATACCGAGTAAGCCGACTCCTCTCATATGCCGGACATCGAAACCCTGCCCATCGTCTTGGATGATCAGCGTCAAGCGGTCAAATTTCTGTTCCACTCGGATGCGCACCGCGGAAGCGTGCGAATGCCGTTCGCAATTGTGCAACGCCTCCTGCACGACGCGATATACACAGGTCTTGTACTCGTCGGGAAGGTCGTCGGACTCGACTTCCGTCGCAACGCTCACATTCATAGACGTCCGTTTGGCGCACTCTCGGGCCTGCCATTTGAGTGCCGGAATCAACCCCAGGTCATCCAGCATGGATGGCCGTAGCAGCAAAGCCATGTTGCGAATCACCCGCACTGTGCTCTCCACCAGGCCCTTGACTGTTTCCACATGGCTGCGTGTCTGTTCTGCCGAATGGACGCCCAGGCCTGACGAAAGGTTACGCAGTTCAACTAATACTGCCGAGAGTGACTGGCCTACCTCGTCGTGCAATTCTCTCGAAAGAGCGCGGCGCTCGGTTTCCTGCGTCAGCACTAGGCGCGCAGAGAGATCCTTAAGCTGGCTGCGCGCATCGGCCGCCTCCTCATAGCGCAGGCGAGCCTGGTCCTCCAGCTTTAGAATCCTGCGAGTGCTGAACGCAGCCATTCCTAAACCGAGCACTAGCGCGGCCACCAGAGTGACCAATACACGCGTTTGGAAGCGAAGCAGCAGTGAAACCACCTGGTTATTCCCGTCGGTGAGCTGCTGTTCGTTGATAGCCGTTATTTTATCGGCGATCGCCAACATGTTCTGCCGCCGTGGAAATACTTCGTCGCGCAGAAAAGTGTACCCCGACCGGTGCCTCTCCAGTGGATTCCATCCAAAGACCGGCGCCAAAATTCCCCAGTAGTTCATTAGCTCTGTCTTCAGTGCCGAATAATGTTGGGCCTCCGCCGCCGCGGTCTGGCGACCGTAGACTTCGAGCGCGGACTCCATGTGCTTTCGAACATCTTCCAGGCTGGCCCGGAATACCGCAGCCTTGGCGGGATCCGGCTCAAGCAGATAATCTCTAACGTAAGTCCCTGAAAGATAAACATCCGACCGGATGTCGTTTAATACGTGATTTTGAGAAAGGTAACGGCTGCGTATCTGCTCGTCGCCCTGCCGGAACCGCTGAAACACCCGCAGGGCGTCGATTCCGGCCAGAGCCATAATCAACAGGAGACCGCCAAACCCGATTAGCAAAGCCAGACGCGAACTGAAGGATACCCGGTCCGCATCGCCTCGACTGGAATAGAGCAAACTGACCTTTCGCGCGAGCATCGATTCCATGCTAACCGAGCTTTTGCCTTTCACAAGCGAACTACCAGGCCTTTTTTCCAAAAATACCAGGCTCGTGGTATGGCTCCTTTGAAATGGAATGAGGTACATTCGGGGTACTGAATGTCTTGGGCAACCCTCGAATCAAGTCCGTGAGTCCTCTTGTGGCAGTCAATCTCAGTTGAACGGGAGTGGCCCCGGAACTGTGCAGGGGGCGATTCCAGGGCCTATTACTCCTTATAAACTATTAATCGTGCTTTCCTCCAGCCAGCTTGATGCTATCCAGCAGTTCGATACGTGCATGATCGCAAATGCAATTGAGCAGTTCGGCGTAAGGCTGCGGAATGTAGGATTTACGCGGCCAGGATTGCGTTGCGTCACGCAGAGGCGCGCCCGCCTCCTGGGTTATGCATCCACCAGTAGAGTCCGTACGTCGAATCCACCGGTTACCGGCAAGTGTTATCTAGATCGGACGGATTGGTGGGACTCCGTCGGCCGTTTGCCCCTGCCTAGAATTGCGGTCATCCAAGATGTGGACGACACCCCAGGCAGCGGGGCCTGCCTGGGCGAAGTCCACTCCGCGATCTTAAAGGCGCTTGGCTGCGACGGCGCCATCACGAACGGCGCAGTTCGTGATGTTCCGGCTGTAAGCAACCTGAACTTCCCCCTATTCGCTCCGTTTGTGACTGCCTCCCACTCGTACATGCACATGGTGGATTATGGCGAGCCAGTTGAGATTTTCGGTTTGAGGGTACAAACTGGTGATCTGCTATACGCCGATTGCCATGGTGTTATTTCCATTCCGTTGCAAATTGCCGCGGAGCTTCCCGAAGTTGCGGCCAGAATACAGACCAAGGAGCGGAAGATTATTGACCTCTGCCTGTCGCCGGACTTCTCGACCGAAACACTTGTGAAACTAATCCGGAGTGACCCGCAGTGACCCAACCCAACCGAAAAGTTGCAACGTTTGTCGGAGTTCTGGCAATTGCATTGGTCTCGTCCTGCACCCGTCGAGACGTTTCGGCGAAGGCCAATGATTCGCCCAGCTCCACAGCGGGAGAGGTGGTCGGAACAGCAATCGTAAAGCTGCGGCCCGTGGCTCAACGGCTGACCCTCAGCTCGGAGCTAGTGCCATTCCAGGAGATTGAGGTCTATGCCAAGGAGGCCGGCTACGTTAAGGAGTTGAATGTAGATTACGGCTCCCACGTGCGCAAAGGCCAGATTATGGCGGTCCTCGAGGTGCCTGAGCTCCAGGCGCAGCTGGATGAGGACACGGCCGCCATTCGCGCTCAGCAGGATCAGGTCGCGCGAGCCGAGAGTGAAGTGGGCCGGGCAAAAGCCCAACACAATATGGTGCATCTGCAGTATCAGCGTCTGGCGGGTGTCGCTAAAACGCAGGCCGGCTTGGTGGCCCAACAGGAAGTGGATGATGCCGAGGGAAAGGATCTGGCGGCTGAATCTCAAATGGAAGCGGCCAAGGGCGCGTATCAGGGAGCACAGAGCCAATTGATCGTGGCGAAGGCCAAGCTTAGCCACGATCAGGCGCTTTACGACTATTCGAAAATAACGGCTCCCTTCGATGGCGTGGTCACGCAGAGGTATGCCAACCTCGGTGCCCTGATGCAGGCCGGAACTACTTCGATCCAAGCCACACCATTGGTCCGGCTCTCGGATGTAAGTCTGTTTAGACTCGTGATTCCGGTCCCGGAGTCGGATGTGAAGTACATCCATGTAGGCGATCCGGTCGCTGTCCGGGTACCGGCGTTAAACAACCTGACGGTTCGAGGTAAGGTGGCGCGCTCTTCCGTTGACGTGAGCGATGCCACGCGCACTATGCATACCGAGGTAGATATTCCCAACGTCGACGGGAAGCTGATTCCCGGGGCGTACGCTGAAGCCGACATCACCCTGGGCAGCAATCCCGCGGCGCTGGTTGTTCCCTTGCAAGCCATCGATCGTCAAGGCGACCAGACGTCCGTAATGATCGTGGATCCCGACAGGCGTATTCAGATCAAGCAGGTCACGCTCGGCATCCAGATGCCGGACTACGTAGCCGTCAGCAGCGGTTTAGCCGTCGGCCAACAGGTGGTCGTAAGCAATCGCAGCGGATTGAGGGTAGGACAGACCGTCGAACCAAAGCCGCTGCAGTCCGTCTCGTATGAGGGTAGCGCCCAACAGTAAAATCTATGGCGTCCTTTTCGATTCGTAATCCGTACTTCATCATCGTCATTTGCCTGGTAGTCGTGGTGCTTGGCGGCGTTGCCGTGTTAAGCATGCCGGTAGATCTGTTTCCCGCGATCAATCTACCGCAGGTGGTAGTAGCCACCTTTTATTCCGGCATGCCGCCGCAGGATATTGAGGCGAACATCACGGCTCCACTCGAGCGCTTTTTCACGCTGGCCAGCGGCATCGATCATATGGAATCGCACTCCATCCTGGGCGTCAGCATGATCCGCGTCTTTTTTCAATCCAACACCAGCGCTGACGCGGACGTGACGCAGCTCTCCAACCTGGCTTTGGCCGATTTAAAGCGCTTGCCGCCGGGAACTCTGCCGCCGGTGGTATTGAAATCCGATGCGTCAAGCCTGCCGGTATCGCTGGTCGCGGTAAAGGGCGCCGGTCTCACCGAGACCCAGCTTCACGATTTTGCCCAGTTCGCTATCCGCAATCAGATTGTGACTGTGCCCGGCGTATCCATCCCCGCCACTTTCGGCGGTAAGTACCGGCAGATCATGATCCATGTCGATCCGTTTAAACTTCTCTCGCGCGATCTCAGTGTCATGGATGTCGTCAACGCCGTGAACAATCAGAACCTGATTCTGCCGGCTGGCGACGTCAAGATGGGGCCTTTCGATTATTACATCTACTCCAACAGCCTGGTTAACGACATGTCGGAGTTGAACGATGTGCCTCTCAAAACGGTCGGCGGTTCTTGGGTCCGTGTCAGCGATGTCGGAAAGGCTGAAGATTCGAGCGCCACGCAATACAATATCGTGCGCGTCGACGGCCAGAAGTCCTCTTACATTCCGATTCTCAAACAGGGCGGCGATACCAACACCATTCAGGTGGTCAACGGTGTCCGTGCTGTAATCGGCCGTTTGTTCGACATCCCGAAACAGATGAGCGCGGATCTTCTTTTCGACCAATCGGTCTTTGTAAAGGAAGCGATCAATACGGTGCTGCACGAAACCCTGATTGGGCTGGGGTTGACCAGTCTGTTAATCCTTCTGTTTCTCGGCAATTTTCGGGCCACCACCGCCGTGCTGCTCTCAATTCCCATCTCGGCGCTGGCGACCTTCATCTTTTTGAACCTGGGGAACGCCACGATCAACACCATGATCCTGGGCGGGCTCGCGCTGGCTTTTTCACGCGTGATCGACAATTCGGTGATCTCGATTGAAAACATTTTCCGCCACCTGGAAATGGGCGCTGCTCCGGCGGTTGCCGCGGAGGTAGGCGCCTCCGAAGTTACGCTGGCCGTGCTGGCCGCGACGCTGGTTGCCGTAGTCGACTTTTTCCCGGTCACGCTGCTCTTTGGTGTAAGCAAATTTCTGTTCTCGGCGCTGGCGCTGTCATTTTGCATTGCGCTGGTGCTGTCGTTCATTGTCGCCATCACGGTTATTCCGCTGTTCTGTTCTCGCTTTCTGAAGGCCGTTCCGCACGGTCATGGAGAGCCCGGCGGCGCAGGGCATAACGGAGTCAAACTTTCCTGGGGCGGGCGCTTTAATGCCGCCTTTAACCGCGGATTTAATAGCGTGCTCAATGTGTACGAAAAGCTGGTGCGCCGCGCGACGCGTTTTCCGATTTTGACCGTTTGCCTGCTGATGGGGACGTTTATCCTGAGCCTCGGGCTTTTTCCGTTCCTGGGGCGTTCGTTTTTCCCGCGCTCCGATGCAGGGCAATTTACCATCAACTTGAAAGCGCCAACCGGCTCCCGAATCGAACTAACGAATGAATATGTATCCCGGGTGGAGAATCTAATTAAGCGCACGATTTCGTCACACGATTTTCGGATTACAGTTTCCAATATTGGTGTCGTGAATGATCTCTCGTCTCTCTATACCACTAACTCAGGCTCTTACGAAGCTACCATCCAGACGCAGTTGAACGACGACCATGCGACCAGCAGCTTTGAATATATGGACCGCATCCAGGCGGCGATTCGCCAGGAATTCCCGGAGTTGCGGACTTTCGTTCAAAGCGGATCGATGGTGGACGCCGTACTGAACACCGGTATGCCCGCCCCCATCGACGTTCAGGTGACGAGTTCCGATCTGCCAGGGGACTTCAAGATGGCACAGGAACTGGCGGCGCGCATCTCGAAGATTGACAATGTTTCGCAGGTTTATATTCCGCAGGACATGGATTATCCGGGTCTACGAATGGAAGTGGACCGTGTACATGCCGCCGAACTCGGCCTGAGTCAGAAAGAAATTGTGGACAACGTGATCACGGCGTTGAATTCGAACGCGATGATCGCTCCCAACTACTGGTCCGATCGGCAAACCGGCAACAATTATTTTTTGACGGTTCAATATTATGAGAACGGCGGGGCAGCCATTCACACACCCCTGGATCTCAAGAATATCCCTCTGCGGGCGCCCAACCTCAAACAACCCACCACATTGGATACGGTTGTGAAGCTGGTGAACCTGCAGAGCCCGACGCAGGTAGACCACTACCAGATTCAGCGCACTGCCGACGTTTATGTCACCACTAAGTCGGAAGACTTGGGCCGCGTCACCACGGCGATCGAGAACCTGGTAGCGACCATTCCGCATCCCGCGAGCATGCGTGTGAACCTGCGTGGAATGGTTCTTGGCATGCAACAGTCATTCCGCAGCTTCGCCATCGGGCTCAGTCTTTCGTTCGTTCTGCTTTACCTCATCCTGGTGGCTCAATTCCGTTCCTTCATCGATCCGGTGCTCATCCTGCTCGCAATTCCCATGGGCCTGATCGGCGTGCTGGTGATTCTGGTCGCGACCGGGACAACCTTGAACGTAATGTCGCTTATGGGCGTGCTTATGTTGGTAGGAATTGCGGCATCAAACAGCATCCTGATCGTGGATTTCGCGCACCGGCTTCGTGAGCAAGGCATGTCCGTGAACGATGCCGTGATCACCTCCTGCCGGGTTCGCTTGCGGCCGATTCTGATGACGTCGCTAGCCACCATTTTGGGAATGATTCCGATGGCGCTCAAACTGGGTACGGGCGCCGAACAATATGCGCCGATGGCCCAGGCCATCATTGGCGGCCTGAGCGCTTCCGTCCTTTTGACAATCTTTATCGTTCCAGCGGCTTATATTGTGATCTATCAGCGCAGGGAGACCGTGGCACGAAATGCTTAGCAAGGCGGTTATCATCATCATGATTTTGTGGGCCGGGAGTACTGCCCGGGGGGCTCAGGTTCCCGCCTCGCCCGAATCTCAAGGGCCCGCTTCGCCATCCGTACCCCAGACCTCACCGGCGACGCTTCCCTCCGCGCCCGCGCCGCCAGGTCAGGCCGTTCTTACTCTGCCTCAAGCCACCGCGTTGGCGCTACAGAGCCATCCCCAGATTGCAGCGGCCCGGCAAACAGCGGCGGCTGCCGGCCAGCGGATCACGGAAACCAGAGCTCCCTACTACCCGGTTGTCAACGGCGAGATCACCGGCGGCCAGGGTCTTGCACAGAGCCGTCTTGGGGCGGGTGCTCTTTCCGCGTCGCAGCTGTTTAGCCGCTTCGGACAAGGACTTGAACTCACGCAACTAGTAACAGACTTCGGGCGAACCAAAAATCTAGTCGCGCGATCGCAATACCAGGCTCAGGCCGCTGAACAGACCACGCAGGCAACCGTTTATGACACCGTGCTCGGGGTCAACCGCGGATATTTTGGAGTCCTGCAAGCGCAGGCCTACGTCACGGTTGCAAACGAGACCATTCGGGCGCGACAAACCCTCACGGATCAAGTCACCGCTCTCGCGAACGCCAATCTCAAATCCGCTTTAGACGTAAGCTTCGCCAATGTGAATCTCTCCGAAGCCAAGCTGCTTCTGATTCGCTCGCAGGACGCGGTGGAGCAAGCCTATGCCGATTTGGCGCGCTCGCTGGGACAAGACCAAGTGGTCCGTTACCAACTCGCTAGTGTTGCCGCACCGGAAGCTCCGCCCACAAGTCCGGAGCCGTTGATCGCGGACGCGATTCAAAATCGGCCGGAGCTGCGGGATGTGAAATTACAATTGCAGGGAGCGCAGTCGTTTGAGAAGGCGGAGGCTGATCTCTCCCATCCGAGCGTAAGTCTCATAGCTGTCGGAGGCGGGCTGCCTTATCTCAACCAGGATCCGCGGGTCGCCCCGTATGGATATGAAGGGGCCGCTGTAAACGTCGAGATCCCGATCTTGAACGGACATTTGTACTCGGCGCGCAAGGGGGCAGCTCATTACGAAGCCCTGGCGACCAGTGAGCGTCTTCGTAACCTCCAGCAACAGATTCAGCGCGACGTACGCTCGGCCTGGATTTCGGCGTCAACCGCGTATCAGCGAATACCCGTCACCGAACAGTTGATGAAGCAGGCACAGTTGGCACTGGGACTGGCGCAGGGCCGCTACAATCTTGGCCTCGCATCCATCGTCGAGATCACGCAGGCGCAGCTCAATCTGACGCAGGCTCAAATCGAAAATGTGTCGGCCATTTACGACTATCAGATCGCTTACGCCCAGTTGCAATACACCGTCGGTGCGTTGCGATAGCGCCGATTCATCTGTTGCTCGGAAACCGGGGTTCCCCGGGGGCTGTTAACGGGACTGTGGGCGTGACGTTCCCTCGTTCTGGCTCGAGGGGCTGCGCGGGACCGGAACCACCAGGCAGACCATGGCTCGACAATACTGGCGGGCCGTAGAGCCAGGAGTCGCCGCGATGCACGGGAATGGAATCCGGCGCGTAGCCGGAGGAGAAGTAAGGCCATCCGAAAGGTCCCATCACAAATCCCGAAGCAGAGAGAAAAGTGTAAGAGGCCGACCACGGATCCCAAAGCCAGCGGGGGCCGAGCGATCGGGCGCCGCTATTTTCCTGGGCGGATAATCGGCTTGCCCAGCTGAGTCGTTCAGAACGGCTCCGGCTCCATGAGAGGAGAGTGTTGCCGGGATCGGGACTGGTCCGAAATACACGGAAGTGGCTCGTCCCAACGCCGATCCCAGCAGTGGCGACAAATTCCTGGTCGTCCTTGTTCAATCGGGCTCGGCCCGCATATACCGCGACTATCGACCGCTTTTGGTTGAACTCGTACAACCCCGGGTTCCGTACGATAGCGGTTACGCCACTCTGCTCTATGGTGAGACCCGCGCCCGAGTCGAGAGCTTCTACCAGCGCCTCACCTCTTTGGAGACGCGCTCTGATTTCACGGGTCCCAACGGTCTCCAGCGTTAATTCGCTCGCCTTGCCAAGCCGCAGAAAACTTCCCGGGCTGAGCAAAATTTCCGCCATGCCCTGGCCCGTTCTGATTCTGCGGCCAACTTCAATGGTTACCGAGGCGGTGTCGATTGGATTTACGGGAACTCCATTTATGGAAACCTCGCCCGTCATTGTATTCAATGTCCCGGGTCGGGCTGATCCGGCACTTGGCGGGGCCGCTCTAGTCGCGATGGAGCAGCCCAATATAGCTGGAATGAGTCCAAAAAGATTCAATCTAACCAGGGGACTCATGCGGCACCTTACGCCTTCAGTTTAGATCGTAAGGATCGATTTAGCCATCCAATTTCCACAGGGTTTCGAGCGCAAGACAAGGGTACGCGCGGCGCGCAACCGGATCTTTTTCCGCCAGATCGCGGTTAGATTGGTCATTGAGGTCAGCTGCTGGTGTCTTTACGCGGCTTCTGGGGCGCGCGCCGAGGTGGGTCTTGCGATTGAGTGGCCTATACGCGCAAGGAATTGATCGAGCCGGTGACCGTTCAGCCTATGACCTTATGAACTGCCGTACTTGGCAAACTTGACCACTCGGAGTTACAGCACCCCTCGGCCCGTATAGCCTGTTCAGCCATGCGCTATGGGAGTGGCAAGTTCGCGTAACTTCCGGCGTGCCTCGACCTCCTCATCGGTCAGACGAGCGTCATAGATCGAGCGAGGTTCGATGGTCCGCGCCACCAGCGTAGCGGTAGCGACAGCAAGCAATAAGGGCACGATAAATGATCGGTCCCGGCCAGTCAGTTCCATCATCAGCACTACCGTCGAGATCGGGCCTTGCGTGGTGGCCGCAAGAACCGCCGCCGCACCGAGTACGGCGAACAGCCCGGGAGGCACGCCGGGCCAGAACCATGACCACGCTTGTCCTAGTAGAGCGCCGAGCAGAGCGCCGACAGTTAGGGAAGGCGTGAACAGGCCACCGGGGGCGCCACTGCGGATACACAGCACGGTCGCGGCGGGTTTCAGCACAAACAGGATAAGAAGCAAACCCGGTGCTACTTGGTTCGTGAACGCGAGCTGCGAGATGTCCTTACCGTTTCCAAGCACCTGCTGGAACCAGATCGACACCACGCCCAGCAGTCCCAATCCCAGCACCGGCGCTGCCAGCCGCCGCCAACCTTGCGGCTTGTTACGATCGGCCCACGTGACAGCACGAATGTAGCCGACCGAGACCACTCCCGCGATCGGCCCGGCCAGAAGCGCCCACACTACGCTCGAAGTGGAGCTTGAATACGCCGGGATCAGGTACGTCG
>Ga0163163_10003889_pt1 | contig 12729 bp, 11 predicted proteins | sample S65metaG_FD_119766 | JGI IMG/M metagenome (GOLD analysis project Ga0163163, IMG submission 119766) | Switchgrass rhizosphere microbial communities from Kellogg Biological Station, Michigan, USA - S6-5 metaG | ecosystem: Host-associated > Plants > Roots > Rhizosphere > Soil | place: USA... | reverse complement strand
CTGGGACCTCCGAACCACTCGTCGCGGTCGTGATGGGTTCCGACTCCGACTGGCCGGTGATGAGCGAGGCGGCGGCAGCGCTTGCCGAGTTCGGGATCCAGCACGAGGTCGAGGTGGTCTCGGCGCACCGGACCCCCAAGCGGATGATCGCGTTCGGGTCCGAGGCCGCCGGCCGCGGCATCCGGGTCATCATCGCCGGAGCAGGCGGCGCGGCGCACCTTCCGGGAATGCTCGCCTCGGTCACCACCCTGCCGGTGATCGGCGTGCCCGTGCCGCTGGCGAAGCTCGATGGCCTGGACTCTTTGCTGTCGATCGTGCAGATGCCCGCCGGGATCCCGGTGGCCACTGTCTCGATCGGCGGAGCCCGCAATGCGGGGCTGCTCGCCGCGCGCATCCTCGCCACCTCGGATGCGGCGCTCGCCGCCCGACTCGAGCAGTTCGCGGTCGGCCTCGAGGCTCTCGTGGTCGAGAAGAACGCGAAGTTGCAGCGCGGACTGTGAGTTCTTCGCCGGCCCCCCGATCGCTGTTGCGGGATCCGGATGCCTCGGCAACCGGGTTCATGAGCAAGCGCGCCTGGTGGCTGGTCGCCCTCAATCTGCTGATCCCCGGGTCGCCCCAGGTGCTGGCCGGCAGCCGCCGCTTCGGCCGCTTCACGCTGGGCACCACGTTGCTGTTCTGGCTGCTGGTCGTGGTGGGTGTGCTCGCGGTGCTCATCGGAGGCCAGGCGATCATCCCGTTCATCACGATGCCTGTGGTGCTGTGGGGGATCGCCGTGGTGCTCGGGCTGTACGGCGTGCTCTGGGTGTTCTGCGCCATCGACACCTTCCGGCTGACGCGGCTGGCCCGCGCCACGACGGCGACGCGGATCGGCGTGTCCCTGCTGGCGGTGGTCGCGCTCGTGGTCGCGGGTGGCGTGGCATTCGCCGGCTCGTACACGGCCGGCGTGACCGCGAGCATCCTGGCCAAGGTCGCGTCGAACACGGTCGACATCACCGGTCCGGATGGCAAGCCCGTCACGGTCGGCCCGATCACCGGCCCGGTGAACATCCTGCTGGTCGGGGACGACAGCGGAGACGGCAACGCGGCCTACGGTCCGCGCGGCGAGGCGCTCAACGACGTCACGATCCTCATCCACCTCTCGCCGGTCTCGAAGTCGGTGACCGCGGTGAGCATCCCGCGGGACCTCTACGTGGCGCAGCCGGCCTGCGGCTCGAACCCGGCGGTCTCTCAGGCGAGGTTCAACACCGCGCTCTCGCGGGGCGGACTGGACTGCGTCGTCGCCACGGCGAGCGCGCTCACCGGGCTCCCGATCAAGTACGCGGCGCAGATCGAGTTCGACGGGGTCGTCGCCATGAGCGACGCCGTCGGCGGAGTTCCGGTCTGCCTGGTGACGGCGATCGACGACCCGTACAGCGGCCTCTCGCTGAGTGCCGGGGAGCACACCCTTCAAGGGGCGCAGGCGCTCGCCTTCTTAAGAACGCGTCACGGCCTCACGACCGGCAGCGACTTGCAGCGGATCAGCAATCAGCAGGTCTTCCTCTCGTCGCTGATGCGCACGATCAAGAGTTCGCAGACCCTCGACAATCCGATCAAGCTGATCGCGCTCGCTCAAGCGGCTGCGGCCAACATGAAGCTCAGCACGGCGCTGGCGCAGACCTCGACCATGGTCTCCATGGCGCTCGCGTTGCGCAGCATCCCGCTCGATCGGATCGCGTTCGTGCAGTACCCGTCGACCCCCACCACGGTGCGAGGCCAGAGCGTGACCCTTCCCATCAGCGGGGATGCCGCGGTGCTGATGACCGCCCTCGCCGCCGATCAGGCGGTGGTCACCCAGAAGCTCGGTGGCGCCGCGGTCGCGAACGGATCGGGCAAACCGAGCCCGACGCCCACCCCGTCGGCGTCGGCCACGCCGAACGGCGGGGTGCCGGTGCCCCTGCCCACCTCGATCTCGGGGCAGGCCGCAGACCAGAGCACCTGCTCGGCCGGGCAGAGCGGCTGAGCCGAGCCGCTCGGGCGCGTCGCGCGGCCCTAGGATGGCGCCCATGCCAGATGCACCCGGCGGCTTCTCCGCCACGGTGAGCGCCGCCTCGTACTGGATGCCTGCGCATTACGCGGTGACGGCGTGGGCGGAGCACGCCCCGTTCGCGAGTTGGCTGATCGACGCCGCGCGGCCGCGCACCGTGCTCGAGCTGGGCACCCATAACGGCTTCTCGTTCTTCGCCATGGCCGAGGCGGCGCGCCGCCTCGGTCTGCCCACCGTTCTGACGGCGGTCGATAGCTGGCTCGGCGACGACCAGGCGGGGTTCTACGGCGAGGAGGTGTTCGGCGAGGTCTCCGCCATCGCCGAGCGCGACTACCCGGCAACGACCCGACTGATCCGTGCGTACTTCGCCGACGCGGCGGATCAGATCGACGACGGCTCGATCGACGTGCTGCACATCGACGGCCGGCACGGCTACGACGACGTCCTGGCGGATTACACGGCCTATCGCGGCAAGCTGTCCGAGCGCGGCGTCGTCATCTTTCACGACACCCACGAGTTCCAGCCGAGCTTCGGCGTGCACCGGCTCTGGAAGGAAGTCGCGGCGACTGCTCCGTCGTTCGAGTTCCACCACGGCCACGGGCTGGGGGTGCTCGCGGTCGGGTCGGAGGTGCCCACTGCGGTGCTCGACTTCCTGGCGGAGGCCGATCGAGATCCCGAATCGGTGCGCGACACCTACCACCGGCTGGGCATCGAGGTGGCGATGCGCGCCGAGGTGCCTGAGCTGCGCCGGATCGTCTCCCAGCTGCAGGCCGAACTGCAGGCGGAATCTCCGGCCTCGTCGGGTGCCGGGTTGGCCGCCGGCGTGGAACTCGCCAATGCCCGCCTGGGAGACGAGGTGCGTCGTCTGACCCTGGAGGCGGCTCGGCTCGCGGCCGTCGTCGAGGATTACCGCACGAGCACCAGCTGGCGCGTCACCGCGCCGCTTCGCGGACTGAGCAGGGCCCTCGCGCCGCTCAGAGGTCGGCGTGCAACTGCCAGACCTTCTCGGCCGAATCGCGCCAACTGAAGGCCCTCGCACGATCCCGGGCGGACAGCGAGAGGCGTTCGCGCGCGCCCGCGTCGTCGAGAACGTTCTCGATGGCGGCCGCATAGTCCGCCGCCTCGTCGGTTGCCTCCCGCGGAATCACGATGCCGGCATCGGCCGCGACCTCGACCAGGGCGGGAACGTCGGAATGAATGACGGGCAGCCCGAACGCCAGGGCCTCGACGAGGGCGAGCCCGAATCCCTCGGCGCGGCTCGGCTGCAAGAACGCGGTCGCGCCCTGCAGCACGGCGGCGAGGTCGTCGTCGTCGAGAGGGTCGAGCACGACGACACGTTCGGGATCGACGTCATGATCGCGAGCCAGCTGCGCGATGTCCTCAGACTCGCCCTGGGCGGCGCCGACGACGGCCAGCGCAATGCGGGGCAGCCGAGCGAGCGCGGCGATCAGCACGTCGAGGCCCTTTCGCGGGTCGAGGCCCGCGACTGTCAGCAGGTAGTCGTCGCGCAGCCCGAGCCGCGCGCGCCGTTGCGGGGCGTCGGGCATCGGGCCCAGGCGCGAACTCGGCGCGCCGCCGATCACGCGCAGGCGATCGCCGAACGCGAAGTTCTCGGCGAGCACCTCTGCGACAGCGTGGGTCGGGGTGACCACCGCGTCGGCGAAACGCTCGGCGCGCTTGGTCATGGTCCGGTTCCACGAGACCTGACGAGGGCTGAGCAGCTCGGGGTCCGTCCACGCGATCGCGTCGTGCACGGTGACCACCGTCTGGTCGTTGCGGCCGCTCATCGGCAGGTGGCGGTGCATCGGCGCCAGCAGACTCGTGGCGTGCACCATCCCGGCGCCCGGCAGGCGGGTGAAACCGTGCGCCCAGGCGGCAGCGAGCTCGCGCCGGGCGAGCGGGCTCTTGTACAGCTCGACGAGGCCGGGCAGGCGCTCGGCCAGGTGTGCGTAGTCTGGCTCGGGCGATGCCGACACGATGCCGGCCACGTTCGACCCGCGCGGCGCGGTCGCGATCAACTGCCTGGTGAGTTCTTCGGCGTAGCGCGACATCCCCCCGTTGGGCACGGCCGTGACCTCGTCGACGATGACGCGGAGCGTGATCATCGGCGTCCTGCTTCCGAGGTGCCCGGCCCCGATGGCGCATCCGCCGAGGCCAGAACGCCGGATGCCGCTGCCGCGGTCAGCGCCTCGCGCCACGGCCGCATGGGTCCCAGTCCCGCCGCCGCCCACGCCGCGTGCCCGAGGACCGAGTACGCGGGACGCCGAGCCGGTCGCACGAACGAGGCGCTGTCCGTCGGACGCACGCGCTCGGGATCCAGACCGGCCTCGTCGAAGATGGCTCGCGCGAAGCCGAACCACGAGGTCTGGCCCGAGTTGGTGCCGTGGTAGATGCCGGCCGGGGCATTGGCATCCATCAGGGCGACGAGCTGCTCGGCCAGGTCGGCGGTCCAGGTAGGCTGGCCGAGCTGGTCGTCGACCACCGACACGGTCGGATTGGCGGCGGCGAGCCGCAGCATGGTCGCCGCGAAGTTCGCACCACCGGTGCCGTAGAGCCACGCCGCGCGCACGATGAACGTGCCGTCCGGGTGGGTGGCGAGCGCCAGCTCCTCACCTGCCGCCTTGCTGCGACCGTACGCGTTGATCGGATCTCGCGGGTGGTCTTCGGCGTAGGGCGTCGTCGACATTCCGTCGAAGACGTAGTCGGTCGACAGGGTCACCAATCTGGCGCGGTGACTCGCCGCCGCGGTGGCCAGGTTCTCGACGCCGGCCGCATTGACCGCGAAGGCCAGGTCCTCGTGGGTCTCGGCCCCGTCGACGTCGGTGTATGCCGCGGTGTTGAACACCACGTCGTGCCCGGCGACCGCGTCACGCACCGCCGCGGCGTCGGTGACATCCAGCTCGGCCCTCGTCAGCGCGGTGACCTCGCGGCCGTCCAGGGCGCGGACGAGATCATGCCCGAGCATGCCGGCGGCGCCGGTGACGAGGTAGCGGGTCATCGGAGCCGGCTCACAGGGCAGCGCGCGCCTTCAGCGGCTCCCACCAGGAGCGGTTGTCCCGGTACCACTGGACGACGTCGGCCAGCCCGGTATCGAAGGGGATCAGCGGCGCGTAGCCCAGCTCGGACTGGATCTTGCCGATATCGACGGAGTACCGCAGGTCGTGACCCTTGCGATCCTCGACCTTGTCGACGTACGACCAGTCGGTGCCCGTGGCATCCAGCAGCTTCTGAGTCAGTTCGAGGTTGCTCAGCTCGGTGCCGCCGCCGATGTTGTACACCTCGCCCGCGCGCCCGCCGGTCACGACCATCGCGATCCCGCGGGTGTGGTCGTCGACGTGGAGCCAGTCGCGGATGTTCTCGCCCGTGCCGTAGAGCGGCACGTGCAGCCCGTCGATCAGGTTCGTGACGAAGAGCGGGATGACCTTCTCGGGAAAGTGGTACGGCCCGTAGTTGTTCGAGCAGCGGGTGATCGACAGGTTCATCCCGTGCGTTCGGAAGTAGCTGCGGGCGATCAGGTCGCTGCCCGCCTTGCTCGCCGAGTACGGCGAGTTGGGCTCGAGCGCGCGGGTCTCGTCCCACGAGCCCTCGGCGATCGATCCGTAGACCTCGTCGGTGCTGACGTGCACGAAGCGCTGGACGCCGGCCCGCAGGCTGGCGTCAAGCAGCCGTTGGGTGCCGAGCACGTTGGTCTCGACGAAGATCCCGGAGTCGCGCACCGAGCGGTCGACGTGCGACTCGGCCGCGAAGTGCACGACGGTATCGATGCCGGGCAGCACGTCGTCGAGGGCACCGGCATCCCGGATATCGGCCTGAACGAAGGTGAAGCGCGGGTTGTCGGCGACCGGGGTCAGATTGGCCGGGTTGCCGGAGTAGGTCAGCGCGTCGTAGACGACGACCTCCGCCCCCTCGAGGCCCGGGTAGGCGTCGTCGAGGGTGCGGCGTACGAAGTTCGAGCCGATGAAGCCGGCGCCACCGGTGACCAGGACTTTCACGCCCCGAAGTCTACGGGGATCGCCGTCTAGACTCGGAGCCGTGCAGACCCGGCAGCTCTCGATCCCCGGCGCCGTCGAGCTCACGCCCGTGCAGCACGGCGATGACCGCGGTCTGTTCTACGAGTACTACCGCTTCGAGCCGCTCGCCGAGGCGCTCGGCCATCCGTTCACGGTGCGTCAGGGCAATACCAGCGTGAGCCGGCGCGGGACCGTCCGCGGCATCCATTACGCCCTGGTCCCTCCCGGCCAGGCCAAGTACGTGACATGCACCGGCGGCGCGGTTCTCGACTTCGTGATCGACCTGCGGGTCGGTTCTCCCGTCTTCGGCGCCTGGGAGAGCGTCCGGCTCGACGACGTCGACCGCCGCGCCCTGTATCTCGCCGAGGGACTCGGGCACTGCTTCGTGGCGCTGACAGAGGGCGCGGTCGTCTCGTACCTGGTCTCGGAAGTGTTCAACCCCGGGCGCGAGCTCGGCATCTCACCCACCGATCCCGCGATCGGGCTCGAATTCCCGCCAGAGGCAGGGGAGCTGCTGCTCTCGCCGAAGGACATCGCGGCCCCCACGCTCGCCGAGGCACAGGCCGCCGGGGCGCTCCCGTCGTACGACGAGTGCCTGGCCTACGAGAGGTCGCTCGCGTGAAGGGGATCATCCTGGCCGGCGGGTCCGGCACGCGGCTCTGGCCGATCACCAAGGGCATCTCGAAGCAGCTCATGCCGATCTTCGACAAGCCGATGATCTACTACCCGCTGTCAACGCTCATGCAGGCGGGCATCCGCGAGGTGCTGGTCATCACGACCCCGGAGTACCGCGCCCAGTTCCACGCCCTGCTCGGCGACGGCTCAGAACTGGGGATGACGATCGTCTACGCCGAGCAGGCCAGTCCCGACGGACTCGCCCAGGCCTTTCTGATCGGCGAGGAGTTCATCGGCGGCGACTCGGTCGCGCTGGTGCTCGGCGACAACATCTTCCACGGCTTCGGATTGGGCTCCCAGCTGCAGGGGATCACCGAGATCGACGGCGGGATGATCTTCGCCTACCAGGTGTCGAATCCCGAGGCGTACGGCGTCGTCGAGTTCGACGCGAAGATGGTGGCGGTCTCGATCGAAGAGAAACCGGCTCGGCCGAAGAGCTCGTATGCGGTTCCCGGCCTCTACTTCTATGACAACACGGTCGTCGACGTCGCCAAGGCCGTCGTTCCGAGCGCGCGCGGCGAGCTCGAGATCTCGAGCGTCAACGAGCACTACCTCAGGGCGGGTGCCTTGCAGGTGCGGGTGCTCGACCGCGGCACGGCATGGCTGGACACCGGCACCTTCGAGTCGATGATGCAGGCATCGGAGTACGTGAAGGTGATCGAGGACCGGCAGGGGATCAAGCTGGGCTGCATCGAAGAGGTTGCCTGGCGGTCCGGGTGGATCGACGACGCTCAGCTCGCGGCGCTCGCCGCGCCGCTCGCGAAGTCGGGGTACGGCACCTACCTGCAGCGGCTGCTCGAGGTCACTCGCTAGGCAGCCGGCGTTGGATCGCGCGCGACCGGACGGCGAGTCCGATCGCCAGCGCGACCCGCACCGGCCAGAGCCACCAGCTCGCGTACTTCTTCGACAGGAATCGTCGGGCGCTTGCATGGTGCGCCGCGACCATGCGCGCCGACTCGCTGCCGGTCGAATGCGCTCCGACGTGCGTGACGGTCGCGCTGGGCTCGTAGACGTTGCGGTAGCCCGCTCGGCCCAACCGGAATCCGAGGTCGACGTCTTCGAAGTACATGAAATAGCCCTCATCGAAGCCGCCGACGGCATCGAAGGCCGACCGGCGCACCAGGAGGCACGAACCGGACAGCCAGCCGGCATCCCGGGGCTGATCGCTCGGGTCGGATTCGCGGCGGTACGCCAGCGTCCACGGGTTGCGCGCCCACAGGTTGGCGAACAGCGCGTGGCCGATCCCGTTGCGCAGGCTGGGAATTGCGCGCGCCGAGGGATAGACGGAGCCGTCGGGGTTGAGCACGGCAGGCCCGACGGCGCCGATCGTTGCCCCCGCCGCTCCGGCGGCGCGGAGCACGTCGATCGAGCCGGGCGCGAGCACGACGTCGGGGTTGCTGATCAGGACCCACTCGATGCCCTCCGGCAGGGTCTTGACGCCCGCATTGACCGCGCCGCCGTAGCCCGGATTCTCGGGCATGGGCAGGTAGCGCGCACCGTGATCGGCAGCGACCCGCGATGCGTCGTCCTCATTGCCCGGGGCATTGTCGACGACGACGACGCTGAGCGGAGCGGCGCTTGCCGCGGACGACGACCGGAGGAACGGGTCGAGCACGCGATTGGAGCGGTAGGCGACCGTGACGATCCCCACCGACGGTCCGCGGCTGCTGTTGGCCATGGTGTGTCCGATCTTATCCGCGCATGCTCGCCCTAGGCTGGCCGGGTGATCTCGGTCGTCCTCTGCACCCACAACGGTGCCGAGTACGTCGAGCAGCAGGTGCTGAGCATTTTGGGGCAGAAGCCGGCCCCGGACGAACTGGTGCTCGGCGACGACGCGTCGACCGATGGGACCGTGGACATCGTGTCCGGCCTGGTCGATGAGCACCGTTCGTCAGGGGGCAGCATCGAGCTGGTGGTGCTGCGACATGACCCCGCGCTCGGAGTCGTCGCGAACTTCTCCGACGCGCTTCAGCACGCCAGGGGTGACGTGATCGCGTTGAGCGATCAGGACGATATCTGGCATCCCGGCAAGCTCGCCGCCGCGGTGGCCGCATTCGACGCCGACCCCGCTCTGCTGCTGCTGCACACCGATGCGCGGCTGGTCGACGCGGGTGGCGCGCCGCTGGGCATGACCGTGCTGGAGGCCCTCGAGACGACGGCGGGGGAACGCGCCGGCCTCGAACGGGGCGACGCGTTCGCCACACTGCTGCGCCGCAACCTGGTCACCGGGGCGACCGCGGTGCTCCGACGAGAACTGCTCGCGCTCGCTGTCCCGTTTCCGAGCGGCTGGGTGCACGACGAGTGGCTCGCCGCGATCGCGGCGGCGGCCGGGACTCTGCGCCTGCTTCCCGAGCCGCTGATCGATTACCGGCAGCACGGCTCCAATCAGATCGGCGCCCGCCGGCCCGGCATGCGCGATCGGTGGGCCAAACTCCGGGAGTCTCGCGAACCCCGGGCATCGCGGATGGTCGCCCGCTCTGCTGCCCTCGTCGATGCACTGGAGCGTCTCGGGGCGGCGGTTCCCCCCGAGCACCTGGCACTGGCGCGCGCGGCGCTCGAGCACGAGGTGCGACGCCGGTCCCTGCCGGGCACGCGGATCGCCAGGATCCCGCGCGTCATGGCCGCGGCCGCGCGCGGTGACTATGCCCGCTACAGCAGGGGGGCCATCGACGTGCTGCGGGACCTCGTCCAACCTGCCCCGCGGCGAGCGGCGGCTACGCTTGAGCCGTGATGGCGGCCCCTCGATGACCCGTGTCCTGGTCATCACCAACGACCCCATCGGAGCCAGGATGGCGGGGCCCGCGATCCGCAGTTGGAACATCGCGCTGACGCTCAGCACCGACCACGAGGTGCGGCTCGTCACGACCGCAGGCCTGGACGCTCAGCCCGCGCCCTTCGCGCAGTACTTCGTGCCTCCGGGCCGGGATCGGGCGTTCCGCCCCTTGGAGCGCTGGGCCGACGTGATCGTGGTGCAGGGCCACGCCATGGCGATGTTCCGGTCGCTGCGGCGCACGCAGAAGTTCCTCGTCGCCGACATCTACGACCCGATGCATGTCGAGCAACTGGAGCAGGCGCGGGAGCGGCCATTGGCCGAGTACGAGCGCATCGTGGCCGACCGCGTCGAGCTGCTCAATGAGCAGTTGCTGCGCGCTGACTTCCTGATGGCGGCCTCTGAGCGCCAGCGGATGTTCTACCTGGGCCAGCTCGCCGCGCTCGGCAGGCTGAATCCCTTGACGTACAACGACGGTTCGGACCTGGACCGCCTGCTCTCGGTCGTCCCGTTCGGGCTCCCGTCCGAGGCGCCCGTCCATGGGCGGCAGGCGCTCAAGGGCGTCATCCCGGGAATCGCGGCGGACGACAAGGTCGTGATCTGGGGCGGCGGCCTCTACAGCTGGTTCGACCCGCTCACCCTGATCCGCGCGATGGGCCTGCTCGCCGCGCGACGGCCGACGGTGCGCCTGTTCTTCCAGGGCACCAAGCATCCAGGGGTCGCCGAGATGCCCATCGTCGAGCAGTCGCGCGCCTTGGCCGCCGAGCTGGGGCTGCTGGGCACCGCCGTCTTCTTCAACGAGACCTGGGTTCCATATGACGAGCGCCAGAACTACCTGCTCGAGGCCGATGCGGGAGTCAGCACGCACGGCGTGCACCTCGAGACGGTGCTGGCGTTTCGGACGCGGATTCTGGACTACCTGTGGACAGCGCTGCCGATGGTCGTGACGACGGGCGACACCTTCGGCGAGCTGGTCGAACGGGAGGGGCTGGGCGTCGCGGTCGGCCCCGGCGATGCCGAGGCTCTTGCGGACGCTCTCGAGCGGGTGCTCTTCGATACCGCATTCGCGAAACGTGCGGCGGCCAACATCCGCCGCGTTCAGGAGTCGTTCCGCTGGCAGAACGTGCTGGCGCCGCTCGTGGAGTACGTTGCGAAGCCGTGGCCGGCCCCCGACCGGCAGCTCGTTCGGCGCACTCGTTCGGTCAGGCCTCGGCTCGTCACGCAGTACGGGCCCGCATACAACCTGGCCAGGATCCTGCACTATCGGCGTGACGGGGGCTGGGCCGCGGTCGCCGACAAGGTGCGGGAGCGGATGCGTGCTCGGTCGCGCGCCGTGACGCGGTCGTGACGACGATGAGTGACTCAGGGCCGGTGCTTCCGCCGACCGGCGGCGCGCGGGGCCTGAGCAGGCGCATCCTCGCGTTCGCCGGTGTTCCGTTCCTCGCTCTCATCGCGCCGTTCCTCTTCCTCCCGGTTCTCGCGCGAGTGGCAGGAGCCGAGGCCTGGGTCGCGATCGCGGTCGGGCAGTCGGTGGGCGGATTCGTCGCCCTGGTCTCCGGACTCGGGTACCCGACCCTCGCCCCGCCCCAGGTCGCGATCGCCTCCGCCCAGCGGCGCATGCGGTTCCTGGCCACGAGCCTGCACACCCGCGCCCCGGTCTGGCTGCTCGGGGCGATCGTCGGCGCGGTGATCGCGTCGCTGCTGGCCCCGGCATCGCATGGCGCCGAGGCGGCGTTGATGGCGGGCTCGATCAGCCTCGCCGGTCTCGCTCCCACCTGGTACTGGATCGGGGTGGGCCGCGCCCTGCCGATCCTCTGGTTCGAGGTGCTCCCTCGCATGGCCGCCACGCTGGCGGCGACCGGGATCCTGCTGGCCGGCGGCGGCGTGCTCTGGTACCCGGCGCTGCTCGGGATCGCGATGATCGCGGGACCGGCCGTGGTGTACGCGCGCTTCGCGGGACGCGAGGTGCTTCGGCCCGCCCGCTCGGACATGGTCGCGATCTATCGGCTCCACCCGCCTGCGGTGATCGCCGAGACGGCGGCCGGCGCCTACAACGCCCTCGCGGTCGCGCTGGTCACCGGCGTCGCACCGACCGCACAATCGGCGAGGTACGTCTCGGGCGACAAGGCGTACCGCATCGGGCAGTACGCCGTCACCGCGCTGGGCAACGCGCTGCAGGGCTGGGTCGCCGAGGCGCTCGAGCATCGTGCGGCACTCGGCCGCCGACTGCGGATCGCGGTGCTGCTTCACGCAGCCTTGGGCATCCTCGGGCTCATCGCCTTCACGCTTATCGGTCCCGCGCTGACTTCCCTCCTGTTCGGGCAGGGTGTGGCGATCGACCAGTTGACGGCGGTCGGTTTCGGGGTGGCCACCCTCGGCATCTCGCTGGGAACCGCCTGCGGCCGGATCGGCCTGGTGACGCTGGGCGCCCGCAAGACCTTCATGGTCTGCGTCCTGATCGCGGCGGCCATCGGAGTGCTGGGGCTGCTCGTGGGCGGCGCGGTCTGGGGCGCGCCCGGTGCGGCGTGCGGATTGGGGATCGCCGAGCTCACCTCGGGCCTGCTGCAGGGCGCCGTGCTGCTGGCATGGTGGCGCCGCGGGACCAGCGCCCTGACGACTGCTTCGATGGGGACCATCGCGAACGATGGCCGATAGGCTGTGACTTCTGCACCAGCTGGACCGAACGGACCCTCTCGATGACTTCAGAGCCGCGCAAACGCGCCCTCGTCACCGGCATCACGGGCCAGGACGGCTCCTATCTCGCCGAGCTGCTCCTCTCGAAGGGCTATGACGTCCACGGCGTCATCCGGCGCGCCTCGACCTTCAACACCGAGCGGATCGACCACCTGTACCACGATCCGCACGAGAGCGGTGCGACCCTCGAACTGCACTACGGCGACCTGACCGACGGCTCGCGGCTGTCGGCTCTCATGACATCGGTGGCACCGGACGAGGTCTATCACCTGGCCGCGCAGTCGCACGTGCGGGTCTCGTTCGACGAGCCCGAGTACACGGGGGATACCACCGGCCTGGGCACCATCCGGCTGCTCGAGGCGATTCGCCAGACGCAGGTTCCCGCCAAGTTCTACCAGGCCTCCTCGAGCGAGATGTTCGGCGCGACCCCGCCCCCGCAGAACGAGGACACGCCGTTCTACCCGCGGTCGCCGTATGGGGCCGCCAAGGTCTACGGCTACTGGGCCGCGCGCAACTACCGCGAGGCTTACGGCCTGTATGCCGTCAACGGCATCCTG
>Ga0163163_10003888_pt1 | contig 12729 bp, 6 predicted proteins | sample S65metaG_FD_119766 | JGI IMG/M metagenome (GOLD analysis project Ga0163163, IMG submission 119766) | Switchgrass rhizosphere microbial communities from Kellogg Biological Station, Michigan, USA - S6-5 metaG | ecosystem: Host-associated > Plants > Roots > Rhizosphere > Soil | place: USA: Michigan... | reverse complement strand
CATGGACTTGAGGAAGTGCTGGACTGGAAACTCCTGGAAGCGGCAAAACCAGCGTTGGAGAATCGTGAAAAAGTTTGCAAGGAGTTTAAAATAAAAAATACGGATAGAACTGTGGGAACTATTCTTTCTAACGAGATCACGAAAAAATATCGTGGAGAGGGATTGCCTGCCGATACTATACATTTCAAATTCACTGGTACTGCTGGACAAAGCTTTGCTGCATTCAACACAAAAGGGATTACGCTTGAATTGGAAGGGGATGCCAATGATTATTTCGGAAAGGGATTGAGTGGGGCGAGACTGATCATTTATCCGGCGAAGCAGGCAAAATTTAAACCCGAGGAAAATATCATTATCGGGAATGTTGCTTTCTATGGAGCCACTTCCGGTGAAGCGTTTATTCGCGGAAAGGCAGGTGAACGTTTTTGTGTTCGTAACTCTGGCGCAAATGCGGTGGTGGAAAGTGTCGGTGATCATGGCTGTGAATACATGACAGGTGGAAGAGTGGTTGTGCTAGGCGATACAGGACGGAATTTTGCTGCGGGCATGAGTGGAGGGATCGCTTATGTATATGATGTTAAGGGAAAATTTGCAGAGAATTGCAATAAAGAAATGGTTGACCTGGACCAACTTGAAGAGGAAGATGCAGTGATATTACGACAAATGATCTCAAAGCATTTCCACTTCACGGAAAGCACCGTAGCTAAATTTATTTTGGATGATTTTGAAAACCAGTTAAAGAATTTTATAAAAGTATTTCCAAAGGATTATAAAAAAGCGCTGCAAACTCATAAAATAAAAGTATCAGTAAAACAATAATTAAAAATTAAAATTCAAAAGTAAAAACGGAATGATCAGGTTTTTGGATTTTCACTTTTGATTTTGACTTTATAAAAATGGGTAAGACAACAGGATTTTTAGAATTTACGAGAGAACTTCCGGCAAAGAAATCGGTAGCAGAAAGGCTTAAGAACTTCAAAGAGTTTGAAGACCGGTATACCGACGAAAAGTTGAACCAGCAAGCGGCTCGTTGCATGAATTGCGGTATTCCTTTTTGCCATCATGGATGTCCTTTGGGAAATATTATTCCTGAATTCAACGATGCGGTTTATCGTAAAGATTGGAAGGAGGCTTATGAGATCCTGAACTCGACGAATAATTTCCCTGAATTTACGGGCCGCATTTGCCCAGCACCTTGTGAGAGCGCCTGTGTGCTTGCAATTAATCAACCTGCTGTTGCGATTGAAGAGATCGAAAAACATATAATCGAGATCGCTTTTGAAAAAGGGTTTGTCAAATCTCGTCGCCCGAACGTACGGACAGAAAAGAAGGTCGCCGTAGTTGGGTCGGGTCCAGCGGGACTGGCTGCGGCTGCTCAATTAAATCATGCAGGTCATCACGTGACCGTTTTTGAAAGGGATGATGCCGCAGGAGGTTTATTACGTTATGGCATACCTGACTTTAAATTGGAAAAATGGGTTGTTGACAGGAGATTAAGGTTGATGGAAGAGGAAGGAATTGTCTTCCGATGCAAAGCAAACGTGGGAGTCAATATCTCGATTAACGACTTGCTGAGAGAATATCATGCAATTGTGCTCGCTGGAGGCTCCACTTATCCAAGAGATCTAAAAATTCCTGGCCGCGAGTTGAAGGGTGTTTATTTTGCCATGCAATTTTTAAAGCAACAGAATAAGCGTATTGCTTCCAAAGATCCATTTGAAAATGCAAACATTGAGAGTAATATCTTTCACGAGGATATTCTCGCCAAAGGAAGGAATGTCGTTGTCATTGGTGGTGGTGATACCGGCAGCGATTGTGTCGGTACCTCAAATCGCCAGGGCGCCACGTCAGTAACACAATTTGAGTTACTGCCTAAGCCTCCAAAAGACAGAACCCAGTTCATGCCATGGCCGACTTACCCAATGATCTTAAAGACGTCGAGCTCACACGAGGAAGGTGTTGCCCGGGAATGGGCTATTGCCACAAAAGAATTCATCGGCGATAAAAATGGGAATTTAAAGGCGTTAAGAATAGTTGATCTTGAATGGAAGATCACAGAAGACGGAAAGCCGGCTCAATTTATCGAGATACCCGGAAGTGAGCGCGATATCCCGTGTGAACTGGCATTGCTAGCCATGGGTTTTGTTCATCCCCAGCATGAGGGAATGTTGGATGAATTAGGAACAGAATTAGATGAGAGAGGTAATGTAAAGGCAACAGATAAATCCTATCAGACAAACATCTCCAAAATTTTTACTGCAGGCGACATGCGCCGCGGCCAAAGCCTTGTCGTTTGGGCAATCAATGAAGGCCGTGAATGCGCCACGTCTGTCTGTGCTTTTTTGAACAAGTGAGCTTTACTGCAAAGCGTTTTTAACTCCAGAATTCATTTCTCTTCTATCACATTAATTATTCTCTAATGTGATACATATCCTCATATTTTCCACATTTCGTTATTTGTCTTAGAAATAATATTATAAACTAACAAGTGTTAACCATAAAAAAATGTAATTTCAGTTGTAATAGTTAATATTATTTAAATTTATAATCTTAAACTCACCCCAAATGAACCGAATTTCTGCGAAACAAGTATTACCATTTATCATTTTAGCTGCTATAGCAGTTATTGCTTGTTTTATTAAGCCAGTCGTCGACTTTGCGGACACCGGAAAATACAGCTCGGCTGATATCGCGTGGATCATAGTAGCGACTGCACTTGTATTTTTGATGACGCCCGGGTTGGCATTTTTCTATGGTGGTATGGTGCATAGAAAAAATGTTCTTTCAACTATGATCAAAAGTATGGTTGCCGCCGGGATCGTAAGTGTTCTCTGGATTGTAGTTGGTTACAGCCTTTGTTTTGGAGATGACATCGGTCATTTTATCGGAAATCCAATGACGCACTTATTTTATAAAGGCGTTAATTCAGGTGAGCCTTGGTCATTGGCTCCTACAATTCCAAAAACGTTGTTCTCTTTATTCCAGTTAATGTTCGCAATTATTACTCCTGCCCTCGTCGTAGGTGCCGTGGCTGAAAGAATTCGCTTCACTTCATTTATATTATTTATTGTTTTGTTCAGCATGCTGGTGTATGCGCCACTTGCGCATTGGAGTTGGCACCCGGAAGGTTTTCTTGCGAAAATGGGCGCCCTGGATTTTGCCGGGGGTACTGTTGTACATATATCTGCGGGATGTGCTGCACTCGCCGGAGTATTAGTTCTAAAACGCAGAAAAGTTCATTTGGATAATCAGGAAATTCCACCTGCTAATATTCCCTATGTTTTAATAGGTACGGGGTTGCTATGGTTTGGTTGGTTTGGGTTCAATGCCGGTTCAGCAGGCGCTGCCAATGCATTATCAGTATCAGCATTTGCAACTACCAATACAGCAGCGGCATCAGCGGGTCTTTCCTGGATGCTTTTTGATGTATTGCGTCGGAAAAAACCTTCGGTGATGGGTTTTTGCATCGGAGCCGTTGTGGGTCTTGTTGCCATTACTCCGGCCGCTGGGTTTGTAGCAATACCTCAAAGCATTTTTATTGGTGTTTTTGCAGCTGTTGTTTCTAATGTTGCTGTGTTGATAAAGCAAAAATCAACAAAACTCGACGATACACTCGACGTATTCCCTTGCCATGGAATTGGCGGTATGGTGGGAATGTTGATGACTGGAGTATTTGCGACCAAAGCAGTCAACTCAGCCGGAAACGATGGATTATTCTTAGGTAATGTCAGTTTCTTCCTTACGCAGGCTAAGGCAATGGCCATCGCTGTAGGTTACAGCTTTGGTGTTTCTTTCCTCATTTTCAAATTCATCGATTTGGTTCTGCCTCTCCGCGTTAGTTCAGAAGAAGAAGAAATCGGCTTGGATGCAACTCAGCACAATGAAAAATATATGCAGGGAACTTTACTGATTCATAACAACGGTAAGATGGAAGAAAAGCTTGCCGACGAAGTAAAGTGACCCGGGCACGCCATGTGAGAAAGTAGACAAACAATTAAAAAAAGGTACAGCATAAATATAGTTGCGCTAACAACTAGTGCTGTACCCCTTAACAATTAAAATCAACTGCGATGTTACGAAAAATTCTTATTTTCTTTCTGGCTTTCGTATCCTTTATTTATGTAAATGCCCAGGATTCATCATCAAAAGGAACTTTAACTATCAACGGATCGGCGGACGCCTATTACCGGTATAATTTTCTCAATGCAAAGGATTCCAGCCGCACGAACAATTATACCAGCTTTACCAACTCTCAAAACTCGTTTGAACTGGGATTGGCCTCCATCAAAGCCGATTATGCCATAGGAAAAGTAGATGGTGTAATTGACCTTGGATTCGGCCGGCGCGCCCAGGAATTTTCATACAATGACGAAGGAGCTATGGCTGCCATTAAGCAGGCCTATGTTTCCTTTGCCGCATCTGATAAAGTAAAATTCACCATGGGTAAATGGGCCACTCATGTTGGTTATGAGTTGCTCGATGCGTATTTGAATCGCAACTATAGTATGGATTACATGTTCTCTTACGGGCCATTTTTTCATACAGGATTAAAAATGGATGTGACAGCAAGTAAGAACTTTGCTTTTATGGTTGGTGTGGCAAATCCGAATGACATGACCACAGCAAGTTTTTCAAAGAAATTTTTCCTGGGACAAGTTCATTTTACCAGTACTAATGCAAAAGTAAACGCCTACGTTAATTACGTAGGTGGAAAAGATGCGAGCGAAGCTGTGACGAACCAGGTTGATGCCGTAGTTACAGGGACGATCTCTTCTAAATTCAGCATTGGTTACAATGGAACCGTAAAGTTTACAAAACCGGATGGGAAGAGCAGTAGTGATTCGTGGTGGGGTTCTGCCGTTTACCTGAATTTTGATCCGACGTCAGTATTTGGTCTTACAGCCCGGGGAGAATATTTTAATGACGAAAAAGGTGTGGCTGGATTTTATAACAAAATATTTGACTTTACATTATCAGGTAATATCCGGCTAGGAAATCTTACGATAATCCCCGAGTTTAGGGTTGATTCAGGTGAAGAGCCATTGTTCTTCAAGAATGAAGACGGTGATTTTCCCACCGCAAAAAGCTCAGGCGCATTCATACTTGGCGCTACTTATCATTTTTAAGAATGCCGGAAGATACGGCAATACTATTCACAGTTGCAAGCGAAATATTGCAAAAAACGCTTTTAGTACTTTACATGGCAAGCAATCGTATGGCCCTCCATTTCCATGGAGGGCTTCTTTTTTATCATAAAAACTTAACAATGGTATGCGTTGAGCATAATTTGCAGAATTTTGTTCCCACAATGACTGGCCTTTTGGTCTAGTATCTCACTGCTGATATTTCAGCAAGCAATCGTTAACGCCTTCTATCTTTATAGAAGGCTTTTTTATGATTTCATTAATACAAAAATGGCTAAGTTGTAAATGATATGCTACGAAAGGATCTGTTTCTAAGAAAATCTAAAATTTTTTATGTTGGTTGTGTCTTGATTTTAATCGCAAGTTGCGGACTGAGATCTCACAAGAAAAATGAGTTTACAATAAATGCCCCAACAGCACCGGAGGTTAATTCGACATTTGGGTGGTTGAATACGGATAAGGCTTACACCTTAAAAGATTTCAGGGGTAAAATTGTGTTGCTTGATTTCTGGACACTCGGTTGTATCAATTGTCAGCATATCATCCCCGAGGTTAAGAAGCTGCAGGAAAAATTTTCCAAAGAATTGGTTGTGATCGGCGTGCATTCTGCAAAATTCAAGTCGGAAAGAGAAACCCAACGCATACAGGCAGCGATCTCAAAATTCGGTATCGATCACCCCGTGGTAAATGACGCCGACTATGCTGTGTGGAAAGCCTATGGTGTTGAGGCATGGCCAACCCTCGTTCTCATTTCTCCCGACGGAAAAATTGCATTTAAGGGCGAAGGAGAAAATGTCTACAATCAGTTTAGCCCCCGCATCGAAAAATTAATAAATGACTATAAAGATGTCATCGACACAAAACCATTTGTTTTTAGGCAGCAGGAATCGAACGTATCAACTCCGCTGAAATTTCCTTCCAAAATGATTGCTGATAAAAATGGAAATTTCTGGATATCCGATTATGGAAATAATCGTGTGATCAAGATTGATGGTTCAGGAAAGATCCTGGAAATAATTGGAAAAGGTAAGCAGGGATTTGAAGATGGAAAATTTTCGACGGTTACATTTAACGGACCACAAGGACTGGCAATTAGAAATGACTCGTTGTGGATCGCAGACTCGAAAAATAATTCGATACGGATGGCTAACCTGGCAACAAAGCAAGTGACGACTGTCGCAGGCAATGGCAAAATGGGATACTATTTTAATAATGACAAGTGGGACGAGCCTGTGTTGCCAAACAGCCCCTGGGACCTGCTTATCGATAAAGGATACTTATATATTGCGGATGCAGGAAATCACCAGGTACTAAGAATGGACCTCAAAAACAATAAGGTTTACCGGTTTGCGGGAAGCGGCTTTGAAGGCATCAAAGACAGCGATCTGAAGACGTCAACATTCAGTCAACCCAGTGGAATAACCAAAAAAGCCGATGACATTTACGTTGCAGACCCTGAGGCCAGCGCTATTCGTCAAATTGATCTGAAAAATGAAACAGTAAGAACAGTCATTGGAAAGGGGCTTTTTAAATTTGGTGACGAAGATGGTGACATCAAAAATGTTTTGTTACAGCATTGTGTCGGTCTTACTGAAGATAACGGCAATATCTATATTGCTGATAGTTACAACGGGAAGGTCAAGGTATTGAAGACGAAGTCAAATACTGTTTCTACATTAGTCACGGACTTAAACGAGCCCAATGATGTTTTAATCGCAGGAAATGAATTATGGATAACCGACACAAACAATGATCGTGTAATAAAATTCAACCTGGTAAGGAAAGTGAAGGAAGTAGTTAATATAAGATATTGATCAAATCTTTCCTTATACACGTTCCCAAATATTAGTTGGAACGCCAATCAAATAACTTGCGTGCAATCCGAATTTGCTCTTTGTTTTTCCTGCTTTCCACTTGTAAGTTGCGGGCGAAACTTCCTTTGCTATTTTCAACAAATCTTTGGGCTTGTACAGTCTCATGATAGATACACATCCATCCCAAATTGTGTAAAGAGGAATGAGTGGTATGATATAGGTAAAAAACAACCTGGAGAATTTGAATGGTTTAAAGAAAGGCGTAAAAAGCAAAAAAGCAATTGGGTGAAAGATCAACACGCCGAGGATCGCAAAAAAGCTCTTGTCACCACCGTCAAAAATTGCGATGGGTGCATTGTTGTCTACAGCATCTTGTAAAATAGACCTTACCTGTTCAGGTTGAAAGTGATGAACAGCTGAAAACATCGTCCTGATACCTTTCAGATCAGTAGGAACACTGGCAGCATCCACCGAACGCGTATCAAATCTTAATTCACCATTCGTTTTATTTTTTAAATGCCTGAAGGCTTCAATGTTTGGGAATTTATCAGTGAGTGTAAACGAAATATTGCCAGACGTGTTTTTATTAAGTTCATTGCATACCTGCTCAGCGTATCCACCTCCGCCCGAGCATAGATCCACTATTCTGGTCTCGCCTGTTTGCTTTAATGTTTCGTTTAGTAATATGATGCAGGGCTTGTACACTTCGGTTGCGATCAGCAGGTATCGCAAGTAATCCGTTCCCCCATTCCTGATCACATCGGGAAACCATGGTTGATCTTCAAGTTCAAAGAGATGCAAACGCATGAAGGACGTTATTTCCTGGTAAAGTTAAAAGCCTGCCAGACACTTAAATATTTATGCAGAGTTCCTACCGGCATTGATAATGCCAAATGAACACCGCATAGCCAGTTTGCCAAAACTATTTTTTGCTGGCAATTGATAGTTGGCCTTCTCCATTTCCCGCATTTTCATTATTGCATATTGTTGAATAGTAGCCAAGGGCAACACAATTCTTTCGCGCATTTGAATTGAAAGTGATTCGACGGGGTAATCGGCCATCAATTCATTTTTACCGGAAAGAAGTAGAATATAGCGCAATGTCAATTCATATTCTTCATAGATCATTTGCCACAACTCCTTATATTCAGGATGGGAGTCAAGATAAGCCGTCAAAGGGAAATAGCATTTTTTCATTGCCATTTCACAATTGTCAATAAGAGTCTTGAAGTACAGGGATTGTCTATAAAGATTTTTTATCTCACCGAAATGGCCTTGCTCCTGCGCTTTTTTTAATGCAGTGCCTACTCCGTAATAACCCGTTACATTTTGTTTTACCTGGCTCCATGAACCCACGAAAGGGATCGCCCGAAGATCCTTTAATGTGAGTCTTGCCTGGCCTCCTCGTTTTGCGGGTCGCGATCCGATATTTGTGTCTGCATAAAATTGCAAAGGGCTTACATAGCTGAGATATGCAAGGAAATGAGGATGATTTTTTAGCTTATTATATGCGTTGTAGCTTTCATCAGCTAATGTTTGAATCAATTGCTGTTCGTGCTCCTGCAGGGTTACCTTCCTGTCAATAAAAAGGTCATTGGTGATCCCTGCATTGATAAGTTGTTCCATGTTGTACTGCGCTGCATCAATGGTCCCAAAACTGGAACTTACTGTTTGTCCCTGGATAGTTAACTGGATCTCATTATTGGCGATATTTTTTCCCAGCGAAGCGTAGAATTTGTGCGTTTTACCTCCGCCCCTGGCCGGTGGCCCGCCCCTGCCATCAAAGAATATGACATCAATGTTAAATTCCTTTGAAATTTTGGTAAGCTCTTCCTTTGCTTTGTAAATACTCCAGTTAGCCATCAGGTAACCACCATCCTTTGTTCCATCGGAAAAACCGAGCATAATGGTTTGCCTTTTCTCTCTCTTTTTTAAATGAGAAAAATAAGCTTCGTTCTCATATAATTGCTTCATGATGCTGCTGGCTCTTTGCAGGTCAGCAATGGTTTCAAACAAAGGAACAATGTCAATATTGATCTCACTGGCTGCCCACCCGCTCAATTTAAACAGAGCAAAGACCTCCATTACATTCAGCGCAGAATTGCATTGACTGATAATATAGCGATTGCATCCCTGTTCACCATTATAACTCTGTATCGATTGAATTGCCTGCATGGTTTCAATTGCATCCCTGTCTGTATCATTTTCAAAATCGGAAACTGCTTTGGGCTGTAGTTTACATAAAGCAAGCAGTTTTTCTTCTTCAGGAAGTGAAGAATAATTTTCAGGGAATAACGAATTATACTTACCAATAGACTCAATAACTTTTGAATGAACAGAACTATCCTGCCTCACATCCAGCGAAGCGAAATGCAATCCAAAAATTTCTACCTTATTGATCAGGTTTTTGACAAGATTAATGAACAAACCGTTGTGCTGCCGGATAAGCGTATTTGAAATGTCGTGCAACGTTTCCAAAATTTCATCTTTGCTAAGGTCTGTCCTGTTGCCTGGAATAAAGATATTGTCGTACAATTTTTTTTCAAGCTCAGTAAGGGCAAGATCGACACCTTCGAACGTAAGCCTTCTCTTTAATTTCCTTACATCGAGATAATAGCATTTAATAATACTACTTCGCAAAGCATCTGCCACCCTGAGGGTAGTTTCAGCAGTTACAAATGGATTTCCATCTTTATCGCCACCAGGCCAAAAACCCATGTGAATTACCGGGTTGACGGGATTCATTTCATCCGTAAACTGGTTCTTCATGAAGTTCACGATGCGACCAGCGGCAGCGTAAAAAACATTTTCAAGATACCATATGAGGCTTATGGCCTCATCGTAAGGTGTTGGTTTTTGTTTTTTGAAAAAAGGCGTTTTGCCCAATTGCTGCAGGTACATGTTTATCTGGTCGGTATTATTTTCAAACAGAGCTTTTGACAAATCATGAATGATACCCAGCACGGCACCAGGATAAAACTGTGTTGGGTGCGCTGTGAGTACGAGCCGGATGGAAAAATCTTTTAATTTTTTCGCCAGTTCATGTTGTTTTTGCGTTTGCTGGACATTTGTTTCAAGCTGTTTTAAAGTACCCGCACCGCTCATGTCATTAACGTATCTGAATGAAGCATCTTCTAATGCATCAAACAGGACCACCTGTCTTTCGGAATATTGAACAAAACGAAAGAGCAGATCCAACTGATCTTTTTCATCGGTATAGGATGTATGCTTGATAAAAAACTCATCAATAATCTCTACCGGGTTTTTCTTTTTTTTATAACCTTCTTCACAGACAGTCAATAACAACGAAAGGAGGATCCCTGTTTTTTCAATACGATGGAACGGGAGGGAGGTAAAGAGGCTGTTGTATAGCTGGAATTTTAAGCCAACCAGGTTTTTAAATTGTTGCAAAGCCGCTGAGGACTGATGATCCATACAGTTGTTAGTTTAATCGTTTGTGTTGGGCAAGCAACAGAAACGGGAAATTACTTCAATTTTCTTTTGAAATGTGTCCTAAAAATTTTCGGGCAATTTTCATTTTCTGGCGAAGAAAGTTTTTAGGGTGAATTCCCTGCCTGACGGCAGGCAGGCATGTGGCTGAAAAACTATAAAATTAGTATATGAAATAGTTTGTTTTTCAATAATTGGGTTTTATCTTCATGCCGTTTCAACGTATGATGTTTCACATAGCACATATTATCGACTTCACAGCAGCTACATTGTCCAGTCTTACTTCTACAACAACTACGACATCCCGATAAAATCGGGATGAAATTACCATATTATCATCGGGGTTTTCAACCTGCCATCTTCAAAGAGGAGCGATTTTATGAAGACGTACCAAGGAATAGTTTAAAAAAGGAAACAGAAAAATTAATTTAGCCATTTAAATAGTAGTTATGCTGGTTTTGAAATTTGGAGGTACTTCTGTAGGAAGTGCTGAAAATATAGAAAAGGTAATAGCGATCGTCAAAGAAAAATTGAAAACAGATAAGTTGTTTGTTGTTGTTTCTGCTATGGGGGGGACGACAGATGCGCTTTTGGAGTGTGGGAAATTGGCAGCAGCCGGTAACGAAGCCTACAAAGAAAAATTGCGGGAGATCGAGCAAAGGCATATTGCAACGGTAAAAGAGTTGATACCCGTGCAGCAGCAGAGCGCCTTGCTTAGCTTGGTAAAAAAAATGTGTAACGAGATCGAAGACCTGTGCAACGGTATTTTTCTTTTGAATGAACTTTCAGTGAGGACCATTGACAAGCTCTTAAGCTATGGCGAACTACTCTCATCACAAATGATAGCTGCAGCTTTTGCAGGGAAGGGAACAGAAGCCAAATGGGTTGATTCAAGACAAGTGATCAAAACAAATTCTGAATTTGGTAACGCTACGGTTGACCATCCTGTTACAAACAAAAACGTTCAATCTTTAGCAAGCACAAACGAAAAACTTTTCATTATTCCGGGCTTTGTTGCCTCAGATCCGAAAAATATTACTACAACACTTGGCCGTGGTGGTTCAGATTATACCGCAGCCATTTTTGCTGCAGCCATTGATGCTGATTCTCTCGAGATCTGGACCGATGTAAGTGGAATGATGACGGCAGATCCGAGGTGGGTAGCCAATGCAAAGATCATTTCCTCCATCTCATACCAGGAAGCAATGGAACTATCACATTTTGGGGCGAAAGTCATTTACCCACCTACTATCCAACCTGTGCTGAGTAAAAGCATTCCTGTATGGATCAAGAACACGTTTGCGAAAGATGAGCATGGTACGGTAATAAAACAAGATGCGGGCAGCGATGGTAATATTATTCGTGGCATCTCAAGCATAAACAATATTGCCTTATTGAGTCTTGAAGGAAGTGGCATGGTCGGCGTTCCCGGGTTTTCAAAACGGCTGTTTGAATCTCTTTCCGGTGCCTCCATCAACGTGATTCTTATCACACAAGGCTCTTCGGAGCATTCTATTTGTGTAGGAGTGGATGCAGTGAATGCAGACAAGGCAAAACAGGTCATTGATCACGCTTTTACCGGTGAAATAACAATGAGGCGTGTAGAACCGCTAATCGTTGAAAAAGATCTTTCGATCGTGGCGCTGGTTGGTGACCACATGAAGAGCCACCCCGGCATCAGCGGGAAAATGTTTGGTGCCATTGGGAAGAATGGGATTAACGTAAGAGCAATTGCACAAGGCTCATCGGAACGAAATATTTCTGCCGTTGTAAGCACTGCGGATGTTCGCAAAGCAATAAATGTTTTGCATGAAGAATTTTTTGAAACCAGTTACAAGCAGATCAACATTTTTATTGCCGGTGCCGGTAATGTCGGAAGCAAATTGATCCGACAGTTACATCAGCAACAAGTTTTTTTGCGCGAACACCTGCGCTTGCAGATCCGCGTCGTAGGGATAGCCAACAGCAAAAAAGCCGTCATTAAGAACGAAGGAATTGATCTTTCCAGTTGGGAAAAAGTGTTGGATGATGGAAACAGCTCGCATATTGAGCAATTCGTTGACGAGATTATTGAAAAGAATCTTCGCAATTCAGTATTTGTTGATGTGACTGCCAGCGATAAAGTGGCAGAAGTTTACGAACGTCTTCTTCAAAAGACAGTTTCCGTGGTTGCTTGCAATAAAATTGCCTGTTCTTCCTCGTACGCACGTTATAAAAAGTTGAAGGAACTTTCCAATGAGTTTAATGCAAGTTTTTTATTTGAAACCAATGTAGGCGCAGGATTGCCCGTGATTGGGACATTAACTGATCTCCTTCGAAGT
>Ga0163163_10003882_pt1 | contig 12744 bp, 9 predicted proteins | sample S65metaG_FD_119766 | JGI IMG/M metagenome (GOLD analysis project Ga0163163, IMG submission 119766) | Switchgrass rhizosphere microbial communities from Kellogg Biological Station, Michigan, USA - S6-5 metaG | ecosystem: Host-associated > Plants > Roots > Rhizosphere > Soil | place: USA: Michigan... | reverse complement strand
TTTCAATACCTGGCGCGGCAAACGGTTGCGGATTTTGCAGCAGCTATGTGCCGATCTTGAATTATGCGATCTGCCGTTCGAGCACGATCACCGCCGGCAAGCGTTTGGCTTCGCACTCGATCATATTTTTTATCGAGGATTGACGCATAAGAGCGGTGTGATCAGCCGCGTGTATAGCTCCGACCATAATCCAATTAGCGTGACTTTGGGGATTTAAGCCTGAGCGCTGCTCCAATTTGGTTGCGCCGACAGGGACGCTTTTTTCCGGGCACAACGCGCACTGGCTCATTTCGCGCGCCGCATTCCTTCGGGACTTCGCCCGGCATCGACGCATACATAATGCTCCAGCGTGGTAGACGACACTGCTTTGGTTGCACGGAAGAAAAGCACCCTGCCGACGCTGCGCGCTGCAAGCTCGCTTAACTTCCTGTTAAGTGGGTCAAGAATGCAGCGGCAACTGGCGTCAGGTTTTTCCCACGCGGATATACCGCGCACCACGAGCGCCGTAGCGGCAGGCCGCGCACATCGAGCAGCGCGAGCTGGGCGCTGTCGATTTCGTGCTGGCAGGCCTCGCGTGGCAGCACCGCGATACCAATACCGGCGCGCGCACCCTGCTTCACCGCCTCCAGCGAGCCGAGCTGTTGCGTCTTCGGAAACAGCACGCTCTGCTGCTGACAATAAGCCTCGAACGCCTTGCGTGTACCCGAGCCCGGCTCGCGCACCAGCAGCACTTCGTCGGCGAGCTGCAGCAGCGAAAGGTCGCGCAGTGGCGCCAATCGATGCTGCGAACTTGCGACGGCGATTAGCTCGTTATCCCGGAACGGCACAAAGGTGAGCGCGCGATCTTGCGGTACCTGCCCCATCACCACCAGATCGTCGAGGTTTTCGCGCAACCGGCGCAACGCTTCGCTGTGATTCACTACTTCCAGCGCAATCTGCACGGCCGGATGTTCTGCGCAAAATGTCGCGATGGCGGCCGGCATGAAATATTGCGCACTGCTTTCAACCGTCACAGCGAGCGTACCTTCCATGACGCCGCGCAATTCAGCGAGCTCCATTTCCAGACCCACCAGCCGCTGCAATAAATCGCGACCGGTGCGCTGCACGGCGGCGCCAATCGGCGTCAAATACAACTGCTTGCCGAGGTAATCGAATACCGGCTCGCCGATGACATCTTCGAGCTGGCGAATCTGCGCACTGACCGCCGGCTGCGTCAGCGCGAGTTCCTCGGCCGCTTTCGAATAGCTATTCAGGCGCGCCACGGTTAAAAAAACTTGTATCTGACGCAGGGTAAGTCGATTAAGGTAGGCCGGCTTCATAGGTATAACCAATTGCTTATGAATTGGCTTAGTAATATCAATTTTTATTTCCGGTGTCGATCCACTAGCCTTGGCCTGTTAAAAAATAACCAAAGCGCCGCGAAGCTGCGCGCCAAACCCCGCACCCATTCACGGACTACAGCGAGGATCGATCGTGATCAAGAAAATCCTGATTGCCAACCGCGGTGAAATTGCCGTGCGCATCGTCCGCGCCTGCGCCGAAATGGGCATTCGTTCGGTCGCCATTTACACCGACCCCGATCGTTACGCGTTGCATGTGAAACGTGCCGATGAGGCCTACAACGTCGGCAGCGATCCGCTGCAGGGCTATTTGAACGCGCACCGCATCGTCAACCTTGCGGTCGAAACCGGCTGCGATGCGTTGCATCCCGGTTACGGTTTTCTATCGGAAAACCCCGAGATAGCCCGCGTTTGCGCCGAGCGCGGCGTGATCTTTATCGGTCCGTCCGCTGAGGTGATTCACCGCATGGGCGACAAAACCGAAGCCCGCAAAGCGATGATCGCGGCGAAAATTCCGGTCACGCCCGGCACGGAAGGCAATCTCGCCAACCTCGACGAAGCGCGCAAGGAAGCCGCGCGCATCGGCTATCCGATCATGCTGAAAGCCACTTCGGGCGGTGGCGGTCGCGGCATTCGTCGCTGCGATAACGAAGACGAGCTGGGGCGCAATTTCGACCGCGTGATTTCCGAAGCGACCAAAGCGTTCGGCAGCGCCGATGTATTTCTCGAAAAATGCATCGTCAACCCGAAACACATCGAAGTGCAGGTGCTCGCCGACAAACACGGCAATACGATTCATCTATTCGAGCGCGATTGCTCGATTCAGCGCCGCAATCAGAAGCTGGTGGAAATCGCACCGTCACCGCAATTGACGCCGGAACAGCGAGCGTATGTCGGTGATCTGGCGGTACGCGCCGCGCAAGCAGTTGGCTATGAAAATGCCGGCACGGTCGAATTCCTGCTCGCCGATAATCAGGTGTATTTCATGGAGATGAATACACGCGTGCAGGTCGAGCACACGATTACCGAGGCGATTACCGGTGTCGATATCGTGCGCGAGCAGATTCGTATCGCCGCTGGTTTGCCGCTGGGCTATCGCCAGGAAGATATTCACCATCGCGGGTTCGCGCTGCAATTTCGCATCAATGCCGAAGACCCGAAAAACAATTTCCTGCCGACGTTCGGCAAGATTTCGCGCTACTACGCGCCGGGCGGACCCGGTGTGCGCGTCGATACCGCGATCTACACGGGCTACACAATTCCGCCGTATTTCGATTCGATGTGTCTGAAGCTGATCGTGTGGAGTTTGACCTGGGAAGAATCGCTGAATCGCGCCAGCCGCGCGCTCGACGATATGCGTCTGCAGGGCATTAAAACCACCGCGCCGTATTACCAGCGCATTCTCGAAAACCCGGTATTTCGCTCGGGCAAATTCGATACGAGCTTTGTGGATGCACACCCTGAGCTATTGCAGTATTCAGATAAAAAACGCCCGGAAGAAATCGCGCTCGCGATTGCTACGGCAATTGCGGCGTATGCGGGGCTTTAATTAACTCTCTCCCCCCTTGAGGGAGAGGGATACAGGGAGAGGGGTGGAATCATAATTGCCCTCTCCCCAACCCCTCTCCCCAAATGGGAGAGGGGCGACAAAACTGGAGAGAGCGTCCATGACCAAAGCCAAACCGATTCACATCACCGACGTCGTATTGCGCGATGGCCATCAATCGCTAATCGCGACGCGGCTGCGCACCGACGACATGCTGCCGATCTGTCCGCAGCTCGACGCGATCGGCTACTGGTCGCTCGAAGTGTGGGGCGGCGCCACGTTCGATGCCTGCGTGCGCTTTCTGAAAGAAGATCCGTGGGAGCGTCTGCGTAAATTGCGCGCGGCATTGCCGAATACGCGTTTACAAATGCTGCTGCGCGGCCAGAATTTGCTCGGCTATCGCCATTACGCCGACGATGTGGTCGAGGCATTCGTGCAGAAATCGGCGGATAACGGCATCGATGTGTTTCGCGTGTTCGATGCGATGAACGATGTGCGCAATCTCGAAACCGCGATTCGCGCGGTGAAAAAATCCGGCAAGCATGCGCAAGGCACAATCTGTTACACGACCAGCCCGGTGCACACGATCGATATGTTTGTCGATCAGGCGAAAACCATGGAAAGCATGGGCAGCGATTCGATCGCGATTAAAGACATGGCGGGATTGCTGACGCCATTCGCCACCGGTCAATTGGTTAAAGCGCTGAAACAGGCGGTGAAAGTGCCGATATTTCTGCATTCGCACAGCACCTCGGGGCAGGCATCGATGTGCCATCTCGAAGCGCTGCTGAACGGCGTCGATCATATCGATACCGCGATTTCCGCCTTCGCCGGCGGCACCAGCCACCCCGCTACCGAATCGTTGGTAGCCGCGTTGAAAAACACGCCGTACGACACTGGTCTCGATCTCGAAAAATTGCACGAGATCGCGAAATATTTTTGGGATGTGCGCAAGAAATATCATCAGTTCGAAAGCGAATTCACGCGTGAAGATGTCAGCGTGCAGATCAATCAGGTCCCGGGCGGCATGATGTCGAATCTCGCGAATCAGCTGAAAGAGCAAGGCGCACTGAATCGCATCGACGAAGTGTTCGCGGAAATTCCACGCGTGCGCGCCGATCTCGGTTATCTGCCGCTGGTGACGCCGACATCGCAAATCGCCGGCACGCAGGCGGTGATGAACGTGCTCGCCGGCGAGCGTTATAAAACCATCACGAATGAAGTAAAACGCTATTTGCTCGGCCATTACGGCGCCGCGCCGGGACCGGTCAATCAAGAGTTGCGCCGCATGGCAGTCGGCAATGAAGAAGTGATCGACGTGCGCCCCGCCGATTTGATTCCTAACGAATTACATAAGCTGCGCGAACAAATCGGCACACTCGCGAAATCCGAAGAAGATGTACTGACCTTCGCGATGTTTCCCGATATCGGCCGCACATTTCTCGAAGAACGCGCCGCTGGCACGCTGAAACCGGAAGCGCTGATGGTGCATGAGCGTCGCAAGAATCACGACAATATCGGCAGCACGTCGACGCCAACCGAATTCGTTGTCGATGTGCACGGCGAAAGCTACCAGGTCGCAATTACCGGCGTCGGCATCAAGGGCACTGGCAAACGTCATTTCTATCTGACGCTCGACGGCGTGCCGCAGGAAGTGATGTTCGAATCGCTGAACGAGTACACCGCCGAAAGCAAAACCGGTCGCAAGCAGGCGACGAAGGAAGGCCACGTTACCACCAGCATGCCCGGCAATATCGTCGCGGTGCTGGTCAAAGAAGGCGATACCGTCAACGCCGGCCAGCCGGTACTCGTTACCGAAGCGATGAAAATGGAGGCCGAAGTACAGGCGCCGATCGGCGGTAAAATTACCGGCATTTTCGTCGCGAAAGGCGATCGCGTTACACCGGGTGAAGTGCTGATCGAAATCGAAAAAATCTAATTTTAAGCGGCACATTATCTAGCCGCTGCGCCCAGTCGTTTACAGCAACCGTAGGCGTCATGGATGACGACTACGAGCCTATAGGGACATATGCACGACGTGTTGCAGTAAACGACTGGGCGCAGCTGCGACTCGCTGGCATATAACTCAAAAGATTTTTTCCCAAACATGAATCACTCGCTTAGCTCGCAACAGACCTCGCTGTATCCCTCGATACTTTTTGCTATCTATGTTGCGACTTGGCTCGCCCTCGCCATCGCACCACTCGATCGTCATGACTGGGTGTTGGAAAACGTTTTAGTAGCCATCACGATTCCGCTGCTCGTATTCGGGTATTCGCGTTATCGATTCAGCAACCGCACTTACACGCTGCTGTGGATTTTCATGTTACTGCACGCGGTTGGCGCGCATTACACCTATGCAAAAGTGCCGTATGACAATTGGCTGCAGGCACTGACGGGCTATCGCCTCGACACGCTGTTGCATCTGCAACGCAATCATTTCGATCGACTCGTTCACTTCCTGTATGGCGCACTGCTGTTTCCCGCTTTTTGGGAATTGTTCGCGCCACGCATTCACGGTTCGCGCGCCCTTAAATTTTTGCTCGTGATCGCCTTTATCACGTCGCACGCCGGCATTTACGAAGTGATCGAATGGGCCGCGGCAGCATTTTTCGGCGGCGATCTCGGCGTTGCGTACCTCGGCACCCAGGGCGACGAATGGGATGCGCAGAAAGACATGGCGTTGGCGATGTGCGGCACGCTGCTGAGCGCGCTGTGCCTGGCGTTGTTCGCGGCGCGGGACCGCGCAGAGGTCGACTAACCAACGTCGAGAAGCTACACTCCACCGCCTCAATATTCCGACTCTGCCACTTCCGCAATCCGCAACTCAGCACGCGGTGGCGTGAGTTATTTCCATTACAACGAGCGACGATTAACACAGGTAATTGCCAATGAGCGCACTGGTCGGCGTCATTATGGGTTCCAAATCGGATTGGGCGACGCTGCAACACACCGCAGAAATGCTCGATCGCCTGGATATTCCGCACGAAATTAAAGTGGTGTCGGCGCATCGCACCCCGGATTTATTGTTCGACTACGCAGCGAGCGCGGCAGAGCGTGGCATTGAAGTGATTATTGCCGGTGCCGGCGGCGCAGCACATTTGCCCGGTATGTGTGCGGCAAAAACACATTTACCGGTACTCGGCGTACCGGTGCAATCGTCGATGCTGAATGGTGTCGATTCGTTATTGTCGATCGTGCAAATGCCTGCTGGAATTCCCGTTGCGACATTGGCCATCGGTAAAGCCGGCGCGATCAATGCCGCGTTATTGGCGGCAAGTATTCTTGGCAACAAATACTCCGACTACGCGCAGAAATTGAAAGTGTTCCGCGCGGAGCAAACGCAAACGGTACTCGACAATCCCGATCCGCGCCTTGAGCCCAAAGCATGAAAATCGGCATCATCGGTGGCGGCCAGCTCGGTCGCATGCTCGCGCTGGCGGGACATCCGCTCGGTATGCATTTCGTGTTTCTCGATCCAGCGCCGGACGCGTGTGCCGCTGAACTCGGTGAACATTTATGCGCGGATTATTCCGATCACGAACATCTGCGCATGCTGGCCGAAGAATGCGATGTCGTGACCTTCGAATTTGAGAATGCACCAGCCGACACGATTGCATTTTTATCGCAGTTCGTACCGGTGTATCCGCCGGCGCAAGCATTACGTACCGCGCGCGATCGCTGGCTCGAAAAAAATCTGTTTCGCGAATTAAATATTCCCACCCCACCCTTCGCGAATATCGAATCGCAAACCGATTTGGAAAAAGCCGTCGCGCAAATCGGCTTACCCGCCATATTAAAAACGCGCCAGCTCGGATACGACGGCAAGGGCCAGAAAGTACTGCGCGATCAACAAGACGTCGGCGGCGCTTATGCGGCACTGGGAAATGTGCCGTGCCTGCTCGAAGGCTTCGTCAATTTCAGCGGTGAAGTATCGCTAATTGCCGTGCGCGGACGCAGCGGCGAAACGCGCTTTTATCCGCTGGTGCATAACACGCATCGCGATGGCATTTTGCGCTTGTCGATCGCGAGCACGCATCATCCGTTGCAGGCACTCGCTGAAAGCTACGCGACGCGCGTACTCGACAAACTCGATTATGTCGGCGTACTGGCGTTTGAGTTCTTTGAAGTAAAAGGCGAGATAGATGGCGACCTCACCGCGAATGAAATTGCGCCGCGTGTGCATAATTCAGGACATTGGACTATCGAAGGCGCCGAGTGCAGTCAATTCGAAAATCATTTACGCGCCATCGCCGGCTTGCCGCTCGGCTCGACAGAAAAAGTTGATGAAAGCGCAATGATCAATTTCATCGGTTCGATTCCCGAACTCACACAACTCGCCGCGCTGGAAAATTGCCATCCGCATGTGTATGGCAAAGCATTCAAACCGGGCCGTAAAGTGGGGCACGCGACGTTGCGCTGTTCCGATCGTCTCACGCTCGAACAATCGATCTGCGAACTGGAAGCGCTGCTGCCGCGCGATTAAGTTTTCTCTGATCGCGGATCGCAGCGCCGTTATATCCTCTGCACCCGACGGACAAACTTTTCCAGGCACTCGTGCAGCCGCGATAGATTCAGCGGCTTGGCAAGATGGCCATCCATGCCGACGAGAAGGCAGCGCGCGACATGCTCTTCCAGCGTGTGCGCACTCAACGCAATAATCGGACAACGTCGGAGCTCGTTTTTTTCTTCGAGTGTGCGGATCGATTGCGTCGCGTCGTAGCCATTCATCACCGGCATTTCGCAATCCATCAGAATCAGATCGAACTGCTCATGTCGATCGCGGTAAGTGGAATACAATTCTGAACCGTTGGCGCAAATTACGCTGTCGTGACCCAGCTTACGCAACATTGTTTGAATCACTACTTGATTGGTGACGTTGTCTTCGGCCACCAGCACCATCAGCGATTTATCCATCAACGTTCGCGCACCTTGAACTTGCAACAGACTCGCGCGCGTCGCCGCGAGACCGAGCGTACGCGCGAACGTTGCACGCAGATCGACCGCCAGCAATGGCTTTTCTTCGGTCACCACAATACCCGCAGCTTCACGTTGCGGCATGTCGGGAATATCGGTGCATGCGGTCAGCAGCAAGAGCGGCGGCAGGTCATCGCCGTATTCCTGCTGCAGTAACCGCGCAAGCTCAAGTCCGTTGTGGACGGGCATTTTATAATCGATCGAAATCAGATCGAACGTGCCGCCAACTGCGCGCCGCGCACGCACGCACTGCAATGCCTGCTCGGCGTTATGCGCAATCTGTATCTGCATCTGCCAGTTTCGGATATGCACCGCGGCCAACTCACAGAAATGCAGGTTATCGTCCACCAGCAATACCGATTTATGCGCCAATGCGGCAATGGGTGCGCTCGACTCCTGTACCGCAGTGGGTGGCAACGGCAGGTCGACCCAAAAACTGCTGCCTCTGCCCGGCACGCTATACATGCCGATTTCGCCGCCGAGCAATTCCGCCAATTGTTTCGTGATCACCAATCCCAGACCGGTGCCATCGTAATGATGCGGGTTCTGTTCCAATTGCGTGAACGGTTCGAACAGCTGTGTCTGCGCGTTTTCCGTTATGCCGATACCGCTATCGATCACGTTGATACGAGTCCGCTCGCTATCGGCCAGCTTGGCTATCGATAAACAGATTTCGCCACTATCGGTGAATTTAATAGCGTTGCCGAGAAAGTTAATCAGTATCTGCCGAATACGTGTCGGGTCTCCCATAACCCACGCCGGCGTGCCGGGCTCGATATCGCACAGCAATTCGATATTTTTTTCGTCGGCTTTTAAACGGAACAGCATCAGCGCATCGACCGCAATGCGATGCAGATCGAACGGCACCGATTCAATGCGCATTCGCCCCGCCTGGATTTTGCTGAAATCGAGAATATCGTTGATGACGGTCAGCAATGCGGTCGCGGATGAATACACGATATCGTTGTAGCGGCGTTGCGTGCTGGTGAGACCTGAATCGTTCAGCAGCTCGGACATGCCGAGAATGCCATTCATCGGCGTGCGAATTTCGTGACTCATGCGCGCCAAAAATTCGCTTTTCGCACGCGCATCGGCACGTGCCGCCTCTTCGTTGCGAATCGTTTCGCGAAAACGCAGACCGATGCACCCACCGAGCAGTCCAATTTGCGTCAGCTGCACGATATACCGCGCAAAACTGGTATACCAAAGTTGGGTATTCGTAACCAATGCAATCGCGCCTATTGTCAGCGGTACGATATATAGCGACATGAATAACAGCAGCAAACCCGCATTACGATCACCCTTGCGCCAGTGGCGGAAGCTAATGAAAATGAGCAGGAAATATTGCACTGAGTAGACCGGAATGGTGAACATACCCACAGAGCGCGGGTCGACAAACGAGAGGGGGATCGCCAGCACGTATACCGCCCACAATGCCATCTGCAACTTAAACATTGCCGGCCATAGCTGGCGCAATCTAAGAATAATTGCACCGAGCGCACTGGTAACAATGAATGTCAGCAGAGCCCCCCAATTCAATGAGGCTCGGGCGAAATCGGGATAATTCGGCCAGAACCATTTAAATGCGTAGCCACGCTCGACGGCGTAATTGAAAAACACGAGGCAGATATACAGCGCCAATGCGCCGACGATTGCTTGGCGCGTCAATACCCATATCAACACAGAAACAAACGCTGCCACTGCCAGCACGCCCATATAACTCCAGGCAATGATGCTGGACGATTCCGAACGACTGACGAACTCGAGTTCAGTCGGCAACGACAAAAAATCCAACACTGCTTGTGGCGAGCCGCGCGTGCGCAGGTAAATATCGATCTGATCATCCGCGCGCTGAACAAAAGGAAACAGAAAATCGGGATGGAGTATGGGGCGCGAGGTGAAGTTGCGGCGGCTGCCCGTGAAATAGGATTTTTCCAAAACGCCATTGCGCAAAATGTAAACATCCAGATCGCGCTGCCGCGGGCTGGCGTAGACCAACATCAGCGATCGATCTTGTGCAGCATCGGCAACGCGCACGCGAAACCAATAATCGGTATCCGAAAAAGTGGGCAATTTTGTAGTGCGATCTACGGCTTGCCAGGGCAGATCCTTAACGCGCACAGAATCAATCGTTAGCGCATTGGCCGGATCCTTCACCATAAACAACGTGCCGCTATCGCGCAATAGTTGCGTATGCTGCAACGCATGTTGATCCGCCACCCAGCTCAGCGAAAGCATCGCGATAAGCGCCAGCACGACACCTAGGGGACGCAAAAAATCTGGCGATAAAAATGCCGATATGGATTTGCCGATCGCATTCGCTCCCTGACTTTCTTTCATTGCCTGTTTCCGTTAATGGCGATCAAAATATAAATTGTTATTACAAGCTATCGCCCGCATTGGGGGCGCTCGTTATTGCAGAATAACCTTACCCGCTTCGGTATATGTTAAGGCATGTTGCGAAAAAGGCGTTTCGAATGTGTCCCTGCTGCGCTTAATGTGGGTAATCGGGCGCGATCCTTTGCGCCTTGCGCTACATTATCCGCTCATTATAAAAATAAATCTGTGCCTGTGTTCTCGGCAGAATACGCGAGACTAACCGAAAACGCTCGGGCCGGGCCTAAGCCCGAGCATCTACGATCAATTGAAACGATAAGAAACACCGAGCGAAACCAGATCGACATTCTGCTCGCCAGTAGTGTCATTTTTACCAAGATCAGCAAACCGCTCAAGCTCCAATCGAACTGCGGCCGTGTCGTTGAACGAATACATGCCACCGACACCGAAGTTGGGGCTTAGCTTATATTTTTCATGGCCATCGGAAATATCACCACCGGCATCAGCACCATTCACGCGGTAAGTTGTTTTCGCTTCAATGGCACCGAGTTTTCCAAACACCGAAAATGGACCGCTGACTGGCAATATACCCAGCGCGTCGATATTCAAACCACGGTCGCGGACACGTGCGTTGCCATCGCCGCTCGCAAAATTGACGCGATAATCTTGCTGACCCAAATCGACGTAACCGCCTTCGATCGCGAAATTTTGATTGAACTGATAGCCCAATTGCATTTTGTAACCGACACCGTTGTTTTCGAAACCAGATGAGGACCCCGCCGTGCCATCTTCCGTCAAATTCGCGGTGTTCGTCAGTGCATGATTCGCTGCACTTTTGCCGTCGGCAAAATGACTTTGCCCCACGGCACCCAGCAAATAAAAATCATCAGCGTGGGTCGCCGACGCAGCATAGAACGAGGAAATTAGCAGGAATAATTTGAGCTTCATGATGTTGCTCCCATCGTTGATTCGAATAAATCTTCGTACCGAATAAATCCAGTTATCAATTCAATCGGCAGTAATGGGATATTTATTGAGTGCTTAAGTTCGGTGAATAAACTTCGCGTCACCGTCAAATCGTGCTTATCCACGTTTTATTCACATTGCTGACATTTAGCCAACATGATTAACCCGACGATAAACGTTATCGGGTTAATCGTTCATGAGACGCGCGGGCGCACCCATGTATGCAAACATTCGCTGAGCCGGGATAAATTCAGCGGCTTCGCAAGATGGCCATCCATTCCCGCCGCAAAGCAACGCAACACATGCTCTTCCAGCGTGTGCGCACTTAACGCAATGATCGGACAACGCTGGAGTTCACTCTGCTGCTCGAAGGCCCGAATCGACTGCGTGGCATCGTAGCCGTTCATCACCGGCATTTCGCAATCCATCAGAATCAGATCGAATTGATTGTGCCGCGCGCGATAAGTCGACATGAGTTCCCTACCATTCGCGCAAATCACACTATCGTGTCCGAGTTTGCGCAGCATGGTTTGAATCACGACCTGATTGGTGACGTTATCTTCGGCGACTAAAATCATTAACGCTTTTTGCGAGGTTGCGAACATGTTTTGCACCTGCGACAAGCTCGCCCGCGTCGCTGCGAGACCCAGCGTACGCGCAAAAACGGCGCGCAAATCGGCAGCGAGTAACGGCTTCTCTTCGGTAACGACAATGCCGGCTGCTGCGCGCACGGCGGCATCTGGAATGTCCGTGCACGCGGTTAGCAATAATAGCGGCGGCAGTTCGCTGCCATACTCCTGCTGCAGCAAATGAGCTAATTGCAAACCGTTTTTACCCGGCATTTTTAAATCGATCGAGATCAGATCGAATTTGTCGCCGATACTTTTTTGTTCGCGCACGCATTGCAATGCTTGCTCAGCGTTGTGGGCAATGCGCAAACGCATCTGCCAGTTTTTAATATGAAGCGCGGCGAGTTCACAGAAATGTACGTTGTCATCGACAATCAGCAGCGATTTCTGCGCGAGCGCGTCGATCGGTGCTACGACCTCCTGCACTGCTGTCGGTGGCAGCGGCAGATCAACCCAGAAACTACTGCCCTCACCTGGCTTACTGCGTAAGCCCACCTCGCCACCCAGCAGCTCGGCCAATTGTTTGGTAATAACGAGGCCGAGACCGGTGCCGTCGTAATGATGCGCCTCGTCTTCCAATTGCGTGAACGGCTCGAACAGTCGCGCCTGTGCGCTTTCCGAAATACCGAGGCCGGTGTCGGTGACGGCAATACGCGTGCGGTCGCTGCCTGCGATTTTTTTGATCGATAAACAAATTTCGCCGCTGTCGGTGAATTTGATGGCGTTGCCGAGGAAATTAATCAGTATCTGACGAATGCGGGTGGGATCGCCCATCACCCATGCCGGCGAATCCGGCGCAATATCGCAGAGCAGCTCGACATTCTTCTCGTCCGCCTTCAGACGAAACAATGTCAGTGCATCGACCGCAATGCGATGCAGATCGAACGGCACCGATTCAATGCGCATTCGCCCCGCCTGGATTTTGCTGAAATCGAGAATATCGTTGATG
>Ga0163163_10003881_pt1 | contig 12744 bp, 4 predicted proteins | sample S65metaG_FD_119766 | JGI IMG/M metagenome (GOLD analysis project Ga0163163, IMG submission 119766) | Switchgrass rhizosphere microbial communities from Kellogg Biological Station, Michigan, USA - S6-5 metaG | ecosystem: Host-associated > Plants > Roots > Rhizosphere > Soil | place: USA: Michigan... | reverse complement strand
CCGGTTTCATTCCAGGTGACGCCCTGGACAAATCGGGGCTGGCGGGCCTGAATATTTGCCAGCGCGACGATAACAGTGTGTGTATCGACCAGGCGACGCTGGGTGGTCTCGGATCCGGTGTGACCTACACCGGTTTCAACAATGTCTTTCTCGCCACACCCGACCGGGGACCGTTCGACGGTCGAACCGACGTGCCGTACCGGGATCGCTTCCACCTGCTGCACATGACGATCGACCCGGAAGCGCACTTCCCAAACATCACCACCACCTTACTCGATACTCGCTTTCTCCGAGATAGACGCCACCGCAGCCTGGTCGGCGACGCCAGCGCATTCGACACCAACCATCCGCGGAATACGCTGCGTTTCGATCCGGAAGCCGTGGCGGTCGGACCGCTGGGCACGTTCTTCGTCTCCGACGAGTACGGCCCGTATATTCGGGAGTTCGATCGCCACGGTCGCGAGCTCCGGCAGATCGCCGTTCCCAGCAAATTCGCGCTCGACCCCACGAGCGGGCATCCCAGCGGCGACGTGGACGATGCCGCCAATTCGCTCGAGCTCTACGCCTCGTTCAACGTGACCGGCCGCCAGGCGAATCGCGGCATGGAGGGTCTCGCGATCACGCCGAATGGCCGCACACTGGTCGGCATCATGCAGAACGCGTTGCTCCAGGATCACGGCGTCGATCCGGCCACGATCGGGCGGGTCGGGGTGAACAATCGGATCCTGACCATCGACCTCTTGACCGGCAAGACTCACGAGTACGTCTACGTCATGGACGCGGTCAATCAGGGCCGGGGCGTGAACGAGCTGATCGCCGTCAACAACCATGAGTTCCTGGTCCTCGAGCGCGACAATCGTACGCTCGTGCCGACACCGCCCAATGCCGCCCAGACGCCGAACCTCAAGCGCATTTACCGAATCGACCTCGCCAAGCCGGGCCTGACCGACGTCTCTGACGTGGACAGCCTGCCCCAGGGCGCGCTTGATTCCTCGATCGTTCCGGTCACCAAGACTCTGTTCATCGATCTGCTCGATCCGGCGTACAAGGTGAGCCAAACCGAAACCATCAAGGACGTCATCGCCGAGAAGATAGAAGGGCTGGCCTGGGGACCGGATCTGAAAGACGGCCGACACGTGCTCTATGTGTTCAGCGACAACGATCTGAATCCTCACCTACCCACCAAGATCTACGCGTTTGCGGTGGACGCTGCCGCCGCCGGCATCAACTACCGCCCACAAACGGTCTGGTTGCCCGTGTTGTCGCCCTGGGAGCTTTTCCACGCCTTGAAGTAAGTCCCATCGCGGTCGGTCGAATCCACTGGAGACGGACGCGCGAGAGCTGAGATATCTCACCGACCCGTTGGCAGCGTCGCCACAGAGCTGCCACTCGGTCGTTACTTCGAACTACTACGCTTGCGCAGGGAGAAGAACGATGGCTGCAGAACGAAATCGTGATCGGACTGAAGTGCCTGACGATACGGTGATTGCGCCGGACGGCTGGCTGATTCCAACCCTGGACGAGTTACGTGAAATCAACGATGACCCCACGGTCGATTTCGAAAACTCTGATGTTCCGGAGGACGACGATGACCGAGCGGGTGTGCTCTGAGATGTGAGATGTGCGGCCTGAGGTGGCGGCTTCGTGGCTCGAGTCACAGACGATCGCGTGACCTCGATCCGATGCCGCCCAGGACGACTGCGACCGCGGCGGCGATCGTCGCCGTCGCGGCGAAGACGCCCGCCGGCATCGTCCGGATCCGGGACCTGCCACCGAGGGGCGGGCCCCACTGGGCGGCTTGGGCGCCATGTCCGAGACGACTGTCGTCAACCAATCGCCGCTGCATCATCGCGGCCGCGTCTTCTCGAACGCTTCCAGCCACTCCGTGGTCCGCTTCTGCGCGGCGGCGAGCTGCTCGGGGGTCAGACGACTAACTCTTCTTGCTCATAGGCTCTTCAAGACGTTCGCATTGTCATTTTCCAAGGCTCGGTGCGCTCGGCGGTGACGCGCAAGTGAGAGAGTTCGGGGCGGCACCGAAAACTTTGACCGGTGTCAGACATCGGCCAGCGTGAGGGGGCGAGGAGCGGCACCGTCGATGTCGGTGAAGCCATACTCTCTTGCCACGCCGGCCGCCACCAGCACGGCGCCGGTGTGACGGATGACGTTTGGATCCCCGGCCAGCGCCGCAACCGCGCGTCCGACGAACTCTGGAGATTCAGAGTTGGTGAGGTCGAGCCACGCCGCGGCCTCCATGACCTTCTCGGTCCGAACCAGGCCGGGGTACAGCGACACGGCGGCGACGCCATGCGGCCGCAATTCAACCGCCATGTCGGCGGTCATCTTGTCGGTCGCGGCTTTCGACACCCCGTAGGCGACGTTGGCAATGTGCTTTTGCGCCGCCCAGGTTGAGATGTTCACGATCAGTCCGCGCCGCCTGGCGACCATGGTGCGCGCCGCCAGCTGACTCGCGTGGTAGTGCGCACGCACGCCGGCGTCGAACATCGCATCCCAGCGCCAAAGAGGCTGCTCCCAGAACGGCTTCCCCCACGTGAACACGCCGTCCTCGACCATCCGCTCGTAGCCACCCCAGACGTTGTTCACGAGGATGTCAATCGCGTCGGTCTCTCCGGCAACCCGATCGAACGCCGCCGTGACCTCCGCATCCACCCGGTGGTCGCAGCAAATCGCGGTGACGTGCTCACCGATGGACGAACGATCACGCACCGATCGGCCGGTCACAAATACCCTCGCCCCACACTCAGCGAGCACGGCTGCGATCCCGCGTCCCACGCCGACGCTTCCCCCGGTGACGATGGCAACGCTGCCGTCGAGTATCTTCATGCAGCGAATATACAGCGAAAACTCACAGAGCCCTCAAGGAATCGCGGTTGCGTCGTGGGTCAGTTTCACGTCAACCGCGCTCGGACGCGACGATGAGCCGCTGAACGTCGGACTTGCGGCGCGCCGGGTCTCCAAGCTGAACGTAGACCTGGTGCGTACGGCCATCGTTCACCAGGGGAATGGCGCCGGCTTCGACCGGTGCGCCGTCCAGGGTGGCCCATGAAACGCCGCGACATCGGCGCATCGGATTGGTGACCGAGATCTCGTAGCGGCTATCGAGGAAGCGCCAGCAAATCTGATACTCGGGCCACGATGACGGGATGCAGGGGTCGATCGCGAACGTCTCTCCGCGTCGGTGAAGACCGAGGATGCTTTCAACCCCCGCGCGATACATCCAGCCGGCCGACCCGGTGTACCAGCTCCAGCCGCCTCGTCCGGCGTGCGGCGGCCGCGCATAGACATCGCCCGCCATGACGTACGGCTCCGTTTTGTAGCGCGTCACGTCCGCAGGCGTGCGTCCATGGTTGATCGGGTTCAGCATATGGAAGAATTCCGTGGCTTCGTCCCCGCTGCCCAACCGCGCCAGCGCCATCACGACCCAGGTGGCGGCGTGCGTGGACTGGCCGCCGTTCTCCCGGACGCCCGGTGGGTACCCCTTGGTGGAGCCCGGCTCCTGCGCGGACCGATCGAAGGGTGGATTGAGCAGCAGCACGGTCTGCGAGCCGCGCGCCACCAGAAACGTGCGCACTGCGTCCATGGCCCGCTCCGCAAAGCGGACCGGGACGGCGCCCGAGAGCACCGCCCACGATTGCGAAATCGAGTCGATACTGCACTCGTCGTTTTGCGCCGACCCGAGCGGCGAGCCGTCATCGTAGTACCCGCGTCGGTACCATTCGCCGTCCCACGACTGTTCGAGCATGATCGCGAGCCGCCGCGCTTCCTTCATATACCGGTCCGCCCGAACGTCGTCTTTCCCGGCCCGGCAGATCGGCACGAAGTCGTTGAGGACGGTGTACAGGAAGAAACCCAGCCAGGTGCTTTCGCCGCGACCGGCGGGCCCGACGCGGTTCATGCCGTCGTTCCAATCACAGCTGCCGATGAGCGGGAGGCCGTGGGCACCGGTGGTCAGGCCCTTGTCGATCGCCCGCACGCAATGGTCGAGCAGCGTGCCGTCCTCGACGGTCACGCGCGCAGGCCCATAGGCCTCGTGGACATCCGGCGCCAGCAGGGGCGCTTCCAGAAACGGGATCCGCTCGTCCAGCACGCCGGTGTCGCCGGTCGTGCGCATGTACTCCGCCACCACGTAGGGCAGCCACAGCAAATCGTCCGAGCAGCGAGATCTCAGGCCGCGGCCGCTCGGCTCGTGCCACCAATGCTGGACGTCGCCTTCGACGAACTGTCGTGCGGCAGCTCGAAGCACGTGCGCTCTGGCGAGCTCGGGCCGAGCCAGCAGCAACGCCAGCACGTCCTGCAGTTGATCGCGAAAGCCGAAGGCGCCACCGGGCTGGTAGTAGCCGGAGCGCGTCCACAGCCGGCAGCTGATGTCCTGATAGACGAGCCACCGATTCACCAGTACGTCGAATGAATCATCCGGGGTGCGCACCTGAATCGCCTCGAGCGTCTGGTCCCAGGCTGTCTGCACCCTGTGCAGCGCGGCCTCGGCGTCCTCCACCCGTTGGTGACGTGCCAGCAGCCGCTCGACGTGCTCGGTGTCCCTGCCCTGCCCCAGCAGGAACAGGACGCGGCGACTCTCTCCTGGATGCAGGACGACGTGCACCTGCAGCGCCGCGCAGGGATCGAACCCCGCGCCAAAGTGCGGCTCCAGCGTCAGGTGGCGCAACGCGTCCGGCCAGGCCATCGAGCCGTTGCGGCCGATGAACGAAAGACGATGGGCCGTCGCGGAACGAGGCGCCTCACTGGCATGCGCGAATGCCACGCGGTGGGCAAAGTCATCGCTGTAGGCGTTGCGCGCGAGGATCGTCCCGCTGGTCTGGTCGTAGGTCGTGACGACCTGTCCGGACAGGCTCTCTCGCGGCGGGCCGAGCACCCAGTCGTTGTACGCAAAGATGCTCACGCTCCGAGCAGCGTCGCCGTCGTTGGTCAGCGTGAGCAGCGAAAACTTCACCGGATCGTCCACGTCCACGAACACGGCGAGCTCGTGCCGAATCCCCCGTGTCATCCGCGAGAAACGAGTGACGCCGGCGGCATGATGGATGACGAACCGCCCACTTGAGGAGATCCGCGCCATGGGTCCCGGCGTCGGCGACCACGCGTCCCCTGAATCGTCGTCGCGAATGAACAGCGCTTCGGCCGTCGGGTCGACGACCGGATCGTTGGCGAACGAGGTCAAGCGGTTTTCGCGGCTGTTCTCCGACCAGGTGTGCGCCGCGCCCGACGCCGTGACGACGGTGCCGAAATGGGCGTTCGCGATCACATTCGACCACGGCATCGGGGTTTCCTGATCGCCCTCCAGGACAATCGCGTACGCTCGCCCCTCGTCCGTGAAGCCGCCAAGGCCGTTGGTCAAGGTCATGAACGGCGGCGCGATCGGCAGGTCGGTGGCCGGTCCACCCATCGGCATCGATCGACTCGCGGCCGCGTACAGCGGACGCCGGTGACGCTGGACGGGATGCGGTGCGTCGAGGTGGGCGCGAAGATCGCCGCGGTCCGCGCCGAGCACCGCCCGCGCAACGGCCTGAATCACCGTGCGCTCCGCGGTGCCGATCCGGTCGGCGCGCAGGAGGTAGGCACCGCCGGATCGGTGCTTCCAGGTCCGCCACGGCCCGTTGTCGAGGAGCGCGGTGAGCTGCGCGTGCATCTCGTCCAGGTAGCTCGAAGGATCCTCGTTCAGAATGACGACGTCGGCGCTGAGGCCCTTCAGACGCCAGTACTCCTGAGCATGAAGGACGTCACGCACCAGTCCCACGTCGCCGTCACCGAGCACCCGGACGACCAGAATGGGCAGGTCACCGGAAATACCGTGCGGCCAGAGACCGGCCTGACCAAGCTCGTTGGCCGCAATGGTGGCCGGTCCGGCGCGCAAGGAGCCGTCCGCGAAGAGCACTCTCGACGCAAGGCGCTCGAAGAGCAGCGCCTCGTCGTTTGAAATACCCAGGTACCGCAGACCGCTCTGCGCGTGCGTGAAGGCGAGCGCGAAGGTGCGGGACGCCGAGCTCGGATCGCGGTACTTCCGGGCGAGCGCTTCAGCAGTCGGGCGATCCGAAGCGATGCCGGTGGCGAACGCGAGGCGTACAGAGGCCCCCGGGTCGAGCCGGATCCGCTGGCGGAGGCTGAGGATCGGATCGAGCACGAAACCGGTGGTGCCCGATAACGCCCGCCCGTCGAGCGCAGCCGGGCTGTTGGTGTCTCGACCGCGGCCGATGAAGCGCGCGCGATCGGTCTCCCATTCCACCGGCCCCTGCGGCCGGCCTTCGAGGCTCATCACATGGACGGCCCACACACCCGGCTCTCGCGAGTCCCGGGCCCGCCGGTGGCACAGCAGCGCCGCGCTGTCAGCCAGGTAGGCGGTTTCGAGAAACAGTTTGCCAAACGCCGGATGGGCGAAGTCGTCTGTCGGGGGAGCCAGGACGATTTCCGCGTAGCTGGTGACGTCGATCTCGCGAATCCGCCCGCTCTGATTGACGACGGTGACCCGGCGGACCTCGACATCGTCTTCGGTGGACACGGCGATGTCGAGCTGCGTCGAGACCTCGTCGTCGTGCCGGCGGAACGTCGCTCGTTCGGCGCGGAACTCGACCATGTAGTCGTCCGGCTCGACGGCCGTCGGATGGTAGGTGGCCGACCACACGGAGCCGCTCCGCACGTCGCGCAAGTAGACGAACTGGCTTCCCGGATCGCGGGTCGGATCTTGCCGTGACTTCGTGACCGCCAGGCCGCGGTAAAAACTGCTGCCGCCGCCGGCGTTGGTGACGACCGTCGCGTAGTTGCCGTTCGACAGAAATTGCGCGTGCGGCACGAAGGTGTGAGGCGATCGAAATCGCCGCATCGGCATCGCGGGGGCCGGCGCGACGGCACGCATCTCGTCGAGCGGTCGCGGCTGAATCGTTGCCGTGTGGCGCGGCACGCGCTCTTGCAGCAGCAGTTCGGTCGCCTGGACGCGTGGATCGGCGTGAAAACGCTTCACCATCGTGTCGTCGTGCAGGGCGTTCGCCAAGGCGATGAGCGTCATGCCCGCGTGGTGCGCGAAGTAATTGGCGACCACCGTGCCGGCGATTGGGCCGGCGGCTTCAACCGGCGGCACGTCCCGATCGTCGACGGCGCGGGTGGTGTAGTCGATGGCGTCGAAAAACCCGTAGTCGCCGGCCAGGCCTGCGCCAATCAGCCGGCGGAGGTTGCTGGCGCTCTCCGGCGCATCGATCATCGCGGCGAGCGCCGATGCATAGGGCGCCACGACCAGCTCGTCGCCCAGGCCCCGCTTGAGACCGAGCCCCGGGACGCCGAACGCCTTGTACTGAAAAGTATCGTGCCGATCGACGATGTTGTACGCGCACTCCGAGATCCCCCAGGGCACGCCGCGATCGGCCGCGTATTCCATCTGGCGGCGCACGACCCGTCGGCAGGATTCGTCGAGCAGCGTGTCCGGATAGCTCCGCATGATGAGCAGCGGCATCAGATACTCGAACATCGTCCCGCTCCACGACAGCAGAACCGGCGCTCCTCGCACGCTGGTCACGATTCGTCCCAGGTGGAACCAGTGGGATTCGGCGACGTCGCCCTTGGCAATCGCGAGAAAGCTGGCCAGGCGCGCCTCGGAGGCCAACAGGTCGTAGTACGAGGGATCGCGGCGGCCGGGCGCATCGCGGTCCGCAAGGCGATAGCCAATCGTGAACAGCTGCCGCTGTGGGTCGTAGAGAAATCTGAAGTTCATGCCATCGAACAAGGCGACGGCGCGCACGGCCAGCCGATCGAGACGTGTCGCGCGCCGATCGCTGCTGTCCTGCTGGTCGGCAGCCGCGTCTGCCGACGTCCCAGGCGCGAGCGCGGCGAGCCGCTGCAACGCGACTGACAAGGTCAACAGCGCGCCGGCGAGGTTTCCGCTGTCGACGGTCGAGACATAGGCGGGGGGAAGCGGCGCCAGGGTCAGCGTGTCGTACCAGTTCAGCAGGTGACCCTCGAAGCGTTCGAGGCCTTCGACCGTCGTGAGCGTGGCGTCGGTGCGTGCGGCCAATTCGTCAGTGCCGATGAAGCCCATGTCGTGGGCCGCGAGCGTCGCCAGCAACGACATCCCGATGTTGGTGGGCGAGGTGCGATGCGCGACCGTCAGACTGGGGACGACCTGGACGTTGTCTGGCGGGAGCGCGTGATCCTCCGGGCCGACAAACGTCGCGAAGTACCCCCACGTCTTGCGCGCCACCGATTCGAGCAGCTCGCGGTCTTCCGGGCCGAGCACCGTGCGGCGGGTCGGCACGGGGCGGCTGAGCGCGTATGCGACCAGCGGGGCCGCCGCCCAGAGCGCCAGCACCGGCAGCGCGGCGATCAGCGCCGACGGACGAATCAGCACGACCAGGAGCAGGCCGCCAGCCGCGATGATCGGGCTCGCGATCATGTCCTTCGCGAACACGATCAATCGCGGCGGTCCGCCACGATCGGCGCTCGCCGCCGCCGTCTCCCACTCGAGCAACCGGTGCTTGGTGATCCCCAATCGCACCAGCGTGACGACGATCGCGTGCAACATCTCGTAGGCGTGACTCGCGAGAAACGCCAGCTGCAATGAGGCGCGGACGCCGTCGGTGCGAAAATCGTCGAGCACGGTGCGCAGAAACGCCGATTTCGACTCCAACCGCGCCGGCCCGCGCAGCAGCTGGAACAATCGCAGGACCACCGGCAAGGCGACCGAGGCCAGGCCGATCGCCGTCCACACGAGCGGAGCGCCCGGCAGGACGGTCCAGCCGAGCAGCAGCAGCGCGAGCACGGCCGGCGCCGTCAGGCTGCGCCGCAGGTTGTCGAGAATCTTCCAGCGCGAGACGAGCGGTAGACGATTACGCTGCAAACCTGCACGGGACGGCACGAACGGAAACAGCCACCAGAGGATCTGCCAGTCGCCCCGCACCCAGCGGTGCTGGCGTCTGGCGTGCGCGAGAACGCTCGACGGGTAGTCGTCGACGACCTCGATATCCGTGACCAGCGCCGTGCGCGCGTACAGGCCCTCGAAGAGATCGTGCGAGAGCAAGGCGTTCTCCGGCACGCGACCCTCGAGCGACGACACGAACGCGTCGACATCGTAGAGGCCTTTGCCGGTGAAAATCCCTTCGCTGAACAGATCCTGGTAGACGTCGGACACGGCGGTGGTATACGGGTCCACACCGGTGTGGCCGGCGTAGGTCCGAGCGAACAGCGATCCGGCGGCGCTGGCCATCGTGACGCTGACCCGCGGCTGCAGAATCCCGTAACCCTCGACGACACGGCCGAGGTGCGCATCGAAGCGCGGGCGGTTCATCGGGTGCTCGATGATGCCGACGAGCTCTTTCGCGGCGTCGCGCGGCAGACGCGTATCGGTGTCGAGCGTGATGCAATAGCGCACCGACGAAAGGATTTCCAGCTCGCCGACCTGGACGACGAAGCTGGTGTCACTGTCGCCCCTCAGCAGCCGATTGAACTCCTCGATCTTTCCTCGCTTGCGCTCCCACCCCATCCAGGTGTGCTCTCTGGCGTTCCATCGCCGGGCACGATGAAACAGAAAGAAGCGATCGGCGTGGCCGGCGCCGAAGCGTCGATTCAGCGCCTGAATCCCCGCCTGCGCGGCGTCGAGAATCGGTCCGTCACCGGGCAGCTCGGGCGAATCGGCGTCCGGGAAATCGCTGAGGATCGCGAAATGGATGTGCGGGTCGAGATTCCCCAGCGCCAGCACTTCCACGTGCTCCAGCAGCGCCGCGACCGAGTCGGCGCTCGTCAGCATTGTCGGGACAACCACCATCGTGCGAGCCGCGTCGGGAATCCGATCGGAGAAGTCGAGTCGAGGCAGGCGCCGAGGCGGGACCGCCCAGGCGAAGACGCGATGGGCCAGGGCGATCGCGATGTCGACAGCGGGGATGAGCAGCAGCGCCAACGCGGCCACGACGGCGCGTCCCGATGCGCCCTCGTGCCGAAGGTACGAGGCGCCCGCCGCCATCAGGAGTGCCGTCATGATCGCGATCGGGCCCAGATAGACGAGCGTCGTGTGCGCGAACGCCAAGCGCCGGAGCCGCTTCGCGAACGGAGGCCGGTAGCCGAGATCGGTTTCGAGATCGCGACGTCCCCCGTTGATGAGGTGGTAGCCGACATGCGCCGCCCGGCCGGCAGATGAACCGACCAGGGCCGCCTGTCGAGCGCTTTCGACCGCTCTCAGCGCGACCTTCACCTGCGCGTCCCCGCTCGACACGGCGAGCTCCTCGACCGCCTGGCGCTGCCGATCTCGACTGAGGAAGTCCATCCGTCCGTAGGCACCGGCAGGATCGCGCTGCAGGGCCTGCTCGACCAGACTGACCGACTCGACATACTGGCGCCAGTCGAGCGTCGAGCAGAGGCGCAGGCTGGTAATCGCATTGGCCACCGACACTTGATCGGCGGCCTGCCGCTGGTGCTCGCCGCGAATCGCCGCCTCCGCCGTCGTCTCCTGTGATGCGAGGTGCGCCTCGACCGCGGTACGAATCGACGACAGCCGGGGACCATCCTCGCGAACGCGATGCAGCAACTGCACAACCGAGGCGAAATCGAGAGATGACGGCAGCGGCTGCGGCGAGTCGATCGCGTCGCGCTCGATGCGTGAGACGTAGGCGTCGGCGGCCAGACGCCCGCGCCGCGAGGCCAACGTCTCCGCCGCCAGGCGCCTGAGGTTCTCGATCAGCGCCAACTTCAGCATGCTCGGCCACGCCCAGAGCTCGCCGATCGTCAGGGGGGCGACGCGCTGGTAGCTGTTGATGAACACGGTGAGCTGCTGACGGTCGATCCGGCTGTCGTTGTGACGCAGCAGCTCGACGGCCATCGCGTAAATGCGCGTGTGTCCGGCCTGGTCGCGCGATGCCAGGGTCGGCAGCTGGCGGTAGTAGGTGCCGGGCAGGTGATGGTGAATGTCCCGGATTTCCGATGTCACCAGGTGGAAGTTGTCGAGCAGCCATTCGGCGGCGGACGTCACCGGCTGGCCGGTCCGGACATCCTCCGCCAGAATTCGATACGCGTGACGCAAGACGCGCGCGTTCTCGTCGAACCGCGGAAAGATCTTACGAGCCCGGCGCCGCGCGTTGGGGTCGACGGTGAAGTTTGCCGCGAGCGCCAAGGCGCGCTCTTCCAGCCGCTCGATGCTGAGCAGCTCGTCGCGGAACGGTTTCTCCGACGGCGGCGTCGTCGGGTGCCACAACTGCCGAAAGAATCTGGTCACCGGCCCAACTGGACCTGGGCGTGAGAATGACGGCAACCGCGTTTTGCAGAATCGTGATCCGTGCCGGAATCAATGACCGGCCCGACATCGTGTGACATGCGGACCCTCCGAGAGATGCGTTGGTGAGGGCTGATGGCCGGGCCGCCGGGCTCAAGAAAGCGAGACTCCCAGTATAGTCGTCCCGAGTCGGCGCGCGCCCCTTTGTGAACGTGGGTCGTGGGTCAGTTTCCCGTCAACGTGCGGGCGCGCCTGACCACACCGAGCCGAGAACAGGATGTCTTCTCGGCCATCTTGTTGGCCTCGTGGTGAACCCGTGAAGTCGTTGATCGTCGCCGTTACCCTGCGATCGGGTCGTCGGTCAGGCGATTCGCCTGCCCTGAATCCGCGATCCCGGCGCGATATCTATCGGCCAGAATGGCATCGGGCGCGCGGGTTGGTCTGTTCAATTGTGCACACTCGATCGCGCGAGCCGACGCGTATCATCGGCTGTCGCCTCGCGGCCACGGACAGACCTCTCCAGGGTCGGTGGTCTTGTCGAGTACCACCACACGTCCCGGCGGATGCGGCGGCGCGGCAAAGCACAGACCCAATGCTGAACTGGATGAAAAAGCGCGGCATGATCGCCGCCACTCAACGCGAGGCCGACACGGAAAGGAAGCAGGCCCAGCAGCGTGCGCTGCTCGGTAAGTATCTGCTGCTCTACAACTATCTGGACGCGAGATACGCGAACAAGATCGTGCTGACGTTCGCCGAGATCGAAGATCTTCTCGGCTTCGCGCTTCCCGCACAAGCGCGCCTCCAACAAGAATGGTGGACCAAGAGTGGGATAGACATTGCCGGATATAACCACTCCGACTGCTGGACACTGGCCAAGAGGACGGCCACGCCGAACCTGATGGCCCAGATCGTGCTCTTTGAACGTCCGGCGTAGCAGGCCGCTGAAAAAGCCGGCCTGATGGCTGATGGCTGATGGCTGATGGCTGATGGCTGATGGCGCATTCTAGCCATCCTCCATCAGCCATTTGCCAGGTCGGATGCGTTTTCAGCGTCCTGCTAGTACATCCCGCCGCCCATGCCACCACCGCCGGGCATCCCGCCGGCCGGCTGCGCTTCCGGAATCTGCGAGATCACCGCCTCGGTCGTCAACAGCAGCGACGCGATCGACGCCGCGTTCTGCAACGCGGAGCGGACGACCTTGGTGGGATCGATCACGCCCGCGGCCACGAGATTCTCGTATTGCTCGGTCTGAGCGTTGAAGCCCTCGTCGTCCTTCATCTCTTTCACGCGCTGCACGACGATCGAGCCCTCGTGACCGGCGTTGGTCGCAATCCAGCGCATCGGCTCCTCGACCGCCCGGAGGATGATGTTGACGCCAAGTCGCTCATCGCCTTCGACCGCCAGGGTCCGCAATGTCGCGCAGGCACGAAGCAGCGCCACTCCGCCGCCCGGGACGATACCCTCTTCGACCGCGGCCTTCGTCGCGTGCATCGCATCCTCGACACGCGCCTTCTTTTCCTTCATCTCGGTCT
>Ga0163163_10003880_pt1 | contig 12744 bp, 12 predicted proteins | sample S65metaG_FD_119766 | JGI IMG/M metagenome (GOLD analysis project Ga0163163, IMG submission 119766) | Switchgrass rhizosphere microbial communities from Kellogg Biological Station, Michigan, USA - S6-5 metaG | ecosystem: Host-associated > Plants > Roots > Rhizosphere > Soil | place: USA... | reverse complement strand
CGTTTTAATACCACCATCATCCTGCTGCTCAATTTCGGCCTCTATATCGCCACCACGATTTTCAGCATGCGGAGCGGAAATCCCGATGCGTTCATGAATCTGGACGGCAATACGCTAAGATTATTCGGCGCCAAGTGGAATTTCGGGTTGGCCCACGGCGAGTATTGGCGGCTTGTAACCGCAGGCTTCCTGCACGGCGGCATCCTGCACATCGTGATGAATTCCTGGGTGCTGTTTGACCTCGGTGCCCAGGTCGAAGAAATCTACGGGTCAAGCCGCATGCTCGTCATCTACTTCGTTTCCACGGTAGGCGGCTTCTATGCGAGCGCCCTATACTCCGACTCGCTTTCCGTGGGCGCCTCGGCGGGGCTCTTCGGGCTGGTCGGCGCTATGATCGCGCTCGGCGTGCGCCATCGCAACGCCATGGGAGCCGCGATTCGGGGCATGTATCTGCGCGGAGCGGTCATCGGACTGGCGTTCGGTATGGTGGGAGCGTTTCATGTGGACAACGCGGCGCACATTGGCGGTCTGACGGCCGGCTTTGCCATCGCCTACCTGGCAGGCACTCCCGGCCGGGAAGCCGTGGTCGAGAACATCTGGCGCGCCGCCGGCTGGTTCTGCCTCCTGATGACGGCCGTTAGTTTCCTGAAGATGTACTTGTGGTTTGCCAAATATACGCAATAATATAGGGCATGCGATTTCGTACATTGGCGCTCGCCCTTGCCTTGAGCTGCGGGGTCGCCACCCTGGTCCAGGCGGCGCCCAAAAAGACGTCGGCCCACGCCCCCAAACGCCAGAAGCTCAAGAAGATCAAGCCGGACAAACGCTTCAAACAGTCCAAGGCCGGCAAGGTCAAACCCCGCAAAGCCAGGAAAGCAAAACACGCCTAGCTGCTTGGTAGGGCAGGCGCTTTCGCCAGGCGCTTTCGCCTGCCAACTAATTTCCCCGCATTCTGGTAATCTCTGGGTGTGAGCTGGTTTAAGAGCAATGAGTCTGAAAACAGCCTGAATTGGCAACGCCTCGCGTCATCTGGCGCGATCGGCACTCATCGGGCCGCCGTTCCAGGTGGGTGGCTGGTCTTCGCCGTCTACGCCGGCAACTTTGGAGGCGTCACGTTCCTACCCGATAAAGAACACCAGTGGGACGGAGCTTCGCCATTGGTACCGCCCGCCGCTACTACTACGGCTAGGTGAAAGGAAACTCAACGAAGAGCGCCGCCACGCCTTTCATGCGGCTAGCAGTTCGGCTCGCGTTTGCAGGAAACTCAACAGGTTTGCCCGCGAGAGCACGCCTGCGATATGCCCGTTGGAGACCACGGGAAGCTGGTTGACATCGTTCCGGCTCATCATCTCCATTGCGCTGGAAAGCGGTGTTTCCGGTGTGGCCGTGCGAACCTGGTCCAGCGGCCGCATGATGTCGTGCAAAACGGTAAACGGCCACCGGCCCCGCTCGACTTGCTTGACTTCTTGCGGCGTCACCAAACCGGCCTCCTCCCCGCTCTCCAGAACAACGAAGCAGCGCCGCCCCGTCCTGAGAAGCTGCTCTTCGACGAAATGTTGAAGATCCAGATTTCCGCTGACAGTTGGGCAGTCCGGCGTCATCACATCGCCCACCGTCACCCCCTCGATCGCCCGTTTGAAGCTGATCTGCCGGTAGCTCTCGCTCGCAGCCTGTAACAGGAACCAGCCGATAAACGCAATCCACAGGCCGCCCAAACCTGCCCCTGCCAGGAACCGCAGCATACCGAAACCGATGAAGATGACCGCCACCGCCCGCCCGGCTCTTGCAGCCACGCGGGTCGACCGCTCCACGTCGCCCGTCTTCCACCACACCAGTGCACGCAGGATGCGGCCGCCATCGAGCGGGTAACCCGGAATCAGGTTAAACACGGCCAGCGTCAGGTTGATGTAGCCGAGCCATGAAACTATCGCCGTGACCGGATTGGCAGGCCCTCCTGACACTCCGCTCAACCCCAGACAAAACAGACCGATGCCGGCACTGGTCAACGGCCCCACGATCGCCGTCCAGAATTCCGTCTTCGCGCTGGTGGGCTCCGTCTCGATCTGCGAAACTCCCCCAAGCGCAAACAAAGTAATCTCCCGCACCGGGATTCCCCGTGACTTCGCCACCAACGAGTGCGCCAACTCGTGCAACAGCAGGGAAACGAAAAACAACATCGCCGTCAGCACAGCCAGCGCCAGGATGAGACCTTCGCCCCACGCGGCGTTCCTCGCGTGAAATTGAGCGGACAACGAAAGAACAATCAGGAACGCGATGAGAAACCAGCTGTAATGCAGGCCGATCTTAATGCCGAAAACGCTACCGAGGTGGATCTGGGAACGCATGTCAACACCTCCCCGATGAGTTGCTGGCTGGATCGTATTCACACATTTAGCGGATTTGCCCTTCTCCTCGATTGGTGGGACAGGCCTCCCGGCCTGTCATTTGAATCGTCAGCGTCGATTATCCCGGAACCACGGAGCCTTGAATCGAACGATATTGGCCAGACACTGTGGCGGGTAGGTGAGCATGCGCGTGGTGTTGATCAAGTACCGGTTCTGGAAACGACTTTCGATCCGCCTCTGAAGATGCTTATCGAGCCATTGGAAACCGATCGTCATGGCTGTTCCTCCCACTTCGTTCATCACCATGTCGCTCACGCCGGTTCGGTCAACACAAGGAATGCCGAGCGCTTTGCAATCTCGATCCCACCATTTCACTGGAAGGCCCACGTTGCCGATACTGGATTCGCTCAGGGGTCCCAGCTTCCATAGCACCGCATCCACGGTGGCAAATGCGAACGACTGCAGGAGAGCTTTGCGGTAAGCGGGGCTGCGGAAGTCCTGCTCCGCATACCGGACGTTGTCATTGTTCTGCCAGAATATGGCTTGTGCGGTGGCGCCCATCGCCGGGTGCGCGATATAGGAAGTGAAGATCTTGCCGCCGTCGTTCCAATTGTCGAAGTGGTACACCGAAACAGTGTCGAACCAGTCGCGAACGAACGGTCCGCCCAGTTGATTCCGCGTCTTCGATTCCTTTATGATCCGCTCCGCTTGTTCGATGGCGATAAACGTCCACCATTGGCGAACGAGAGGTCCCCAGTGGATGCCACCCGAGTGCTTTGGCTCGGCCACAACCCGCCCAACGATGGGGGGGACGAGGGAGACTGGCTCGTCGGCAACGCGGTCAGCCGACCCCTGAGCCTGCCCCGTCACGCTCATTGAACATACGCAGATAACAACCGCACACAGTTTTCCCATAAGAATGGACTTCCCGAAATGGAATGGCGCCCGACCGAGACGGCGGCGCCGGCACGGCGGACGGCTATGCCTGTTCAGATCGGATCGCGGAACACAGTACCGCGCGCGAAGCCTGATCTTTGGCGGACCAATCGGTCGCTTGCATCTTCTTTAGGGGGGGATGTGACGCGCGGTTCCCAGATGTATTTTTGGGGGTTGCGCGGGGAGAACTCGGCGGACGCCGTCAGCTCACCCGGAGGGTGCGATCGCTCATGAGCCGCCGATAAACGCCCATAAACGCCGACAAGCATCTTGCTTTTCGTCCGCGTTTATCGGTGTTCATCGGCGGCCAGTCTTCGTTAGCCTGTGCTCCCAACCGCTGTTACTGCCGGAGCACGGTGAAGCGGCTGATCGAATATCCAATCGCGCCACCCATGAACACATCCGACAGGAAATGAACATTGAGCGGGAGCCGCGAAAATCCGACAACCGCGGCCAGGCCATAGGCAACGTAAGGCACCCACTTGTGGTTTCGATATTGCCGGGCCACAATTGTGGCAACCGAAAACGCCGCCATGCTGTGACCGGAAGGAAAGCTCCCATTTCCTTTCAGGTAGGAAGTCGGCGGGCCCTTGCTTGAAAACCAGCCGGAAGTCGGGTAACGGGCTGGCTTCACCCGCCTCCCAATATCCTTCAAAGCAGTCTGCACTAACACGGTATCGGCCAGCGCTTCACCCGCGAACAAGGCGGTGCGTTGCATTTTCGAGTCTTTGCGCACCAGCCCGATGGCGTACAGTGAGGCCGGAACCGCGCCCATGCCGATCGATGTGGCGTTGCCCGACACAATGTTCCTGAAACCATGAAACGTCGTCGAGGTGCGGAAATATCTCGATTCCCTTGAGTCGAGAAACATGAGTCCCGCCGTTGTCCCTACAACAGCCGTGGTGGGTATCCAGTTCTTACCCTGCGCAAGTCTGACCGGAAAAGTCCAAATCTGTTTTTGATCGGACATCACGTTGCCGAATAGACGTTTCCAAGAGACCGGCCGATCCGAGCCCCGGGATTCTTCCGATGGGGTCGCCGGCTCAACGGTGCTTGGCGGTTCATTCGCTGAAGGACCAGCGGGTTCATTCGCTGGAGTAACAGCGGGTGAGTTCTGATCGGGTCTCGCGATTTGAGCGCCTGCCCGGCTTGGAATCGCAAGAGCGGATATAGCGAAGACGACAACTGGAAGTCCCTGAAAAATTCCCGCGTTGCGTCTGAATTGGAAGGCTACAGCAAACAGAGAAATCAAAAAAATTAATAGAACCATAAAACTAACAGCACCCGCTGATTGTATCGGCCAGCCCCAATTGCGTCAATGATTCAGGGGTTACCGGCTCAACGCCGATAGAGATCTGTTTTTCATCCGCGTTTAATCGGTGTTCATCGGCGGCCAGTCTTCGCTCGCCTGCACGCCAATCCGAGCCGCGACGCTAAAGGGAGCGGTTGTCGACAATTAGCCGGAACACCACAACGAGGTCGTGCCCGGCGGCTTCGTCTCTCTCGAGCAAGCGGTCCAGTTCGGCGGCATAGGGCATCCGGTTGGCGAGAAAACGGATCCAGACGGAAGTGTCTACCAAAACCATCAGGCCGCTGTTTTGCGAGTCTCTGGGCGCCGCCTCGTAACGTCTTTCGCGCCTGCATCGGAACCCCTGAGCCTTCGCAATCTTTCATAGGCTGCATGTCGGATCAGAGCTTCGAGACCGAGCCGCACGGTTTCTGTATCGGTTGCCGCGCCACAGGCTTTCTTAGCGTCGCGAAGGGTGGCCTCATCAATGTGAAGCGTCTTCTTCATACATCTAAAATTACCATATCGATACAGCGATACCTGCCATACCGCGTCGGACTCTCCGCCTGTCGCGTTTCATTTCGCGACGCACGTGAAGCTCGTCGCCTCGTCCGTACCGCCCGATCCTTTATACTGCGCCACCCGGGGATACGGACAGAGCGGGTGTGTCTTGGCAACTCCGCTGCCCGGGTTCGTCCCCTCCCGGAATTTGATCGCCACAATCGAGTCGGGCGCAACGCCATTTTCCACCCATCGCTCCAATGTGGTTTCGATATTGCTTTCCTGCGGCGTCTTGCTCGGTCCGAACTGCCCGAAGAAATTCGCGCCCGATCCGCCGCCGCAGTGCTGCATTCCAGGGACCATGTACAGCCGCACGAAGCTCGTTGGCGCTCCCATTTTCTGCTCGACGCTGCGGTAGTAGTCGATGATGTTGTAAGCCGGTATGGCTGCGTCGCTCCAGCCGTGATAAAGAATCAGCTTTCCGCCGCGATCGCGGAAACGCTTCAAATCGGGGTCGTTCGAATTCAAAACACGCGCAAACTTTTCGTCCGATGTCTGCGTATCGCGAACCGGATCGAACGTCCGGAAATCCCACTCCGGATTGCTATAGACCATGTTCTTGAAAAACTGTGTCGAGAACGCGAACATCGAGGACTTCCCCGGTTCGAGCCCGGTGATCCACGGGCCCCATCCTCCCGCTTCCGCCTCACCGCCCATCGGATATCCGGGGAATATTACCTTGCCGCCCTTGTCGCGCAGGCCACCGTATATCTTCTTGAGTGCGGTAAGCTGCGGCGCCGTCAGGCAGGCGTCGCTCTCCGCGCCTTTGCAGAGCAGGCTCGAGGGATCGAAGCGGCAGGGGGCGGGATTCTCGATGACTCCGTCCTTCACGCCATCCAACGTGTCGCACGCGGCCAGCGCGGCGGCCTGTATCGCAGGTAGCTTGGCGGCGGGAACATACGAAGCCCGGTCGTTCATCGTCGCCTGTACATTGGATGCTGCCATCGACAACAGGTGCGTCCAATAGTTGGCCGGAGCTCCCGCGATGATGCCGTCGTAATCTTCGGGGTATCGTTGCGCTTCCATCAATGCCTGCCGGCCCCCGTTGGAGCATGAGCTGAAGTACGATTGCTTCGCCGTGTTGCCATAGAACGCCCTTACCACCGCTTTGCTCTTGACCGCGGTCTCGTGAATCGCACGATACCCGAAATCGACGATTTTCTCGGGATGGTTGAGCGCCCAGCTTGCATCCTGGCCGCCGGCTTGATGCCCGGTGTCAGTCGATGCGGCGGCATAGCTCTCACGGATTGCGCCGGCAAGCCCCGTATAGCTGATCACGCCCGCGAATCCGCCATTGCCGGCTCCGAAGAATTTTCCGTTCCAACCGGAGGCAGGCATCCACACCTCGAATTGGATATCGGAATCCTTCGACGGACGGATCGTGCCCGCCACGCGGCAGAAGGACGGCAGGTTCGCGATCGGTTGCGGCACACCCGGCGCTTGGAACGATCCGCCGGAGACAAGATCGGCGGTAGTGATGGTCGTGTCGGGAAGAGAGAGTGTTCGGAGACTGTCGCAAGTCGCCGCGACCGCTGGCACGACTGCGATTGCGACGCCCGCGAATAAAATGCGCGTAATCATGTGACACATTCTACCTATTTAACGCCCGTGGGGCAGGCGCTTCCGCCTGCCAATCCGGACCGGCCACCCATCAGGGTGTATCGTCGTCATTCTGCGCGACCATGAGGCGATACCCGTCGGGATCCTGCACTGCAAATTCACCCTTCGGAAGGTACTCCGGATACTTGATCGGTCCCGGGTCCTTTCCGGCGGATATCAACTCCGCCCGCAAACCAACCAGATCGGTCGCGTACAAATAGAAAAAGACACCCTTTGCGAGGGGGTGGATCTCACCTTCAGCCCGGCTAAGCATCAGGTTTGGACCACGACGCCAATCGGGAGCATTGGGCGCGTACAACCAAGCCCAATTCATGCGGCCTTGCCGGGGCACACGATTGCCCACGGCAAAACCCAGGAGGGCGTAAAACTCTGCGGACCGCTCTACATCTTGCACGGAGATCATCGGAACTAAGCCGGTGACGGGCATGACGCCCTTTCCCATCTCTTTTTCGTCGTGCTCAGCCATTCAACGATCTTCGCTCACCTGCGCGTGACGCGCCATCTCCCTGTTGGCACACAGTCCCACGAATGTCAGGACTTATCGGTAGTGGGATTCTGAGGTTCCGATAGTGCGAAGCCCGACATTTTGATACCAAAGAAGACATCACGCATCCGCGGCAGGCGTACGATGGTTGTATGTGGAACCCTCGGTGGATCGCTGTTCTGTTCGCAGCGGCGGCGTGCGCATCCGCACAAAGCATGCCTGCCGACTATGACGCCGTGCTCAAGACGTTGGGAAAACAGGGCGACTTCAAGGCCGACGTCCTCAAGGTGAACATTCCGCGAAACGATTTGAAGGTGACGATCGACGGCGCCCCTACGCCAACACCGTTCGGCTTCGGTGGCTGGCTCGCAATGACCAAAGGTGACGGCGGCAATGACGTCGTCATGGGCGACCTCGTCCTGCTCGAAGACGAGGTGAATCCGGTGATGTCCGCGCTGCTCGACAATGGCTTCGAGATCACCGCGTTGCACAACCATTTCTTCTTCGAGAGTCCCCGCATCTTCTATATGCATGTCCACGGACACGGCAAGGCGGCCGACCTCGCACAGAGGGTGAAACCGGCCCTCGACCGCATAGGCCGCGGTGCCCCTCAGCACCAGACCACGGTCTCGGGCGGGACTTCGAATGTCTCTGCTGGGCGGATCGATACCGTGAAGATTGCCGGGCTGGTGGGCCACGAAGGCGAGGAGAGCGGGCCCGTCTATAAGATCACGGTCGGGCGCGACGATCTGACGCTCAAAGAAATGGGTGCATCCATCAATGCACGCATGGGCTTGAATACCTGGGCCGCGTTCTTCGGCAGCGACGCAAACGCCCAGATTGCGGGTGACGTTGCCATGCTCGGGCCGGAGGTGACGCCCGTGCTCAAGGCTCTCCGCGCAAACGGTTTGAACGTGGTGGCCATTCACAACCACATGGTTGGAACCGCGCCGGCCATTTACTTCCTGCATTACCAGGGTACCGGCCCGGCCGAAAGGCTCGCCGCCGGATTCAAGGCCGCTCTCAGCGAGTTGGGCAAACCGCAGTCGTCACATAGCGGCGCTCATTAAGGTTCGCCGCCTTTTTCGTGGATCCCCCCAACGGTCGCCGCGAGAGCTCTCGAACAAGCGTGTTCAGAGTACGAAGCCGCCTTCCTGTTCCTAAACTGGTCCAATCTCCCGTTGGTCGCCCACTCGGACTGAGGTAAGCACGGCATTGTGTAGTGTTATCGGTACCTATCCAGTACTAACCTTACTGTATTTGTTACACCGGCGTACCCCAAGATGATAAGTGCGGCCCTGCTATTCATGCTCACGCTCGTGGGCTCCTGCTTTCGGAGGGCTGGGGCCGTATGGGCCTCGGTACAACTCAATGGCATACGTCGGAAATTCCGCCACCAGATTATTGGTGGATGACGACGAAACCCTCCGTCGTTTCGCCGAGAGTATTCTTATGCAACAAGGATTCCACGTCATCGAAGCTTCCCACCCGGTGGAGGCATTAGACGTCGCGTCTGCGGACGCACAGTGTGTTGATTTGCTATTAACGGTCCCCAGTCAACTGCTAGACAAGAAAGGGACCTGCGAGGCTGCATGCCTGAGGCCAAGGTGACTGAGTCTTGCCCCAATTCAAGTCTGCCGGCCAAAGCCAGGATTCGGATTGCGATAGCGGATGACCACCCTATTTTTCGCGACGGCCTCTGCAAGCTCCTCTCACTGGAGGAAGATTTCGACGTTGTCGGTCAAGTGGAAGACGGGCTGCATGTGTCGGAAGTACTTCAGCAATGCGACCCGGACATCCTTCTGCTCGATCTCAACATGCCGGGGTTGAGCGGGCTGACCGCGCTAGAGAGACTGCAGTCGGCCACCAGCCGGACCCGGGTTATCCTTTTGACCGCATCGGACAACCAGCATGAGTTCGTCCAAGCTCTCAAGCTAGGTTGTTGTGGCATCGTCACGAAGCAGACCTCCACCGAATTGCTGTTCGATAGCATCCGCCGAGTGCACGCCGGCGGAATCTGGTTGGATTCCGATACTACCGCCTCGGTAATACGCGGGTTCGTGGCCAGTGACGAAGCCCACGCACCGCAAATCCCTTCGCCTGCGGACGCGCGCGAACCCGAGCGCCCCCTGCTCAGCCGGCGCGAGGACGAAATCGTCAGCCTGGTAGCCCAGGGCTTCAAGAACAAGGAGATTGCCGAGAAGATGTTAATCAGCGAGCAGACGGTAAAAAACCACCTGCACAACATCTTCGATAAACTCCACGTTTCCGATCGGCTGGAACTGGCGCTGTACTTCGTTGCGCGACGAGTCCAGGTGGGGACCCCCACCCCACCTAAAGGTTAGTGACTGCGCTCAAGTGAACTGGCCGGATGTGGGCACACTAAACCTGAAACTTGTCAGACCGTGCCAGAGCATCTGGTTTCGCTATAGGCAGATCGCCCGTCGGAAAGTGTCTCGGGACGGCTATTTCCCGTCCTCCTCGAAGACCTTTTTAATCACGTTAAGCAGATCCGCGTCCGCGCCAGGTTTGTCGAGTTCCGCCCGCAAGAGGCTTTTCTGCTCCGGCGAGAAGGAATCGATAATCGCTCCGAGCGCCGCTACCCGTATGCGAATTGCTTCTCCCGCCAATTCGGACACTGCGTTGGCAAGATCGTCTGCCAGCTTCTTCTTCACGCCCGGATCCGCTTTGTCCGCAAGTAGTGCGCGATTCAGATCCTTCGCGATGCGGCTGATCTTTTCGGCGAGTGGGGTCATCTTGCCGGCCAAATCGGCTTCGGCCGACTTGAGCATTTGCTTCTGAGCGTCCGTCAGGGTCGGACGAACACGCGGCGCGGCAACCGGCGATTGGAAAGCCGGCGTCGCGATCGGAACAGCTGTCAAAGCGACCGCAATCAGCACCAATACTCTCATACTGACCATGGTAACGGAACGTTCTGGACGAACATGTGGCGTTATCGTACAGTTGGCCGGCATCGTACGCTTTGACTGGATGTCAGGCGCCGCACGCTGGCAGCGTCGCCACGGAACAAGTACAAATTGTCAGGAAATCCAGCAGGGGAACACGTTCGGTACTTTGCTCCCGTATCGCCAGATAGCTCCGTCCTTCGCTCCTCAGTTTATGATGAGGAGCGATGATCGCAATCCTGTTGCGCGCGGGGAAGGCCAAAATCCTTATCGCCAGCGCCATCCTGGTCGTCCTCACTACGTTGGTGGACTGGCTGGTCGGCAACAATGTTTCCCTGGCAGCGTCCTACGTCCTGCCCATCATGCTGGCGGCGATCGTGCTTCGCCCGGCCGGGACGGCCATCGCGGCGCTCTTTTGCTCCTATCTGCGCTCGCTCTTCGACCTGCCCGGTTCCCCAACCGAAGTTGCCCTGCGCTTCACCTTCGCAGCTTCCGCGTATTTCCTGCTCGGCTGCTTTGTGACCGTCCTGGTACGAAATCGCGAACTGGTCATCGAACATCTGGCCAGCACCGAAAAAGAACAGATGCTTCGCCGTGAGGCGGAGGAACAACTAAGGCTCCTCGCGGAAAGCAGCCCTGCCGCCATCTTTACCACGGATGGCAAGGGCCTGGTCCTGGCCGGCAACAGTGCCGCAGATCAACTGTTCGGCGTGCCTGAAGGACAACTTCTGCGCGGCCGCCAGATCGGCGCATACCTCCCGATCCTCCGCGACGCCCTCCGCCTCGATGTCGCCCGGGACGGACTCCGCACCTCTGCCAAATGTCAGGGGTACCGTGAGAACGGCGATATCTTCCAGGCGCAAATCTGGTTCTCCTCCTACACATCCGAAGACGGCCCCCGCCTCGCTGCCATCGCGGTCGATTCCACGGAGGAAATGCGCGACCGCGAACAGCAGGGCATGCGTCAACTCATGCGCGGCAACCGCATTGCCGCGGCCGCCGTGGCCCACGAAGTTCGCAACTTCTGCGGTGCCATGGTTTCGCGTTGCGATAATCTCGGCGACCGCTACCATCTCTCCGCGGACCAGGACTTCACCGGTCTCACGCATCTGATCTCGGGCCTCGAAGCCATCGCCTCTCTCGAGCTGCTGGCTCGCTCCCAGGAGCAGATCCATCAGGTGGATCTGCGCGAGGTGCTCAATGATCTGCGCATTGTCATTGAGGCGGACTGGCGGGAAATCGGCGGTAGCGTTCACTGGCATCTCCCGGACGAAGTGCCGGCCGTAATCGCCGAGGCGCACGGCCTCCTCCAGGCATTCCTCAACGTGTCCCAGAACAGCCACCGTGCCGTCCAGGACGTGGAAAACCGGCAACTCCACATCCGCGTCGTCCCCGCCGGCGCTCGTGTCTGCGTATGGTTCGAGGACACCGGACCGGGCGTCCGCGACCCCGAGCAGCTGTTCCAGCCTTTCCAACGCGGCGCCACTGGGACGGGCATGGGGCTTTATGTGTCGCGCGTACTCGTGCGAAGCTATGGGGGAGATTTGACCTACGGCCCGCCGTGCAGCGGCTCGTGTTTTCAAATCGAACTGGAGGCGGTATAAACGCCCCGGAGGAAAGCCGCTGAGTCACGAGATTCGAATCCTGCTGGTCGACGATCACGCTATGTTTCGCGAGGGACTCGCCGATTCCCTCGCCAAAGACCCGAAACTGAAAGTTGTGGGCCAGTGCTCCTCTGCCGCCGAAGCCCTTCCTCTCCTCAAGTCCGGGCAACCCACCATGATCCTGCTCGACGTAGACTTGGGCGCCACGCGTGGACTCGCCTTCGTCGAAGCGGTGAGGCAAAAAGGATTCTCCGGACAGATCCTCATTGTCACCGCTGGAATCAGCGATCAGGAGGCCGTGCAACTCATCCAGGCCGGGGTCGTCGGCATCATGCACAAGCACCATTCCAGCGCTGAGTTGCGCGAAACCATCCACCGCGTCGCCGCCGGGGAACGCTGGCTGGAAAACTCCTACCTCAGCTCCCTGTTCCGCTCCGTGGACCGTTCGCGCCTCTCCGACCGTCCCAAACTCACCGAGCGCGATCTTGCCGTCCTGCGCTCCATTTTTCAGGGCCTTTCCAATAAAGACATCGCTGCCCGTCTCGGCATCTCCGAGGGCGCAGTGAAGGCGTCCATTCAGGTGCTGTTTGAAAAGCTCGGCGCGCGTACGCGTGCGCAACTGGTCCGCGTCGCCGTAGAGCAGTATCGCGACTATCTGTGAGCTATCTTTTGGACGAATCGGCATCCCAAAGATAGAAGCGTTCCATGTTATCCAAAGTGACCAATTCGTTATTTAATGAATTAGCCAGCCTATCTTTCGGCATCTTGACTATCTTCTGGGCGCAGCATTGGAAACGCTTTAACGGTGTATCCAAATAATTGATTGGTTTTCACCTTATCCGGACAGCTACACTCCCTTCATAACATTTCTGATACGCGATCACGTTACACGTCCCGTGTGACAGGACGTTACTTCGCGGCATCCGCATCGAGGAGAATGGCATGCAGACGAAATTATGTTTCGCTCAAAAAGTAAGGCGATTAGGCGTACGCTTGAAGG
>Ga0163163_10003879_pt1 | contig 12744 bp, 10 predicted proteins | sample S65metaG_FD_119766 | JGI IMG/M metagenome (GOLD analysis project Ga0163163, IMG submission 119766) | Switchgrass rhizosphere microbial communities from Kellogg Biological Station, Michigan, USA - S6-5 metaG | ecosystem: Host-associated > Plants > Roots > Rhizosphere > Soil | place: USA... | reverse complement strand
GATCAGGCGCGCGCCGAGAACCTCGGCGGCGACCAGTGGGGAATGATGAACGAGACCGGCTCGTACCCGGGACAGGCGTGGCTGTGGCTGTACACGTTCTGGTACCAGATCCCTCCGTTCTCGAGCTCCGACAACGCCGACGCCCTGGTTTGGGGTCTGATGATGGTGCTGTCCGCCGCTCTGGTCCTCCTGCCATTCATTCCCGGACTGCGCAGTCTGCCCCGCTGGCTCGGGGTTCACCGGGTGATCTGGCGAAACTGGTACCGAGGCTCGCGTACCGGCTAGCCGTGAGTGTTGGAGCGGGGCCGGGGTCGGATGACCCCGGCCCCGCGGCGTCTGCGGCCCGGACCAGTCACCCGATGGGTTGAGGTCATTGGCCCCTATCATCCACGGGCTGGCCGAGGTGTGCTGAATGGGTGAAGCGCACAAGCACCACCGGCACAGGGAGGACACGATGACACGGCCACGTCGGCGTCCGCTCGCGCTCGTCAACGCGTTTACCCGCTGGATCCTGCACGTTCCGCTGCTGCGGAGGCTGGCCGATCGGCAGGTGTGCGAGCTGCGCTTCGCCGGCGTCAGGACCGGCCGGCCCGTCGTGCTGCCGGTGATGTACGCCCGGCGCGCCGACCGCGTGGTCGTGCTGGTCGGCGGTGCGGACCAGAAGACATGGTGGCGCAACTTCGCCCGACCGACCGCGGTGCGCGTGCTGCTGGCCGGCACCAGGCGCACCGGTACCGGTCACGTGGTCGGCGCGGCCTCGCCGGAGCGGGCGGACGCGGCCAAGATCTACGCCACCCGGTTTCGCGACATCCCGGTCGAGGCCGACCCGATGGTAGTGATCGACCTCGACCCCTAGGTTGGACGACCCGTCAGACGAGGCAATCGAGCGCGGAGTCGAGGCCATCGGTCAAAGGGGCGGTATCGACGGCCGGAGTTGTGTTCACGGCGATGTACAGAGAGCCGTGGTAGGACAGCACGCCGATCGCGAGAGGCACGCCGGCGATCAGCGGTGGCAGCGGGAAGGCTGTCGCGAGCTCGCATCCGGCCAGCCTCAGCGGTTCGCTCGGCCCGGGCACGTTGGTCACGTAGAGGTTGATGTGCTCCCGGCCGTGCCGGCGCAGCCACGTCATGCTCAGGCGGACCAGGAAACGGGGCGCGAGTTCTGAGTTGGCGAACCCGGAGCGGTGGCGGTCTTTGCTGGACTTCGCCGCCTTCGTCTGGGCGGCGATCCGGCGCAGGGCGCGCGGAGGTGTCAGGTCAATCGGCAGGTCCATGACGATCGGTGAACCGGCGACGTTGTGCAGTCCCGGCGGCGATCCGAGCGGGATGGACGTGCGCAACGTGAGATCACTGGTGTCGACACCGCGGGACGACAAGAGTTCGCGCATGCCATGGGCGATCATGGCCAGGGCGACGTCATTGATGCTGACCTTATGGGTGTGCGCGATGGACCGCAGCCGGTCCAGCTCCCAGCACCGCAGGCTCATGCGTCGCTCGCCGGTACGCGGAGACGGAAGTCCGATGTCAGGCGCCCGAATCCCGGCCGAGCGAAACGCGTCACGCAACTCAGGACCCAGACGCACGTCGCGGCCTCGGGTCCGGGCAGACAGCAGGCCCCACGTTCCCGTCGCCCGGCGCGCGATCGCGTCCAGCATCAGTTGTGCCTGTGTGGGTGGTGGAGTCGACCGCCGCTGAACCGGTGCCGGAGCATCGCCGGCGTCCATGAGTGCGGCGGCCAGCCGACCCAACTCCAAGCCGTCGGCCATCGCGTGGTGGGATACGAACACCAGGCCCGAGCTATCGTGAGTGAGCCCGGTCACGAGCACGAGGCGCCACAGTGGATGGAGCCGGTCGAGCGGCTCGGTGGCGGCGGTGGCCGCCCAGGACGGGAAGTCCGCGGCCTGAGCCGGTGACAGGCGGCGCTCGATCAGATGCCGATCGAGGTCGAACGCGGCATCGTCGACCCAGAAGGGCCGGCCTTGGCCGGGCCGGGTCAAGCGGAGCCGTCGACGCAGCGAGGGCGCCCGATCCAGCGCGGCGTGGACGGTCGTGCGTAACTCGTCCCAGGTGGGCCGCCCATCGAGAACTCCCGCCAGCCCGATGTGCATGGGCGTGGCCGGCTCCTCTGACCAGAGCATCATGAGGTCGCCGATGCTCAGTCGATCGACATCCACCGGTCATCCGCTCAGTTGACTATCTCGATGGTCTGGGACGGTTCGAGGCGCGGGGTGTGCGGGGGACCGGCCCGGTCGGGATCGGGGTGGCCCAGCCGCATGAGCAGCAATGGCTCACCCAAGCCCGAAATGAGGCGACGGATGATCGCCCGGGTGACTTCGACCTCGATGGCCGCGCTCATGGGGACCAGCGAGATGCCAAGCTCGGTGGCGACCAGCCAGCCCGCACTGAGCGCCTCCCCTCCGCGCAGCCAGGCCATCTGGGTGTCCTCCGGCCCGAACAGGATCCCGTACGTGGCGGCGCCGTCGTGCTCGGCGGATATCTGGAGGTCCCCGCGAACCCCGAAGTCCCGGCCGGGCACCGTTGTCTGCGGAGCCTCGGCGGGGATGGCGCTGGCCGGGATGCCAAGCCCGTCGCTGCGGACACCCCCGGCCCAGTAGGCTATCTCGTCTCTCCACTGTGGATCAAAGGTCTCCAGGACCTGGGCTCGGTCGGCCGCGGCGGCAAGATCGAGCACGTCCTCGCGGCGCAAGAGATGTAGCCAGCTGTGCTCGCCCTCGATGGCACCGCGGATGACATCGAGCGCACCCTGCTCGACCGGGGTGTCCGACACGGGCCGGCGGTCGGTGTGGCGGATGCGGATGGTCTGCAGGTGCCGCATCGCGTGGGGATCGGCGTCGGCACGTCCGGTCGCCCGTACCCGGGCCAGCAGCGTGGGCCGGGCGGGGGCCGGTAGGCGTTCGATATCGGCTGTCCACCCCTCCGCGGCCAGGGCGGTCCGGGCATGGTGGAGCGCGGCGCCGCAGCTGAGCACCATGAGCCGGCCGTCCGGGTCGGTCGTGGCGAGCTGACGGGCCGGCTCGGCGTGCAGCTCGAGCACGTCGCCGGCGACGCGCCAGTGCCACGGTTGCGTGTTGTGGATCGAGGGCGCGTAGCTCGCGGCCTCCGCAGCCGCAGTCAGAGCCGATGCCGCCGAAAGCCGGGGCCTTTCGTCGCCGATGGTCATGGCCAGATCCTCCTCGATGGACCGTACGCGTATGGTGGCATCAGCGACTTTGGTTTGTCTCTTGCTGCCTACGGCTGGCGCAGGGTGCGCAGCGCGGCGTCGGGCTCGAACCCGACCTCGGCCAGGCGCAGCTTCACGTCGACGGCGGTCAGACCGTCGGGCCGGACGAGCACCGGGTTGAGGTCGAGTTCGGCCAGCTCGGGCAGGTCCTCGGCCAACCGGCCCAGGCGGATGACGAGATCCTCCACGGAGGCGGTGTCGACCGCCGGCTGTCCGCGGTAGCCGGTGAGCAGCGGCGCGGCTCGCAGCGACCGCCACATGCGGGCGGCGTCGGTGTCGGTGACCGGCAGCAGGCGCAGCGCCCGATCGGCGAAGATCTCGGTGTGCACGCCGCCGAGGCCGAGCATCACCACCGACCCGAAGACGGGGTCGTGCACGATGCCGGCGACGAGCTCAAGGCCCGGTTCGGCCATCGGTTGGACCAGGACCGGCGGTGACGGTTGGCCGAGTGCGTCCGCGATCGCCTGGTACGCCGTACCGACGCTGGCCTCGTCGCCGAGGTTGAGCCGCACCCCACCGATGTCGCTCTTGTGCACGAGATCGGGGTCGGCCGCCTTGAGGACGACCGGGTAGCCCAGGCCGTCGGCCGCCTCTACCGCCTCCTGCGCCGAGTGGACCACCCGGCCGGGCGCAAGCGGTATGCCGTAGCACGACAGGAGTCCGGCGGCGACGTCGGCCGGCTGCCATCCGGGATGTGCCGCGAGTGCGTCGGTCGCGATCCGCCGGGCCGTCGTCGGGTCCACATCGGACAGTGGTGCGCGGGCGCCGGGCGGGGTGGCCCGCCACCGCGCGTACCCGGCGGCCCGGGCGATCGCGGTCACCGCCTGCTCGGGTAGGCCGTAGACGGGTGCGCGCCGGGCGCCGAGGACGGCGGGGGGCTCGTCGATGCCGAGCAGGACGGCGCAGGCCGGCAAGGAGATCCGGTCGAGTGTGTCGCGGATGGCGTCGAGCACGCCGGTGACATCGTTGGCGCCGGTGACCGCGAAGACGGCGATGACGCTGTCGACCTCGCCGCTGTCGGCGAGGGCGATGATGGTGTCGCGGAACGCCTCCGGGGTAGCCGCGGCGCCCAGGTCGACCGGGTTCGCCACGGACGGCAGAGCGGGGACGGTCAGCCCGTGAGCGTCGGCCGCGTCGACGATCATCACGTTGACCCCACCGGCGTTGCCGACCACGCCCACCCGGGTGCCGCCCGGCAGCGGCTGGTCGACCAGGAGTCGGCCAGCGTCGAGCAGTTCGCCGAGCGTGTCGCAACGGATGACGCCGGCCTGGGCGAAGAGCGCGTCCACTGTGGCGTCAGGGGCGGCCGCGGCGGCGGTGTGGGAGGCACCGGCCCGCTGCCCGGCGGCCGACCGGCCGGACTTGACCGCGAGGACCGGTTTGCGCCGGCCCAGGGCGCGCGCGATGCGGGCGAACCGGCGGGGGTTGCCGACCGACTCCAGGTAGAGGGCGACCGCCCGGGTCGCCGGGTCGTCGTACCAGTACGCCAGCAGGTCGTTGCCGCTCACGTCGGCCTTGTTGCCGAGGGAGACGAAGCTCGACAGTCCGGTGCCGGTGCGGCGTACATGATCGAGGATCGTGATCGCGACCGCGCCCGACTGGGACGCGACCGCGAGCCCGCCCGGCTCGGGCTCGATGGCCGCGAACGTGGCGTGCAGGCGCAGCGCGGGATCGGTGTTGAGGATGCCGAGGCAGTTGGGGCCGACGATGCGGATGCTGTGGCGGCGGGCGATGCGGACCAGTTCGGCCTGGGCCTCGCGACCGGTCGGCCCGGCCTCGCCGAACCCGGCGGTGATGATGACGACCGCCCGTACGCCGGCGTGTCCGCACTGCTCGAGGACGCCGGCGACCAACGCGGCCGGGACGGCGATGACGGCGAGGTCGACCGGGCCGGGCGTCTTGTCCACCGACGGGTACGCGGGCACGCCGGCGATCGCGGCCGCGGTGGGGTGGATCGCGTACAGGACGCCGGTGTAGCCGCCTCGCACAAGATTGGCCAGGACGGTGTGGCCGACGCCGCCGGGTTCGCGGCCGGCGCCGATCACCGCGACCGAGCGGGGCGCGAGCAGCGGCGTGAGCGACCGCTGGGCCGCCTGCCGGTCGCGGGCGTCCAGCGCGGTGGTGTCCGCGTCGGCGGTGGTGAGCCGGACGACGACCACGCCGTCGGCGTACGTGGCGCGCTCCTGGGTGCCGAGGTCGCGGGCGAGCTTGACCATCGGGTAGTTGGTCGGCAGGACCTCCCCGATCAGTTCGGTGATGCCGGCCTGGCGGGCACGCGCGGTGAGGGCCTCGAGCAGCAGGGTGCCGATGCCGCGCCCGTGGTGCTCCTCGGCCACGATGAGCGCGAACTCGGCCGAGGTGCCTTCCGGCTGGCGCTCGGCCGACCCCACCCCGATGATCTGACCGGCCTGTTCCGCGAGCAGCGCGATCCGGTCCGGGTCGACGGGCCCGCACAGGCGGGCCACCTCGGCCGCTACGCCGGCGTGCCCGCCGACGAAGAACCGCCGGTACAGGCTCTCCGGAGAGGCGCTCAGGTGAAGCTCGCGCAGGGCCTCCTCGTCCGCCGGCGTGACCGGTCGGATCCGGACGATGCCACCGTCAGCGGCCACGGCGTCGAAAGCTGGCGTCACAGTCACGGCTCTGCCCTTCTTCGTGGGAGCGTACCCGTCCATCACACCGACCGGCCGAAAGCCGGGCCAGAGTCGGGCAGCATGGGGTCCTGGGCCTTCTGGCCCTGGTTGCTCCGGCCCACGAGGGTCAGTCTCGGTCTTAGGGGAAGGAGAGGGTGTCATGTCCACTGATAGCGAGATCCTCACCGCCGCCGCGCGGGACGCGCTGAACGCTCCGTCCGCGCTCAACACGCAGCCGTGGACGTGGTGCGTCCGTGGCGACGTGCTGGAGCTGTACTCCGACCGGGATCGGCAGTTGGTGGTCGCCGATCCCGATGGTCGGCTGCTGCTGCTGAGCTGCGGCATCGCGCTCCATCACGCCCGCGTCAGCCTGGCGGCCGCCGGTCACACACCAACTGTGCGGATGCTGGCGGAGTCGTTCGACGACAACGTCCTGGCCACCGTCGAGCTCGGTCAACCCCGGCCGGTCAGCACCGAGGACCGGGCGATCCGCGAGGCGATCTTCCGGCGTCATACCGATAGGCGACCGTTCGGCAACCGTCCGGTCTCCGAGGACATGCTCACCGCGCTGGAGTCGGCCGCCGAGGCGGAGGGAGCGTGGTTGCACATCATCCGGCTGGGCCAGATGCCGATGCTCGCTGTCGCGGTCGCGCAGGCCGGTGCGGCGCAGATGTCCGAGCCGGACTACCGCGATGAACTGATGCGGTGGACCAATCGTCCACAGTGGAGCGGAGACGGTGTTCCGCCCGAGGCGACGGTTCAGCGCGCACCCCGCCGGGTGCCGGTCCGGGAACTGGCCCTGGAGCCCAACGCCGGCCAGCCGGTCGACACGATCGGGGACCGCGGGGCGTCATACGTCGTGCTCTACGGGCAGTCGGACTCCGCCGTCGACTGGTTCGCCGCCGGCCAGGCCGCGTCCAACGTCCTGCTGACCGCGACGATGCTCGGGCTCGCCACGGAGCCGATGAGCGACGTCATCGAGGTCGCCCATCCGCGTGACCTCGTCACCGGCCTGTTGCCGCACGGCGGACGTCCCTATCTCGTGATCCGCTGCGGGTGGTCCGAGCACGCGACGCCGATGCCTGCGACGGCCCGCCGGGACTCGCGCGAGGCCATCGTTACCTACCCCTGAGCGGAGGCCCGACATGACTGACAAGCCGAACGTGCTCGTCGCGTACGGCACGAAGAATGGTTCTACGGCGAGCATCGCCAAGATTGTCGGCGAGGAGCTGCGCGATCAGGGGGCGTCGGTGGACGTGCGCGATGCCGCGACCGTGAGGTCGCTCGAGGGCTACGACGCCGTTGTGATCGGTGGTGCGCTCTACACAGGACGGTGGCATCGCGCCGCCCGTCGGTTCGTCCGGCGACAGTCGGCGGCGCTACGCCAGCGTCCGGTCTGGCTGTTCAGCAGCGGCCCGTTGGACGACTCGGCCGACCGGTCCGACATCCCGCCGGGGGGACAGGTGGCCGCGGCCGTCGCAAAGATCAACGCACGCGGCCACGCGACATTCGGCGGCCGCCTGACCGAGTCGGCTCCAGGCTTCATCGCTCGCGCGATGGTCCGAAATGGACACGGGGGCGACTTCCGAAACCCCGAGCGCATCAAGATCTGGGCTAAACAGATCGCTCAGGAACTGCAGTAGCCGACCGACGAATCGCGTGTGTGCTGCTCAGCCGGTGGTCACGGCGCCGAGCGCCGTTAGGTGCGAACCGTCGGGCTCGGCCGCCACTATCGCGTGGACTCCGGTCGGCAGGGTCACGACCCACGTCGGTCGGGATCCTGCCGGTACCTCGACGGACGCCTCCACGGTGAACCATGACGGTGCGCTGCTGACGCCGGCGGCCACGGCTGCCTCGACGTCGGCGTACCGGTGGCTGGGAGCGAGGCGACCAATCACCACCACGTACGCGTTGGCGCCGGCCGCATCGAAGGCGATCGTCGTGTCTCCGGACGGGAGTGCGGCCGGTCCGTCCAGCCGGAAGCCCTGGGCCGCCAGCCGGCTCACCCGCAGGTCCGCCGGAGCCGGGACGTAGCTCGGCGTCGGAGCCCCGGATGCGGCAAAACCCCGGAGCATCGCCAGCGAGAAGGTGCCCGCGTCCGCCCTGGAGGTCACAAGCGTCTGAACTCCCGACCCGTCCGCGACCGTGCGGCCCGCGTCGGGCCCTCCAGTCTGGACTGCGAGCGCGACCTCCTGGTAGGTCACCACGTCCGGGCTTGTGATGCTCACCGCGGCGAGCGGGTCCCAGAAGAAGAAGCCACCGCGACCCAGTGCGGAGTTGGTCTGCAGAAACGCTGACGCGAGGTCGCCGGCCCGGTTTCGCTGTTGGGCGGCGAGCGCCCCGACGAACGCCATGTCAACAGGGACGTCGTTGGAGGCATCGAGAGTGACCCACCGGGTCGGGACCCTGGCGTGCAGTACGGCCGCCGCGGCGACTGGGTCGGCCCCAATGTTCCACTCGACCGCAGGCGAGCCGGCGCCGGACATGTTTCCCGGTTCGCCGAACGCCCCGCCGGAGACGATGACCGTCGGGTGGGCCGCGACGACCTCCGCGTGCCGGAGCGCGATGGCGACGTCGGTCAACGGGCCCAGAGCGAGGATCCGCAGGCCCGAGTGTCGGGTCGCCGCGGCCACTAGCATCTCCTCGGCGTCCATCGCGGCGGTCCCGGTCGGACGGGCGTCCCACCACTGCTCCGCCATGCCGTAGAAGCCGTCGGCCTGGGTACGCCAAGCGTCAGGAAACGCCACCGCAGGGGCGATGGGGGACTGTGCGCCGCACGCGACCGGGATGTCGCCGCGGCCCGCGGCCGCGAGGATGGCCCGTGCGTGCGCGGCACCGGTCGGGCAATGAACCAGGCCATCGCCGACCACCGTTACGGCGACGATGTCCACCTCAGGCCGGCCGAGCAGATACAGGATCGCGATGATGTCGTCAGCGCCGAGATCCGTGTCGACCGCCACCGGCACCGGTGGCGCGGGGCGGGTCTTCTCGCCGGCTCCGCATGCAGCGGCGGCAAGCAGCACGAGACTCAGTGTTATCGCCAGGACGGACTTCGATCTCTTCGCGGGCCGCGACACGCCACTCATGACGGGCACCTCCGCCGGTGGACGATAGCCGCGCCACACCCGCGGGCGGGAGTGCCCTTTGACCCTTATGACCGCGCCGATCGGCACTCTCGCCTGTGGGACGAGAAGCCCGTGGTCAGCCTCGGTAGGGCTGCGCCACGCGTACCTGGACCCGGCCGACTGCGCGCAGCGTGTCGCGCAGGTGCCGACGGTCGAGCGAGCCGAGCTCCGACGGTCGTATGTGGGTGGTGATCGGCGTCCCGTCGCGGATCGCCCGCACCTCGCGGTCGTACAGCAGCGTGTAGATGTGCTCGAAACCGCGGACCAGGGTGTCACGTTCGTCGGGGGACAGCAGCCCCGCGCGGGCGGCACGCTGGAGCCGGTCGATCGTGGAGCCCGTGGTGTCCACAGTGGCTAGTCCGGCCCAGCGGCCGAGCGCCACGATCGGCGCGAGCCCGCCGCGCTTGAGGTCGAACTGTCCCTGGCGGAGCGCGAAAGGACGCAGAACCCCGGTGGATGGACGCCACGCCAGGGCCGCGTCCAGGATCTCGCGCCGATACGCCGTGGTCGGGTTGAGGCGCGTGACGGCGGTCGAGAGTTCTGCGCCGAGGGCGATATTCGTGACCGGCCGGCTGTCGATGACCATGGCCGCGAGCATCAGCGCGTCCGGTTGAGACGGCTCGACGACCCATTCGCGCACCGCGCCGATCCACGCCGACCGCGACCGGCCGAACCTTGGATTGCTGGCGCTGGTGACATGCGGGCAGGGCACGAGGCCGCATCCGGCGAGCAGGTCCAGCACCTCGTCGGCCGCGGCCCGCAACTCCGGCCCAGGATCCGGCTCGCGGTCGGCCCAGAGCATCGCCGTGTCGAGGTCCGATCCCGGCAGGGGTTCCCGTCGCGCGAGCGAGCCGAGCACGAGCCAGGACGGGTCCGCTTCTTCGAACAGCGGATGCAGAGCGACCGCCTGGGTCAGCAGCGCGTCGACGATCGTGGCCTGGATCGCGCCCACCTGCAGGGCCGGAACCCCGGCCTCGCGTAGGCCCGCGATCGTCGCCGGCAGCGACCGGCCGGCCGGCGCGAGGTCCTCGGCCGACCGGGCGGAGCCGATAGCGGTGCGGAGCCGGATCGGATCGCTCACCTCTGCCGAGGCGATGTCGACGACCCGGACCACGCCGACCGGAGTGCCCGCCGGGTCGGTGACCACGAGGTGATGGACGCCGTGGTCGAGCATCCGTAGCAGGGCGTCGGACACCGTGTCGCCGTGGGGGATCGTCAGGACCGGCTGCGTGGCGGCGTCACTCACCGGAGCGTCGAGGGACACCTCGCCAGTCGCGACACGGGCCCGGAAGTCGTGGTCGGTGACGATGCCGATCCGGTCGTCCTGCCGGAACAGGGCGCAGGACGCCCCGCTCTCGCCGATCACCCGGGCGACCTCGCGGACCGGATCCTCCGGACCGCACCACAGAGGATGCCGCATGACCTGCGCCAGCGGCCGGGCGGAGCGCAGCACCGAGCTGACGCGCTCGCCTGCCCCATCCTCGACCACCGTCGCCTCCTGTGCGGAGGATATTCCAGACCGCCGATGATCTCCACTGTGGACTACGGATGGGGGGCCGATGGTCCCGAACCGTCCAGGACCACGGGCTCTGCCGGCCTGACGCGTCGGCATCGAGACTGGTGGTGCAGGAGGTGAGTGGTATGAACACGACGGGTGAGCCGCGAGTGGTGGTCGGCGTGGACGACTCGCTGTCGGGGCTGGAGGCGTTGCGGTTCGCGACCGCCGAGGCGCGCCGGCGCGGCGTCGGGCTACGCGCGATCCGGGCCTGGCAGTTCGCCTCGCCGTGGCACGAGCAGAACGCCGGGCAGTACCGCGCGGCAATGGTCGACGCGGCCGCCATGGTGCTCCATGACGCTTTCCAGCAGGCTATGGGTGGCCTGCCCAAGGACGTCGCGGTCGAGGCACTGGCGATCGAGGGTCCGACCGCTCAGAGCCTGGTGGACCAGGCCGGCGCGCCGGGCGACCTCCTGGTCGTCGGCCGGTCCGGCTGCGATCGAGGCTGGTGGCGGATCCTGGGCCGGATGTGGAACCGCCTGGCCGGACAGTCTCAGGTGGACGTCCACTGTGTACGGCTTGCGGCCTGCCCGGTCGTCACGGTCGGCGCGCCGGTGCTGGCCGTCGACGGCGCGGGGCACCTGGCCCGCGACGTGATCAGCTCCGCCGAAGCGCTGCTCCGCGACGCCGCGGGCCGACCGGCGCAGCCGGCCTGAGGGAGGTCGTGGTGTTCCAGATCAGAGTGCACGGCCGGGGCGGGCAGGGCGTGGTCACCGCCGCCGAGCTGCTGTCGGTGGCCGCCTTCTCCCAGGGCCGCCACGCGCAGGCCTTTCCGAGCTTCGGATCCGAGCGGACCGGGGCGCCGGTGGTGGCGTTCTGCCGAGTCGACGACGCGCCGATCCGGCTGCGCGAGCCGATCCTCGACCCGGACGCGGTGATCGTGCAGGACCCCACCCTGCTGGGGCAGGTGGACGTGTTCGCTGGTCTCCGCCCGGACGGGTACGCCCTGGTCAACTCCACCCGTACCTGGGCCGAGCTCGGCCTGACCGACCTCGTCCGCAGCTTGCCGGCCGGGCATGCCCGGATCGTGCCCGCGACCGCGCTCGCGCTGGAACACGTCCACCGGCCGGTGCCGAACGCCGCGCTGCTCGGCGGGTTCGCCGCGCTGACGGGTCAGCTCGCCCTGGCGGCGGTGGAGCAGGCCATCGCGGCGAGGTTCCCACCCCGAGTCGCGGCGGGCAACGTCGAGGCCTGCCGGGCCGCCTTCGGACTCGTGACCGACCAGATTGGAGCGTTGCGGTGATGCGCAGGCAACTGGAGGGATCGCGCGCGGTGGCGCTGACCGTGGCCCGGTGCCGGCCCGAGGTGGTGTGTGCGTACCCGATCTCGCCGCAGACTCACATCGTCGAGGCCCTGGCCGAGCTCGTCCGGTCTGGCGAGCTCACCCCGTGCGAGTACCTCAACGTGGAGTCGGAGTTCGCTGCCATGTCGGTCGCGATCGGTGCCTCGGCAGCCGGAGCCCGCGCCTACACGGCCACCGCGAGCCAGGGCCTGCTGTTCATGGCCGAGGCGCTCTACAACGCGTCCGGGCTGGGCCTGCCGATCGTCATGACCGTGGCCAACCGGGCCATCGGCGCCCCGATCAACATCTGGAACGACCACAGCGACGCCATGTCCCAGCGCGACTCCGGCTGGATCCAGCTGTACGCGCAGTCCAACCAGGAGGCGGCCGACCTGCACATCCTCGGCTTCCGCCTGGCCGAACAGCTGTCGACGCCGGTGATGGTGTGCATGGACGGCTTCGTGCTGACGCACGCCGTCGAGGAGGTGGAGCTCGCCGAACCGTCCCAGGTGGACGCGTACCTTCCGCCGTACCAGCCCCGCCAGGTCCTCGACCCGGCGCACCCGGTCTCCATTGGGGCCATGGTCGGGCCGGAGGCGTTCCTCGAGGTGCGCTACCTCGCCCATCGCACCCAGCTGCGGGCACTGGAGGTGATTCCCGCGCTGGCAGCGGAGTTCGGCGAGGTGTTCGGGCGGCCCAGTCCCGGCCTGGTGAGTCCGTACCGGACCGAGGACGCGGACCTGGTGGTCGTGGCGCTCGGCTCGGTACTCGGTACCGTGCAGGATCTCGTCGACGAGCTGCGGGCCGACGGTGTGCGGATCGGCGCGCTCGGGATCACGGCGTTCCGGCCGTTCCCGGTCGCCGCGGTAAGGGCGGCGCTGAGCTACGGGCAGCGGCTGGTAGTGCTGGAG
>Ga0163163_10003877_pt1 | contig 12746 bp, 10 predicted proteins | sample S65metaG_FD_119766 | JGI IMG/M metagenome (GOLD analysis project Ga0163163, IMG submission 119766) | Switchgrass rhizosphere microbial communities from Kellogg Biological Station, Michigan, USA - S6-5 metaG | ecosystem: Host-associated > Plants > Roots > Rhizosphere > Soil | place: USA... | reverse complement strand
GTGGATCACACGAAGCTGACATTCAAGTTCCAGGGCCGCCATTTCCGTTTGACAGATGTGAAGGGCAGCCCGGTCCGCCAGAACATGGCGTGATCTTCTTTGCCTGCGTTTGACTTGCATTCCCAGTTTTGAAATACTCCACTCCAGTAGCACTGCGAGGAGGCCACGATGCTTCGATTGGCGATCACCTTAATGGTGATGTGTGTCACGTTGCTCGCGCAGCAACAGTCCAAGCCCGTCAAACCCGCCGAGGACATGTCCAGGATGCCCCCGGAGGCGCACGCCCCCCTGTTTCAAGCGCCTAAGACAGTGGACGCCGGCGTACTTACCGACCGCATGACGGCCGGACTGCCAACTCCTGCCGCCGGCCCGCGCTTGACGCCGCGGAACTTTATCGACGAACAGATCTTTGGCAAAATGCAGCGGGAAGGAATTCCCCACGCCCCACTCGCTACCGACCAGGAATTCCTCCGGCGGGTGATGCTCGATCTCACCGGCCGCATTCCCACGCCCGCCGAAGTGCGCGAGTTTCTGGCGGACAACGCCGCAGACAAGCGCGCGCGTCTCATCGACCAGCTCATCGGCAGTCCCGGTTTTGTGGACAAGTGGTCCTACTTTTATCTCGACCTGGTTCGCGCCAACGGGAAGATGCAGCGGGGCGTCGAACTTTTCCATCTGATGGTCAAGGACAGCCTTGCGGCCGACCGTCCGTACGATGATTTTGCACGCGACCTGATTTCGTCTTCCGCCAAGAGCAACTATGTTGTCCCGGCGGTAAACCCGATCGTGCGGGAGCACGTGGAAGGTAAGACCGGGCTGGCTCCCGACAACGGCGATGATTTCGACAAGATTAACCAGACCGACACCCACGACGAGGTTTCAATCCTGTTCGGTAAGATTTTCCTGGGAATCAATCTGTCGTGCATCGGTTGCCACGACGGCGCCGGCCACCTGGAAAAGGTCAACGTTTATCTGAGTCAAGAAGCGGAGCGACTTCTTCCAGCAATCGTCTTTTTTCGGCAATACCCGCTACATCCAGTGGATTGACGAAACCGAATTCCGCATGGGGCTCATCACAGTAGACGATCTGGGAAAGGGCTATAACACCAAAGAAGAAAGCATGCTGCGCATGCGGCGTACCGGCGGCCCAAACGCGGCCAAGTTCATTCTGACGGATGAATTGGCGCGGCCCGGCCAGGATCCGCGGGAAGAACTGGCGCGGATGCTGACTGCAAATCCACAGTTCGCGCGCGCGACGGTGAATCTGTTCTGGTCCAAGCTGATGGGAGTCGGTTTCGTGGAGCCATGGGACGAGTTCGATCTCGCGCGTCAGGATCCGAAGAACCTGCCGAAGGGATGGGACGTGCAGCCGTCTCATCCGGAACTGCTGGATCAAATGGCGGCCTATTTCCGCAAGAACAACTACAGCCTGCACAAATTGTTCTCGGCGATCTGCAATTCCAACGCCTACCAGCTTTCGGCGCGATTCCCGGGTGAATGGAAGGACAGCTACACGAAGTATTACGCGCGGAAATACGTCCGCATGTTGGGAGCCGAGGAGTTGCATGACGCAATCGCCTCAGCCACGGAGCGGCCCGGCAGCTTCGGCGGCAGACGCCGTCGTCCCGCGGCCGCCGCGGCTGGAGCGCAAGCCGCCGCCGTGAACAACGACGATCCACCACCGCAAGCCCCGGTTACCCGGGCCATGCAAGTGACCGTCCCCAGCCCTACGGGTGAGCTCAAGAGCTTTCTACAGGCCTTCGGGCAGGCGAACCGGGGAACCCCGGCCCGCCCGCCACAGCCTTCTCCATTGCAGCCAATCATGCTGATTCGGTCGTCGGTAGTGAATGACCGGGTGCTGGCTGCCAACGACAGCCGCGTGCAGCGGCTGCTGGACGCTTACAAGGACAACGGCAAAGTGGTGGACGAGTTGTTCCTCGGCACGCTTTCACGCGAACCGCTGCCCGATGAACGGCTCTACGGGGTGTTCGTGCTCGATAAGAACCGCAAGGAAGGCGCACAGAACGTGCAATGGGCCCTGCTGAACCTGGTGGAGTTTCTTTACAACTTCTAAAGGGAAAGGAAACCGCGATGCTCAAGCTCAAGACCGTTTCCGATGTGATGCCCACTCGCCGCGACCTGCTGCGCTACGGCGGCATGGGCCTGGCGGGCGCCACGGTCGGGGCAATGTGGCCGCTCAAGGTCCGCGGCGCCGAAAACGGCGGGAAGGTCGCTCCCCGCAACAACGCGCGCAACGTGGTCTTCTACGAGATCTCCGGCGCCATCAGCCATCTCGACACGTTCGACTTCAAAGACAATCCGGCCGTGCCGAAAGATTTTCAGGTCCGGAAGATCCCGACCGGTATCTATTTTCCGGTTAACTTTCTGCCGCGCGTCGAGAAGATCATGGACCGTGTGGCGATGGTGCGCTCGTTCGTGACACATGAAGAAGTGCACCTGCGCGGGCAGTATTATGTCCAGGCCGGCCGCCAGCTCAACGTGGCATTCGCTCGGGAGATCCCCTCGATCGGCACCGTGGTCGCCTACGAGCTGGAATCGCGCCGGAGGATGTCCGATACGTTCCCGACTTACGTGTCCTTCAACCTCGAAACCAACCAGGTGGGAGCCCTCTCCACCGGTTTCCTGCCGCCGCAGTACTCGGTTTTCGATCTGAACGCCGCGCAGGCTCTGACCGGGATGACACTCGACCAGAAGGCCAGCGAGCTGATCGAGGAGCGATGGCGCGTGTTGCAGCGCTTCCGCGAGATCAACCGCGACCGCATGAAGGGATTCGGGCGTCACGTGGAGGCATTTGAAGACTTCAGCAACACTGCCAAGGCGCTCCTGACCGATCCGCGCTGGCCCGCGGCCTTCAAGGTCTCCGACGAAGATCGTAAGCGATATGGAAATACCGGTCCTGGCCTGGCGTGCGCCCTGGCGCGCAATGTTCTTCGTGAGGACGGCGGAACGCACTACGTTCACGTCTGCCAGCACGGGTGGGATCACCATCGCTATATTTGGGACCGCACCAAGGACGACAATCATTACAAGCTGATGTCCGATTTTGATCCGGCGATCTCGAGCCTGATCGAGGATCTCGCGGTGACGCCGTCAAAGGCGACCCCCGGCAAGATGCTGCTGGATGAAACGCTGGTGGTATTCATGAGCGAATTCGGCAGGACTCCGGGCCCACTCAATCATATGGCGGGGCGCGACCATCACAAATTTGCCTTCCCGGCGATGTTTGCGGGCGCGGGCGTGAAGGGCGGCCTGGTGCTCGGCGCGAGCGATAAGGATGGCGACAAAGTCACTGACACCGGGTGGAACCACAAGGAGCAGCCACGAATAGAGAACGTCGTCGCAACCATGTACTCCGCACTGGGCATCGATTGGTCGAAGGCGATTCACAATACGCCATCGGGCCGGACTTATACTTACGTGGATCCTCTGGGCGCGAATGGTTTCATTCCTACCGATGAGCTTACGGGCATCTACGGTTAGTTTTCGGGGCTTCTTCCTCGGCCTGCTCGGCGTCGCCTGGGCATTCCCGGCCGAGCCGGGAATGGTGTTTGTTCCCGGCGGCGAATACGCGCGCGGCCGGGCCCATGAGCATAGCGACACCAACCTGCCGTATTATCCGAACCCGCTTCGCGATGACCGGCCAATCAAAACGCTTCACATCGACCCCTTCTATCTGGACGAGACCGAAGTAACCAACGAGCGGTATCTGGCGTTTTTGAAGGCGACCGGGCATCGTCGTCCTTATCATTGGGTGAAAGGGCAGTTGCCCGCGGGCAAAGAGAAGTTTCCCGTCGTGAACGTGAGCTGGGATGACGCGGTTGCGTTTTGCGCCTGGGACGGAAAGAAGCGGCTGCCGACGGAAGCGGAATGGGAGCGCGCCTGCCGGGGTATTGCCGAGGGCAAGAAGTATTCCTGGGGCGACCGCGAACCGACGGCCAAAGACGCGCATTTCGCCGCGCAGAATCCCGATGCCGTGTGCAGCGATAGAAATCGGAACTACTTCGGCCTTTGCGACATGATCGGAAATGTCTGGGAATGGACCGCCGACTGGTACGCTCAGAAATACTACGAGGTCGCTCCAGATCGCAATCCGCAGGGACCTTCCGAAGGGATGTACCGTGTCGTGCGCGGCGGGTCCTGGTTCGATCAAGCCGGGTCGCTGATGTTCCTTACCTGCTCTTACCGAAGCTGGACCAGGCCGGCCGAACGGAGCGAAACCATTGGGTTCCGGTGTGCAAAGAGTTTTCCGGCGGTCGCGCCGGTGCACAAATAAGCTGATGTGACTGGAGGAGAAGCCTATGCAAACATCGTCTCTCGCAAGATTCCGCTGGCTGGCCGGCATGGCCCTGATCGCGATGGCCGCGCCCCTCGGCGTGGCGCAGGAAACCGACCTGAAGGATGAAACCGGAAAGACCATCCTCAAATACGTCATCGAGGTACCGCCCGGCATCGCGGCGGCCGGTACGATGGATCCCGCCCGCCAAGTGGGTTTGATCCTTTGTTCGCAGGAGCACGACACGCCCACCGGCAACGACCTGTTCCCGGTGCGCCAGTCGCTACTGCGTCAAGGACTCCTCGATCATTACGTGCTGGTTGCTCCAGCCCCGCAGGGTCGCAAATTCGGCCCCGACGATCACCAACCGATCGAGAAGCTGATCGCCTGGGCGAAGAAGACGTATCCCATCAATCCGCGCCGTGTATACATGTATGGAAAAGGCGAGGGCTCCAAGATTTCGATGGAGTTCATGATGATGCATCCCAACATTGTCACAGCCGCCATCGGCTACAGCTGGGGTGCCTGGCTGATGCCTTCGGAGGTGAAGGAGCGGCTGGACTACGTGAACAGCGCTCCAGAGATTTACCTGACCCTGGGACGCAGGGATCTGGCGAATCACCTGTCCTGCGTGCGCGACGCCTACTCGCGACTGCGGGAAAAGGGATACCACTTCATCTATCGCGAGTTCGACGAACTTGGCGATCGCACTTACCATCCTCCGAGCAATGACGATGCGCTGGCATGGGCAACCCGGCTACGGAATAAGAACATCGCGCCGTCGGCGGAAGAGGCGAAATTGCTCAAGGCTTTCAGCAGTGCGCCGCCCGCGCCTATGAATGGGTACTATCCGGCGCTGGCTCTGGTCGGCGGTGCGCCGGCCGGCGGGGTTCTGCAAAAGCTGTTTGAATCGAAGGATGCAAACGTCCGCGCCGCCGCGGCGGAGACCTGCAGGCACGGCATTTTTGGAGAGGCCACCGCCGCGGCTCTGGCCAAACTGGCGACCGACGCTTCCATCCAGGTGCGCCGTTCCGCGGTGGGCGCGCTCGCGATGTATGCCAACTGGAGATATACGCCGGCGCAGCAGGCGCTGATACAGCTCGCCACGGACAAGGGCGCCGATTCCCTGGATCGTCTCAACGCCGCCGACGCGATCGGCTATGCAGTCCGACTTCAGGTGAAGGGCGTCCAGCAGGACCCGCCGATGTTCCAGGCGCTGGTTTCGTTGCTCCAGGATAAGGACGAGCCCGTGCGGTCGACCGCCACCGGCGTCCTGGCGCCGCTTTATGAATCGGCGGGCGAAGGGGCGCAGCGGCGCCGCGCTCCCGAAGGCGGCTGGGAAAAATGGCTGACGGGCATCACGGCGCAGTACCAGGTAATGAGCGTGGCTACGCAAACCGACCTCGCCTCGGCTTTCCAAACAACGTTGAAGGCTGCGGAGCAAGGCGATGTCAAGGCGCAGGCGGCGACTGCCATGTCGTATGCCAACGGCAAGGGAGTGCAGCAGAACTATGCCGAGGCCGGCAAATGGTGGATCAAAGCGGCTGAAGGCGGCGACCTCGCCGCCGCCAGACACGCCTGGAATCTGTACAGGAATGGCGAAGGCGTGGAGCGGAACGCGGCGATTGCAAACCAATGGGCGAAGATGATCGGCGAACCGGTTCAGGTTCCGCGCGCCACGCCGGCGGCCAGCGCCGCTCCGCCGAAGTACTAACGGGAGCGGTGGCCCATCATTCGCGGCGAACCGCTCCCTCACCGTCGCGGCTCTGATCGGAGCCGCGCGCGTAAGCAAGCTGTGTCCCAATACGTTAGCGAACTTTTGAAATGAAGTACTGGCTTGCGCAGGCTCGTTTCGCGCGATAAGCTCTTGCCATGTCGCGAATGTCTGTTTGGTTGTGCATCGTCTGCCTGCCCGTGTGGGCACAGAATGCGAATGCTCCGGCTCTGGAAGCGCAAGCCGCGGCGCTGAAGGTGCTGGTGGAGAGAGCGCCGAAGTCCGCCTTGCAGAGAACTCAGATCCAGCTGCAAGCACCCGCTGCCGGCTGGGAGATCGGTTACCCTTCCGCGGTGACGATGGACAATGCCGGTACGATCTACGTGTTGCAGCGTGGCGAGAAGGCCGATCCGCTGCTAGTGTTGAACCGTGACGGCAAAATCGTCCGCTCTTGGGGGAAAGGGCAGTACAAGATTCCGCATAGCATCCGAATCGACCCCCAAGGCAACATCTGGACCGTCGATTCCGGCAGTTCGATGATCTTGAAGTTTTCGCCGCAGGGCGAAAAGCTGATGGAGATTTCCGTCGGGGAACAGCCGGCCGGCCGCGGCGCGACCAACGGAACCAGCGACATCGCCTTCGGGCCGAACGGGCGAATCTACATCTCCGACGGCTACGGTAACGCACGGGTCCTCGAGTACAACTCCAAAGGCGAACGCGTCAGACAGTGGGGAAGCGCGGGAACGGGTCCCGGACAGTTCAACCAGCCGCACGGGATCGCGATTGACGATCAGGGAATCATTTACGTGGCCGATCGTAATAACGCCCGGTTGCAGCGCTTCGATCTCAACGGGAAGTATCTCGGAGAGTGGAATCATCTGGGCAAGGTGACTGCCGTGGCGTTCCGCGACGGCGCGCTTTGGATCGGGACGCAATATCGCAATGTCCCTAACGAGGCAGACGGCTGGCACATGAAGATCGATCGGAAGACCGGAAAGATCCTCGAGCTCACGGAATCCGGCCGCAGTCATCACGTATTGAACATTAATGAAAGCGGGGAGTTGCTCTCCGGCGCCAGACCTGATATCGCATGGTGGTTCCACCAAAACAAGTGAGAATGCGCGCGCGGTGATGGCTCACGTCTCCTCCAGATCGAATCCGCGAATCCGGTACCGCCCGATTGGAGTGCCGGCAAGTTCCCTGGCGCACCATTCCGCGCCCGCGCACACCGCCTGGTGTTGCGCCCGCCACCAGGACGTGGAGCCTCCGGTTCTGTAAAACCCTTCGCAGACCTCGAGGTGCCGTTTGAAACCGGCGAGCAAACGCCCCCGATAATGCGCGAGTAATGCGGCCTCGTCGCCCCCGCGCTGAATCGCTCGCAGGACGGCGGCAGCCAGAATGGCCTCCCGGATTGCGTTTCCGCTTCCGTCGCCGCACAGCGGATCGAAGGACAGGGCAGCGGCGCCGCAAGCCAACCATCCGGGACCGCAAAGGGGCCACGCAATGCGCGGATAGGCGGGAAACAATACCGCCTCTCCGGCGGCCTTCGCAATCTGCCGGCTCACCAACCGGCTGCCCGGAAGCAGCATGTCTCCGGGCGCGCCCACTTCAAGCAGCCAGCCGCCATCATTCGCACAAGGGATCAGGAACAGCCATCCGGCCGCCATCGATTCCACCCAACACGCCGCACGGTCGGCGTCTTCGCGCAGTCGGACCGGCACAGCGCGTGCGGTCCGCGAACCAAAGTGCTGCTCACTACACCCTTCGGGAAGCGGCCTTGAAGCGATGATCGTCCAGTTCGCATCCGTTGTCTCTGCAGATTCCGTCGGAGACGGAAGTCGGGCCAGCAGGTCTTCTTCGCTGGCGATCACTGCCGAATGAGGCAGAGTCAGCTCGTCGGACCCTGGTCCCCAGGCGACCACACGCCGCGTGATCGCCGGCAATCCTCGAAACAGATCGGCCCGCCCGAAGGTGTCGCGAAAGAGTCCCTGGGTGGTTGCGCCGATCATGATCGCCGGGATCTTCGGCCGCGGCGAACCTTCCAGCATCAGGCCAAAGCCGCTTCTGTCCAACAACCGCGCACACCCCCGGGCCGCGACGCCGTCGCCCACTACTTTGATGTTGATCCGCGGATGCATTCGTGATCAGGGTACCAAAGCCCGTGGAACGCGCCGGGTGGATCATCACAAATAATTGATGAAAATTACAACAGGAGCTGATTATCCGTATATAATAGAATCGCGCCCAAAAGGAGCGCCACATATGTTTTGGATTGTGATGTTCTTGGCCCAGGCGGCCGCCGTTCCGTCGCAGACCGAGCGTGGGGAAGCGCTCTTCCTCGACGCGCAACAGGGATGCGCAAGCTGTCACGCGTTGAAGGGAAAGGGTACGGCGGTGGGTCCGGATCTGACGGGCCTGGGGCGTCTGGCCCCCCAGGCGATTGCCATGGCCGCACGTTCCACCGTGACGCAGTACGTCCAGGTGGTGAAGTTGAAGGCGGGAGGCAGTTTCCCGGCGATGACGGGGAAGAAGGACGAGAAGAGCGTCGTGCTGTTCGATCTCTCGAAGAATCCTCCCGAGAAGAAGGAAGTTGCGCCAACGGATATCGCATCGATGGGCAGCAACGATGTATGGAAGCACCCGCCGGCAGCGAACAAGATCGGGAACGATCAGTTAGCCGACATCGTGGCGTACATCAAATATGCCGCGACCGGGTCGAGGAAGGCCGTGGACCCCGCCGAGGTGCGGTAAACAGACAACCGCCGGATGTTTTTGCGCTGCCTCATTGCCAACAGGCATCGAGGCTGCGGCGCAGGCTGCTTGTGGTAGATTATTTTCTAATGGGCGCTACGCGCGGCTAGTGGAGCACGGCGCCGATCAACATCGCGTCGCCGGCAGGTGGGATTCCGGTAGCCGTCATGAATCGCCTTCGCACTTCACGCCAGCGATATCAATCCTTCGTCAAGGATTACAGGAGCCGGCACGTGGACGAGCCGGCCGGACCGGAGGCGCGGGGTAAGACACCCGGCAAATCGCGCGAGTACCTGCGCGAATATCTGCGCTGGCTGTGGCCCTATCGCTATGCAGCCGGCGCGCTGTTGTGCCTGGCATTGACTGCGGCGGGCCTGCAGATGGTGGAACCGCTGTTCATGCGGTACATCGTGGACCGGGTGCTGCTGAATAGCGGGTTGGAGCCGGGCGCACGCCTGACGCGCCTCAATCTCGCGGGCGCGCTGTTTGTCGCGCTGATCGTGGTCTCTAACCTGGTTGGCGCGTTGAAGGATTACCGCCAGCGCATCCTGAATACGCGGGTGATGCTGGCGCTTCGCCGGTCTATGTTCGAGCGGTTGCTGCACCTGCCGCTTCCGACACTGTGGGAGATGAAGACCGGCGGCATTCTGTCCCGGTTGACTGGCGACGTAGACACCACCACGGGGCTGCTGCAGATGGCGATTGTGTCGCCATCGGTTGCGCTGATTCGCCTGGCGATCGCTGTGGTGGTGCTGACCGTACTGAACTGGCGGCTGGCGATTGCGGCGTTGACCATAATCCCCGGGGTGATGATGATCAGCTTCATCTTCGCCAAACGGGTGCGGCCGATCTACCGTTCGGTGCGCAAAGATGCGGAACAGATCGACGGGCGCGTGGGTGAGACCTTCTCCGGGATCCGAGTGGTGCGAGCCTTCCGGCGCGAGGTTCACGAGTTGCTCGACTACATGCGCGGGCGGCACACGGTGCTGCGCAAGGAGCTGTTCGCGCAGCGCCGCGAGCTGGTGATCTGGACGTCGTGGAATCTGCTGCTGGCAGTGGTCAATGTCGCCATCGTCTGGTACGGCGGATACCTGAACCTGCGCGGCGGCGCGTCGATCGGCGACATCATGGCGTTCCAGTGGTACACCTTCCTGCTGCTGAATCCGGTATGGAACATCGTCAATTCCTTCTCCGAACTGCAGCGTTCGCTGGCGGCGATGGAGCGCGTATTCTGCGTGCTGGCGATGGAGCACGACAAGCCCGACAGACCGGACGCCCGCGAGGCTCCACGGCTGGTGCGGGAGCTACGGTTCGAGGAGGTGGAATTCGAGTATCGCGAAGGCCGGCCGGTGGTTCGCGACTTCAGCGTGCTTGCGCCCGGCGGATGCGTGGTCGCGCTGGTGGGGCGGAGCGGCGCCGGGAAGACGACGGTGACGGACCTGGTGGCGCGCTTTCACGATCCGACGAAGGGAAGGATTCTGCTGAACGGCAGCGACATACGGGATTTTCGCCTGGATTCGTATCGCGGCCTGCTGGCGATCATCCAACAGGACGTTTTCCTTTTCGACGGGTCAGCCCGGGACAATATCGCTTACAGCCGCCACGATGCGACCGACTCAGAGGTAGAAGATGCCGCGCGGCGCGCCAACGCCCACGAGTTTATCGTGAAGCTGCCTGAAGGCTACGAGACGTTCATCGGCGAGCGCGGCGTCAAGCTTTCGGGTGGCCAGCAGCAGCGCCTGGCGATCGCAAGGGCCTTCCTGGCGGCTCCGCAGATTCTGATTCTGGATGAGGCGACGAGCAACCTGGACACCGAGAGCGAGCAGCTCATTCAGGCGTCGATGGCGACGCTGCTGGCCGGGCGAACCACTTTCGTGATCGCTCATCGACTGTCAACGGTACGCCGCGCGAACCTGATCCTGCTGATGGAGGACGGCCGGATCGTGGAGCGCGGGACTCACGAGGATCTGATGCGCGCCGGGGGGCTGTACCACGATATGGTGGTCCGCCAGATGGAATCCCACGGCTACGACGGCGAAGAGATGCTGCGCTGAGGGCGGTGTGGGTGGCCAGATTCCGATCGCTTCACTCCGTCTTCAGCACACCACTGGTAATCCGCTTCGGCACCGCCCCGACCGGAATCTTTTTCACCACCTTCATCGTCTTCAGGTCGACCGCCACGGTTGCGTCGTTGCCGGCAATCGCCACGTATAGGGTCGTGCCGCCGGGCGGGATGGTCATCCACTCCGGATGCGACCCCACCGGCACCACCTTCAGCAGCTTGCAGTCCGGCAGGGAGTAGGCCGCCACATAGCCGTAATACTTGCTGGTTACCCACAGCGTCTTTCCGTCCGGCGTAATCTGTAGCCCGTGCGCCGGCGCGCGCTGGATTCCCTGCGTTTCCTTCTCCACGCCCGCCGGGTCCGGGAGCGTCACGCGTTTGACCTCTTTGCGAGCCGCAAAGTCCACAATCGCGAAGCCGTGGAAATCCGAGAGCTGGACGATGATCTCCCTGGTGGATCCGTCCGCATTGGTTGTAAACGCCATCGGCCGGATACCCGCGCTGAGAGTCAGCGTCCACGCAACCGTATTGCCCGCGGTTTCGATGACGTTGATCGTGCTCGCCGGGATCGACCCGGCAACGGCGTACTTGCCGTCCGGCGTTACGTACACGTTGTGGATCCCGCCCTTCACCGGGATGCTCTTAACATTGGAGAGCGAGGCAGTGTCGATCACGTCCACGGCGCCCGGCTCCTGAACAATCGCCACATAGACTTGCGCACCGGTTTTGGAAACGGCCACGTTGTTCGGCCGTCCGCTCAGCGGAATCCTCTTAAAGACTTTCAGCGTTTTGGCGTCCACCACATCCAGCGTGACCAGCGATTCATTGGTGACGTAAATCCTGCCGCCATCAGGCGCGATGGCGACGCCGTGCGGCACCTCGATACCCTCGATGGTGCCGACAACCAGATTGGTTGCGGGGTCGATGACGTGAATGTTATCCCCTGCCGCGTTGGACTGCAGCACACGGACGGCCGCACTCAGCGAGGCCGCCGCAAACAATAGAGCGAGCATCGTACGCGTCATTTTGCACCTCCCAGTGTGCGGCCTTTTACCCAGGCTTCCAGGATTTGCCATTCGGGATCGTCCTGCGATTTCCAATGCTTGCCACCCGCGTGGAAATGGTCACCGCCCGCATCCATTGCCAGCGGATGCAGCAACAACGGGCTCTTCAATGGGTTCCCCGGAACCACAAACAGTTTCCACACCGCAAAATTCTTACGCGACTCTTCGTCGCTCCAATCTTTGGCCCCAGGCGCCAGCGGCTGCAACGGCGGACTTCCGTGCGAGTGGCAGGTTACGCAGCGAGCGTGCCCCGGCCGATACTTAAGGAAGATCGGCTGCACACGTTCCTTGAAAAAGTTGTAGTCCAGTGGAGGTGCGTCCGCCGCCGAGGCAGACCGCATTGCCAACTGCGCGAAAAGAGCAAGAATCAATCTTCCGGTCATGTTCCCCTCAGTCCTACAGACGATATCACAACCGCACAGACAGCGGACGACTACCCTGCCCGCTCCTTCTTGCCGGCTTTCATCAATTCGACAAGCTCGGCGATGCGCTGCGCGCGCACCTCGGGGCTGCGCCTGGTGGCGTCAATCCAGCGGAGGTACTTCTTCCGATAGAAGGTGGCCAGTCCATCGAAGAAGCTTGCGGCCTCCGGATCGGCTTCGAGTGCAGCGACGATGTCCGCCTGGAGGGCTTCGCTCTGCGGGCCCTCGGGCATGAGCACCACGCTGACCGGATCGCCCAGGTGCAAACCGGCGCCGCGCCGGTAAGCCGGGCCGAGCGGCAGAAAATATCCTTTGCCGAACTGCTCCAGGGCGCCTCTTACGCCCATGCCATTGATCGTGCCCCTAACGTGGTACCGCGGTCGCGAGCCCCAGGCATTCTCGGGAGAGAACGGCAGCACGACATACGCACGGCCCTTCT
>Ga0163163_10003871_pt1 | contig 12753 bp, 9 predicted proteins | sample S65metaG_FD_119766 | JGI IMG/M metagenome (GOLD analysis project Ga0163163, IMG submission 119766) | Switchgrass rhizosphere microbial communities from Kellogg Biological Station, Michigan, USA - S6-5 metaG | ecosystem: Host-associated > Plants > Roots > Rhizosphere > Soil | place: USA: Michigan... | reverse complement strand
GCCGGCACTACGGACAATGCGGCCCGGAAGTGACGCGGCGCCTACAGACGCCCTGACGGACCGCGCGTCGGCACCGCGCGCAAATCCCGCAATAACGGGGCTCACTGGTTGGTGATCGAGACTCATATTTTCTGTAATCCCTGCGAAGCCGCAAATCCACACCCCCAAAGAAACGGGGAATCTCCGCCTGAGCATCCTCATTATCTCGGCGATGCGCTAAACTCCTCTGCGGGTTTAACCGTCCGTAACACTGTCAGCGCAGACTCATGGAGGACGCGCCCTTGGTTCAGATTATTCTTGCGCTCTGGCAGGCGGTGAGGAAAGGCTTCTTGAGGAAGTTGGCATTGTCGTAAGGAGATCGGTCTGCGGCCCTGAGCGCAAGAGCCAGCAGTTGATCCCTTGTAACATCCCCGTTTTCTGCTTCATCGACGATGTGTCCTATCCAGGCTATGCCATCATTCTTGGCACACAGCTTAGCCTTATATCGCTCATCGATGCCGAAGACATCCTTCCATGCCTCTACCTCTTCTTCGCGCCCGGGGGCTGTAATTTGGAGCTCGATGTCCTTCGGCAGAAGGTTTATCACGTCTTTGGTCTGGAGGGTCATGGTGACGGTAATCCCCGTGGCCACAGTAGCGTAGCTGTAAAAGGCTTTTCTCTGGACCCCTTCCGTCTTACCGCGGATGGGATCAATGTTCCTAGTCGGGTCCTTCGCTAGCTTGTACGCGGAATTGCACTCATTGCACATGGGAGCGAGGTTGCGAAAGTTAACTGAATTGAAGGGATAAGTGCCTTTGGGAAGAAAGTGATCGTAGGCCTCGCGGCGGGTATTATGGCTGCCCTTAATATCACCATAGCCGCAGTAGGGGCACTTACCCTCTTTGTTCTCCGCGACGAACGCCGTGTAATGCGCGTCAATATCACCTATTCGTGAGGCGACTGCCTTCAAGTGGATGATGTCTGTAAAAAGGCTCTTGCAAAAGGCCTTCAAGGCCGATTCCAAATCGGTGTTAATGGCGCGAATGTTGGCGTATGTTGCTGGCGGCTTATCTGGACAACATGCACAAAGAGCTTCGATATCGTTGTTGTGGTCATACCATCTAGACACTTGCTGTCGCTGATCAGCGCTGAGCTGTGTCCGAAACAGCTCGTAAATCCGCTTGATCGGGCCATCTAGATGGTCCTTGGTAACCGCGTCATCGTTAAAGATGTCTTCCACAATCAGCTTCAACTCCGGATGTAGCAAGTCCAGGGAAAATGCGCCGGTCGCCTTGCACCACACTTCTTTCACCAGGTGATCCAGATAGACTTGAAACCTCTCGATGCTGTTGTTCACGTAGCGGTAGTTGAAAAGCATGGTGCTACTTGCCCTCCTTCTTATTGAGGGCCTGATTGATGAAAAGCACCTTCTCCACGGACTCTCCCAGCTCCTTCCCTGCTTCGTCAATGAGCGCGTCTGGAGAATCGCCGCTTTCGAGGCGATCTTTGAAGCCATCGAGTTTGCTCCGAGCGTAGTCGCCGATCGTCTCCTTACGACCGAACACCTTGATGGTGATCGCATTTGCAGAAGCGCCGAAGGTGTTGAAATCAGGGTTGCGGCACTCAACCTGCCCTTCCTCGTTCTTTTCAAACACCAACACATTCTCCCTCTGGCAGTCGGAAATGATGAACGGGGAATGCGAAGTGAGAAGGACTTCCCGCATCACATTCTTCGTCGCCGCGTCCGCCTCCAGTGCAGCGCGCAGGGTAGAAATGTAAGATGCGCGCCAGTCGGGATTAAGGTGGGTCTCCGGTTCGTCCAGCAGAAACAGCGCAGGCTCGTGGCGGAACAGCAGACAAAGGCCGATAGTGTGAACGAGCTGGTGCTCGCCGTCAGATAATGCCTTGACATAAATGGTCCCAGGCACACCCGCTTTGACTAGCGATCCCTCCTTGAACCGCATAATCCGCTCGTGAGAAGCGGGCGTGGAAATGGTTTCATTGACGTAAAGACTACCCGACCGGTACAATTCCGCTTTGGTTTCGTCATCGACTTTGTAGTGGTTCAGGGTGAGCAGCGTCTGAAGGCCTTGGAACAGATTCAAGGCAGATTTTGCCCTCGACAAATCCTCCGATCCCTCAACTCGCTCACTGAAATGGAACTGAAAAGCCTTTTTCGTCGCCTCGTTCACCCAATAGTCAATATAGAGATCGCATGCTTCGCCATCGGGGTAAGGTGAATAGTCCTCGTGAAAAGTTGTGGAGCATTTGAGCAGTTTGTCGATCAACCCCAGCTGGAGCGTGTTCTTCTCGTCGTAATAACCGGACAGCTTCGATGTCAATTCCACCGTAGATTTTAGGTTGTCTTTTTGCTCCTCGGCGGACATGGACTTCAGCCGCTCCTCCGCGATCGGCAAGCGATGATGCCTACGAATAATGATGCGGAATCGCTGAATGCCCTTGAGGCCGATTTTTTCCTCGAACACGCGGAGGATTGCCTCGTTAGGAAAAAGGAAATGGCAGAGTAGGATGGCCTGACTAAACTGCTCATCTAGATAGATCAGCCGACCCTCCGGTTTGCCGTCGTAGGGGACGTCTTTGGTGAGATGATCGCGGTATTCATCAAAATGGATGAACCGCATCTTGAAGAAAGGCAGGCTCAGGATTTCGTTGTGCCCTGAGGAGTAGCCAAGAATGTAGGTGGGGAGGTAGGCTTTAGCTTCCGCGCGAGTCAATTCGGTTTCGGTGATTTGCCCGGAACTTAGCGTGTTCAACCATTGGATCAGCGGGCGCTGGCCCACTTCCTTTGAGATTCGGATGTGAAATACCGGCCAATCGTCCTGCTTCGGCCATGGGTCGCGGGGAACAATCCGGTCATTTGGAATGAGGTATTCAAGTTCGAAGGCATCCGGCTTAGCCTTCTCCGCCCTGAATCCTTCGGGAGAGGTCTCAGCATCGAACTCGAATCCATCGGGTCGGTAGTCGAGGTAAATGCACTCGACGTGATAAAAAATAGCTGCAATAGCTTCGAGCACATTTGATTTACCGCTGCCGTTGCGGCCGGCAAGACAGTACGGATGAAACTCAAAACAGCGCCTGTAGTCCCACTCTCGCAAGAAATAGACTTCGAAACCTGCGGCTAGGCTGCGAAAGGGCACATTCAACTTGAGACGCAGGAGTTTCATGCTGCAGGCCCGAAGACGATCTCCTTCCGACCTGACGCCTCCTTTGTATTTTCGTCGATTTGCAAGTCGAAGCCTTGAGTCAGGATGGCGGGGCCGCCGCCTTGCCCGAGCAGCTCCAAAATCATGTCCTTGATCTCCTCGTAAGGAGGCGCATCAAAGACGGAGTCGGCCATTTGCATCACCTCGGCGAAGGTGAACGGCGCCGACTGTACCCCCAGAAGTCGATACTTGAAATAATCGCCTGACCAGGGGATTGGCTCGCCCTTGGTCACTGCGACGTCCAGCACATTGAGTGCGGCTTCGATGGCTTCCGGAGGCTGGAACAACAACGATACACCTTTGGAATTGGTGAACTTGGCTGCTGCCTTCTCAGGTAATACTATCGAGAGGGCATTTTCCGGCGAATCAAGAGTCAGGCGGCTCAGGTCCAGCTCACCGCGGAAAGCTCGTTGCTGAATGGAAAAGAAGAGACTGGACAGGTGAGCTTCCGAATCTGTCACTGTCTCCTCTTGTTCGGCCAGGACCATCGCAAACTGCTCGTAACGGGCTTGCAATTCGATCGGCGGGCAATAGACCTGGATGGCTCTAAGATCCTTTATGTTCACTCTTGGCGCGGCACCACCACCAACCAAGTTGAGAACCCTGTTGCGAAAGGATTCTGAGTTGAGAAGACCGTTCAAGAAACTGTTCGAGGCGACTGTCTTTTCAGCAGAAAACAGCATCATCCGCTGGCCAAGGCAGATTCTTCGTCCTTTCGGCACCTGGGCAGCATAGCCAAGCCTTCCCCCTTCTCTTGTATAGATAACTTCGCCTGCCATGGGCTCATGGCGTGCGATACGTTCGCTAAACACCTCTTCTGATACATATCGTGCCGACGACAAGTCTATTTTGCCGTTTTGTATCTCGGCAGATCTGACACAATAAAAAGCGGTCGGCGTGTCGGAATAGACGGGCGTGCTGTGTGGGCAGTCCACGATCCTGCCGCACAGGTTCTCAAGCGCTTTCTGAGGCCAGGTTTTTGGGTTAGTCGCCAGGTCACCGAACATGTCGATGAAAACCGACTGAAGGAGCTTCTCGGTGAATCGAAATGATTCCCGTCGATTGCGCAGAAGCGTATCGGCCTTACTCAGTACCGCCGCGATACGCTTCTGCTCAGCAAGCGGCGGGAGGGGAATCTCAATTCTGGATACGACGGCTTTAGATACCTCCTTGAAAGTAGCTCCTGCTCCGAGGCGTTCAAGAAAAGTACGGTTCGCGCGGAGCCAATGATAGAGAAAACCTGCGTCGAGACGAGTGGCATCAGGCACAAAACTCTTGAACCCCTGATTAGTCGCGACTGGCATGCGGTTGATGGCGACCAAACCAATAGGCGCCCTTGAACTCAGCAACACAGAATCCGGCGGCAGGATCTCTGCCGAGCAACTTGCAAGCCCTTCGGCAGTTAGTGTTCGGGGCGTCCGTTCGAGAAATGGGTAGCCAGCTAGATCGCTCACATCCTTGGGCGTCACCCAGGGAATGTCTCCGTTCCAAAAGCGAGGTTCAGAAGTCTTAGGTGTCGCACCGCTCACGATACGAGCACAATCCGTGAGCCTAACCAGAGTCCACTTAGACGGTACTGTTGGTGTGCTCATCCCAGAATCCCCTCAAGCTCTGCGAGGCCCTGCTGAATCTTGCCCTCCAGCGTCTTCAGCTTCTGGAGTATTACCTTTGGTTCCGCATAGACCGTTTCGTCGTGCTCCGCTTGATGATAACGGTTGAAGGAGAGGTCGTATTGTTTGTCGCGAATCTCGTCAACGGGCACGAAAAAGTGCTTGGCCTTCCGATTACCCGGTTGTTGAGGGTCGCGAACCCGCCATTGCGCCACCACGTCTGGCAATTCGCTGCCATCGACACGCTGGCGCTTGTCATCCAGAGAGAGGCCGTCATTGTCAATCCCATAGAACCAGGTATGCTCAGTGTTGCCGCCCCGCGTAAAGACGAGGATTGCGGTGGCAACGCCAGCGTAGGGCTTGAAAACACCGCTGGGTAGCGAGATGACGGCTTTCAGTTCGGCCTCTTCAACAAGCTTCTTCCTTGCCTCAACAAATGCACTGGCAGAACCAAATAGAACGCCCTGCGGGACGATGATGCCGGCAGTGCCTCCCGTCTTGAGCAATGTGAAGATACGTTCGGCGAAAAGCAGCTCGGTCTTGGTGGTGTTGAGCTTTAGGATTTCATTGATGTCGCCCTTATCGATACTGCCAGTGAAGGGTGGATTCGCCATCACGATGTCGTATTCCGCTTCCTCAGTGAAGCCTTTGCTGAGTGTGTCCTGGTAATCCACGCGGGGATTATCAATGCCGTGCATCATGAGATTCATGAGAGCGAGGCGAACCATAGTGGCGTCGAAGTCGTAGCCGTGCAAGGTCTGTTCCAGGATGTCCTTGTTGTTCTGCGTGAGCACGCCACTGAGACTAGTGCGGACGAATCCATCGTCATCGGGGTTGAAGATCTGGCCCTTCTTGGCCTTTTGTCGGGCGAGCTGCGTGATGATGTATTGGTAAGCATCGAGCAAGAAACCCGCGGTGCCGCAGGCGGGGTCACAGATACTGTTACCGAACTTAGGATTCACGAGTTCGCTGATGAGCTTGATGATGTGCCGCGGTGTGCGGAACTGGCCGTTTTTTCCGGCGCTGCTGATCTCATTGAGCAACATTTCATAGACGTCGCCTTGGATATCCTGGAAGAGATGGCCTTCTTCGCGCGATTCGCGGTCTATTTCGAGGAAAATGTCATCAATGATCGCGATGGCCCCGAATAAAAGGTTGGCGCTAGGAATGAGAAAGACAGCGTTGGCCATGTGCCGGGTGAATGCAGTGCCCTCGCCGTTCAGGTCCTTGATGAACGGAAACACTTTTTGCTGGACGTGAGGCAGCATATCTTCCGCTTTCATCTGTTTGAAGTAGCTCCAGCGCAGAGTGGCCTTGTCGATGGGTGTCTTCTTCTCGGTATCGTGAGCCAGAAAGTATTCGCCAGTGAATCGAGATGAGAATGTGTCGCCGGTAAACTCGGCGTCCCGTTGGAGCTTAAGATCGAGCTCATCGAGCTGCTTCATAAACAGCAGGTAGGTAATTTGCTCGATGGCTGATAGCGGATTCGAGATTCCACCGGACCAAAAGCGGTCCCAGAGTTTGTCAATGAGGGCTTTAAGTGTGGTGTTTAGCTGCATCAGGCGGCCAGTCCTTGGGTTAGCTTGAGGATTTCGTTGATCTCGACCGGCGAGAAGACGCCGCGAATCCCGCTCGGATGAATAACCGTAAAGGGAGCCTGTATCAGATCACGCTTCTCAACGCCACCGCGATGAATGATATAGTCGCGAAGTAGGTCGAGGAATTGAAGCTGATGGCTCGTGAGCGCGGGGTGCTGGGTGATGAACTGGTCAATCGATCGCGACACAGTGTCCGGAAAACTTTCGAGAATTTCAATGCCCAGAATATGGCGGATGAATTGGAGAAACGGTGCCGTCTTATGGTGGTAAACCCTGCGCAAGAGCTGGAGAGTGATGTGAGGATGCTCTTCGTGAAGCTGAGCGGCAAGAACTTCAGCCTCTTCATCGCTAACAGGACGGGCGTCGCGAATCTTCTGAAGTATCGGATTGTTGGCGGTAAGTTCTTTCACCTTCTGTTCTACCAGTTGCCGATATTGCGCGATGCTGAGCGACTCGTGCTCAGGACCGAACTCCACATATTCTTTGGCGGCTATTATGTCGGCAAAATTGAACCTGGCCGGTCCGGTGGCGGAATCTCGCTCGTCGCGGAAATGCATGAGCGGGGCAAGGTGAATCGCAAGGTGGTCGAAACTCTGATCGGTCATGGTGGCCCAATAGTAATTTGTTTGGGCCTTCTGGATGAGACCCGTTTCTTGGGCCACGATATTCACGGATAGCGGAAGTCCGCTGATCTGGGCGACAAGATTCTCGGTAAGCGCGGCGTACTTTTCCTTCTCGCCTTTCAGATGAGCTAGTGACGCTTCAAGAATATCCTTCTCGAAACGCATGGCCTTGAAGTCAGCCTGCGAGACGATGCGAAATAGGGGCTGTACCGTGTGACGCAGGAAGGCGATCCGTTCCGCCGTGAGCGGCTTCCAAAATGCCTCGTTTTGACACTGTGCAAGTTGCTCCTTCGCCTCCATAATCGTGACGGACCGCGCTGGGAAGGCAGCAATGTGCGCACGGAGGGCCCCGATTTCTTTCTCCGCGACGCTCGCTTGGCCGAGGGCTAGAAGGGCCTCGATCTTGTCGATACGAATGCCGGCAAAGCGAACGGGCAGTGGAATCTGCGGCTTGGGCTCCTTGCCTTGGGGCGTGAGCTTGAAATATTCGAAATTATCCCAGCAGTCGATGACCTGGAAGACATCCTTTTCCGGGCACCACAGTTTTATTTTGTTCGATTCCAGTAGGCGCGTTCCGCGGCCGATCATCTGCCAGAATTTGGTGTAACTGAAGACGGGTTTGGCAAAGACGAGATTGACAATCTCCCGCACGTCAATGCCGGTATCCAGCATATCCACGCTTATGGCAACGCGCGGCATATCATTGCGGGTAAATTGATCGAGCAGCCCGCCCTTTCCGTAAACGCGGGGATCGTCCGAGACCATCACTTTGGCCAGTTCGCCTTTGTATTCCGGGTAGAGTGAATCGAAAATGGCCTCGATTCTGCGCGCGTGATTCATGGAGATGCAGAAAAAGATAGTCTTGCCGGGAACGACACCGTTTGGGTCCTTGATGGACTCCTCCATGAACTCCTTCACGATAAGCGCGTTCGTGGCGTGGTTGGTGACTTTCTTTTCGAGGTCGCTGCCCTCGAAATTGATCTCTTCGATCTCTTTGCCCTCGAGGATGAGGTGCTTCTGATCTTCGAGGCTGACGGTACGCTTGCTGATTCCTTCGTCCTGGAACTTCGTCTTAATCTTGAGAACTCGGAAATCGCAGAGGTATGGCGGGACATGGTCGATGGCCTCTTCGTAGGAGTAGGCAAAGGTAGGCAGCCCGTCATCGCACTGGAACAGAGCAAACGTGTTGTGGTCCACGACATCTCGAGGCGTCGCGGTGAGGCCCAGCTGGATTGCGTTGAAATAGTCGAGAATTTCGCGATACGTGTTGTAGATGGAGCGGTGACTTTCGTCGATTACGATCAAATCGAAGAAATGCGGCGAGAGCGAGTTCGTTTCATCATGGACGATATTGAGCATCGTCGGATACGTGGCAACATAGATGCGGCGGTCGGTGGCGATGCTCTTTTCGCCTGGCTCTGGCCACCGGGGCTCATCTGGGATGTGTTCTTTGAAGGCGTCAAGCGCCTGTCCGCGCAATGCGACACGGTCAACAAGAAAAAGGACACGTTGCACGCGCCCGGCGCGCATGAGAGCATCGACCAGGGCGATGCACGTGCGGGTCTTGCCGGTACCGGTAGCCATGACCAGCAGGAAGCGGCGTCGATTTTTTTCGATGCCTTCCATGACCGAGCGGATAGCCTGGAGCTGGAAATCGCGGCCAGCGATAGCCGTGTTGATCAATTCCTCAGCGAGGGGTTTCTTATGCTTCCGAATGTAAAGGAGGCGTTCGAGGTCTGGCCGTGTGGGGAAGCCGTGGACTCTCTGCGGCGGCGCTTCGCCAAGGTTCCAAAAAAAAATTTCATGGCCATTGGTGTAAAAGCAGAAAGGAAGGTCGCCACTATTCCCCGCTTGGATGTTCTGACAATACTGTTTGGCCTGCTCGCGCCCTATTTCCGCGTTTGTTGAAGCTTTCTTGGCTTCGACGACGGCGAGAGGTTTGCCGTTTTTGCCAAGTAGAACGTAGTCGCTAAACTCGCGGGCACCGAACTTCTCGCCAAGCACAGGGCTCGCCGCTCCCCCTTCACCGACGGTCGGAACGAAAAACTCTGCGATCACCTGCGTCCGATCAGCAACGTTCCATCCCGCCGCTTTCAGGCGGAGGTCGATGATTTCCTTTCGTGTCGCGGACTCAGTTGACATTTTTGTGCGGTCCGATTTGGACGAGCTGGCGCTAAGTCGTTCCCCCGCCATTCTTTATCAGGCTGGGCCTTCGCTGTCATTCGCCTTGAGAAGTACGATTGTACCTGGATTGCAGGTGCCGGCGGGCTGAGAGTGCGTTCCACCGAGCGGAAATGATAGGGTCGCAGGGGTTCGTAACCCCTCGCGGGGACTGGGGCGGAGCCCCAGCGCGGGAAATTGGAACAGGGGCCGAAGCCCCTGCCCTGTTCATGCCTCTGCGCTTTCCTGCTTCTGATGCAGGCCGGTCAGGTAATAGCCGACAGCATCAGCACGGGGCACACTCTTCGCATACAGTACCTACGTCGTCAGCTGTAAATAAAAGAAGCCGCTCGATCGTCGTCGCCGCCAAACAACTCCAACTTGCCGCCGGGTGAGGTCGCCCCCACGAGCGCATAGAACTCCTCCAGCTTCCGTGGATGTTCACGCCTGGCGGCTTCCAACACAGTAGAGTACCCGCCGCGCAGGAACACTGGCTTACCCCGGATTGCCAACATGCAGTGCTCGGTTTGCCCGCTCAGGTATTCGCCGGGACCCATCCGGAGAAGCATTCGGAATTCCCGACTTGAACCGTTTCAAAAACCGTTTCGAATGGTAATTTTGGCCAGCTCACCCGAGTGCAGGAATGCGAATTATCCAAGCGGGCATGGGTCTTATGCTGGAGCCACCCGCCGGGATCGAACCGGCGACCTGCTGATTACGAATCAGCCGCTCTACCAACTGAGCTAGGGTGGCCCTCGGACCAGAATATCATAGGGGGCCCCGGGCAGCCCCCGATCGCGGGCCGCTGCTAGCGCAATTGTTGATGAATCATCGTCAATGAGCCGATAATATTGCAAGATGAGTTCCTCAGTGCCTGAGTCCTCGCTCGACCGCCAATTGGCGCTGTCCCGCGTGGGTGGCGATCTGGAATTGCTGCGTGAGATCGCGATCCTGTTCTTGGACGAATGCCCGCGCGCACTGCTGGATATTCACCAGGCGGTCGCAGGCGAAGACGCCGTCAAGCTAGAGAACGCCGCCCATTCACTCAAAGGCTCGGTGGCAAACTTCGGAGCGTCCGCCGCCGTCGAAGCCGCTTTCCGCCTGGAACAGATGGGCCGCGCCCGGCAATTGGCGGAAGCGCCAGAAGCTCTGCGCGCGCTTGAACAGGCCTTGTCGATCGTTTGTGCAGAACTGAACGCGTTATAGCTGCGAGCCGGATGCGGCACCTGCTATTATCAAAGTTCACTCCAACGCATGTCGCTCCCTGCTGAAATCGTTTGTGCGCACAGCCCTGACTCCGATGACGCCTATATGTTTTACGCACTGGCTACGCGTAAGATTCGCTCCAACATGCTGCAGTTCCGGCATGTTCTCGACGATATTCAGACGCTGAATCAGAAGGCCCGCGTGGGCGAATATGAGTTGACGGCGATTTCTTATCACGCTTATCCTTACGTCGCCGACAAGTACAGACTGATGGCGGCCGGGTCCAGCATCGGCGATGGTTATGGGCCCATGGTGGTCTCCTCGCATCCTATGGCCTTGGAAGAACTCAAGGGCAAGCGCATCGCGATTCCGGGGCGGCTCACGACTTCTTATTTGGCGCTGCGCCTAATCGAACCCGACTTTGAAGCGGTCGACACGCCTTTCGACAAGATTCTGGATGCGGTGACGGAGCGCAAGGCCGACGCCGGCCTGATCATTCACGAAGCGCAGTTGACCTACGCGAAAGCCGGCTTCCACAACGTCATCGATCTGGGCCGCTGGTTCAAGGACACTTACGATTTGCCCTTGCCGCTGGGCGCGAATGCTCTGCGCCGCGATCTGAGCCCCGAAATGTCCAGCGAGTGCTGCCGCCTGATGCGCGATAGTATTCAATACGCGCTCGATCATCGCGAAGAAGCTCTGAATTACGCGCTCCAGTTTGCCCGCGATATGGACCCCGCACTAGCGGAAAAATTCGTGGGCATGTATGTCAACCACTACACCGTGGATTGCGGGGATATCGTGCCCAAGGCCGCGCAAAAACTGCTCGACATGGGATACGAGGCTGGGTTGATCCCGCACCGCGTTCAGGTCGAGTTTGTGCGGTGAAACTAGTCATCCTTTTCTCTTTCGCGACTCTCTTCACGCTTCTCGAAGCGCAGGACTCAGACCCCAAGCAGCGCGTGCGCTCCGTGCGCGACATGGGCAAGCAGGGCGAAGAAGCTATCGCTCGAGTGAACCCTTACCTGGCCGACGTCGATGTAGGCGTGCGTGTCGAAGCCGTCAAGTCCCTGATCGAAATCGGCGGCCCGAAGACTCTGGAGGGGTTGGTGCGTGCCGCGGCTGACAATGACCCGGAAGTGCAGATCCGCGCCACCGACGGATTGGTCAACGTGTACTTGCCGGGGTACGTCAAGACGGGACTCAGCGGCACGCTTTCGCGCGCTGGCGCATCGGTACGCGGCAAATTCTCCGACACCAATGACCAGGTGATCGATCCGTTCATTCAAGTGCGCCCAGACGTAATTATCGCGCTAGGGAAACTCGCACGCGGCGCGGCTAGCCTGGATGCGCGAGCTAACGCAGCGCGGGCAGTGGGTGTGCTGCGCGGCCGCGAGGCCATACCGGATCTGATCGAGGCGCTGCGCTCCAAAGACGACAAGTTGATGTACGAGTCGCTGGTGGCCATCCAGAAGATTGGCGATCCGTCAGCAGCGCCACGCATCAGTTTCCTGCTGCGCGATCTGCAGGAGAAGATTCAGGTGCAGGCGCTCGAAACCACCGGCTTACTGCGCAACCAAGACGCGGCTCCACAGGTGCGCGATGCCCTGGCCCACGCGCGGACCGTCAAAGTGAAACGGGCGGCGCTCGAAGCGTTGGCCATGCTAGCCGATTCGGCGGACCACGCCATATTCCTCGAGAATCTGCACGACAAAGACGACCTGGTGCGTGCGGCAGCAGAAGAAGGCCTGGGCCGTCTGAAGAATCCGATGGACCGCGCGGCCTTGAACACGGCGTTCAACGAAGAGCACGGCATGAATCCGCGGCTATCGGCGGCCTTTGCGCTGGTGATGCTGGGTGAGCTAAAGACGGACCGTTACGGTCCGCTGCAATACCTGCTGAATTCCGTGAATCAGCGAGCGTGGCGTGATGTCGCCGGCGCGTTCCTGACCGAACTGGCTCGCGAGCAACCCATCCGTCAGGTCATCTACGGCATGCTAGGCATGGCCACCAAAGACGAAAAAATCCAGTTGAGTATCGTGCTGGCACGATCCGGTGGCAAGGACAGCGAACCTTCGCTCGAAGCGCTGTCGAGAGATCCCGATCCGGATGTAGCCGCCGCAGGCATCCGCAGCCTGCGCGCACTGCGCGCCCGGCTGCCATAAGCAAAGAAACGCGAAACTACTTCGCTTTCTTCTGCTTCTGCTGACCGACGCGGACTTTGAACTGCTTCGCTTGCGCTTCCTGGTAGGCTTTCCAGTCGAACCGCTGTGAGGCTTCCGACAGATACTTGTTCACGTCGATGTCCTTAGGCAGGACTGCCATCAGACTGGCGGACATCGTACCGTCGGGG
>Ga0163163_10003868_pt1 | contig 12755 bp, 13 predicted proteins | sample S65metaG_FD_119766 | JGI IMG/M metagenome (GOLD analysis project Ga0163163, IMG submission 119766) | Switchgrass rhizosphere microbial communities from Kellogg Biological Station, Michigan, USA - S6-5 metaG | ecosystem: Host-associated > Plants > Roots > Rhizosphere > Soil | place: USA... | reverse complement strand
GTTGATCTAGGAGGAGCGGCGGGCCCGCTGCGGAACCACGGCCGGGATCGTGCGGACGGTCTTGCGTCGCGCCGCCACAGCCGTGCGGGTGTGCACTCCGTAGAGCCGCTCCGGCACGCGGTGCTTCGCCAATCGGACCTGCTGGTGCTGCGGTTCGGCGAAGTAGGACAGCCCGATCACCGAGCCGAGCGTCACCAGGAAGCCGGTGGCGGCGAGCCACTCCCGTCCGGGCGTGATCCGGTCGCCGAGGAAGACCAGTCCGATGATCGCGGCCGGCACCGCGGCGGCGGCGTCCATCGCGGCCACGGCGGCGGTGGTGGAACCTCGCTGCATGGCCAGGCCGAGCAGGAGCTGGCCCACCAGCGAGTACGCGATCAGCAGGTACAGCAGCGGGTCGGCGAGCCACGACTCGGGCGACGGGCCGCCGGCGAGCGGTCGGGACGCGACCGCCGCCCCGGCGAACGCGATGCCGGCCAATGTTCCGAGCGCGACCGACCCCGGCACGCCGCGCAGCTTGGCCGCGAAGAAACCGGCCGGCGCGAGCGTGGCCAGTATGCCGACGAGTCCGACCGTCTCGAGCGTGTTGAGCTGGCGCGACGGGTGGGGTTGGGCCGCGACGACAAGCGCCGCGATGCCGCCGCAGAGCAGTACCAGCAGGATGATCTCGGTGACCGGGAGCTTCCACTTGAGCATGACGACGCCGAGCACGGCGGTGACGCCCAGTCCGGCGGCCATCGCCGACTGCACCAGGAACAGGGGCAGGTCGCGCCGGGCGAGGAAGGCCAGCACGAATCCGAGGATCTGGCAGAGCAGGCCGGCGATGTACGTGCGGTGGCGCGCGAGCTGCACCAACAGCTTCGGGTCGAGGGTGTCGTGCTCTCGTGTGTTCGTGGCCGCGATCGACTGGAGCAGGTTGGCCGCTCCATACATGCCGACCATGACGGTGAGGAACACCCACCCGGCGCGTATCACGCGGTGAGAATAATCGTCGGGGGCAAAATGCGCGCGCCCAGCGGGATCACAAACCTCACCATCAGGCGCTCAACCTCTCCAGGATCTCGGGGTGGAGCTTACCGTTGGTGGCAACAGCGCTGCCTCCGCTCGGACCGGGCCGCCCGCCGAGGTCGGTGAACGTGCCACCCGCCTCGGTCACGATCGGCACCAGCGCGGCGAGATCCCACAGGGACAGCTCGGGCTCCACCATCACGTCGACCGCACCCTCCGCGACCAGCATGTATCCATAGAAGTCCCCGTATGCCCGGCTGCGCCAGGCGCGCCGAGTGAGATCCAATATGGCATCCAGACGCCCGGCCTGCTCCCAACCGTTCAGCGACGAGTAGCAGAACGAGGCGTCGGCCAGCCGGTTGATGCCGGAGACCTTGATCGCGGTCGCGGTCATGGTGTGGCGTCCGGCGTACGCGCCGAGGCCCTTGGCGGCCCACCAGCGGCGGCCCAGCGCCGGCGCGGAGACCATGCCGACCACCGGCTCGCTCCCGTCCATGAGCGCGATGAGGGTTCCCCAGATAGGTACACCCCGCACGAAGTTCTTGGTGGCATCGATCGGGTCGATCACCCATTGGCGGGTGCTGGGCCCGGCCGCGGCGACGCTGACGCCGTACTCCTCGCCGAGGACGCCGTCGCGCGGACGGGTGCGCGCGAGCGTCGCCCGCAGCGCCTTCTCGACCGCCTCGTCCGCGTCGCTGACCGGAGTGAGATCAGGCTTGGAGCTCACGCGAAGGTCCTGCGCGCGGAAGCGAGACATGGCGATCGCGTCGGCCGTGTCGGCCAGCACATGGGCGAGCGCCATGTCATCGGCGTAGCGGGTCACGTGCGGAAACTTATAGGACTCCGGGCCTTGGTACGAGATACGTTGCCTGCTGTGACGCCCGTGGCCTTGGTCGGACTCCTCGCCGAATCCGCCCGGATGCGGGTATTCGCCGCAGTTCTCCTCGGCGCGTCGACCCCGACCGAGATCGGCGAACGGACCGATATCACTCTGCGTGACGCGATGGCCGCGCTCCGGCGTCTCCAGAAAGCGGGCCTCGTTGTCGATGTCGACGGCGTGCTGACCGCCCGGCCGGAGATCTTCACCGAGGTCGTCAAGGAGCACGGAACGGTCCGGATGGAGGAGGAGCCGCTCGACCCGGACGCGGCCCGGGCGGCGGTGCTGCGGGCCTTCGTGGTCGAGGGCCGGCTGACGTCGATCCCGGCGTCCTGGGCCAAGCGGCGGATCGTGCTGGAGCACGTGGCGCGCTCGTTCGTGCCGGGGGTGCGCTACCCCGAGCGGGACGTCAACGCCGTTCTGCGGGCCTGGCACCCCGACCACGCGGCGCTGCGGCGGTACCTGGTGGACGAGGAACTGCTCGCGCGCGACTCCGGTGTCTACTGGCGCATCGGCGGCCCCACCGACGAGCCGTAAACCCTTCAGGGGCGCGGCGCGTGCGGCGGTGGTGCCGACGGGTCCTCGGCGTCCGGGGAACCCAGCCGCGACGCCAGCAACCGCCGGAACGAGGCCACCCGGCGCTCGTCCCCGCCGCCCTCGGCGATCAGCGCGTCCAGGCCGCAGTCGCCGGTCGTACCCATGTGGTCGCAGTTGGGCGGGCACTTCGCGGTCGCGTCCACCAGCTCCGGGAAGCCGTGCAACACGTTGTCCGGGTCGACGTGCGCGATGCCGAACGACCGTACTCCCGGGGTGTCCACGATCCAGCCACCGAACGCCAGCCGCAGCGCCACCGCGCTGGTCGAGGTGTGCCGGCCCTTGCCGATCGCGCTCACCACACCGACCGCCCGGTAGGCCTCCGGGATGAGCCGGTTGACCAGCGTCGACTTGCCCACCCCGGAGTGGCCCACCAGCACCGAGATCTGGTCGCGCAACGCGTCCTCGAGCGAGGACAGCGGCCGGTCGGGCCAGGTGAGCACGTGCGGCAGGTCGAGCTCGGCGTAGTACGCGAGCAGGTCCTCCGGGCCGGCCAGGTCGGCCTTGGTGAGGCAGAGAAGCGGCTCGATGTCCGCGTCGTACGCCGCGACCAGGCAGCGGTCGATGAACCCGGTCCGCGGCGGCGGGTCGTCCAGAGAGCAGACGATGACGAGCTGGTCCACGTTCGCCACGATCACCCGCTCGGTGCGGCCCTCGACCGTGGTGTCGTCGTCATCGGCGCTCCGCCGGAGCACGCTGGTGCGTTCCTCGATGCGCACGATCCGGGCGAGCGCCTCCCGGTCGCCCGACGTGTCGCCGACGATGCTGACCCGGTCGCCGACGACGACCCCGCGCCGGCCCAGCGCCCGGGCCCGCATGGCGAATACCGACCGGTCCCCGACGGCGCAGGTGTAGCGGCCCCGGTCCACCGCCACCACCAGACCGTCCTCGGCCTCGGAGTGGCTCGGGCGGGTGCGGGTGCGTGGGCGCGACGACGGACCCGGGCGGATCCGGACATCGTCCTCGTCGTAGTCGCGCTGCCGCTTCGTGATCAGCCCTCCAGCATGCTTACCCAGAGCTGCGGGAACTCCGGCATCGTCTTGGATGTACACGCCACGTCGGTGAGCACGATCCCTGGCACCTGCAGGCCCACCACGGCGGCCGCGTGGGCCATCCGGTGGTCGGCGTACGTCTCGAACCGGGCCCCGCGCATCGGCCGCGGTCGGATCTCCAGGCCGTCCTCCCACTCCACGATCTCGGCCCCGAGCTGGCCGAGCTCGCGGGCCAGGCCGGAGATGCGATCGGTCTCGTGGCCGCGAATGTGGCCGACGCCGCGCAGTCGGGACGGACGGTCCCCGAGGGTAGCCAACGCCGCCAGTACGGGCGTGAGCTCACTCACGTCCGACAGGTCGGCCTCGATGCCCCGGATGACCCCGGTGCCACGCAGGGTCAGGCCGTCCGGGCCGAGCGAGACCTTCGCCCCCATCCCGGTCAGCAGCTCGCGCAACTGGTCTCCCGGCTGGGTGGTGCTGCGCGGCCAGTCCGGCACGGTCACCTCGCCGCCGGTGACCATCGCGGCGGCCAGGAACGGGGCCGCGCCGGACAGGTCGGGCTCGATGGTCCACGACCGCCCGTCGAGCTGGCCGGGCTCGACCGACCACACGTTGGGCACCCCGTCGTCGACCGCGGCTCCGGCCGCGCGCAGCATCTCGACCGTCATCCGTAGATGCGGCGCGCTCGGTACCGGCGGGCCGACGTGCGCGACCGTGATGCCGTTGTCGAAGTCCGGCCCGGCCAACAGCAGCCCGGAGACGAGCTGGCTGGACGCCGACGCGTCGATGGTGACCTGCCCACCGCGCACCCGGCCCTTGCCGTGCACGGTGACCGGGAGGCCGCCGCCCTCGCCGGCCTCAACGGAGACGCCGAGGTCGCTCAGCGCGCCCAGCAACGGCGCCAGCGGCCGGCGGCGCGCGACCGGGTCGCCGTCGAAGTGCACGGTCCCCTGAGCGAGCCCGGCCAACGGTGGCAGGAAACGCATCACCGTGCCGGCCAGGCCGACGTCGACGTGGGCCGGCCCGACCAACGGTCGCGGCCGCACCACCCACATGGGGTCCTCCACAGTGGACACCTGGGTGCCCATCGCCCGCAGGCCCGCCGCCATCAGCTCGGTGTCGCGCGCCCGCAACGGATGTCGCAGGGTGCCGGAGCCGACCGATATCGCGGCGAGGACGAGCGCCCGCGCCGTCATGGACTTCGACCCGGGCAGGCGGACGACCTGACGGATCGGCGCGTGGGCGGTCGGCGCCAACCAGTCGGCGCCGGGCGCGGTCAGTGCGGTGTCGGGCACGCCCCCTATTCTGCCGCCCCGTCCCGGCGGTGCTGACAAGGCTCTCGGCAAGCTCTCGCCCCGGTACTCGCGTAGCGTGGCGGCATGTGTGGCCGGTACGCCTCGACACGGAGCTCGACCGATCTGGCGACCCTGTTCGACGCGCTGGACACGACCGACGAGGCCTTGGTACCGGACTACAACCTGGCCCCGACCGACCCCGCCCCGATCGTGCGCGTGTCGGCGTCGGCCGGTTCCCGCGTGCTCACCGTCGCCCGCTGGGGTCTGGTGCCCGCGTGGTCGGCCGACGCCCGTGGCGGCGCACGGATGATCAATGCGCGGGCGGAGACCGTCGCCACGTCGCGGGCGTTCGCTTCATCTTTTGAACGGCGCCGGTGCCTCGTACCCGCGGATGGTTGGTACGAATGGGCGCGAGAGGTGAGCGTCAATGGCCGCTCGGCAAGCTCTCGCGGCGCACGGAAACAGCCGTATTTCATGACCCGGCGCGATGAAGAACCGTTGGTATTCGGCGGGATCTGGTCCACCTGGGGAACGCAGAGCGCGCAGTTGCTTACGTTCAGTGTCATTACTTTGCCCGCGGCCGGAGAACTGACGCGGGTGCATGACCGGATGCCGCTCGTCCTCGCGCCAGACCTGTGGTCGGCGTGGCTGACCGATGGAGAACCGTTGGGGCTGCTGCGTCCGCCGGCCGAGGACTACGCTGCCGGGATCGAGCTGCGCAAGGTGTCCAACGCGGTGTCCGACGTCCGCAACGACGGACCTGACCTCATAGCCGCGATCACTGAGAGTGCGGATCAGTCCATTATGGAGACGTTGTTTTGAGTGATAACGACTGATTTCACCGGCGATTTTTGGCGTGTTGAGTCCACAAGTCTTGTCTTACTACCCCTCGACGCGGTAGAACACAACGCCGGCCACGGTCGTCACCGACCGCCGGCGTTGTCTGTTTTTCCGCGGCGGGCCCACCGCAGCGGAGCAACCCACGGGGGAGGTGGGTGCATGACCCGGGCTCGATTGCCCCGGCCGCACGAGGTGGCCGCGGCTCGACGAGATCCACGATTCCTTCGCGCTTCAGAGGAACGTGAAGAAGATTTGACATGGCGCGCACGCGGTGTATGTCAGACCGTCGATCCGGAAGTCTTCTTTCCCGCGCCGAGTGAGCCGGCCGATGCCGCGGTTGCGCTGTGCCGCACCTGCGACGTCCAGGGCGCCTGCCTGGCGTGGGCGCTGGAGGTCGGCGACTGTCACGGAGTCTGGGGCGCCACCACGCCACGCGAGCGGCGCGCCATGCTCGTGGCCTGGCGGGGCGACGATCCGGACGCCGCGCGGGCCGCGCTCGCCGGGCGACTACGGATGGCGACCGCGTCGGCGTCCGCCTGACCCGCGGATCTGCCTACGCTGTCGACATGGCGGCAGCGGGATCGGCCCAGCGGCAGAGCGTCCCCACGGACAAGGGTGACGCCGAGGTCGTGCTCGAGGGCCGCACCCGCGGTGCCGCCGGTCTGCTCGTCCTCGGCCACGGTGCCGGCGGCGGCATCGATGCCGTCGACCTCGTCCACGTCCGCGACGCCGCGCTGCGCATCGGTCTGGTCGTGGCGCGCGTGGTCCAGCCGTACCGGGTGCAGCCCGGCAAGCGACCGCCGCCCGCGGCCCCGGTGCTGGACGAGGCGTGGCGCGCGTGCGTTGCCGTCGCACGCCGTTGGGCCGGGCCGCGGCGGCCGCTGGTCGTCGGCGGTCGGTCCGCCGGCGCACGGGTCGCCGCCCGTACCGCCAAGGAACTGGGCGCCGCCGGCGTACTGGCGTTGGCGTTCCCGTTGCACCCGCCGGGCCGGCCGGAGGTCACCCGCGGCGACGAGCTGGACCCGACCGTGCCCACGCTCGTGGTCAACGGCGACCGCGACCCGTTCGGCGTACCGACGGCGGCCGGGCTGGTGCGCGTCGTGGTCCGCCCCGGCGAAGGGCACGAGCTTCGACGCGACCCGGCCGGCGTGGCCGAGGTCGTCGCGGTGTGGCTGCAAGAACTGCTGAACCTGGCCTGACGTCACGGTCGGGTAGCCGATAGCGTCACCCGTCCGGGTGAAGGCCGCGGGACGTGACCTGTGCCGTGACCGCGTCGTTGAAGAGGACGAACCCGGCATACCACAACCGCAAGAACCTCCCAGGCCCTTCCTGTTCCGGCAACGGCGACGCGTCCAGCGTCGAGGCGAGCAGGGACCGGAAGGACCTCCACCCGAATCCACCCAACGCTTTCCCCCGGCACCACACGCGTACCCGCAGCCACGCGCCGGCCACGACAGAGTGTCGTGGCCGGCGCGTTCGTGTCCCCCTGGTTTCGGGCTGGTTTCCGCAGGCAGGAATGTGCCCGGGCCGGCCGGGGTTACAACCCAACGTCAGCCGGACAGCCGGGTGTACGGCGGAAGGGGAGCGTGGTGGAGGTTGCGCATCGGAGCGACCCAGCCTCGGTCGAGTCCGTGAGAAAGATCCTCGCCGCTCCACACTGGTCGATCGACGGCGTGCCGGCCGGTGTGTCCGGCGTATCCTCTCCCAGACGGAGGAGGGGCATGCCCGAGGGCACCGATCTGGCCGAGCAGCAGGCGCGCTTCGAGCGCGACGCGCTGCCATTCGTGGACCAGCTGTACGCGGCGGCCATGCGCATGACGCGCAATCCGGCCGACGCCGAGGACCTCGTCCAGGAGACATTTCTGAAGGCGTTCGCCGCCTTCCATCAGTTCGAGGACGGTACGAACCTCAAGGCCTGGCTGTACCGGATCCTCACCAACACCTACATCAACTCCTACCGCCGCAAGCAGCGCCAGCCGGTGCAGGCTCCCACCGAGGAGATCACCGACTGGCAGCTCGCCGAGGCGGAGTCGCACACCTCCAGCGGTCTGCGCTCGGCCGAGACCGAGGCGTTGGACAAGCTGCCGGACAGCGACATCAAGGAAGCTCTGCAGAGCCTGCCCGAGGAGTTCCGGCTCGCGGTCTACCTCGCCGACGTGGAGGGGTTCTCCTACAAGGAGATCGCGGACATCATGAACACGCCGATCGGCACCGTGATGTCACGCCTGCACCGCGGCCGGCGCAACCTTCGCAAGCTGCTGGAAGACTATGCGGCCGAACGCGGCTTCACCGCTGACGACGCGGCCGCCACCATCCCCACAGACGCTGACACGGCCGCCTCGGCTGGCCAGGAGGTGTGAAGCGGTGAGCCACGGCGACGCCCACGAGATCGATTGCGGCGAAATCTTGAACGAGGTGTACCTCTTCCTTGACCTGGAGTGCTCCGATGACCGCCGCGACGCCATCCGGGAGCACCTGGACTCCTGCAGTCACTGCCTGCAGGAGTACGGCATCGAGCAGGAGGTCAAAGCGCTGGTCGCGCGCTGCTGCGGTGCCGACCGGGCGCCCGAGGAGCTACGGGACCGGCTCCGGCAGAAGATCAACGCGCTGGTGCTCGACCCCAGCGCGCGCGAGCGCGGCTGACCCGCGCCGCGTCCGCGCTCGACACGCCCGAACCAACGGAGCGCGCCCGCACCCCCGAGCGTCGATCATGAGGAGCGCCAGCCGAAAGGCGAGGGCGCACGACAGCCAGCTCGCCGGGAGGGACGGCACCCGACCCCGACGGAAGCACGCCATCAATGGGTTGACCATGACGTCACGCGCGCGAAAACCCGTCGATCATGACGTTAACCTCATGATCGACGGGTGCGGTGGGGTCAGGGTTGGTGGGCCGTCAGGAGTTGGGGCGCTTGCCGTGGTTCGCGGCGTTCTTGCGACGGGCCTTCTTCTTCCGGGACTTCTTCGCCATGGCGCACACTCTAGTTCCGCTCGGGCGCTCGAGATCGGGGTCCCCCACCGCGACGGCGTGATTGGATACCGTCGCACGGGTTGATGCAGGCAGAAGGGGACCACGATGGCCGACGAGATCCGCGCCGAGATGGTGGCGAACGTGTGGAAGGTCGTCAAGGCCTCGGGCGATGTCGTCGCCGAGGGGGACACGCTGGTCATCCTCGAGTCCATGAAGATGGAGATCCCGGTCCTCGCCGAGTCCGACGGCACCGTCACCCAGATCGCGGTCGCCGAGGGCGACGTCGTCCAGGAGGGCGACCTGATCGCCGTCGTCGAGTAGGCGCTACCCCTGCTGGATCAGGTCGAGCGCGACCTCGAGCGACGCGTCGCGGCGCTGGTCGTCGGTGACGGACGGGTCCGGCACGCTGAACCAGGTCGAGTGCAGCGCGAAGATCGCCAGTGAGGCCCGGATCCGCTTGGTCAGCGGGGCCGACGGGTCGGCCAGCATGTCCTGCAGCTCGCGCAGCCGCTCCTTCATCACCGCGCCCGCCTTGTGCTGGGCCATGGACGACTGGTTGCGCTCGAAGAACCGGACCAGGGCGTGGTGCTCCTGCTGGTGGAGCATGTCGGAGTAGCGGCGCAGCACCTCGCACCGGCTCTCCAGCGTGCGCGGCTGGGTCTGGGCCCAGGCGACCAGCTCGGCCATCCGGTTTGTTCGCTCGTCGACGAGGCTGTCGACGATCTCGTCCTTGGTCTTGAAGTGGTAGTACAGCGCGGCCTTGGTGAAGCCGAGCCGTTCGGCGATCTCGCGCAGCGACGTCGCCTCGTACCCGTTCTCGGTGAACAGCTCCAATGCGATGCGCTGGATGCGGGTGCGGGTGTCGGAGTCACCGTCGCCGCCGCGGTGCCGACGGCCACGGTCCTCGGCTGCCCGGGCAGAGTCGGCGGCCCGGGCCTGGCGCATCTGCTCCTGGAGCTCGGACACGCTCTGCCGGGCCGCCTCGCGCGCCTCGCGCACCGCCTCCCGGCCAGCCTCGCGCACCTGGCGAACCGCGTCGCGGCCGGCGGCGAGGGCCTGCGCCCGCGTCGGGGGACCGTCTTCGGTCGGTACGTGTTGCATGGGTCACTCCGGAGGGGTGGTTGCTGTGGACTCCACCAAACTTACTTGACGGCCGGCTAGTTGCCAACCTAACGTGGCTGTCAGACGTTATCTAGCCGGTCGGCAAGTAAGTGTCGGCGAGACCCAAGGGATTTGATTCATGTCGATGGTAGACGCGGCGGCCTCCGAGACGCCGGATGTGGTGCCGGGTCGTCGGCGGGAAGTGATGGTGGTCCTACCGGGCCTCCTTCTCGCCATCCTCCTGGCAATGCTCGACAACATGATCGTTGGTACCGCCCTGCCCAAGATCGTGGGGCAGCTCGGCGGCCTGGACTCGATCTCGTGGGTCGTCACGGCCTACGTGCTGGGAACCACGGTCTCCACCCCGCTCTGGGGCAAGATCGGTGACCTGTACGGGCGGAAGAACATCTTCATCACCTCGATCGTGGTGTTCCTGATCGGCTCGGTTCTCACCGGTGCGTCGCAGACGATGGCGCAGCTGATCGGCTTCCGGGCGCTGCAGGGCCTCGGCGCCGGCGGCCTGCTGGTCGGCGCGATGGCGATCATCGGTGACCTGGTTCCGCCCCGCGAGCGCGGCCGCTACCAGGGCTTCATGGCCAGCGTGATGGGCGTCGCCATGATCGGCGGTCCGCTGGTCGGCGGTGTGATCACCGACCACCTGAACTGGCGCTGGGCCTTCTACGTGAACCTGCCCCTGGGCGCAGTCGCGCTGTTCCTGCTGATCACCAAGCTGCACCTGCCCAAGCACCGCACCGAGCACCGCATCGACTGGCTCGGCGCCGGCCTGCTCTCCCTCGGCATCACCTCGCTGGTCCTGATCACCAGCTGGGGCGGCCACAAGTACGCGTGGGGTTCGGCGCAGATCCTGTGGCTGCTCGTCCTCGGCGTCGTCTCGCTGATCGCGTTCGGCTTCGTGGAGCGCCGGGCGGCCGAGCCGATCATCTCGCTCGGGCTGTTCCGCAACCGCAACTTCGCGCTCGTCTCCCTGATGGGCTTCCTGCTCGGCTTCGCGATGTTCGGCGCGATGAACTTCCTGCCGCTGTTCCAGCAGACCGTGCAGGGTGAGTCGGCGACGCTCAGCGGCCTGATGCTGCTGCCGATGATGCTGGGCATGATGTCGGTCTCGCTGGTGGTCGGAAACCTGATCACCAAGACCGGCCGGTACAAGCGGTATCCGGTCATCGGTGGCGTGATCATGACCATCGCGATCATCCTGCTGGCCCAGATCGACGTGCACACCTCGAAGGTGGAGCTGGCGTTCTTCATGGTCGTGCTGGGTGCCGGCATGGGCTTCCTGATGCAGACCACCATGCTGATCGCGCAGAACAGCGTTGAGCAGAAGGACCTGGGCGTCGCCAGCAGCACGGCCACGTTCTTCCGGTCGATCGGTGGCTCGTTCGGTGTGTCGCTGTTCGGGACGATCTTCATTCGGATCTTCAACAACGATCTGACCAAGTCCTTCGGTCCTCACGCGGCCAACATGCCCAACGGTCAGGTCGACCCGGTCGCGCTGAAGGCCCTGCCCGACGCGATCCGGGTGCCCCTGCTGGACGCGCTCGCCCACGGCCTGGGCACGGTGTTCCTGTGGGCCATCCCGTTCGCGGTCCTGATCGCGGTGGTCGCGGTGTTCATCAAGCACGTCACGCTCCGCGGCAGCGGCCCGGCCAAGGCCGACGCGGTCGAGGGCGAGGACGCACCGTCCGCGCTCGTGGGCGCGATGGAGTAACCCGTTCGTACCAAGCCAAGATCCGCACGACGCGCCCGTCGTGCGGATCTTGGCTTTCTCGGCGTCGCTCTCCCGCCCGAGGCGCAAGATCGACACAACTGTGCTGATGTAGTGGGGCGGGAGCGCTCCCAGACCACAACATCTGTGCAGTTGTGGGGATCTTGACGATGTGATCAAGTGCTCGTTTAGTTGTGTACAGGCGGAGTTTCGTGCAAGAGTGAGCACGAATCGAGCATGAAAGGGAGCGGCATGGAGCGCGGAGTCGGCATGGCGGCGGACATCGCCGAGCAGCCCGAGGTGTACGCGCGGATGCTCGCGCGGACCGACATCGCCCCGCTCGCCGCACGCATCGCGGACCTGCGTCCACGGCATGTGGTCTTCACCGCCCGCGGCACCTCGGACCACGCCGCGCTCTACGGCACGTACCTGACCGAGATCCGCCTCGGCATCCCGGCCGGGCTCGCCTCACCCTCGGCGATCACCGTGTACGGGGCGCGGCCGGACCTGCGAGACACCCTGATGGTCGCGGTCTCCCAGAGCGGCGGCTCGCCGGACCTGGTGGAGGTCGTCCGGGTCGCCCGCGAACAGGGCGCGCTCACCCTCGCCATCACCAACGCGCCGGGCTCGCCGCTGTCCGAGGCGGCCGAGCTGCACCTGGATCTCGACGCCGGACCGGAGCGGGCCGTCGCCGCCACCAAGACCTACACGGCGGAGCTGCTCGCGTTGCTGCTGCTGGTCTCCGCGATCCGGCAGGAGGAGGTGCCGGGCGACCTCCCGGAGCTCGCGGGCGCCCTGCTGCGCGACGACACCGCCGTGGAGCTGGCCGACCGCTACCGGTTCGCCGGGCAGCTCGTCACCACCGGCCGGGGGTACGCCTACCCGACGGCGCGGGAGACCGCGCTGAAGCTGATGGAGACGTCGTACCTGGCCGCGCTCGCCTTCTCCGGGGCCGACCTGCTGCACGGTCCGGTGGCGATGGCCGACGCGGACGTACCGGTGCTGGCGGTGGTCGGGGCCGGTCCGGGCGGGCGGTCCATGGACGAGGTGCTGGCGAAGCTGGGCGAGCGCCGGGCCGACCTGGTCGTGGTCGGGCCGTCGGCCCCGCCCGGCGCGCTGCACCTGCCCACACCCTCGGTCGACGAGCATCTGGCTCCGTTGCTGGACATCCTGCCGCTGCAGCGCCTCGCACTGGCACTGGCGCTGGCCCGCGGCCTGGACCCGGACGCGCCCCGCGGACTGCGCAAGGTCACCGCGACCCTGTAACCGGTCCGGTACGAATCTGTGCCACGCTTGCGCCCTGTCCACCCTGCGTGACCTCCTGGACGAGCACACGACGCTCGGCCAGATGGAGGTCGAC
>Ga0163163_10003865_pt1 | contig 12756 bp, 13 predicted proteins | sample S65metaG_FD_119766 | JGI IMG/M metagenome (GOLD analysis project Ga0163163, IMG submission 119766) | Switchgrass rhizosphere microbial communities from Kellogg Biological Station, Michigan, USA - S6-5 metaG | ecosystem: Host-associated > Plants > Roots > Rhizosphere > Soil | place: USA... | reverse complement strand
TCGCAGCCTATGCGCTCGGCGAATCCGGTATGGTGCCGGATCATGCGATGGCGCGCGCGACGGATTGGCTGCTCACGAAGGAAGTCCGCCGCCGCGGTGACTGGAGCGTGAAGCGCCCCAACATCGAGCCGTCGGGTTGGTATTTCGAATTCGCTAACGAGTTTTATCCGGACATCGACGACACCGCGCAGGTGCTGCTAGCGTTGGCGCGGGCGCGCGGCACCGATGCCGTGAAGCAGGACGCCTGCATGCGGCGCGCGGTCGATTGGTTGCTCGCCATGCAATCGAAGGACGGTGGATGGGCCGCGTTCGATGTCGACAATGACTGGCAATTTCTGAGCTCCGTACCTTTCGCCGATCACAATGCGATGCTCGATCCCACGTGTCCCGATATCACGGGCCGCGTGCTCGAAGCGTTGTGCGCCTGCGGCGTCCAGCGGGATCATCCGGCAGTGCGGCGCGGGGTTGAATGCCTCAAGCGCACTCAAGAGGCCGACGGCAGTTGGGCCGGACGCTGGGGAGTCAATTACGTCTACGGCACGTTCCTGGCCCTGCGCGGTCTCGAAGCGGCAGGCGAAAGCGATCGCGAAGCTTATATCTTGCGCGCCGGTGAATGGCTGCGCTCGATTCAAAACGCCGACGGCGGCTGGGGTGAAAGCTGCGCCGGTTATGCCGAGAACGCTTACGTCCCGGCCCCCAGTGCGCCTTCGCAAACTGCTTGGGCGATTCTCGGATTGCTTGCGAGCGGCGATACCACCAGCGGCAGCGTTCTGCAAGCCGTCGAATACTTGATGGAAACCCAGCGCCAGGACGGCGGCTGGAACGAAGAGTTATCCACCGGCACCGGTTTCCCGGGTGTCTTTTATTTGCAGTATCACTACTATCGCCACTCGTTCCCGGTACTGGCTCTTTCCAGCTACCTTAAGGCGAAAGGCGCAAACGGAGCAGATCGCTTATGAGAGTTCCGCTAGCACAGGTCGCCGATATGGCCACCTATATCGCCAAGAACAAAATACGGCCGAAGCCGGAGTGGCAGAAGAACATTGCCCCCACCGAGGACCTGGCGAACCCGTTCAAGATCGTTCATACGCAAATTCCTTCGCTGAAAAGCGATCGCAAGCCGCATCCCATGATCAACAAGCGCTTCCCGCTGGTGATGATGCTGGAGCCGCTCCATGCCTGCAACCTCACCTGCACCGGATGCGGGCGCATCCGCGAATACGAAGACAGCATTCGCGACCGGGTGTCCTTGGAGAATTGCTTGAAAGCGGTAGACGAGTGCGGCGCGCCCATGGTATCGATCTGCGGAGGCGAGCCACTGCTGCTGCCGGACATCGGCGTCATGTGCGCGGAAATTCTGAAGCGCGGACGCTACATACAGCTCTGCACCAACGGCATGTTCCTGCGGAAACGGCTGAAGGATTTTACGCCCCATTCCAACCTGGTGTTCAACGTTCACCTGGACGGCATGGAGAAAAATCACGACATAGCCGTCGAGCGCGAGGGCGTCTTCAAGGAAGCCATTGATGGGGTTCGTGCCGCCAAGGAAGGCGGCTACAAGGTGTTCTCCAACACGACGGTCTTCAAAGAGACCGACATGAAGGAGATCTGGGAGCTGTTCGAGTACCTCGAACAATTCGGTGTTGACGGGCACTCCATTTCGCCGGGCTACGGCTACTCGGCCGTAAACGATCGCGAAATGTTCCTGACGCGCGAAGACGTGTACGAGAAGTTCAAAGACATCGACAAGATGGCCAAGCGCTTCCCGCTAGTTTCTTCACCCGTCTACATGGATTTCCTCAAGGGCGAACGCGAGTTGCCGTGCACCGCGTGGGGCATGCCGACCTATAACGTGAAGGGTTGGAAAGGTCCCTGCTACCTGATCACGGACGGGCACTACAACACCTTCGAAGAGCTGATGACCAAGACTCAGTGGGAAAACTACGGCACCGGCAACGATCCTCGTTGCGAGGACTGTATGGTCCACTGCGGCTATGAGCCTTCTTCGGCGTACGGCGTGAATTCGAAAATGATGGACCCATTCAAATCGCTGAGCTGGCTGTTGAGCTGAGGTAGCCCAGCCAATGAAGCCCGTTCTGGTAACGGGAGCCACTGGATTTATCGGCTGGCACGTGGCGCGGCAGTTATTGGAGCGAGGGCAGCGGGTACGAGCTTTGGTGCGGGACCCGGCGCGGAGTGCGAAGGCGCTGGCGGAGTTAGCAGGAATTGAGACGGTCACCGGCGACTTGCGGGATGCAGACTCCCTGGCAAGCGCGGTGGTGGGATGCGGTGCCGTCTATCACGTAGCCGCGGATTACCGGCTCTGGGCGCCACGGCCGGAGGAGATGTACCGTTCGAACGTCGACGGCACGCGCAGTTTGCTGGCCGCCGCGCGCAAGGCGGGAGTGGAACGGTGTGTGTACACCAGTACCGTCGGTTGCATCGGAATGCCGAAAGGCGAACTTGGTTCCGAGGACACGCCGGCCGGTCTGGAGGAAATGCAGGGGCCTTACAAGCGCTCTAAGTTCCTGGCTGAACAGATTGCGTTGCAGTTTGCGGGAGAGGGATTTCCTGTTGTGATTGTGAATCCCACGGCTCCGGTCGGAGATCATGATTTCCGGCCCACGCCGACGGGCAAGATCGTGGTTGATTTTTTACGTGGAGCGATGCCGGCGTATCTCGATACTGGTTTGAACGTGGTCTACGTGGGCGATGTCGCCGCGGGACATCTGCTCGCGTGTGAGCGCGGGCGTGTGGGTGAACGCTACATTCTGGGTGGCGAGAACCTGACGCTCCAACAGATCTTTGGCAAGTTGGAAGAAGTGACGGGAAAGCCGGCGCCGAAAGTTCGGATCCCTTATGCGGTAGCATATGCGGCGGGAGTGGCTTCCACGGGATGGGCCTCTTTGACCGGGCACGAGCCGAGAGCGCCGCTCGATGGCGTGCGCATGGCGCGCAAGAAAATGTGGGTGCGGCACGACAAGGCCGCCCGCGAGTTAGGATATTCGGCCAGACCGGCCGTGGAAGCGCTGCGGCGCGCTGCGGAGTGGTTTCAGGCCAACGGTTATTGTGAGGACCTGGCTACTGGTGGCCGCCGAACGGCGTGAGTTCGATGGTATTCGGAAGCGAATGGGAAACGCCAAACAACTCGTTTGGCCCGGCGCGAAATTCGCGTGCGAAGCGCAGTGGCAGGGAGATCGCTGGTGGATGCTCGCCAATGGCCCCGGCGAGGCATTGGTGCTCGAGGGGCTAAAGGAAAAGAAAGACGTGGACGGAATGATCAGCACGGGACTATGCGGGGCGCTCGATCCGGCGCTGCGTTTGGGCGACGTGGTGGTGTCCGGCAAGGCGCACATCGAAGTCGGCATGGGGGCTCGCGCCCAGTTCGTGCGGGGAGCGGTTCACACCATCGCGCATGTGGCGGTCACCGCCGCCGAGAAGCGCACCCTTCGCAATCAGACGGGCGCGGTCGCCGTCGATATGGAATCCGCGGCTGTCGAGCGCAAGGCCGCCGAATGGAATGTTCCATACTGGTGTATTCGCGCTGTGTCGGACCGCGCGGGAGACACCTTGCCACTGGACTTCAATCGCTATCGCAACGCGCGCGGGGATTTCTCGCGGACCCGGATTGCGCTCGCGGCCACAGCACGACCCTTCACAGTAATGCCACAATTAGTGGAGTTCGACCGGAACTGCCGCAGGGCCGTCGATGCCCTGGGAGATTTTCTTGCCGACTGCCGATTCTAGACTCGTGACCGCCGAACCCGCTCTCGCGACCATGCACGCTGCCGTGTATAAGGGAGCGAGCGTGGTTGCGGTGGAGTCTCTGCCGGTTCCCGAGATTGGGGCCGGTGAAGTACTCATCCGCGTCGAGTGCTGCGGCATCTGCCCTACCGATCTCAAGAAGATCGCCTACAACTTATTACCTGGTCCACGCATCTACGGGCACGAAACCGCGGGAGTGATCGCGGCGGTGGGCGCGGGCGTTAAGAAATACCAGCCTGGCGACCGCGTCATCGTGTTCCATCACATCCCCTGCGGAAAATGTTTTTACTGCAGCAAGAAGTTGTACGCGCAATGCCCCGTGTATAAGAAAGTCGGCGTCACTGCCGGGTATGAGCCGGCCGGCGGCGGCTTCTCGCAATTTGTTCGCGTGATGGATTGGATCGTGGAACGCGGCATCGAGAAGATTCCGGAGGGCGTGTCTTTTGACGCAGCTTCTTTCGTCGAGCCCGTCAATACCTGCCTGAAGGGCATGAAACAGCTAGACCCACAGCCGGGCGATGTAGTGGCAATTCTGGGTCAAGGCCCGGTGGGGCTGATCTTCACAATGATGGCGGCCCGAGCGGGAGTGCACATTGTCGCGACCGACACTTTCGAGACCCGGCGGAAGCTGGCGCGCAAATTTGGTGCGCACGAAGCCTTCGATCCGTGTAACGCCGCCTTCGAAACCTGCATCAAAGGCATGACCGAAGGCCGCGGAGCCGACGTGGTGATCATCGCCGCTTCCGCCAAAGGCATTGTCGAGCAGGCCGTCGCCATTTCGCGCCCCGGAGCACGTATTTTGCTATTTGCGCAGACCTCGCATCAGGAACGAATCGAAGTATCTGGCGCGGACATCTGTATGGGAGAACGTATGCTTTGCGGCTCCTATAGCGCGTCCGTGGACCTGCAGAAGGAGTCTGCCGATCTGGTTTTTTCGGGGGCGCTCCCAGTGGAAGAATTGATTTCGCATCGGTATTCATTAAGCGATATTCATGTTGGAATTGAGCGGGCGTTGCATCCCGACGCGGAATCGTTGAAGATCGTAGTACAGCCCCAGAGGTGAGACCAGAGTGACTCAGCAGATGACCGCGGCCGTCCTGTACGGCAAAGAGCAGCTGCAGATCGAAATCGTGGACGTTCCCAAGCTCGGGCCGGGCGACGTGCTGGTGCGCGTGCGCGCGGCGCTCACCTGTGGGACCGACGTCAAAGTTTTTCGCCGCGGATACCATGCGCGCATGATCACTCCCCCGGCGCTATTCGGTCATGAGCTGGCGGGTGACATCGTCGCCATGGGAGATCGCGTGGAAGGCTTCCGCCTCGGCGACCGCGTCATGGCCGCGAATTCGGCGCCCTGCGGTGAGTGCTACTACTGCAAGCGCGAGCAGGAAAATCTTTGCACCGATCTGCTGTTCAACAACGGTGCGTACGCCGAGTACATCCGAATTCCGGAGCGAATTGTCCGCAAGAACCTGCACCATATCGCGGACCACGTCGGATACCAGGATGCGGCGCTGGCGGAGCCGCTGGCTTGCGTGCTGCGCGGTCTGGAAGAAAGTAATCTTCGCCCTGGCGATACCATTGCCGTGATCGGTCTGGGGCCCATAGGAATCATGTTCGTGCGCCTGGCCAAGGCCGTCTACGGCGCGCGCGTGATTGCGATCGGACGCCGCCAGCCGCAACTGGATCGCGCCGCCCGCATGGGCGCCGATGAACTGATCGTGAATACCGACGGCGCGGATGTCGTGGGCGCGGTCAAAGCAATGACGGAAGGCCGCGGCGCGGACGTCGTGATCGAAGCCGTGGGATTGCCGGAATTGTGGCAGCTCGCGACGCGTCTGCTGCGGCGCGGAGGAGTCGTGAATTTCTTCGGCGGCTGCGCCACTGGCACCGAAGTCAATCTGGATACCCAGCTCCTGCATTATTCCGAAATCACCTGCAAAGCCAGCTTCCATCACACGCCAGCGCTGATTCGCAAAGCGCTCGATGTAATCGGCCGCGGTTATGTCACGGCCAAGGATCTGGTGAACGGCGTCGAACCGCTGGCCAACCTGCTGGAAGTGATGCAGCATCTGATGAGCCATAACGGCCACCTGAAGACCGCCATCATCCCCTGATTGCGCCGGAACGAATTGTGTTTCTCGGCCCCACCGCATTTCTAAACGATCCGGATCAAATGCAGCGGATGTGGCCCCGCGAAGAAGCGCTGGCTTACACCCACTGGCTCGCCACACATCACTACGAAAATTTCCAGGTCGTCAGTTTTCTGCTTCCCAAGCGCCTGCACCAGGATTTCTATAACGTTTATGCATTCTGCCGCTGGTCGGACGATCTGGGCGACGAGATTGGCGATCCGCAGGAGAGCCTGCGCTTGCTCGCCTGGTGGCGCGGCGAATTGCAGGCGATGTACGAGGGGCGCGCAAGTCATCCTGTATTCGTTGCCCTCCGGGCAACCGTGACGGACCACCATCTGCCGATGGAGCCGTTCGATCATCTGATCCAGGCCTTCGAGCAGGATCAGACCGTCACCCGCTACCGCAATTTCGAGGAACTGTTCGAGTACTGCCGCTATTCGGCAAACCCTGTCGGGCGGCTGGTGTTGGGCTTGTGCGGCTACCAGGACGCCGAGCGGCAGGCGCTCTCCGACGCCACTTGCACCGCGCTGCAGCTTGCCAATTTCTGGCAGGATGTGATCGTGGATCTCCAGAAAGACCGCATCTATCTTCCGCTTGATGTGCTGGAGCGGAACGGCTATCCGATCGAAGACTTGTTCGCGCGGCGCTTCGACGATCGTTTCCGGCGAGCCATGAAAGAAGCAGTGGGCGTGGCGCGCGAATTGTTCCTCAAAGGGCTGCCATTGGCGGGTCAAGTCGACCGCCGCCTCGCCATTGACCTGGAATTGTTCAGCCGCGGCGGTCTGAAGATTCTCGAAAAGATCGAGCGTCAGGACTACGACGTACTTCGCGCCCGGCCGGTGATCTCCAAAACCGAACGATTGGGATTGCTGCTCGGCGCCATCACGCGGCGGGCGTTCTCGCGGGCTGCATGACGGTCGCGGTTCGCTTAAAGGTCGACGAATCCTACGCCTGGTGCGAAGGCGTCGCTCGCAGCCAAGCCAAGAATTTCTACTATTCGTTCCTGCTGCTCTCCAAACCCCAGCGCCGCGCGATGTGCGCCATCTATGCGTTCATGCGCTACTGCGACGATTTGAGTGACGACGAAGGCATACCCGACCGGGCCTCTGCCATCGCCCGTTGGCGCGAGGATCTCGCGTCGGCGCTCGCAGGCCGCGGCGGCGGACATCCAGTCTGGCCGGGGTTCATCGACGCCGTTACGCGGTACAAGATCCCGCATCAGTATTTTTACGACATGATCGACGGCGTCAGTTCCGATCTCGAGCCGCGCCGCATCCAGACCTTCGAAGAACTCTACGACTATTGCTACCACGTGGCTAGTGTTGTGGGCCTCACCGTCATCCATATTTTTGGATTTGAATCGCAGGAAGCCCTTCTGCTCGCCGAAAAGTGCGGGATTGCTTTCCAGCTCACTAACATCTTGCGCGATGTTCGCGAAGATGCGGAAAAAAATCGCGTCTATCTCCCCGCCGAGGACCTCGCACGTTTCGCAGTCTCACCCGATACCTTCGAGCCTCGTGAGCGCTTCTTGGAGCTGATGCGCTTCGAATCCCAGCGCGCCCGCGATTATTACCGCGAATCGGCGCCGCTGGTGGGCCTGATCGATGCGAAGAGCCGGGCTTCTTTGCGCGCCCTCATCGGTATCTATTCGCGCCTGCTCGATCGTATCGTCGCATCCGACTATGACGTCCTGGCGCGCCGCGTTCGCGTCCCCACCTGGGAAAAACTGTGGGTCCTGATGCGCAGCGCGACGGCCTGATTCGAGCCGGCATGTTATCTTTGGAGCGAACATGAACTGGAGCTCCGTCGGCGCGATTCTACTGGCTCTCGCCGTCATCATCGGCGCGTTCGGAGCGCATGCCCTCCAGGGGCGGCTCGACGCATATTCGAAGGGCGTCTATGAGACCGGCGTCATGTATCACTTTTTCCATGCGCTGGGGCTTCTGTTAGTCTCATTCCTGCCGCGAATCGGCGCGCTGTCTGCGCCCCGTGCCGCGTGGGTATGCGCGCTGCTGCTGGCCGGCGTGGTCGTATTCTCGGGCAGCCTGTACGCTCTCGCGATCAGTGGCGTGCGCATGCTGGGGGCCGTCACCCCCTTTGGGGGCCTCGCCTTCATCGCAGCGTGGGTTTTGCTCGCGTATTGGCTCCTGACGCCCAACGCCTGACTTGGCATAACCGCCCTTGACACCGATCCTCCGGTCCATCCATACTGTCTGCTAATACAGTGCAGAGTGTATGGGCGTCACGGCCTAACGGGCGTGCTCGATCCATCCGAATATTGGGTATGCCCGCGGCCACGCCACGGGCGCGTAAGACTTTAGTTGGAGGAAACCTGATGAAGCTAGTATCCCTTGCATCGCTTAGCCTTGTTGCGATGGTAGGTCTGGCGCAAGCACCGCCCGCGCCCAAAGCAGCGCCTGCGAAACCTGCGGCAGCCAAGCCCGCGGCGGCCCCCTCGCCCGTGGATTCCGTGATCCAGTCCGTGAAAATGGGGTTGTCGGAGAACTTGATCATCAAAACTCTGCAAAGAGACAACAAGCCGATGAATCTCACGCCGGGCGATCTGGTGAAGCTGAAGAACGCCGGCGTCTCGGAAAACATCATCGGCACGATGCTCGACCCGGCCAGCGCTCCAGCTCCTGCGGCTGCGGCAGTTCCGGCCGCTGCTCCCGCTCCTCCGCCACCGCCTCCCGAGCCAGCGCCCGTAGCGGTCTCCGCGCCCCCGCCCGGACCGCCCACCGCCGCGCAGCTCCAGGCCCAGAAGAAGCGCGTCATCGTCGACGAATTCGATTATTCGACGGTGAAGACCCAGGTACAAGCGGTCTTCAACACGCAACAGGATATCGGCAAGGGTATTCGCGCCATGCTGACCAAGCGCATCGCCGACGCGAACAACCTGGTGGTGGTCGAACGCGCCAAGATTCAAAACATCATGAAGGAACAGGATTTCAACGCCAGCAACCGCGTGAAGCAAGGCAGCGGCGCCCGCGTAGGCCAAATTTCCGGAGCGGACGCTCAGCTCTCGGGCGACATCGTGGTCTTCGGGCGCGACGACAAGAAGCGGAGCGTCAAAGGCGGCGGCATGTTCGGCAGCGTGATTGGCGGCATCGCGGCCAGCAAGAACGAAGACAAAGCGGTCGTGGTGATCGACTATCGCTTGATCGATGCTGAGACCTCCGAGATCATAGCCACCGGCGAGGCGCGCGGTGAATCCGTCCGCAAAGGGAACGCGCTCGGAGCCATTGGCGGAGCGCTGGGCAAAGGCGTGGCCGGTGTCCAGGTGGACATGACCAGTTCCAATTTCGCGCAGACGATTATTGGTGAGGCCACCCAGGATTGCGTCAACAAACTGGCCGACATCCTGAAGGAGCAGTCCGCCAACATGAAGAAGACGGTGCGCGCCGTCGAGACTTCGGTCGCCGACGTTAGCGGTAATACGCTGGTGATCGCGGCCGGCGGCAACGATGGAGTCAACGTCGGCGAGATCTTTGAGGTCCTGCAAGTGGTGCGCGAAGTGAAGGATCCCACTACAAAGGAAGTGCTCGACCGCATCACCAACAAGGTTGGCGAGATGACCATCACCAGCGTGCGCGACAAGATCGCCACGGGGAATTATTCCGGAGCGCCAGCTAAGGTCGGCTACCTGGCCCGCAAGAAAATATAACCAGCATTACGGAGGCTCCATGAAATCCAGACTATTGGTGGTGCTGTTTGCCTGCGCCACGATCGCGCCTGCGCAAAAGAAGGCGATGACGATTGAGGACTTCGACTATTCTGCGGTCATGACGTCGGTCCAGGCGATCTTCGGCACGCAGATGAATATTGGACAAGGCATCCAAGCCATGCTGGTCAAGCGCGTCGCCGAGGGCGGCAAGTTCACGATCGTCGAGCGCAAGAAGGTCGGAAACATCATGAAGGAGCAGGATTTTGCCGCCAGCAATCGCGTGAAACAGGGCTCCGGCGCACGCATCGGCCAAATTCGCGGCGCCGATCTCACCGTGATGGGCGACATCGTGGTGTTTGGCCGCGATGACCGCAAAACCAGCGCCGGCGTAGGCGTGGGAGTCTTCGGAGCCGGCGGCGGCGCAATCGGTGGTTCCAAGGGAGAATACAAGGCCGTGGTGGTACTCGACTACCGCATCGTAGACGAAGAGACCAGTGAAGTTGTGGGTTCGGGCGAAGCGCGCGGCGAATCCAAGCGCACCAGCAAGAGTTTTGGCGCGGCCATGTTCGCCGGCGGCGTCGCTGCCGGGGGCGGCTTCAACATGACCAGCTCCAACTTCGGCGAGACGATCATCGGTGAAGCCACCATGGACGCCGTGAATAAGCTGGCCGACAACATCAACACCGCCAGCCTTACCGGCGGCGCCGAAGGCCGCGAAAACGACCTCGACGCGCGGGTGGCCGACGTCAACGGCCCGAGCATCACTATCAACGCAGGTACGGCCGCCGGTTTGCGTGCTGGCCAGACATTCACGCTGTATCACAAGGGCAAGGAAATCAAAGACCCCACCACCGGTGAAGTGCTGGATGTGCAAACCACGCCAATGGGAACTCTCACCCTCACCGTAGTGCGGGATAAGATTTCGACCGGGAATTTCGCGGGATCGGGTACGCCGGTGGTCGGCGACATCGTCCGTAAGTAGCCATGAAACCCGTAGCGCTAGCACTAGCAGCCGCGCTCTGCGCCCAAGCCCAGATCCCCGGACCCCGCTGGTACCGCAGCTCAACAGGAATGCTTGGCGTACCGGCCGCCAACGCCGACGCTCGTGAGATCCGGCGCATGGAACGCTACCTGATTTACGGCGCGTCGTATTGCTCCGGGTTGGCGGCGGCTCAGTACGCCGCGAACGTGGCGATGGCCCGCAACATGTCCGCATATCTGGGGTCGGTCAGTACTGCGGCCACCGATCCGGAAGCGCGGGCCGCTGCGGCACGCGTTGCCGTGGCGTTCTCGTCGTTCCCCTGCGCCTATCCTGGAAAGCAATTGCCCGTTATCGAGCCACCGCCGCCGAAGCCTGGTGATCCGCCCTTCAGGCTCGTTTCGCCGGACTTGGGCAAGGTGCCGGACGCGGAGCAGGAATCCGCCGCCGATCTCGCGGTCCGTTATGACACTGATGTGGTGAGGTCCGCAGCCGCCTGGAAGAATGCCGAAACGCTGCGGCTGAGCCTGGTCCAAAGGGGGATGACGCTCAACGCCCCAACCGCATCGGCCGTGCTTCGTCTTAAGCCCCTTTATGACGACGCGGCCACCGCCTTGAAAGCCCATAATTGGGACGAGGCGCTCTCGAATCTCCAGGCCGCCGAAGCCACCACCCAGAAAATCGAAGCGACCGTCGGGCACTAAGATGTCGGGCACTGGAGCCCGCGCGGCCCGCCGTATCTGTTACCATTTGGTCATATGATGATGCTCTCGTCCGCTGGTGGTTTTTCCGCTCGATGAATCCACGAGGTTTTGCACCCCGCCGGCCGAGGATACGCGAAAACGTCAACGAAGCGATTCGCGCGCGTGAAGTGCGCGCGGTGTTCCCCGACGGCAGCGTTGAAGTGATGCCCACCATGTCCGCCGTGCGCCGGGCTCAGGAACTGGGTTTGGACCTGATCCTAATCGCGCCTACCGCCGAGCCGCCCGTCGCCAAAGCGATGGACTACGGTCAGTGGCAGTACGAAAACAAAAAGAAGCAGCACGAGGCCAAGCGCAAGCAGCACATCATTCAGGTGAAGGAACTCAAGTTCCGCCCCAACACCGACGACCACGATTACGACTTCAAGAAGAATCACGCCATCCGCTTCCTGCAGGAAGGCAATCGCGTGAAGGCCATCGTGCAGTTCCGCGGCCGCGAGATCGCGCACACGGACCTGGGACGCAAGCTGCTCATCCGCTTCGCAGCGGACCTGACGCAATACGGCGCCGTCGAAGGCCAGCCGCGCCTCGAAGGACGCAACGCGCACGTCATGATCAGTCCGGTGAAAGTGATTCCCCCGGCCAAGGAAAAGCCGGAAAAACCCAAAGCTCCACCGGCTGCCGCAGCTCCGAGCGGCGCTGAACCCGCCTAGAGCTTAGCGATAGCGCCAGTTGTCGCGGTCGTCGCGATGATTCCGATCCCGGTCCCGATCGCGATGCCGGTCATAGTCGCGATATTTTCCGTCACGATAATTCCTGTACCGATAATCGCGATCATACCGGTAGTTGCGCCCATAGTATCCATTGCTGGCGCATCCCGTAACCAGCAGAGTCGCTGCCAAAAGGCCCGCGCTAATCCAACGTGTCATATCACCCTCCCTGATGTTTAGAGGGCTGCCGGCGGCGCGAGGTTGCCGGTTGCGGCATTTTAATGTGAGGCGAGTTGAAGTCTTAGCACCACCGGCCGTCATGCCACCCGTAACGATCGCTGGCGCGCGTCAGCCTATGGGAAATTAATGTGTAACGGTTTCTGGAAGTGCGGCGTCGCTCGGAACCAGAACCCGCTCGGCCATGGCGCGCTTCAGTTCCTTGATGCCGTCGCCGGTGACGCTTGAGATCTTAAAGAACTGCATCCCGCGTTTTTTCGCGAGCCTCTGCAGGGCCGCCACCCGCTTGGGATCCTGCGCTGCGTCCATTTTCGTGGCCACCACGATCATGGGCTTCTTGGCCAGATCGTCCGAGAAGCTGGCCAGCTCCCCAAGAATCACTTCGAAGTCGTGGACCGGATCGCGTCCGGTGTCGGAAACATCCACCAGATGCGCCAACAGGCGTGTGCGCTCGACGTGACGCAGGAATTGGATACCCAGGCCGTGGCCTTCGTGCGCGCCTTCGATTAAACCCGGGATGTCGGCCACCACGAAGGTTCGCTCATCGTCGGTCGAGACCACGCCCAGG
>Ga0163163_10003864_pt1 | contig 12756 bp, 12 predicted proteins | sample S65metaG_FD_119766 | JGI IMG/M metagenome (GOLD analysis project Ga0163163, IMG submission 119766) | Switchgrass rhizosphere microbial communities from Kellogg Biological Station, Michigan, USA - S6-5 metaG | ecosystem: Host-associated > Plants > Roots > Rhizosphere > Soil | place: USA... | reverse complement strand
CTGGAGTGCTACGAAGAAGTAGCTGGCGTCACCGCCGCGTCGTAGAAATGCCTCTTGATCAATCCATGCGACGCCCCGACGGGTGCGAGCAAGTCGAATCGTCGCAACAGTTACCCCCCGCGGTTACCCCTCCTCTCGCAGCTTTGAATCGTGGGCTCGCAACGTCGCCCACGACGGAGCGTGTCAACGCCAGGTTACCGGTCAGCTTACGGAACAACTAACCACTTGTTGACCGCGATCTAAAGCCGAAGCCCGACCTGGCCGGCCACGGCGATCATTGCGAGATAGCCGACCACGGTCGCAATCGTTGCGACCAACAGACTCGGGTAGAAGCCGTGGCCGCGGTTCAGAAGGAACGGCAGCACGACGAAGAGTAAGAGCGACGGAATCACTAACCAGAACACGCTCCTGCTCAGGGAGGCCACGCGCACGACGTCACGGCTCTCCGAGTACAGCCAGATCATCGCGAGCACCGAAGTGATCGGTACCGACGCGAGGACAGCGCCGAGGAGCGTGCTCCGCTTCGAGACTTCCGATATCAGAACAACGAGCACGGCCGTGACCGCGACTTTGATTGCGTACTGCATCATGCCGAGTTCTCCGCGTCTCGCTCGAAGTGTCGCCCGGCGCCGGCCGATGGAGACAAGATGGAACTCCGCCGCCTCAACACAAGGCCGGATACGGCGGGTAGCACGAACAGAGTCAACGCTGTGGAGGTAATGAGGCCGCCGATCACGACCGTTGCGAGCGGCTTTTGCACCTCGGCTCCGGCGCGCGTCGCAAGTGCCATCGGCACGAAGCCGAGCGAGGCGACGAGTGCCGTCATCAGCACCGGACGCACGCGCTCGAGCGAGCCTTCGACGATCGCAGCCGCAGCGTCGCCGGCCGTCTGCAGCTTGCGGCGAATCGAGGCCATGAGCACCAGCCCATTGAGCACTGCGACGCCGGAGACTGCGATGAACCCTACAGCGGCGGATACCGAAAACGGGATACCGCGCATCGCGAGCGTGAACACGCCGCCCGCGATCGCGAGTGGGACCGCCGTGAACACCACCAACGACAACGCAACGCTGCGCAGTGCCATGTACAGGGTCGCGAGGATCAGGATCAGGCAAACGGGAATCACTATTTCCAAGCGCGCCTTTGCGGCCTGTAGATTCTGGAACTGCCCGCCCCATTCGAGCCATGATCCGGCGGGGATCCTGACCTCCCGATCGATCAACGCCTGCGCCTCGGCGACGAACGAGCCGATATCACGGCCGCGCACGTTCGCTTGTACGTAAACGCGCCGTTTGCCGTTGTCCCGGCTGATCTCGTTCAGGCCTTCCGAAGTCTGAAAGCTCGCGACCTGTCGCAATGGAACGGCGCCCCGCACTGTGCCCTCGACGGCCGGCAACATGACCGGCAACCCGCCGATCGAATCCACATCGTTGCGCTGCGCGTCGGGCGCCCGTACGACGATCTGGAAGCGCTTGTCACCGGAAAAGAGCAATCCCGCTGGCCGGCCGCCGAGGGCCGATTCCACCGTCGCGGCGACGGACTCCATCGTGAGCCCGAAGCGCGCAATCGCCGCGCGATCGAACCGGATGTCGAACGTCGGGAAGCCGTGCGTCTGCGCCACGCGCAAGTCGGCCACACCCGGCACTTTGCTTAACTGGGTCGCAATCTGCGCAGCGGTCGCCGTCATTTGATCGAGATCGTCGCCATACACTTTGACAGCCACGTCGCTGCGTACGCCGCCGATGAGCTCGTTGAAGCGCATCTGAATCGGCTGCGTCACGTCGTAGGCATTTCCGACGATCGACTTGGTCTTCTCCTCGATCCGCTGGATCACGTCAGCCTTCGTTCGAACACCGTCGGGCCATTCACCCCTCGGCTTCAACATCACGTAGTTGTCGGACGCGTTGGGCGGCATCGGATCGGCCGCGAGATTCGCTGTGCCGGTCTTGGAGAAAGCGATAGCGACCTCGGGCAGCTCCAAGATTCTCCGCTCGAGAGGCAAATCCATCTTCACCGATTGCGCGATCGACGTTGACGGAATACGCACGGACGACAAGTTGAAGTTCTGCTCGTCCAAGGTGGGCATGAATTCCTGGCCGACCCGGAGAAACGTCAGCGCGGCAGCGGCGAAAACCGCGACCGCCACGGCGATGACCGGAAAAGGCCGCTCGATCACGTGCCGCAATCGCGGCTCGTAGAAGCGTTTTGCTCTGGCTATGAGGGGCACCTCGGTCTCGGCGACGCGGCCACGAATGAGCAACGCGGCGAGAGCCGGTACGAACGTGAGAGACAACACGAACGCCGACGCTAGAGCGAGCATCAACGTGATCACCATGGGCGAAAACATTTTACCCTCGACACCCTGGAAGGTGAGGCACGGCACGAAGACAAGGAAGATCACGATCTGGCCGTAGATCGTGGGCCGGATCATCTCCTTAGATGATTCGATGACCTCGGCGAGGCGCTCAGTGGAGAACAACGTTCGGCCCTCGCGCTGTTGCCGCTCGGCGATTCGGCGCAACGTGTTCTCAACGACGATGACGGCGCCGTCAATGATCAAGCCGAAATCCAGCGCACCGAGGCTCATCAGATTGCCGGAGATCTTCAGCGTATTCATGCCCGTCGCGCTCATGAGCATCGACAGCGGTATCACCAGAGTCGCAATGATGGCGGCGCGCGCATTGCCGAGAAGCACAAACAGCGTCGCGATGACCAAGAGCGCCCCGATCGCGAGGTTCTCACCGACGGTCGTGATCGTCGCGATCACAAGCTCGGAGCGGTCTAATGCGACGTTCGCGACGACGCCGCTAGGCAGCGTCTTCTTGATCTCGTTGAGCTTGGCCCCCACTGCGCGCGCAACCGTGCGGCTGTTCTCCCCGACCAGCATAAGCGCCGTTCCGATCACGACTTCGTAGCCGTTCTTGCTTGCGGCACCGGTGCGCAGCTCGCCGCCGATGCGCACGTTGGCAACGTCGTGCACGCTCACCGGTACGCCGCCGCGGGTTGCGATGACTGCGTGCTCGATCTCGTCGATCGAGCGAATGCGCGCATCGGCGCGCACCAGATAGGACTCGCCGGCGCGCTGAATGTAGTTGGCGCCGACCGATAGATTGGCGGCCTCGAGCGCACTCGCAAGCTCGGCGTAGGAAATTCCGTAGGCGGTCAACTTCGTAGGGTCCGGCTCGACGACGTACTGTTTTTCGTACCCGCCGAGCGAATCGATGTCGGCAACGCCGCGCACGATCCGCAGTTGCGGCCGCAAGATCCAGTCCTGGACCGTGCGCAAATACGCCAACTGCGCGACTTCGTCGGTCAGGCGCTCCCCTTCGTCCGTGAGGAACGAGCCGTCGCTCTGCCAACCCGGCTTGCCGTTCTCGATCGGCGCTCCCTCACCATGCGGATGCGCGTACTCCACTGTGTACATGAAGATCTCGCCGAGCCCTGTCGACACGGGACCCATCTGCGGCTCCACTGCGTCGGGCAAGGTCGGCTTCGCTTGCGAGAGGCGCTCAGTCACTTGCTGGCGCATGAAATAGAGGTTGGCGCTCTCGGCGAAGATCGCCGTCACCTGACTGAAGCCGTTGCGGGAAAAGGAGCGCGTGCTCTCCACGCCCGCCAGCCCCGAGAGCGCGGTCTCGATGGGAAACGTCACGCGCTTCTCGACTTCCTCCGGTCCCAACGTCGGCGCCGACGTGTTGATCTGCACCTGCTTGTTGGTGATGTCGGGCAGCGCGTCGATCGGGAGTATGGAGATCTGCCACACTCCATACGCTGCGACTACAGCGGTGAGGAAGAGCACGAGCCAACGCGCGTTGACCGAGAAAGCCAGAACGCGATCGATCATTGGTCTTCCTCGGCACCCTTGCCGAGTTCAGCTTTGAGCAGAAACGCGTTCTGGGCTGCGATGACGTCGCCGGGCTTGAGGCCGGAGAGGATCGACGCTCTACCGCCGCTGCGCGCCCCGACGACCACGGGCGCAAGCCGGAACTTCCCCTCAGTGCGCACGAATACGACGTCGCGGCCACCGATGCTCTGGACGGCGCCATCGGGCACGATGAGACCGTTCGCATCATTCGCCTGGGTCTCTATTCGCACTTGCACGAACTCCCCGGGCGCCGGCGGCGGCTGTTCCGAGGTAAGCGACAACGTAACAGTTGCCGAACGCGTCTGAGCATCGAGCGTCGGCGTCACGGAGTTCACGACCGCATCGAGGCTCGTGCCGGAAGCGGTCGTCACCTTCGCGACGTCGCCGATGTTCACCCGCTTCGCGTCCGCCGCTGGCACGGCCGCTTCGATCAGCACGAAGCGGGGGTCCGCCACACGGAACAACTCCATACCGGGTTCGACGTACGCGCCGAGCGCTACGTTGGCAGAGGTGATTCGTCCGGCGATCGGGCTCACAAGCGCGAGCGAGTGTCCATCGTTCGTCAAGCCTGCTGCGGTGGCCGTCGATCGCGCGCGAGCCGCCTCCGCTTCGGCCGCGGCGAGCGCTGCTTGCGCGGCCTCCAGGTCCTGGCGCGGAGTCACTTTCTGCTCGAACAGGCTCTGCTCGCGTTTGAGGATCGATCGGGCGAGCTCGACTTTGGACTCCGCCGTCGTTCGCTCCGCCGCCATCGCCGCGGCATCGCGGCTCTGGACGAGCGCCAACACCTCTCCGGCCGATACTTGGTCACCGAGTCGCTTGTTCAGTTGCACGAGCGTTCCCGCAGCGCGCACACCGACCACGGCCTGTCCGTTCAAGCCGGGCGACACCGTGGCAGGCGCTTGAATCTCCGCACTCAGGTTGCCGCGCGTCACCGGTTCCAGCTGTATCCCCATCGTGGTCAAGAAGGAGTCCGGCATCGACAGCGTGGCAGACGCCTCCGCCTGCTCCGCCGGCGCCGACGACACCGCGTTCGACCTCGGCGACTGACCGGTGAGCCTCGCCAGCAAGTACCCGGCGCCGACGGCGGCGACTAGAGCACCCGCGATCAAGCCCCAACGAGTAGCGTCCGTATTTCTCATACTCCGCTCACTCGGCAAAGGGGATGCGGCCCGCGAGTCGCGCGAGAGAAGCCTCGGCGCGCACGCGCGCCACACGAGCGTCGAGCGATCGCAACTGGGCGTCCGTAAAGGCTCGCCGCGTGCCGAGCAATTCGATCAGCGGCGTGCGTCCCGCCTCGTAGCCGATTCGGGCAAGCCTATAGGCCTCCCGAGCCGACGTTTCGCCCTGCTGCGACGCCGCTAACCGGCTCGCTGCGGCGTCGGCTTCTGCATTGGCGGTGCGCCACTGTCCGTCGGCCTCGAGGCGCGCGGCAGCAAGGCGCGCGTCGGCGGCGCGCAGCTCCGACTGCGCGGCGGCAATCTCGCCGCGATTCCGATCCGTGAGAGGCAAGGGTATTGAAAACCCGGCAACCCACGCACCGGCATCGTCCTCTGCATAGCGACGGCGTCCGACCGAGAATGACGGCGTCGGAATCGCGCGCTTCTTCTCGACCGTGAGACGAAGCTCGCTGCTGTCACGCTCCGCCTGCGCTCTCGCGATGAGCGGCGCGCTCGGCATCTCGTTCGAACGTGGCGCTTCTGCATTCGGGTGTCGGGACAGATTCAACAGCGACGGGGCCACGTGCGAATAGGGCTCGCCCACGCCGGCCAACGTCGATAGCCGCGTTAGCGCCGCGATCCCGTCGGCTCGTGCGGCTTCCAGATCGGCTTGCGCAGCCGACGCGGCCGCCTCAGCTTGCACCGCGCGCAGCTCACCCTCTTTGCCGGCCTCTACCAACGCCCGAGCCGAGCGGACGTCCTCTTTGGCGCGGCCGAGATCTTCCGACAGCAAATCCACTCGTGCTTGCGTCGCTTCCGCGGTGGCGTACGCGACGGCCAACTCGTAGCCGAACTCCGCGCGCAACTGCACTTGCCGAGCCTGTGCCGCCGCGACGGCGCTGCGCCCGGCGTCGATCCTCGCGCCCCGTTGCCCACCGAGCTCCAGCGGCTCGCTGATGGAGACCGTCGATTGCGCGCGCGACGACCCGCTATAGGGACCGCTGCCGCCAAAGTCCTCGCGCTCGAGCGCCAACAGCGGCATTGGCCATACACCGGCTTGCTGCGCGTGGCCCTCAGCAATACTCACGTCGGCCGCTAGCTCCATCAAGCGCGGCGACGACCTCTCAGCTTGCATCACCACGGCGGGAAACGACGGTGCCTCTTCCCCACTCGCAGACGCTGCAATGCAAGCGGCGATCGCCGCAAGCGCGATTCTCAAACCCGCCTCCTATACCGCAACTGCTCCGCCGCGGCCTTCGCCGCTGGTCAAAGGTACTTGCTGATCTGCTTGAACTCGCGAATCGACACGCGCGCGTCCTTGTCGGATCCGCTCACGGATTGTTCGAGACAGTGATCGATGTGGTCGTGGATCAGCGTCTTCTTAGCGTTGGCGATCGCTTTTTCCACGGCATGAAGCTGCTGCGCGAGATCCAAGCATTCACGCTCTCGCTCGATCATCTCGATGACCGTCTCCAAATGACCCTTGGCGCGCTTCAAGCGCTTGACGACTTCGGTGTGGGTCTGGTGCGCGTATTCTGTGGCCACATCGATAACCTATCCTAGAGGATGGGAAGATGCAATCTAGAGGTCGACGGAACGGAATCAGCGTTAGGCCAGAAATGTGCTTACTCGCGAACACCGGCGCGCCGCGGCGTCACCGCGGCCATCGGTTCGACGGCACAGCGTCCCAGGAGCGCGGCCGCGAACGCGAGCGCGCCGAGAATGAAGAGCTCATAGTCCTCGGCCCAGCGCACGATCGCGAGCGCGGTCGCCGTCACGGCGAGGGCGGCGAGACACCAGAAGTAGAAGGTCCCGGCGGTTGGGTGCCGGCCGGCCGCCTTTGTGCTCAGCATTGCGACGGCCCCCGAGACGACGGCGGCTACGCCGATGAGCACGTGCACGGCCACGACGGTCAGGAAGGTCGGGTCGGTCGACGGGATCTCGAATCCGCCGATGCTGGTCGTGTCCGTCGGCATATCCGCGCCTAGCTGCCAGCTATCGCCGAAAAACCACCGCGTAGTGATAAGGCGGCAGCTCGATTTGGCGATCCAGCTCAAGGCCGCTTGCTTCAATAGAGGCAATGGCCTGCGCGGCAGACAAGCGTAATTCGGTCCTCGGTCCACGGGGCTCTCCGAGCACCCTTGTTTCTTCTCGTGGTCGCGGATGCCAATTCACCACTGCAAATTCCCCGCCTGGTTTTAGAGCCGAACTAACCACGCGACCTAGACGGAGCCGATCCGGCACGCCGTGAAAGGCATTTGCCATGAAGATGAAGTCCGCGGGCTCTGTGATGAGGTTCCCGAGCTGATAGGCATCGCCGGCAACTAGCGTGACATTGCCGACGTTGCTCTCGGCAAGTCGATGTCGGGCAACGTCGAGTAGTTGCGGGTCGATATCGATGGCGTGTACGTGGTTAGCCACTTTCGCGAGCTGAAGGGTGAACCAACCATCGCCAGAGCATAAGTCGATCACATCCATGTCAGGCCTCACGCCGACCGCCTTCAGCACCCCAGCAGGATCGGGCCACAACGCCTCCCACCAGCCGGCGGTCGGCATTTCAGTTCCTTCGAAGAAGGCGGGAGGACGCGGCATTTGCGCAGTGGGTCGGCAGGTTTCTGAGTCTATTATGTGGGTTCTCGAACTACTCCATGGCGGAAAAGGCAGATCGATGCCGCGATACACCTCGATGGTCACAATGCTCGTGGTTCTGTTCTATTTCTTTATCGCAACTCGAGTGCCTCTTGCCCGCCGGAAGTTCAACGTGCTCTTGCCGGCGATAACGGGTCATCCGGACTTCGAGCGCGTTTTCCGGGTTCACCAAAATACACTCGAATGGATGCCAATCTTTCTGCCTTCGCTATGGCTTTGTGCAATCTATCTGTCTGATGTCGGCGCGGCAGCGCTCGGCATAGTTTGGATTGGTGGCCGCATCGCGTACTACCGGGGTTACGCTCGACAAGTTCAGGGACGCTTGCCAGGTTTCTTTATTCAGTCAGTTGCGTGTCTGTTGCTGATCGTGGGTGCAATCGTTGGCATGGTTATCAAATTTGCGTGACGCTCTCAGCGTCCACTCTATCGGTGGTTGAGGTCTGCTTGGTGCGGAAGAGCAGCTGAGGCGAGCCCACCTCTCTGAATCTGCTTTCACGCTGTGCTGATGACTTCGTGTGCGTGCGACCGCTATTCGGCGGTTTCATGGATGACGGCGTCGACATCGCAAAGCCCCGCGGCAAGCAAACAAAATTCCGGACACAAGGGACGCGGCGTACGGCTTCACTTTTGCGCCACCAACTCGCCGCTCACCTCCGGATTCGTCGCCGTCGATTCTGCGCGTCGATGGGCTAAGCGGTACAACGCCGGGAGCACCAGCAGACTCAGGAGCGTCGCACTGATGATGCCGCCGATGACGACCGTCGCCAGCGGCCGCTGCACCTCTGCACCGGTGCCGGTGTTGAGTGCCATCGGTGTTCATCGCCGCCGCACTCAACCTCGGCATGTTCGGGGTCTCGATCGTACGGGCTTGTGGCTTGGAGAGGCTGTAGCGGACGGCGTGGTATTCCCCTGAAGAGCTCAGTCCGAATGTTGCCCCGTCGCGCCACTCTTGTTGGACAGTTGCGGGCGCGCACTAGCTCTCCCCCGCTTTCCAGAGATGAGCCTGCTTCTCGGGAGACGTCGCGCCGCGATTTTCTGCAAACTTAGTTCCGACGCGGTGGCCGAGCCTTCGGCTCGGAAGACTTCCCTTCAATCAACGCGTAGGTTCGAGGCGGGGGTGGCACTGTAAGATTCCGCCGAGCTGTCTTGAGTGCCGTGGCGCAGGCGCGCAGCAGGCAGTCGGCCGGCTCGTGGGTCGAGGGGAATCTACCGCTAACACGGATGAGCAGTCTGCGCCTGACTACCTCGAAAAGTGTTGCAGATCCTTCTCGTTTTCCAGGCAGACGAATTCGAGGAGCTCAGTGTCAGCCAGCAGTTGCTGTTGCAGCGTCACCGTCCAAGAGCGGGTGTACGCCTTGGAGTCGTCGATCGTGACCTCGATGACGAGCGAGCCGAACGTCGGTCGTCGAAACCTCTCGGTGAGCTTAGCGGCATCCGTGAGCACGTCCCCTTGAACATCGAGCCACAATCCATCCCGTAGACCGTTGGTGTCGACGACGAGCGTATCGCCATCCCAGTGACCGGTTGAATAGCCGTACCAGCTTGGATTGGGATCTGTTGGCAAGGGACGTCCGTCGGTGAAGATCTGCCGATAGCTGAAATCGCGCTCGTTGAGGATCACGAGCAAGCCGGGCGTCTGGACAATTTTTCGAGGGTCCAGGTACGTGTGCGCGAGCAGCGGACCCAAAGGGAGACAGCGCGACGAGGGTAGGTCTTTCCAGTTGTCGGCAAGACGCTGCGCGGCAAGCGCGCGCGCCCATGGCTGATACGGCAAGCCGCCTTCTAGCCCGTGGCCGATGTCACGCTGGAACGGCGAGATGTTAATCGGGCCCTGTTCCGCGTCTATCTGTTCTCGTCGGATCGCCCAGAGTCCAGAGAGGTTCGGTTTGCCATCGGCAGTGCGCGGCGGTGGCGCGCCGAAATCCGGTCTTCCGTCGGAAAGGCGAGGGATTCCCGCCGTCGGATACTTCAGCCACTGCGCAGCCGCTGAAGCCGACAGAAAGATCCCGAGGGCAACGACGATCGCTAGTCGTTCGAGCGAACCCGTGCGCATGGAGACCTCCAGTCACGCCGGTTGTCGCTGCCAGACCTCGACTCCAACCGATTCCACGCCCTAGGCTCGTTGGTCTGCTCCGTAGCTCTATCAGGAAGGGCAGTAGTCTAGACGAACATGAGATCGAGAAGAGGGTCGCCCTCCCCGATCGAGCGCTGATCGCAGCCGAGTGGACCCGGTTCGTGGATCGAGATCGCGAGGGCGTCGATCAGGGACCATATCGGCGAGGTGCGGGTCGGCCGGCGAAGCGGTAGGCCGCGGAGCGAGTGCCGTAGTCAACCGAAAATCGCGGCATGGCGTCTCCCGAAAAGAGCCCCTCTCGTTCGCGTGAAGTAATGTACGCCGGATCATGGACAAGTTTCCGAGCCGACGCCTGACAACCCCACCTCAGTGACTTCGTTTTCATTAACCACGCGATAGGTGTCGCGTCTGCTGCCGACGCCTATGTCGCAAGCACGACATCCTACGATTCCTTCGCTGTTCAATTCTTGCTTAGCCGCTCGGTCGAATTGTGCCTGAAGGCGTTCGCTAGCGACGTTGGAGCAAGTGAGGCGACGCTCCGCGCGCTTAGCCACGATCTCTCGGCGACCTTGGCGTACGCGCATGAAACGGCCTGACGGATTGTCGTCGAACGTCGACAAAGCGAAAATTAGACACCTTAGCGCGCCTACCGATTGGTGTCCGAAGACGCTCTTCGTGCGGTGCGTGACTTAGGTTCAGTTGTTGGGCTTCAGTAATGACCCGGCGGATGGCGTCGGTTGGAATGTCGAGGGCGGCGGGGGCGTGTGATGTGCGCGCCGCCGCCTAGGCCGCCGCGCCGCGCCAGAGCCGAGCGGCCGAAGGGCGGCGGCGCACGTCAGCGAGCCAACTGCCTAGCCACGGTGCGTCCCCCCGCGAGGGCACTTCAGACGCACGGCCGGTTGCACTTCGTGTGACCCGTCAAGCATCAGGTCCCTCCATTCCGAGCGCGGGCAGCAGCCTGCGCAACTTCGCCCGAGCATGGAACATGCGAGTCTTGACGGTGTTGATCGGGCAGCCGGCAATGGCCGCAATCTCTTCGTAAGAGCAGCCGTCGAAGTAAGTCAGCTCGACCACTGCTCGCTGCTCGGGTGAGAGTCGATCGAGGCCTTGTTGCAGGACGCGCCGCAAGTCGCCGTCGCCGCTGGGTTCCGAAGGGACCTCGGAATGCTCGATCCAACTGTCGAAGTCAACGCCCTTGAAACGGGACGTCCAACGCGACGACGTTGCGCGAAGCTTCAAGGCTTTGCGATAGGCGATGCCCATGATCCAGGTCCTAACCTTCGAGCGCCCAGTAAAGGAAGCGCCGTTTCGCCAAACAACCAACATGACGTCGTTGACGCCTTCCTGAGCGAGGTCGTGCAGGCCGACGATCCTGCCGATGAAGCGCCGGAGCGGGTGGTAATAGGCTTCATAGAGCACCTGGAACGCATCGCGATCACCCTCAGTGATCCGGTTCAACAGCAGTCGATCGGACTCGTCGCTCGAGAGTTTGCCTACATCCGGGCGAGGTTGTCGCTCTCGATCGATCGCCGTTGATTTCATCGCTAGCTCTACGGCCTGAAGTTGACTGCGGACATGCGCGACGGCGTGTAGCGCGCGCTCGGGCGAGCTTCGTAAGGTCGCGCAGTCAGCCGCACTCAGTTCCACGAGTGTCATAGGATCGGTAATCACGATCGTTTCCTCTTTCATTCAGGGCGCGCCGCCGTGCGTGCCGAATCGAAGACCGACGGCCTTACGCCCTGCGCTATCGCAGGCCGCCTCGCCCGGCTCTCTCGCCCGGCTCCCACTTAGGGTCTGCGCGGCAGCAAAGGCGCGGCATTTTGGCGATTCGCTGCGGGAGATCCTGCGGATTTCGCCCCTTTTTCCTCCAAGAAATCTCCTTTAATTGTCGTTACTATCGGCAACCTTGGAGGCGTCGCAGTGCCGCCCCGCCCCGCGGCGGGACCCGCTCGTAATCGAGAGACGTCCGTCATGACCGTTGGTAAACCGTTTGCGCTCGGGGACTGGTTTATTGACCCTGCGACGGGAACATTGACCGGCGCGGCCGGGCAGCGGCGGCTTACTCCCAAGCTCATGGATTTGCTCCTGGCGCTCGCGCGTCGCGAGGGTGGCGTCGCGACCCGCGATGAGCTGCTGCGCGAGGTTTGGGGCGAGCGTAGTACGGTCTCCGACGAGCCCCTCACCCGCGCGATCGCCGAATTAAGAAAGACTCTTGGCGACGACCGCGGCGACCCGTGCTACATCGAGACTATTCCGAAGCGTGGCTATCGCTTGATCGCGTCGGTCGGCACGCCGCCCCCGCCCTCGACGCGTGCGGTCACGCTACCTAACGCATCTGCCGTGCCGGACACGTCGGCGCCGAGGTCGACGCCCGCGGCAGCCAACCCGACGGCGAGACTCGCGATGCGTAGCTGGCGCCTGGTTGCGATCGGGTTCGCGGCTGCCGTACTCGTCGCGGTCGTAGTGCTAGCCCCGGAAACCGTGCGGCCGCCGCCTACGACGCTGCTGCATGCCGCGCCGCCAATCAGTGTCGCAGTCCTGCCTTTCCAAGACCTGAGCCCGACGTCCAACCGTCAATATTTCGCAGACGGCGTGCAAGAGGCGATCATCGGGCGATTGAGCGGCATCCGGGGCCTACGTGTCGCTCCGCGTGCTTCGGCCGCGCAGTACCGGCATGCGGGCGACGCGCCGCGCACGGCCGCTTCCCAATTCAAAGCCGACGTCGTGATGGAAGGGACGGTGCGCTACGACGACCAAGGCGTGCACGTGAGCACGCAGCTCGTCGATGCCGTCACGAACACGAAAGTGTGGGAAGAAGCGCTCGATCGCCCGTTTACGGTCGAAAACCTTTTCGATATCCAGACCGAGATCGTCGATCTAGTCACAGCTCGGCTCGCGCGCTCGTTGTCTGTTGAGGAACCTGGACGCACCGCGGCGCTGCCGACCTCTAGCCTGCCCGCCTACGAAGCGTTCTTGCTCGGCAAGTATCACTATCGGCGGCGCCAACCCGG
>Ga0163163_10003862_pt1 | contig 12760 bp, 9 predicted proteins | sample S65metaG_FD_119766 | JGI IMG/M metagenome (GOLD analysis project Ga0163163, IMG submission 119766) | Switchgrass rhizosphere microbial communities from Kellogg Biological Station, Michigan, USA - S6-5 metaG | ecosystem: Host-associated > Plants > Roots > Rhizosphere > Soil | place: USA: Michigan... | reverse complement strand
GCTCAAAACAAAAAACCAAAACCCGGTCCCTGACAGCTTGACAGGGTCGCTCCATATCAGTTCTCTGACCGCGAGGTTCCGCGCGATTCTCGGCATCCGCTCCGATCCGAGCCGCGCGCGTGAGCAAGCGGTTCTCCGACAGAACCGAATCTCACGGTCACAGTACTGGTGGTGGGGCGCTTACTGTGCGGCCTTCTTCTCGGCCGTTGCCGGCTTAACGGCGGGCTTGGGCTTCCAGAACGCGGGGTCGGCGTCGATGGTTTCCTGGGAGGGGTAACTCATTCCCGCTCTCACCTGAAGCAGCGTGTTCTCAATGGAGACAAACGTGTCCCCGCCGCCCTTCATCAGTTTGTCGTAGGCGTCAGCGCCCATAGCCTGCCGCACGGCCTGCATCCGCGCCGGCTGCCCATCCAGTTCCTTCATCGAGGGCATCATGGTCATGAACAGAAAGGTTCCGGCCGGGGCCCCCGCGACTACCTGGTACCCCAGAACGGTCTCGTCGATTCCCGCTTTTTGAAACGCTCCGAAGTAGGCCTTGCCGCCGGTCATGAAATCCTCCTCCTTGCCGAGTCTCACCCGGAAAGTGGCCGCCATGATGTAGCGGATCTTCGCACGGTTAAACTTATCCACTCCGTAGCTCAGGTCCGGGCGAAACACCGCCCACATCGTATGGGACGCACTGCGAAGTTCGCCGTCGCGCGAATCCAGCAGGGCGATGGCGCTTTTGAGGGGCTCCTTCTGGGCGATCTGGTCGTACTCTTCGCTGGCCCCGAAGGAGGGCATGGGCTCGATGAACCAGACTTCGCTCGATCCGGACATGGCCGACAGCCCGAACCAATGTCCCGGGAAATTCGCTTTCCGGAAGGTCGTCGTGTAATCGGATTCCACCTTCTCGTGGGCCGCCCCTCGGCCCTCTTTGATGCTTTCCTTGAGAATTTCGATCACGGGCGCAGGCTTGGAACCGACCTGTGCAGCCAGCGGCAGGAGGCTGAGCCCGAATACGGTAACCAGACTAAACGTCAAACGCATATGTGTACCTCAGGGGTTCAACCATACCACCGTTCGAGCGCGACTGCTGGGTATTTCGAGCTGGCCCGGATTGGACTGGTTCCAGGACTCATGTTACAAATAGCAAAACGACCGTGCCGTCATGGTAAACCGCCCCAACCACAGCCGCTATCTCATCAAGTCCCTCGTTCACGCCTCCGAAGTCCTGTCCGCTTTCCGCTCGGAAGGCGAAGTACTGCGGCTGCGCGATGTGGTGGCCCGGACCGGCTTCAACAAGGGCATGTGTTTCCGCCTGCTGTACACGCTGCATTCCTGCGGCTTCCTGGAGAAGGTGGGGGAGAATCAGTACCGCACGGTTTCCGACCTCCGGCCGAATCGCAAGTTCCGCATCGGGTACGCTTCGCAGGGCCAGGACTCCTCCTTTCCGCGCGAGGTGGGAGCCAGCCTGGTGCAGGCCGCCGAAGCCGCGCACGTGGAGTTGGTGGTGGTGGACAATCGCTACAACGCGAAGACCGCGCTCCGCAACGCCGACCAGTTGATCCGCGAAGAGGTGGACCTGGCCATCGAGTTTCAGGCAGACGATGCGGTGGCGCCGGCCATCACGCGCAAGTTTCTGGAAGCCAACATTCCGCTGATCGCCATCGACATTCCGCATCCCGGCGCAACCTACTTCGGCGCCAACAACTACGAAGCCGGCCTGATCGGCGGCCGCCACCTGGGCCGCTGGGCCAACAAGCATTGGGAAGGCGTGGTGGAAGAGATCGTCATGGTCGAGCTCACCCGTTCCGGCTCCGTGCCGCAGGCACGCATCCGCGGGATGCTGGCGGGAATCAACGAGATGCTCCGCCAGATGGAACAGTGCCGCATGATCCACGTGGACGGCGACGGCCAGTTCAAGACCAGCCTGGAATGCATCCGCAAGCACCTGCGGACCTCCAAAGCAAAACGGGTGCTGGTGGGCGCCGCCACCGACTCGAGCGCGCTCGGGGCGCTGCGCGCGTTCCAGGAAGCGGGCCGCGCCAACGACTGCGTCGTGGTGGGCCACAACGCCGAACCGGACGGCCGGGCCGAACTCCGCGAAGCTCGTACCAGGCTCATCGGATCCGTGGCCTATTTTCCGGAGAAGTACGGCACCGGCATTATCCGCCTGGCCCTGGACATCCTGGCGCGCAAGCCCACGCCGCCGGCCATCTTCATCCGACACCTGCTGATCACTCCGGAAAACGTGGACCACTTCTACCCCAACGACACCCTCATGGGGCTCGGCCGCACCGCGCCGCTGACCTGAGCATCACCGCCGCGCCCCCGTGGTGGACCAGGCCCGACCGGCGCATTCAAGCACGTTTTGGCTCCAAGATAGGACAATTGTCGATATCGATAAGAAGCGCGTACCGCCGTTGACGCTGTGGCGACGATCCTGGAAACATGCCGGTAACCTTCGAGCCCCGATTGGACATTCTGCCCGAATCGCAGAGGCAACTGTGGCCGGAGCTGGACGCAGGGCCATCCGACTTTGTGCTGTATGGAGGTACCGCGCTGGCGCTCCAGTTCGGCCACCGGATGTCGGAGTACTTTGATTTCTTCTCCTCGGCCGCCTTCGATCCGGACCGGGCCGGTGGAAATCGTCGTCGTGGGCTCGAAGATGGGACAATAGCCGGATGGAGCTGGCCAACCTTTGGATCGCCGTCTTGTTGGCTTGGTCAGCCACCGCTCAAACTGCACCCGACTCCGCGGGTAAGGCGGGCGAGCACGTCGCCGTGGCTGCGACAACCGTCCAAGTCTACCCGGGGCCGGGAGTAGATACTTACCAGTCGCGTCTCTATTCCGTCGAGGTGCTCGACGGAGCCAACTGGCTTTCTTCCTACGTCTATCGTTATGCCCGAACCAGCAATACTTTGTGGCATTGGGGTGCTTCTCCGACGGTGAACTTTACGACGTTCGGAACGAATGGACTTACCACTGTTCGCGTTTCCAGGCCAAGTGGGGTGATCAGTTCGGTTGAGGTAAGCCCCAAGAGCAGAAACATTCCGCTTCAAATCGCCGATGGCCAGGCACTGCTCACTCTGAGTCAAGGCGATAAAGCATGGATTACCCTGAACGGTGACGATGCTAATCCCTTGTTTGTCTTTGCCGACCATTTGAAGCCCGCCATACCTTCCGGCGCTACATACTTCGGGCCGGGTGTTCGCGATATCGCGCCGGCGACCGGCAATCATTACCTGGCTTCCAATAACGAAACGATTTATGTAGACGGCGGCGCCTGGCTGCGGGGGAATATTGATACTCGCGGCAAGACCAACGTCAGGATCATCGGGCCGGGTGTTCTTTCCGGAGACCTGTGGACGTCCGAGATGGTGCAGTCATCTCCGGAGTTTAACGAACTCATGGAATACGCCATGGTCAGGGGCGATTGGGGTGCATCCAACGCCATAGTGGACGGCGTGACGATAGTGGATTCGCCAACTTATAACTTCTATGGCGGCACGCACCAGGCCCGGAACGTGAAGCTGTTGTCGCCCTGGTATTATTCCACGGACGGTTTTCAGGGCGTTAACAGCGTAGACCAGTCGTTTGCCTTTGTTGGAGACAATGTCTTTTTCCCCATTTGGGCGGGAATCGCGAACGATAACATCACGGTGACCAATTCATTCGCGGGAACCACCGGGAATGCTGTGTTTTGCGGAGGCTTCTGGGGAAATCCGGCAAGCGGCCGCTATAAGTCTGTGGTCGATAACGTGGACATCAAAACTTACAATAGCGACGCATGGGTGCGGTTCGGGAGCCCGTTAACTCCCGCGGTATTCCAGATTTGGGTGGATAGTGGAGACAGCAACCACGGATACTCCAATCAGACCTATCGGAACATCCGCGTGGAGGGCGATCTTCTTGCTCCTTTGGCTATGCTGAAAAACATGTCGTATCCCTGGGGTCCTCCCCATCTCCTGCCGCCCTTGGGGAACAGCTACAATCTGGTGTTTTCGAATGTCAGTTTGGCAGGCACGCAAAAACACATCAGCGAAATCAAAGGCCTCGATGCCAACAACGGGTTTCACAATGTCCAGTTCCACAATTTGAAAATGGGCGGAACAGATGTGAGCCCGGCCAACTTCAACAACTACTTCGCCGTGAACAATTACGTATCCGGGTTATCGTTCAGGACCGCGGCCCACGGGGACCGCAAATAACTGCTTTCCTAACATCCTGTCCCGAACAACTTACGTTTCACGCCGGGAAATTCCCAACTCGCTACAAAACTCAGTCACAAGACCCCGTGGAACTCGTCATCCACCGCGCCGTTCCCTGCGCCCTGATCCTCAATGAGCTGTTGTCCAATGCATTCAAGCACGCTTTCCCGGGAGACCGCATCGGCGCCGTCTCGGTGGTCTTCCACGAGACTGGCTCCGGATGGGTCGAGTTGGGCCGTGGAAGACGATGGCGTCGGCCTTTCCGCCGGATGGGATCGCTCCCAGTCTCTCGGCTGGCAGATCATCCCGATTCTTGCCCGCCAGTGTGGATGGCTCGGTCGCAGTTGAACCGTCCGCCACCGGAACCCGCTTTGTCCTGCTTTTTCCTCGCACCGGCCGGAACCCGGATACCTAACTACTTTTATTTCGCGTATTGGGCTTCGCCGTTTCCAAACGACCAGTTTTCTTTAACCACCTCGACCAGGTTGATGAATACATCTTCCCTGCGATGGTTCAGGCGCTGGTGAAGTCCGTCCGCAATCGCCTGGTAAAAGGCGCGTTTCTGCTCCACGGTTCGTCCCGCATTGAGTGTCACTTGAATGAACACGCAGTCGCCGGACCTTTGGATGCCGAGATAGCTCCGATCGAAATTCAGGCCTTCGGTTGGATGCTCCGTGATGATTTGGAAGCGATCGTTCTGGGGGACGTTCAACGTCGCGATCATGGCGTCGTAGACTACATCGCCGATGGTACTGCGATAGTCCGCCGATTTACCTTGCGCGAGGTCGATCCGAACCAACGGCATGTTTGCTCTTTTAAGCCGCCCCGTTGTCCGAATCCGAGAGACCGGCTTCGCCGAAAGCCAGGACAGCCTGCTGCGCCTGTTTCCGCAGCCGCCACTTTTCGTAGGGGGGAGCTTCCTTACGGGCAATCTCCTGGACGATCGCGGTATCGATCTCGCGCTCCTGAACTTCCTGCGGAATTCGTTGGAAGCGCTCCTGCTGCCGCAGAGCTTCGCCCTTCTGCTTCCGCAGAATCGCCTTCTTGACTTCCGGCATGTCCTGGAACGACTGCTCGGCGATGCCCACGCGCGAGTGTTCGTACTCCAGGATCAGGGACCTCTCCAGGTCTTCCTTGTGTTGGCGTTCGGCCGTCTCCTGCTGCCGTCGGAACCCGGCCTTCAGGGTCTGTTCCAGTTCCTGATTGACCAGTCGGCTGCGGGTTTCCGGATCTTTGATGATTTTTACGATCAGACCCGCGGAGTTGCGGAGGTTCTGACCGGCCCGTTTCTTTTGGCGGCAAACATGGATCGCAATTTCACACCAGTCCAGTTGCTCGAGTCCCTCTCGAGTTCCTGGTCCTGCATCCAGCGCACCGCGGATGATGCTCGCCGCCACGTGCGCCAGGACTTCTTCGTCGAGCATCGCGTGCAAGAGTCTCGTACAGCGATCCAGAATGTGAAAGTCCACCGCCGTGGTGGCCGCATGGCAGTAGGCCGCCGCTGCCTTGGCCGCGATGCCGCCCTGTTGCAGCTGCTCCTGGCACTGCGCGCGCCGGGTCTCCGGATCGAGCAGGGAACTGTGCATGAGCAGGGCTTTACGCTCAGACACATAGTTCGGATGACGGTGCAGCGCAATCCGCCAATCTTCGCTCGAAACGATTTGATAAGATCCCAAAACCTGAATCCGATTCAATTGTTCGAAGGCCGGCTCCAGGGTTTGCATCAGCCGCGACAGGTATTTGGGAGGATTCAGAATTCCCAGGTGCTCGGTGGAAAGCTGCCGCGCATCGGTAATCACCACATCCGTTTTGGCAAACGCCACTGCCAGGAAGCGGTACAAGTGCTTGGCCGTAATTCCGTCCAACTCCATGTAGCGGTTGGCGTCCAGCAGGCGGAAGAAGCCGCTGTCCATGGATTGAATCAGCTTATCGGTCCAGGTGACCGATCCGGTGCAGCGGCCGGTCGTGCGGTTCAACGAAAAGCTGGCTTCCTGAAAGACGTTGACCCACTTCACTTCCTCGTGCTGCTCGGTCTCCGTCAGCGCCCGGAAGCGCAGCGGAATGAAGCGGTCCATCGCCAGTTTGAGGCGCTTGTAGAACTTGCCGTGCACCATCCCGATGTCCAGGATGCGAGCGATCTCCCGCCCCGTGAACACCACGGTCTTGGCGAAATCATTGCGGAAAGTAAGCACACCCAAGGCCACGAAAATATCGAGGTCCTGCTCCGTGGGAAGCCCCAGATCGTTGTTCCCCTGGACTTGCCAGACCACCCGCATCTTAGTCCCGTCGGGCAGAATCTTGGTGCCGTTGATTTCGATCTTGCCGACTTTCTTCCCCACGCGGCGTTCCAGCACCGCAAAGGGAATCGCGGCGAGATTCTCCTCTTCAACCGAGAGGTTCATCAACGAAGTGCGCGGCGCGGCTTTCACCTTGTTGCTGGCATGCGATGCGACGTTCAGCATGTATTTTGATTTGTACAACGGTGCGATTCGTAACCGCTATCTTTTTATTGGCAAACCCACGGTTTTGCGGAAGATTTACGTTCAGACTCATGGATATGGCCAGAACCAACGGCCAACTCCATTGGTTTAGGATCTACCAATCCAGATGTTCCATAAACCATACCATATACGGAGTACGCTTCAGTACCTCCTAAACCATTGAAAGCATTTGACTTCATCTGCAGAAGTTACGCTCAGTCCCACGCGGTCTTACGGTCAGTCCCATGAGCTTGATCGTAAATGGCCCGCTATGCATTGAAAACAAAAGAGGGATTCAATAGCGCCGCCGTGTGCTTGAGAGGAAGGAAAACCTCGATTAATGCCGCGTTTTCAATGGATTGACTGTGGAATTTACGGTCAAACCCATGCTTTTTACGGCCAAACCCACGCTTTTGGGCGTTGTTTTCCGGTGAAACCCATACTGCTTATGGTGAAACCCACAACCGCTATCTTTTCGCCAGTGGGTTTGATCGTAAGGGGCCACCGCGTCACAATAGGCTGACTGATCGATCTCGAAGCGCAATATCGCAAGCGGACTTCACGGCAGTGGCGCGACCGTCTGGTTCGTCTGCTGGAACCGCCCGCGCCCTTCATCCTGAATCCGCGGGAACCTGTTGATTTTCCACTGGGCCCTCGCAATCTTTACATCGGAGGGGCCGGCCGGGTGGTACCGGGCTGTTTCAACCTCGACCTTTTCGCCGTGCCGGGCGTGGATGTCGCGGCCGACGCAGAGCAACTCCCGTTTCCCGACGATGTCTTTCAGCGCGTCGAATGCGATGCCGTCCTCGAACATGTGCGCAATCCCGTCAAGGTCATGGAGGAGATCCGGCGGGTTCTCGCCCCCGGCGGCTACGCGCACCTGGTGACCCCGTTTTGCCATCCATTCCACGAGTATCCGAAGGATTATCGCCGTTTCACCATTGACGGCCTCAAGGAAATGGCCGGCCCCCTGGAGGTGGTCGCCGAGGGATGGCGGACCGGACCCACCGCGACCCTGCTCGTGATGACGATCGAGTACGTGAAGCTGCTGTTGCCGTTCCGCGCCTGGCGCATTCTTGCCCACGGGGTGTGCGGGTGGCTTCTGTTTCCGCTCCGCTATCTGGACTTGCTACTCCTCCGCGCGCCAGGCGCGGGACGCATCGGAAATCACTGCTACGTATGGTTGCGGAAGGGTTGAAACGCTATACTCAACGGGAACGGGTCTGAGCCACTTGAAATATGCACGTAACTGTTATCGGAACGGGGTATGTCGGCACGGTCACGGGAGCCTGTCTCTCCTACCTGGGACACCAGGTGACGTGCGTGGATACCGACGCGTCCAAGATCGAGACGCTGCAACGCGGTCAATCGCCCATTTACGAACCGCATCTCGAAACCATGCTGGCGCTGGCCATGGAGCGCGGAGGAATCGAATTCTCTACGGAGCTCGCACCGGCCGTGACGCGCAGTGACGTGATTTTCATCGCGGTAGGAACTCCACCGCAACCCAACGGCGAAGCCAACCTGGAATATCTCGAAGCCGCGGCCCATCGCACCGGCGCCGCGATGGACGATTCGCGCTTTCGCGTGGTGGTCAACAAGTCCACGGTACCGGTGGGCTCCGGCAACCTCGTCGAAACCCTGGTGCGGGAAGGCATCGCGGAGTCGCGGCCGGGGGAGAAGCGCAACATCCGCTTCGGCGTGGCCAGCAATCCCGAATTCCTGCGCGAAGGGACCGCGGTGGCGGATTCGCTCTATCCCGATCGCATCGTAGTCGGCGCCTCTGACAGCCAAACTCTAGACGTCTTGCGCGAACTGTATGAACCGTTAGCGGCGCAATTGTTCGATCCTCCTCCCGGCGTGCCCCGGCCGCCGGCCATGAAATCGGCGCCCCTGTTCACTACCTCGCTTACCAGCGCGGAGATGATCAAGTATGCAGCCAACGCGTTCCTGGCGATGAAGATCGGGTTCGCCAACGAGATCGCCAACATCTGCGAGCGTGTGGGTGCGGAAGCCACCGAAGTGATGAGCGGCATCGGGCTCGATTCGCGTATCGGATCGAAGTTCCTCAATCCCGGCGTAGGCTGGGGCGGTAGTTGTTTCGGCAAGGACATCCAGGCGCTCCTGCACACCGCGCGCGAGTACGGCTACACCGGCAAGCTCTTGCAGGCGTCTTTCGACGTGAACTGCGAACAGCGCCAGATGGTGATTCAAAAGCTTCAGGAGAAGCTGCGGATTCTCAAAGGCCGGACCATCGGCCTGTTGGGCCTGGCTTTCAAGCCGGACACCGACGATCTCCGCGATGCTCCCAGCCTGTACCTGGCGGCGCGGCTTTTGCAGATGGGGGCGCGCGTGAGAGCCTACGACCCCATCGCGATGCCCGCCTGCCGGAAGCAGCAGCCGGACCTCAAAATCCGCTATTGCGAATCGGCCGAAGAGTTGGCGGCGGATGCCGATGCCCTGGTGCTGGTTACCGAGTGGCAGGAATTCCGGGCGCTCGATTTGCCGTCGCTGGCGCGTTCCATGACGTCGCCGGTGCTGGTGGATGGCCGCAACCTCTTCCAGCCCGACGCTGCCCGGTCGGCGGGCTTTGACTACAGCGGAATCGGCCGGGCGGGAACGCCGCGAGCGGCCAAGAAGAATGCGGATTCCGATCAATGACCTGAAGCGCCATCACGACCCGCTGGCGAATGAGCTGGCGGACGCGGTGAAACGCGTGATGTCGCGCGGGTGGTACATCCTCGGTCCCGAAGTGGAGGCTTTCGAAGCGGAGTTTGCGACCTACTGCGGCGTGCCGTTCTGCACCGGAGTGGGCAACGGCACCGATGCGTTGGAGTTGGCGCTGCTCGCGCTGGGGATCGGGCCGGGATGCGAAGTAGCCACTGTGGCCAACGCCGGCATGTACGGCACCACCGCGATCCTGCGCGCGGGAGCAAAGCCCGTCTACGTGGACGTCGACGAACAGTCGATGACCATGAGCCCCGAGGCTCTGCGTGCCGTGCTATCGCGCGAAACGGCCGCCGTGATCGTCACTCACTTGTACGGGCGCATGGCGCGGATGGAGGAGCTGTGCGAGATCGCCTCGAGGGAGAACATTCCGCTGATCGAGGATTGCGCCCAGGCACACGGCGCCCAATGGGCGGGAAGGAAGAGCGGGGGTTGGGGCGCGCTGGGGTGTTTCAGTTTCTATCCCACGAAGAACCTGGGGGCTGTGGGTGATGGCGGAGCGATCGTGACGGCGGATGCGGCCCTCGCCGCGAGAGTCCGGGCGCTGCGGCAGTACGGCTGGACGGCCCGATATCGTTCGACCCTGGCCGGCGGCAGGAACAGCCGCCTGGACGAGATGCAGGCGGCTGTACTCCGCGCGAAGCTGCCCTACCTGGACGGCTGGAACGCGCGCCGCCGCGAGATCGCGCAACGATACGGCGAAGCGCTGGCGGGCACGGACCTGGCGTTGCCCGCCGGCGGAAGTGACTACGTGGCCCATTTGTACGTTGTCCGCTCGCGGCAGCGGGAACGCATGCGCGCCGCGCTAGCGGCCACGGGCATCGGGACGGACGTACACTATCCCGTGCCCGACCACCAGCAGGAATCGATGCGGGGAATCGGGTTTCGCCCGACGCCCCTGCCGGTGACGGAGTCCTGTGCCGGCGAAGTCCTGACGCTGCCGTGCTTCCCGGAGATGACAGACGGGGAAGTGGCGGTGGCCGTCAGAGCGGTGGAGGACTGTACCAGCCACCGAGAACTCAGCGAACCTTAAGCTGCGCGAGGGCGTCATCGGCAGCATAATACCCGCCGACGGCAGATCCGATGGTGAATACCGAGCGCGATGTCCAGTTGGGGAAAACCCTTACAAAGGAAATTGTCGTCACGGCCTTCCCGTTGAGGTAGAGCGTGGCAGAGGTAGGGGTCCAGGTCATCTTGACATTCAGCACTACCCCCGCGCCGTACAGCGTGTCTTCCTGGCCGACCGGCACATTGTAGGAGCTGGTAAGGCCGCCAGCCGTAAATCCCACGATTAGTCGGCCATTGGAGGTGTACATATTTAAGGCAAACTGGGTTCTCGTGTCGTCATTCACCATGAAGGCATATCGGTGATTGGGGGACGCCAGAGCCTTGCGCTGGGCAAAAGAGTATGCCGATTTCAGCATTACATCGACCTCACCCTGGGGGTTGAATACCTGGCCGGCCTGGGTGCCGGAGAAGTGAACGAAGGCCGTATTGGTATTCTGGGAGCCGCCAATGTGGAACGAGACTCCGCTGGAGCCTTGGACGGGGGTAAAGGCCAGCTTGCCGGATCCAATCAAGCTCAGAACGCCAGGCCAATTGCCGGGAGCCGTGGTGGCCACCACCGTGAGTCCATTGAGAATGCTGGTGATCTCCGACGTGGTGCCCTGGAAGGAGAATTTGTAGGCTGGATTGATCGTGACCGTCGTCGAGCGGGTGAGCGACTGTACCGTCACGCTGATTGTCACCGTTTCGAGAAGAGAGGCAGTCTCCGAGGCCGTCACCGCAAATTGAAACTGACTGGCCGTCGCCGGGATGGTGTATGTGGAAGGCGCGGAAAGCTGCGAAGAAGTGTCGGAAATCGTAGCTACCCAGCCGCCAGAGGGAGCTGGCATGGACATGCCAACAGTACAGTTAGCCGAAAACCCGGGGATGAGGGTGGTAGGCGTGCAACCGAAGGACGTGATCTGGAAACCGTTGGTAATGGTCAGGGAAATAGTCTTGGTATTGGATCCGATGGCGGTGATCACGGCTGTTTGAGGGGGGGTGGAGGCTGTAGTCGTCACTTTGAATCCACCGATGGAAGCCCCGGCGGCGATGGTAATGGAGGAAGGAAGCGTGACTCCAGCCGCCTTGGTAGAGAGGTCGATATGGGCGCCGCCAGCGGGGGCTGCAGGACTCAAATACACGGTGCAGGAAGAGGAAGCCCCAGCTGCGAAGACAGTTGGGCGGCAGTTCAACAGCGTCATTGTGCCATTGGCCGCATGACTGATTGCCGCGCAAGCGACGAACAAAGCAGTGAGCTTTAAACTGGTAACGAAATTAGATGGGTTCATAGGTACCGGTACTCGTTAAACGAAGATGGGAGAATACAAATCGGTGGTCCTTGTGGACCTGCTAACTACTTGTTGAACAACAAGGTTACGGTGCAATGCCTGAGTCCGTCAACCCCCCCATTCGGGTATTGAGGGCGCCACTCCCTGATCAGTTTTGGGGATAAAGTACTGCCTCATCGGAGCGCGTGGTACTAGTATTTTGTCATTAGACTGACCATGAGATCCCCGGGAAGGAGCGATGGGTCGAACCCTTCCATCGTCCGTTAACTCACACAAAACACAAAGGTTAATTTGTGTCCATGACTAAGCGCGCGTTCACGGGAAGGTGGAAGGACCAGCCCCGTGCGCCTTGGCCGGAAACCATGGAGGATTGCCTATCAAGGCGGCATATTTACCCAAATTTTTTTTAAAAAATCTTCAATTTCCCTATCCCGACGGTTGAGATCCCTTCGAGTGGAACCGCAAGCTACGCTTGATGTTGATTTTTTGGGCCGTGAGTGTCAGCCAAGGAGACTGCGCGCGTTCCCAAGAATGTTTCCGATGACGCCTCGACAAGGCGGACCGCGGCGTCCAAGAATCCGTCGAATGGCGGAGTGCGGTCCAGCAGACAAAGCCGGCAGTAGTGACCGGACAACCGGCAGCCCGATGAAACTCCTGGGCGAGCGAAGCCGCGATCCACGGATCAAGGGTGCGACGAGCTACCACAATCGACCCGAAGACACCGCATCCCACCACGGAGGTTGATGTACGAGCCTGACTACTTAGTGGGTCTTAGGACAAAGCGGCCCTCGGTTGGCCCGGCTGCGACGTGACTATGGGTAACCACCAGTCCGCCTTGTGCCGCCTGTTTGAGGTCAGTTCGGCGTGGGAATTTTCGCGGCGCGGTCTACGATGACGATTTCGACGGGCGCTTTGAGGGCCTCCAGTTTGAGGCCGAGATCCTGCAAGGCGGGGCCAAAGGAGGACTGGTCCGCCTCCATACGCTCCATGGTCTGCTTCAGCTCCGTGGCGTTGGCGGCGAATT
>Ga0163163_10003859_pt1 | contig 12767 bp, 11 predicted proteins | sample S65metaG_FD_119766 | JGI IMG/M metagenome (GOLD analysis project Ga0163163, IMG submission 119766) | Switchgrass rhizosphere microbial communities from Kellogg Biological Station, Michigan, USA - S6-5 metaG | ecosystem: Host-associated > Plants > Roots > Rhizosphere > Soil | place: USA... | reverse complement strand
TCTTGCCGATACCCGCGAGCCACTGCTCCGAGAGCAGCGTGAACCAAACCGCTCCGAGCACGAAATGAACTACCGCGGCGACGATTACAGCCGCCCAATTCACCTTTCGCATGGCATCTCCTTTGTGAGCGAAGGCATTGTGCCATCCCACGGAAGTGCCTGCAATGCAAAAGGCACGGCCGCAGCCGCGCCTCTGAATAACCCAACCCTTGCTAAGCGGCCAGCTTCTTCTCCGAGGAAGCCCGGACTCCGTCGACAACGACATCTTCATCGAGCAGCGGCTTCCCGCGACGCAGCACGAAGTCGAGCCAGGCACCCGCAAATTGCGAGGTGAGAACCGCGGTCAGAACCAGCGTCGTGTAGAACTGCGCATTGATGATTCCGGCATCGAACGCTACCGATGCCAGCACGATCCCAGGTCCACCACGCGCGTTGGTTGCGACTGCCAGGTTAATGGAAGACGGCCAGCTGAATCCCGCGATCCTCGCACCCGCACCCGCGGACACGAGTTTCAACACGCAAGCCACGAGCAGGAACACGGCCAGCATGGAGAATGAAAAACTCTTGCTTAGATCGAGCTTGTATCCGACAACCGCGAAATACACGGGAATGAATACAGCGAAGGAGAGCTTATTGAGTGATTCCAGCGACTCGCGATAGCGCTCGAAGTCGCAGGCTACCCCGAATCCCGCCAGGAAAGCCGCGAACACCAGGCTGACATCCATCGCCGCTGCAAGTGCCGCATACGCCAGCAGAACCAATACGAGATACCCGACCGGCGAGTTCTTTGCCAGCACGTTCCAGCGCGCATCTGCCAGCCAGCGCAGCAACTTCGGCATGACCATCATCGCCGTCGCGAAATACAGGATGGTGATTGCGACATGCTTGATGATCGCCATCTCCGGCACACTGCCGGCTGCGGCGGTAGCGGTAGCGATTGCCAGCACGGCCCAGAGCGCAACGTCCTCGATCACCGCCACACCCAACACAAGTCGCGCAAAACGCGTATGGAGAATGCCGAGATCGTGCAGGATGCGCGAAATCACAGGAATCGAAGTCACCGACACAGCGATGCCCACGACCAGCAGCACGGAAAAGCGCATGTTCGAGTTCTGCGCCAGCAACTGTGTCGGTATCCACGCGCTACATGACAGCGCAACAATGAATGGAACGCCGGTTCCGACCAGAGCGAGCCATGTCGTCTCCCGTCGATCCTGTTGTTGGAAAAGTCCCCTTGTCTCCGCTCCCGAGGCGAACATCAGCAACAGCAGGCCCAAGTTGTAAAGGAACATCAGAACCTGGTCGTGAGGGGTGGCTTGCGAATTGCCGAGCTGCGGAAAGATTTTCGCTGCGATGCCCGGCGCAAAATGCCCGAGGATTGACGGTCCTATGATGATACCGGCGAGGATCTCGCCGATCACCTTAGGCTGCCGCAGCTTGGTAAACCAGTAGCCGAGGAGCTGCGCCAGTGCGATCAGCAGAAACAGTTGGAGTGTCAGGGTACCGAATTCACTATTTGACATTGGCCGAAGCCGGCCGCGCGGCAAGGGTTCCGAGCGCGTCCGTTCTGGTTCAGATGTCCAAAGCAGAGCCGGTGCTGCCAGACCGGCCTCTTTTTAGCCCTGCTTCGTGCCCTTTAGGGTAGTTCGGGGTGAGATTACAGCCCTAAAGCGTCCATCTTCGGGTTCTCATACACATCATCCTCGCCCGGATATCGCAGCACCGACTCGAATTTCCCGGTTTCCTTTGCCAGGGCCCAGACCAGGCTCTCCCCCGCGGGGAGGATATTTGGCTGCTTTTGGTAGATAGGATCGTTATAAGCCTTCTCGGCGGAAATCGGCTCCCAGCCGCGTTTCTGGAACATATCCAACACATCGCCGAGAAACAGTGCATTCAGCAGTCGATGATGGACCAGCAAGGTATGCGCCGGCCGCCGGCCCAATGCCTTGACCGCGAGATCGTCGTAGAACTGTGCCCGCTCCCAGAGATGATCGAGATAGAACTTCCGGTACGGCGCAAGGTCGGCCGTCGAATCCTTCGCAACGCGCTTTGTCAGTCGATCGTCGATCGCCCAGTCCGAAGCATCAATCGTGGCACGCCCATGCCGGTAGCCTCGATCCGCAAGAAATTTCCTCACCCCGTCTCGCTTCTCGGCGGTATCGCCCTCTTTGAAAAACGGATACCGAAATCGCTTCTGGAATTGAGAGTACCCGCTGATGACGGCCTCGCCCTTCGCGATGTCATCGCAATACGCCGCCAGGGTCACCTTCTGCGAATGCAGGAACAGGTGCGAGTAGCTGTGGTTCCCCAGCATGTGCCCCGCATCGTTCCAGGTCGAAAGTAGTTGCTTGCCGTCCTGGCTATCTACACGCATGCCGCACACGAACAGACCAGCCTTGATCTTGTGTTTTTCGAGCGCATCAAGAATGCGGCGATTCACCTCCACGGCCGACAATCCATATGCAGGCTTAACCTGAGGATCATCCATGGTGATCGCAATCTGCGGTTTGGCCGAGGATGCGAACAAGTTCTTCCCTCCCAAAGTGGCAGCGGCAGCAACAGTCCCTAACGAAGCCATGAATCTACGACGGTTCATAAGAATGGGATTCAGTGTAGCGCACTAGTCTTTCGCACCTTCCCGGGATCTATGTGAACCTGCCGCTCTGCTACCATTTTGATATGTCGCCAGAAGCCACCCCCGCGGGCAACAAGGTCCGCGTCCGTTTCGCTCCCTCGCCCACCGGCCACGTCCACGTCGGCAACGCCCGCACCGCGCTCTTCAACTGGCTTTTCGCCCGCCAGCAGGGTGGCACTATGATCCTCCGCATCGAGGACACCGATGTCGAGCGCAGCCAGGCGCAATACGAAACGCAACTCATGGAAGACCTGAAGTGGCTCGGGATCGATTGGGACGAGGGCCCCGACAAGGGCGGCCCGTTCCCTCCCTATCGCCAGAGCGACAAGACCGAGGAGTATCGCGAGACCGCTGAGCGCCTCGTCAGCGAAGGCAAGGCCTACTACTGCTTCTGCACGCAGGAAGAGCTGGAACTCCAGCGCGAACAGGCGATGAAGGAACATCGCCAGCCGATCTATCCCGGCACCTGCCGCAACATCGATCTCGAAACAGCGCGCGCCCGCAAAACCGCCGGGGAGTCCTGCGCGATTCGCCTGAAGATTCCCGAGCGCCCCATTCGCTTCCACGACATCGTGCGTGGTGCCGTAGAGTTCTCCAACGAAGTCGTGAGCGATCCGATCATCGTGCGCTCTACCGGCATACCGGTTTACAACTACGTGGTCGTCATCGACGACGCCGATATGCAAATCACGCACGTAATTCGCGGCGACGATCATCTCTCGAACACGCCCAAGCAGGTTGCCGTTTACGAAGCTCTGGGCTACCCGGTTCCTGAGTTCGCCCATCTCTCAACTATTCTCGGCCCCGATCGGGAGCGCCTCTCCAAGCGGCACGGGGCAACCTCGGTCGCCAACTTCCGCGACATGGGCGTGCTCCCCGAAGCCTTGATGAACTACATGGCTCTGCTCGGCTGGGCACCCTCGGGTGGCGATCGTGAAATCTTCCGCCCCCAGGAACTCGTCAAAGAATTCGACCTGAAGCGCGTGACGCCTTCGCCCGCTGTGTTCGATTTCGAAAAGCTCTACTGGCTCAATCGCCATTACATCAAGGAAGCGATGGGCAATCCAAAAGCGAAAGAGGCTCTCGTCGCTGCCGCTTCGACCTTCCTCGCGAAGGCCGGCTACCTCGCAGAAGGTGATCCGAAGACGAACGACTGGCTTTCCAAGTTGCTCGACCTTTTCATTCCCGCCGTAAACAAACTGGATGAACTGCCGGAAAAAGCCGCGCTCCTGTTCAAGTTCGACGCCGCTGCCGCCATCGCCGCACCGGACAACGCCGAGGTGATGAACGGCCCGAACACCCCCAAGGTCCTCGACGCCTTCGCAGCGAAGTTCTCCGCCGAGGCCGGCCCGCTAACCGCCGAGCGCTTCAAGGCTATCGTGAATGAGGTAAAGACTGAGACCGCGGTGAAGGGCAAGGACCTCTTCCATCCGATCCGCATCGTGCTCACCGGGTCGCACTCCGGCCCAGAGTTCGACAAACTGGTTCCGCTGATGGAAGAAGGCGCACAACTAAAGTTGCCGACGCATGTAATGGACGTGAAGGAACGTGTCGAGTCCTTCCAGCGTGCCCGCAAAACCTAACCACGAAGGTCACGGAGGTGCACGAAGTAGGTTTTTATGTCGAAGACCAACGCCGCCCGCATTCTCGACCAACTCGGCATCCACTACGAACTTCGCGCCTATGAAGTTGACCCCGACGATCTCGCCGCCGAATCCGTCGCCGCCAAGGTCGGGATGCCTCCGGAGCAGGTCTTCAAAACCCTCGTCGTTCGCGGAGATCGTACCGGCGAAGCCTTCGCGGTCATTCCCGGCAGCTACGAACTGGATTTCAAACTCCTTGCCCGCGCCATGGGGGACAAGAAGGCCGACATCGTTCCTCTGAAAGAAGTCCAGCCGCTCACCGGCTACATTCGCGGCGGAGTCACCGCCCTCGGCGCCAAAAAAGATTTCCCAGTCTTTCTCGACGAGACCGTCATCCTGTATGACGTGATTTCCCTTTCGGCTGGCCAGCGCGGAACGCAGATCCTCATCAAGCCCGACGACTACATCCGCGCCACCTCGGCTACCGTTGCCGAGATCTCGCGGGAGAAGCAGTCATGAATATCGAGGAGTGGCAGACGTTCCTGGAATACTTCGACAAAGTGCACGGCCGTACCGTACGCGTTGCCATGTGCATTCCGCCTGACAAACTCGAGTGGACTTACAGCGAAGGCAAGTTCACGCTCGGCGACCTCGTTCGTCATCTCGCGGCCATCAATCGCTACATGTTCGCCGAGAACGCTCAGCAACTCCCCAGCCGCTATCCGGGCCACGGACGCGAACTCGCCGACGGATTTGAAAACGTCCTCGCTTACTTCGACCGCACCCACAACGAATCGATGGCGATCTTCCGGCAGCTCACGCCCGAGCAGATCAACGCCAGGACGCACACCCCGGATGGCGCCGCGATCACCGTGTGGAAATGGCTACGCTTGATGGCTGAGCACGAGATTCATCATCGCGGACAGATATACCTTTATCTCGCGCAGCTCGGCGTTCCAACTCCACCGCTGTATGGATTGACTTCAGAGGAAGTACTCGCACGCAGCGAGCGGAAGAGCGCCTAGCCCAGCACCCGCTCCAGTGCAGTTTCCAGTTCTGGGTATTCGAAGTGGAATTCGGCGTCCTGCAGTCGCATGGGGATGACGCGCTCGCTATTCAGAATTGTCTCCACGCCCATCTGCCCGAAGATCGCCCTTACCGCAAATGCCGGCAACGGCAGAATTGCCGGCCGATGCAGCGCAGCCCCAAGCGCTTTCACGAAGTGCCGGTTGCGGACCGGTTGTGGTGTAACAGCGTTGTAGACTCCGCTCATTGATTCGTTGTCTAGCGCCCGCAACAGGATGCGAATCAGGTCAGTCATCGTGATCCAGCTCATCCACTGCTCGCCGGTGCCTATCTTGCCGCCAACTCCCGCCCGGAACGGTAACAGCATCTTCCCCAGCGCTCCGCCATCTCGAGCCAGTACCACTCCGATACGCGGCGATACAACACGGACTCCTGCTTCGCGCGCCGCAGCCGTCGCCTCTTCCCACCGACGAACCACCTCGGCGAGAAAGCCTCCACCGGACGAGCTCTCTTCGGTCAGAATCTCGTCGCCACGTCCGCCGTAGTATCCGATCGCCGACGCGCAGATGAATGTCTTCGGCTTTCCGGTTCTCCGAAATGACTCTGCCACCGCCTCGGCCAGCACCCGGGTTCCGGTAACGCGGCTATCGAAAATCTCCCGCTTGGTCTTTTCCGTCCATCGCGCCCCGACGTTCCTGCCGGCGAGGTGCACCACGGCATCTACGGACCCCAGCGCTCTCGGCTCAATCGAGCCTCTCTCGTGCCACTGCACCTCACTCGGATTGGTGGGAGCGCGTCGCACCAGCGGGAGGACCTCGTCGCCGCGTACACGCAATGCCAGGCTTAAGGATGAACCAATCAGCCCGGAAGCGCCGCTGATCAGGACCCTCACGGTTTCGCGACGGCCATTGCGGCCGGTGCATTCGTCACTGTGAAAGCAGTTCCCTTCATCGCAAGCGCACCTGTGGTGGTTGTCACAGCGTACGTCGAAATCTGCTTATCACCGGAGGCGCTGACGAACAGGAAGTTGTTGACGGAATCGTATGCAAGGCTGGTAGGCGCGGTACCGGTCGTAACCAGGGGCGTCGCCGCTGCACTCAAGGCACCGGTCGTACCGTCCACGGCAAACACCGATAGATTGCTGCTCGCCTGATTCGCAACGAACAGAAAATGATTCGCGGAATCGGGGACCATCGCTACCGGCTGCGACCCGGTTGCGGTCGGCGCTCCAAGCGTCAATACGCCAGTATTACTCACCGTGTAGCTCAGGATGGTATTCGAGTTGGAATCCAACGCATACAACCGGACCGGCGTCGCTTGGGGCGGTGCATATAGCGCAACGATGTTCGCCGTCAGTGGGGAGCCGATTGATCCTCCCGCGCCGAAGCTGAACGTCCCGTTTGATGGGTTGTAAATCAAAACGTCGATCGCATTCACACTGGCAACGAAAACGAAGTTCCCGCTGATAGCAATCGTCTGCGGGCCGGTTACGTTAAGCGTGATCGGAGAGCCTACGGAGGCCAGAACCCCAGTCGTGGAATTAATCGAATAGATCGACAGCGTGGATGGACCTTTGTTGGCCACCAGGACAAACCGTTCTGTCGGGTCAATCGCCATCGCCGAAGGCTGCGCTCCAGTTGCAATCGGTGGAACTGGCTGCGTCAACGTACCGTTCGTCGCAACTGCATATTGGTTCACGTTGCCGGAGCTGGAGTTGACCACATAGTGGAACTTGCCATCCAGGGTAGCCGTGAGCGTTACCGGCTGCGAGCCTGCAAGATAAGGAGAGCCTGTAACGGTCGTCAGGGTACCGGAGGTCGAAATACTCGCGATATTCAGGTTCGCAGCAATCGAATCAAGGTATGCGAGATAGGTCGCGGTGCTTCCACCGCCCAATCCTTTCCCGCCCGTGCTGCCGCCGCCCCCGCCCGAGTCACAGCCCGGCCAGATCCAAACCATCCCGATGATCAGAACGAGAACTACGCTCCTAAGACGACGCATTCAAGGCCCCCGACGGCGCGATTCGCCTCGATTATCCTAGGCCGAAAGTACCCTCTCAGCAAACGGTACCTTGGGACGTAGGGTTGGCACGATATCTGCCAATGCTCCCACCCCAGACGGGCGATTGCGACGTCACTTGGCAGGACGGATATAATCAGTTATGGGGACCCTGCGCCAGCAGATCGCAACAAACGTCCTGACGGTTACGAAGTTCCGCGACCTGATGAAGAAGGTCCGGACGAATCGGCCCAGCGACGACAGCGACCTGGTCAAGCGCGCCTACGATTTCTCTCTCCAGCACCACGCCGGACAAACCCGAGCCTCCGGCGAACCGTACCTGGTACACCCTCTCGAAGTCGCTAACCTCCTCGCTGACATGAAGCTCGACTCCGTCGCGATCTCCGCCGGCCTTCTTCACGATTCCGTCGAGGACACCTCCGTCACCATCGAGGAGATCAAGGAAAAGTTCGGCGACCAGGTCGCGCACATCGTCGAAGGGGTTACCAAGATCAGCAAGATCGACTTCGCCAGTAAGGAAGAGCAGCAGGCGGAGAACGTCCGCAAGATGATGCTGGCGATGGTCGACGATATCCGTGTCGTCCTCATCAAACTCGCCGATCGCTTGCACAACATGCGAACCTTGGAGCATCTCTCGCCCGAGCGTCAGAAAAAGATAGCCCAGGAGACGCTGGATATCTATGCGCCGCTCGCACACCGCCTGGGCATGGGTAAAGTACGCGGTGAGCTCGAGGACCTTTCTTTCCCTTATGTCGATCCCGTCGGCTACCAGCAGGTAAAAGAAGCAGTCGAACTGCGGCGCAAGGAGGGTGAAAAGGTTTTGGCAAAGATGGTCGACGCCATCTCCGCCAAGCTCAAGGAAGCTCGCATCGAAGCGCGCGTGGATTGGCGCATCAAGCGCCTCCATTCCATTTATCTGAAGCTGCAACGCCAGAAGATCACCGTCGACCAGATGTACGACCTGCTTGCGCTGCGCATCATTACGCATTCGGTCAACGACTGCTACGCGGCGCTGGGCATTATTCACAACCAGTGGCGACCTGTTCCGGGCCGCATCAAGGACTTCATCGCGATGCCGCGGCCAAACCTCTACCAGTCACTGCATACCACCGTGCTCGGCGAGGGCGGCCATCCCTTCGAAGTGCAGATCCGCACCGAAGAAATGCACAAGATGGCCGAAGAGGGAATCGCGGCACACTGGAAATACAAGGACGGTCCCATTTCAGCGCGCGACGAGCAGCGCCTCGCGTGGTTACGCCAGGTCGTTGAATGGCAGCGCGATATGGCTGATCCCAGCGAATTCCTTTCAACGCTGAAGATCGACCTTTATCCCGAGGAGGTCTACACCTTCACGCCGAAGGGCAAAGTCGTCATTCTTCCCCGCGACGCCTCGCCGATCGATTTCGCATACACCGTACACACCGAAGTTGGACACACTTGTATCGGCGCCAAGGTAAACGGTCGTATCGTTCCGCTGCGTTACAAGCTGCGCTCCGGCGACATCGTCGAGATCATGACCCAGGCGGCACACAACCCAAGCCGCGACTGGCTCGGCATCGTGAAATCTTCGCGCGCGCGGCAGAAGATCAAGCACTGGCTCAATGTTCACCAGCGCGAACGCGCCATCGAGATCGGACGCAAGCTCATCGAGAAGGAAGCTCGCAAGTACCGTATCTCGCTGAAGGACCTTAAAGACGACGATCTCTTAAAGGCTGCCACCGAATACGGTCTTGGCCGCGTCGACGACCTGATGGCCGCGCTTGGCTATGGAAAATATTCCGCGAAGTCGATCCTGGCGAAGCTGGCTCCCGCCGGATCTTCTGGCGATGGCGTAGAGGAACAGCCCAGCGGATTTACAAGTGTCATGCGACGTGTATTTGGCGGCGACAGCTCCGCCATCAAGGTTCGCGGGCACGACGACCTACTCGTCTACCGAGCAAGATGTTGTAACCCGATCCGCGGCGAAGAGATCGTCGGCTATGTCACCCGTGGCAAAGGCGTGGCGGTACATTCCAAGCACTGTTCAAACGTAGAGAACTTGCTCTACGAACCGGAGAGGCGGATTGCCGTCGAATGGTCTTCGAAGGAGCCAAAAATCGCCGGCGGGCCACCGCCAGGCTACCCGGTCAAACTCACGGTCTTCAGCGACGATCGCGCCGGAGTCCTCAAGCACATCACTGCCGTAGTCAGCGACGACAACACCAACATCCGCAACATCGAAGCCAAAACCGCCGATGGCTACGGCACTATCGACCTCATCATCGATATCACCGACCTCGCACACCTCAATCGAATCGTCACCGGCCTTCGTAAAATACCAGGCGTCCGCGACGTTCAACGCGTGCAGAAGATCTGACCACTCACCACAGAGACACAGGCACAGATATTCTCAAAAATGAAAAACCAAACCTAATCATGGTTTGGCCTCTTAGCTCTTCGCCTTCTCGTAATACCTCTTCGCCTTTGCTCGATTCCCACAGGTCTTCATGTCGCACCATCGTCGAGACTTGTTTCGACTGTGGTCGAGGAATAGCCAGCTGCAAGTGTCTGCTCCACACTCGCGCACCAGGCCTACTTCTCCGGAAGTCAGCAGCTCTTCCGCAGACGCCACCACCGGCCACAACGGACGCTCCAATTCGTCGCTTTCATCCATCACCCAGACGCGACGGAAATCTCCGCCTGCGTGCGCCACGGCGCGATGGATGGAGGCCGCCTTCCAATATCTGTTGAGCACGTCCAGGTCGCCGGTCGTTGGAGCACGCTGCGCTGCGATTGCCCTGAAGACGTCGAAGACGGTCTGCCGTAGCTCTCGGCCTTTGCGTAGCGCGGCATTGGCCTTCGCTGCCGAATGATTTGCAGCCGACTGCAATTTGCGCGCATCTGGAATCGTTAGTTCCCCGGACTGCACGCCCCACGAGAGCAGGTCCGCGTAGCTCTTGAGGTGCTCTTCCCGAGTCTCAGGCGCTTTCTGGTCGGGCCCAGTATTTGCGAAGTCGAGACAAAGCGCCCCACCGCTGAACTCGAATTGGTAATCGCCGAATGGCGTAATTGCTGCCATAGAAAATTATTATAACCCCTATATCCGCATTGACAGGTTATAGGAGGCATACTATCATGACTAACCAGTAAGGTGCCGTATGACGGTTATGTCACAATCCGCGCTCGCCACATCGAAAGGTCGCCCCACGCGACTTCTCTTACTCGTCTCCTTTGCCATCATCTACCTCGTCTGGGGCTCGACTTACCTGGCGATCCGTTATGCCGTAGAGACCATTCCGCCGCTCATTACGGCCGGAATCCGCCACTTGACCGCGGGCTCCGTTCTCTTCGCCTGGGCTTGGTCGCGCGGCTTCCGTCCGACCAGGAGAGACTGGTATGGCAGCGCCGTCCTTGGCTTCCTGTTTTTCTTCATCAGTCACGGCTCGCTCCATTGGGCTGAACAGGTAGTGCCCTCAGGCCTCGCGGCTCTCCTCGTTGCGACTGAGCCCCTGTGGATCACATTGATTGGCCTGCTGCTCTCGCGGAAGCAGAATCTGAATCTGTTGAACGTGACCGGTCTCATCGTCGGCTTTGCCGGCGTCCTGTTGCTCACGACCGATCATCAGTTATCCGGGCAATCCGCTTCCTTGATCGGTGCCATCGCCATCGTTGTCGGCACAGTTTCCTGGGCAATTGGGATGCTCTACTCCCAATCCAGCAAGTCGCTGCCCTCAAATTCCGTTGCCCGCGCCGGCATGTCGCTGCTGATCGGCTCGTTTATGCTGCTTGCCACCGCCGGCATCAGCGGCGAGTTCCAAGGCTTCCAGTGGGCAAACGTGTCCAACAAGTCCCTGCTGGGACTGATTTACCTGATCACCTTCGGCTCTATCGTCGCGTACACCGCCTACATGTGGCTGCTCGACCGTTGCTCGCCGACTCTGATAGCAACGCATACCTACGTGAATCCGATCGTCGCCGTGTTTCTCGGCTGGCTACTGGCCGGAGAAGTTATCACCGGGCGCACCATCGTCGCCGCCGCTCTAGTCATCGTCTCCGTGATTTGTGTCAGCTTCGGGCACGCCGAAGAACACCAGAAACCTTGCGAACAACTGGACGAGGAGGCCGCGTGAGCATCGTACTGATCCGTCCGTCCGCCAGAATCCGCGGCGGCTTTGCTACAATCCGGCTTCATCGCCAGGAGGATCTATGCGCGAAGTGATCGCGACTAACGACGCACCCAAGAACATTGGCCCTTATTCGCAAGCCATCCGTGCCAACGGATTCATCTTCGTCAGCGGTCAGACGCCGATCGATCCGGCCAACCAGCAACTCATCTCTGGAAGCATAGGCGAACAGACTGAACGCGCGCTGCGCAATATCGAGGCAATTCTCAAGCAGGCCGGCTCCAGTATGTCCAAGATCGTCCGCTGCGGCGTCTTCCTCAAAGACATGAACGACTTCTCTGCCATGAACGCGGTCTATGGAAAGTTCTTCCCCAACGATCCACCGGCCCGCACCACCATCCAGGCCGCTCGACTGCCCAAAGATTGCCAGGTAGAAATCGACGCCATAGCCCTGGAGTAACGACGTATTGATCCAGTAAGGGTGGTGATAACCCATGCAAGCAAAAACGGCTTGCGAGGGCCACCCAGAGGCGCCATCCTCCTTTGCTTTTGCCTTTGAGACCAGGAAGTTGAAACTCGAAACTCTCCAAGCCCCATCAAATGCCGTACCATAGAACCATGTCGACCTCGCCCCACCTCACTACGGAGCTACAGCAGAAAAAGCAGAAGCTCGACGCCTATCTGCGCTCTCTCGGGCGCGTGCTGGTCGCTTATTCCGGCGGAGTCGATTCGGCCTACCTGGCGCACGCCGCGCATGAAGTCCTCGGCGACCAGGTACTCGCCGTTCTTGCCGATTCCCCAAGCCTCGCTCGCGCCCAGATGGATGATGCCCTTGCCTTCGCGCAGGAGCAGAACATTCCTCTCAAAGTCGTCAATACCGACGAGATGACGAAACCTGAGTACGTCCGCAATGACGCGATGCGTTGCTTCCATTGCAAGGACGAGTTGTTCACCGTGATGGAGCAGTTCCGGTTGCAGATTGGCTATCAGTCCGTCGCTTACGGCGTGAATCTCGACGATCAGGGCGACTTTCGCCCCGGTCAGAAGGCCGCCCGCAGCCATGGAGTAGTCGCGCCGTTGCTGGAGGCCGGACTGACCAAGCAGGATATTCGAGATCTCGCCCGAGCCGCCGGGCTGCGCGTCTGGCAGAAGCCCGCATCGGCTTGTCTCTCTTCGCGAATCGAATACGGACGACCTGTCACCCGGGAAGCCCTGCTGCAGGTCGAACAGGGGGAGGACGCACTTCGCGGCCTTGGCTTCGAGCAATTCCGCGTACGTCACCATGGAAATCTCGTGCGGATTGAGATAGCTCGGGAGGAGTTGCCGCGAGCCCTCCAGCCGTGGATGGCCGATGAATTCATGAAGATTTTCAAGGCTCTGGGCTTCACCTACGTCACCCTC
>Ga0163163_10003857_pt1 | contig 12770 bp, 11 predicted proteins | sample S65metaG_FD_119766 | JGI IMG/M metagenome (GOLD analysis project Ga0163163, IMG submission 119766) | Switchgrass rhizosphere microbial communities from Kellogg Biological Station, Michigan, USA - S6-5 metaG | ecosystem: Host-associated > Plants > Roots > Rhizosphere > Soil | place: USA... | reverse complement strand
TTCGCGGCCCTCGCCGCGGTCTATCTGTTCTGGACGGTGGCGCTCATCGCGCTGCGCACGGTGAATCCGCCCACGACCGGCGTGCAGATCCAGCGGCGCGTCGAGGCCTGGGCGCACGGCACTCGATATCGTAAACGTTATACCTTCGTGCCGTTATCTAAGATATCGCCCGAGTTGCAACATGCCGTGATTTCGGCGGAAGACGGGACCTTCTATCGACACCATGGCATCGACTGGGAGGAGACGGAAAAAGTCGCACAGGAGAGCCAGGATAAAGGCAAGCTGGGACGCGGCGCATCGACCATCACGCAGCAGTTAGTCAAGAACCTGTTCTTCACCACGCATCGCAACCCCGTGCGCAAGGCGTTCGAATACACACTGGCGCCGATGGCGGATTCGATCCTCGGCAAGCGCCGCGTTCTGGAATTGTATTTGAACGTCGTGGAGTGGGGTCCGTCTGGCGTTTACGGAATCGAGGAGGGTGCGAAATATCACTATCACATTCCGGCTTCGCGCCTGGATCGCGAACAGTCCGCAAGGCTGGCGGCGATTCTACCGTCGCCGCGGCGGTGGCGTCCGGCGCGCATGGATGATTACAGCTCGATCATTCTGGCGCGCATGGAAAAGGCAGGCTGGTGATTGATCCGACTGACATGCTAAATTTACGCGAAGACCTCCGGGTTATGGCTGCTTTTTTTGGAGCGCACAGCTCTCGGACTGCAGTCACAATCGCGTCCGGGCGGTCTGTAGGCATGTCGTGCCCGCTGTCTACGACCACCTCCCGTGTGCCCCGCTTTGATAGGTGTGCCAGACGAAGTTGTAAGTCGTTTACCCAGGTCTCCGCATAAGCGTTCTGATCCTCTTCGCTGAGCGCAGCCTTTAGGCTGGCATCGATGGGCTTGCCGGCGGTGAGCACCACCAGCGGCTTCTCGGCGATATGATCCGCCGTCCGCGCCTGTTCGGCGCTTACTTGGATGTTCTCGAACTCGCTGGTCCTTGCCTTCAGATACTTCGATTCGAGGAGTACGTGCGATACTTCCTGGCCCTGCATTCGCAACTGCAGGCGAGCGATCCCGAGATCGATATAGAGCGGAGCCCAGAAGGCCTGCCGCTGAGCGCGTCGTCGCGTCGCTGCGCCTAGGTTACTCCACGATCTCGGGAGCAGCCGGTATTGATCCTCCTGGGTGGCATCGACCAGAAGGAGCCCTGCTACTTGGTCCGGGTACTTGCCGCTGAAGACCCGAACGATGAAGCCTCCGAACGACGAACCGACTAGGAGATACGGCGGCTTTTCGCCGGCCATCCCAAGCGCTGAGTGAAGTTCCGACGCGATCCGGTCGCTTGTCCGAGGCATCGGTCCCGGATCGCTGTATCCGTAGCCTGCGCGGTCATAGGAGCAGACACGAGCGAATCGCGCGATGGCCGGCTGCACCCGTCTCCATTGGTCAAGCGTGTCGGCGAGTCCGGACTCTAGGATTACCGTAGGGCTCCCTTGACCGGTGCAATATACGTTGAGCCGGAACTCGCCGGCACTAACAAGGCGGCCTGGGCGGGGAAAGCGTTGGGCGTCCGCACGCCATGCGATGGCTTGGTAGGAGCCGCCGGCGAGAGCGGCGATCAGCAATAGCAGCGCTGAGGCCAATAATACGATCCCGATCGATCGAAGTTTCCCACGACTGCGAGCCATTCGCCAAGCAGCTTATGGGAATCCCATCCATCGGTCCGACATATCCGCGCCGAGCACGGAAGCAGTAGTATAAACCGAGCCATGGCCGCGCGGGCACATCACTTCCTGACCCGCCGTCTCGAGGAGAATTTGTCCCGGCACGCCGATGCGCAAGGGCTGCCGCATGTGACGCAGGCAAACGCGGCAACGTCCAGGCTGGTCGCGCACCGCCCAGATCAGGATCATGGCGATGCCGGAATAGAAGAACCAGGCTCCGAGAGGTCCACTGCCGGGACGCACGCCGCCGGTGACGCCGAGTTGGGTGACGCCGCCAAATTCAAACACAAACAGGAACAGCGCGCTCAGCGGCAGCATGGCTTTCACAACGAAGAAACTCCAGAAGCGGCCCGTCATGCGCCAGGAGATCCCGTACTTGCGGTCGCGGAAAATATTGAAACCGGTCCACAGCAAGATCAGCGAAGTGCTCATCAGCAGATCCAGCGCGTACGAGCGCGCGGGCCGGTAGACCAGATCGGCAATAGGCGTCGCGCGAACAGAGAAATTGGGGCGAGCGTAATGGGCATCTACCAAGAGCTGGCGCAGCTCCTTTTCGGCGGCTTCCTGCGAAACGCCCGGACGAAGACGGGCGACTGCTCCGCGCAACGCGAGCTGCCAGCGGCGCCGGTCAAAGGTAGGCTCGCCGGCGGCGGCAGTCCACACCGCAATAGGCTCGGAAAGGAACGAGAAGCTGCGCGGCATCACTCCGGTGAGACGCAGGGCGCGCCCGCCGATTTCGAAGCGCTTGCCGAGGGCCGCGCGGCTGGCGCCCAGATGCGACTTCCAGAAGTCGTAGCTCGCAAGAAAGGTGTCGGGACCATCGAGGCCGCTTCCGAACGAAGGACCAACACCCAGCACATTGAAGAACTGTGGTCCCGTCTCGGCGGCGGCGATTTCGTGATAACCGCGTTCAGATTGGAACACCGTGGTGCTCCACATATAAGTGGCCACCCCTTCGAGAGACTGCGCGCGGGCCCGGAAAAGTTCAGCGTCGCGGTCGCGAAAGCCCAGACGAATGCCGAAGAACGGAGGGCCCTGAGCCAGCACCACCACTTGCTGCGGATCGCGGTAGGAGAGCGGCCGGGTGACATGACGCAGCACCCGGAAGCCGCCGCTAAACACTGCCAGAAGCAGAATCACGAAAATCCCGGCGCCCAGGCAGAAACCCGGAGCACCAAATTGCTCGGCTGAAAAACGGATGCGAAGCGCGGACAGCACCGCGCGACGGGTGTGAGCCTGGAGAGCGAAGCGGCTGTCGCCTGTGCCGGCGATTGCTGCGTCGAGTGTCCACTGCCACAACTGCCCGGAGTATTCCTCGCGCCACTCGTCGCGGGCCGATGCCGGTACCAGCCTTTCAGCCGTCCAGACCAGCCCTCGGCATACGAGTGGCAACACCGGAATTTACCCCCTGGGAGTGGATTCTTGTGTAACGGGCACGCAGAATTCGTCGAACGCTTTGGTCAGCAGTTGCGCGATCTGATCGGCGTCGCGCCGCTCGATATCGCCGCGATGCAGCATGTATACCGGTTTACCGTCGCGGAACAGAGCCACCGAAGGCGACGACGGCGGATAATCTTTAAGGATCGCGCGCACATGAGCAACCGCTTCGTCGTCACCACCCGCGAAAACGGTGGCGGCTTTGTCGGGCCGCACGGAGTGCTGCAGTGCGAGTCCGATGCCGGGCCGGGCCTTGCCGGCGGCACAGCCGCAGACGGAATTGATCACAATCATCACGGTGCCGCTGCCGGGGGCGAGTACGCGGTCTACTTCTTCGGGAGTGCGCGTTTCCTCGACACCGAAGCGGGTCAAGTCCTGGCGCATGGGAATAAGAAATCGTTCAGGGTAAGCCACACTCTGAATGTAGCAGAAGCGGAGCCGCGCGTGAGTTCGCGTTACATACACTAATAGCGGAGGCGCCGTTTCACCGTTCGTGAGCCGACGACCTAAGCGCGTGCCGTCATCGATCGCGCCGTCTCGGCTGCCTCTTTATAAACCGCTGCGCCGGCCAATGCCGCAGCCACACACTCGACGACCCCGCCGAGCGTCGTCATGATCGTGAGATTTGTCGGGAACAAACCGTTGACGCTCATGAACCCTACGTTCGGGAGCAGGACTCCGCCCACCCACAATGCCAACCCGGCCGTGATAGCCGTTTTCGGCCCGGCGCCGCAACGCGGGCGAATGGCCGCGTATAGCCACACCACTGCGATGCCGTAGCAGAATCCGAGGATATTGAAGCCTACGATCTGGTTGACAGTAATCTCGCCGCTTCTGCCGAGCGCGGTCATCGCGGCATTCCACTGAGGCGCCAGCAGGACGCCATCCACGAGAAATCCCAAAATATTCAGAACGAGACCGGCGAGGATACCGCCAAGGACTACACGGGCCATGTTGGTTTTGGTCATAAGACCTCCTGGGCTGTGAATGATATCCATCTTGGAGGGCGCAAGCAAGGGGGGCTCTGCTGCACCGCTGGATGGCATCGCTGTCTTATGGATATTCACCGCCGCCGTGTAAAATAGAAACAGGGCGCGGGAGTAACTCAATGGTAGAGTCACAGCCTTCCAAGCTGTTGGTTGCGAGTTCGATTCTCGTCTCCCGCTCCAGTATTTACGGGTTGCAAGCTGTGAACGCCCCATGCGCTTACTGACGATCGCTCTCATTGCAGGCACGATCTTCGGGCCGGTCGCCTTTGGGCAGCTCACTGCGGTCGACCAGCTTGCGCCGCCCTCGCGGCGCGTCGTCACCATCGAAAAGCTGAACGTCAAAGGTACCCGCTTCCCGGCGCGGTCTATCCAGATACTCACAGGCCTCAGCGAGGGCGATCAAATCGACGAGGCCGCGGTCCGCAAGGCCATCGGGCGCATGCTCGAATCCGGCTTGATCCGAAGCGTGAACTACAACTACGAATCGCTCGCGGATCCGAGCAAAGTGGCCCTTGAACTGGACGTGATCGACGAGACTCCTCTGTACCCCGCTTCGATCGAGATCCCCGGTGTGGACCCCGAGCCGGTGTGGCAATATCTGGAATCGGTGGATCCTCTGTTCACGCGCGAATTGCCGCGCACGCAAAAAGCCCTGCGCTTCTATGCTCATGCGATTTCCGATTATCTCCGCACGAATAAGCGGCGGGAGGTACTGGCTCCTGTCGTAAAGGGCGACGCAGAAGGCCGTCCTACGGGCATCGTATTCGCCCCGCCGCGGCGCCCTGCCACTCCCAAAGTGGACTCGCGCCGTAGCGGATGACGCTCGGGTAATTCCACCAGACGGCAGCGGTGCTAAAATCTGACTGGTTGCCATTGGTCATGCGTCCATTCCTTGTTCTCTTGCTTTGTGGAGCGCTCGCCGCGAGTCTGCTCGCGCAGAAGCCCAAGAAGAAGAAACCGGACGTAGAGCCGAAACCGCAGGCGCTGGAAATAATTCCGGACCCTCCCGAAGCCGTCATCGCCGAGCCCGGCCGCCTGTCGTTTCAGGTCTCACCACTCTCCGATAAGGGCTTGTTGTCGCAACAGGTGCATGACGCACTCAAAGCCCTGGCCCGTCTGAACCACGGCGTTCCCTTCGTGAAGCTGCGCGCGTTCGTAGCAGGTTCGGGCGACTTGCGCCGCGTCAAGGACATCGTGGCCGAAGACCTCACCGACAAAAAGCAGCCGCTCCCCGCCATCACCACCATCCAGGTGGGCGCCCTCCCCCTGCCCGGAGCGCAAGTGGTCATCGAAGCGGTGTCGTCGGAAAAGAAGGTGGTGAATCCAGGCGGAGTCGCGTTTGTTCCCGCTGCCGGAAGCCCCAACGCGGCGGCCGCGGTAGCGCAACTGGATAGTGCAATGAGTGGCGCAGGTGTGAAGGCGACGGATGTCCTGCGCATCACCTGTTTTATGAGCTCGCTGGAGGAGGTGGCCACGGCGCGCTCGGCGGCGGCCACCGCGTTCCCCACAGCGGCCGCGAATTTCGTGCAGATGCAAAGGCTGGGCCTGGAGCGGCAAGTGCTATGCGAAGGAGCGGCGCGTCTGACCGCTGCTCCGGTAACGCCACCGGCACCCGGAAGCGCGGTGACGCTGATCAACTCGCCGAAAATAGTGCTGACGTCGACCCAGCTTGTGTTCCGCGATCAGGATTCCGATTTTCGCCTGGCCTATCAGCGCTTAGCCAAGACCATGGCGCCGCTGGGAGCCACCTTCAAGGATGTCTTCTGGACCGGCAACTATGCGCTGACACTGCCCAACGCGGCCATGATCCAAAAGCTCCAGTGGGAGTTCCTGGATCGAGCCCATCCTCCGGCGAGCACTGCACTCCAAATCGAGGGCCTGCCGTCTACCGACGCCACCGCCGCCATTGAATTCATGGCAGTCGGCCGTTAACGCGACTCGCCGCGGATCAGGTCTTCGTAGGATTCGCGCTCGCGCACCACGCGCCACTGATCGCCGTCGACCATCACTTCAGCTGGCCGTCGGCGTGCGTTGTAAGTGGAGGCCTGCGCAAACCCGTAGGCGCCCGCCGTGGAAATCGCCAGCACGTCGCCCGGCATGACATCGGGCATGTCGCGGTCGCGCGCCAGGAAGTCGCCGGTCTCGCACACCGGCCCCACCACATCCGCACGTATTCGGCGACTATTGTTCTGGCGTACCGGCAGAACATCGTGATAAGCGCCGTAAAGCGCGGGCCGGATCAGATCGTTCATGGCCGCGTCGACGATCACAAATTCTTTTTCGCCAGTCGTCTTGCGGTACAAGGTCTTGGTCAGCAGAACACCGGCAGCCGCCACGATCGATCTTCCCGGCTCCAGGACCGCATGCAGGCCGCGGCCTTCCAGTCGCTGCTTCAAACAGTTAACGAAAGCCTCGATGGATGGTGTGACCTCGTCCGGTTTGTAGGCAACACCCAGGCCACCTCCCAGATCCGCGTGACGAATGTCGAAGCCCTTGGCCCGTAGCCGTTCGATCAGAGCCAATACGCGATCCACTGCTTCCATCAGCGGCCCCGGGTCCAGGAGCAGCGACCCGATGTGGCAGCTCACCCCTTCGAGAAGCAGGTTCTCGTGGTTTCGTGCGCGCTCGTAGATGCCTTCCGCTTCCCCGATATCGACGCCAAATTTGTGCGCCAGCTTCCCCGTGGAAATGTAATCGTGCGTATCGGTCTCGACGTCCGGATTAACGCGCAAAGCCACGCGGGCCTTCACGTCGCGGCGATGCGCCAAAGCGTCTATCAGCGCCAGCTCCGGCTCCGACTCGCAATTGAAATTGAAAATTCCCGCCGCCAGCGCCTCGTCAATCTCGCCCGCGGTCTTCCCGACTCCGGAAAATACCACCTTCGCCGGATCGCCGCCCGCCTGCAACACGCGAAACAGCTCTCCGCCCGAAACGATGTCGAACCCCGCACCGGCCTCGGCCAGCAGCCGCAGTACCGCGAGGTTTCCATTCGCCTTCACCGCATAGCAAATGGTGTGCGGCATGGCGCCGAAAGTCTGGTCATAGGCACGGAAGTTCGCCAGGATAGCCGCGGCCGAATACACGTAGCACGGAGTGCCCACGCGCGCGGCGATCTCCGCCAGCGCGACCCCCTCGCAATACAGCGCATGCTCGCCGTAGTGAAACTGATTCATCCTTTATCCGATCACCTGCATTGCAACCAGGGTCTGGTCGTCGGTGAGCACAACACCATCTCGAAAGTCATCCAACTGCTTGAAGATTTGGTCCACGATCGCGCGCGGCGTTTTCTTGTCGTACTTGGTCAAGAGCCGCTGAACCCGCGGCCGTCCGAAGTGGTCTTCAGCAGCGTTCAACTGATCTTCGACGCCATCCGAGAACAGCAGCAGCGTATCGCCGGATTCCGCTTGAAAGCAGACTTCGTCGTAGGTCTGATGTTCCAATAGTCCGATCGGCACGCCCTCAGCCTTGGCAGTAATGATCTCTCCGCCGCGCGAAATCAGCAGCGGCTCGGCGCCGGCGTTGGAGATCGTCATGCAATGCGTGCGCGGTTCCCACAGCAGAACCATGAGCGTCGCGTAAACCGCGTCCACCTTACGTTCCAGCAGTGCTTCATTCAGCGACTGCATCAGCATCGCGGGACTCCGGCGTCGCGGCGTGAGAATCCGCAGCAGTCCGCTGATTAGCGCTCCGTAGAGTGCCGCGGCCGCTCCCTTGCCGCTCACATCACCGAAAGCAATGACCGCGTATTCGTCGCCTTGTTCAAAGAATTCGTAAACGTCCCCGGATATCTCACGGGCGGCACGCGAGCGTATGGCGATCTCCAGACCGCGAATATCGGCCTCGCGCGGCAGCAAGACTTTTTGCAGTTTGCGAGCAGCCTTCAGATCCTGGTCCATGCGCTGCTCGCGGCCGGCAATTTCTTCGTAAAGGCGCGCGTTTTCGACGGAACTGGCAATCTGCGGCGCCAGCAGCGCCAGCGTCCGCTGATGCTCTTCGGTGAAGTTGCCGATTCGCTCGCTCTCCATGTTCAGCACGCCAACCACGCGGTCCTGCACCATCAACGGGACGGCCATTTCGGAATAAATATCGGGCTGCGACGCGATATAGCGCGCGTCTTGCGTGGTATTTACCACGCGCACGGTCTGCCGCGATTCGGCCGCTGCGCCGGTGATTCCGGTGCCCAGCGCAATATTATCCAGATCGATGCGCTTGTCGTAGCGAACGCTGAAGCGATGGCGCAGCAGCTTCTTCTCCGCGTCCACCAGCAGGATGCTGAAGGCATCGTAGTTGATCAAGGTTCGCACGGAGGCGGCCAGCTTGCCCAGCAGCTCGTCCAGATCCAGAATCGAGCTGAACTCCTGGGAGAGCTGCGCGAGCGCGCGAAATGTTCGGTTCTGTTGATGCACGCGCCGGTAGAGATTGGCATTTTCAATCGACCCCGCGACCCGGGAAGCAATCAGGCGCATGAGCCGCCGGTCCTGATCGCTAAAGGCCCGCAGACGAGTGGACTGCACATCAATCACGCCGACCAGCTTGCCGCGCACCATCATCGGCACCGCGAGCTCACTTTGTACGGCATCCAGCGCGACCAGATAACGCGGGTCAGTGCGCACATCTTCCACCAGCACCGGTTCGCGGCTGAGCGCCGCGGCTCCCACCACGCCTTCGCCGAGCCCGATGACCATGCTGCGCACGATTTCTTCGCGGTGGCCGATAGCGTAACGGATGCGCAGTCCCTGGGTGCGTTCGCCGTAGAGCAGGATGGCGAACAGATCGTAGGGCACCACTTCCTGGATGATCCTCGCCACGTTCGCGAGAAGCTGGTCGAGATCCAGCGTCTCGGCCGTGATGCGCGATACCTCCAGCAGGAAGTCGAGCAACTCGGCGCGTTCGCGGAACGCTTCGCCGGTCTTACGTGGGGTGGCCATGTGGGAGGCTTAGGCCGCCGTGGCCTCCACGATCTTCACGCTGGCGCTTGCGCCCACGCGGTTGGCGCCCGCCGCTGCCATAGTTTGTAGGTCTTCGAGAGTGCGCACGCCCCCGGAAGCTTTCACGCCCATTGCCGGACCCACCGTACGCCGCATCAGCGCCACGTCCGCGGCAGTGGCGCCACCCGGACCAAAGCCGGTCGAGGTCTTCACAAAATCGGCTCCGGCTTCCTTCGCGAGCAGGGACGCGGCTACTTTTTGTTCGTCATTGAGCAGCGCGGTCTCGAGAATCACTTTGACGATCGCTCCGCCGCCATGCGCGGCATCGACCACTGCTTTGATATCGGCACGCACCGCGTCGGGATTCCCGCCGCGCAGTTCGCCAATATTTAGCACCATGTCAATTTCCTGCGCTCCGTCGCGAATGGCCGCGGCGGTTTCTCTAACCTTGATCTGAGTGGCGCTGGCGCCGAGCGGAAAACCAACCACCGAGCAAACCTTCACCGGCGAACCCGCCAGCTCGCCTGCCACCAATCGAACCCAGTAAGGATTCACGCAGACGGCAGCGAAGCGGTAGTGGCGCGCTTCCGCGCACACCTTGCGAATATCGGCGGCGGTAGCCTCCGGTTTCAACAAAGTGTGGTCGATCAGGGCGGCAATGGAGGAATCAAAGTCCGGCACAGAACTGATCGTAGCATAGGGGTTTTTCGCGTACTTTCGGTATACTAAGTGGATGGAAGCCGTACTATCGCCCTCGATTGTCGATCTAGAAACGGAGTATCTTCTCCAGAATTACGCCCGTTACCCGGTGGTCCTCCAGCGCGGTAAAGGCTGTTACCTTTACGATACTTCCGGCAAGCGCTATCTCGATTTGCTGGCAGGCATTGGCGTAAACGCCCTGGGACACGCGCATCCGCGCCTCACCAAAGTGATTCGCGAACAGGCCGGGCGTCTGATACACACGTCGAATCTTTATTACCACGAGTACGCAGGTCCTCTCGCCGAGCGTCTTTCCCGCGCCAGCGGCTTGGCGCGCATTTTCTATTGCAACTCCGGCGCAGAGGCCAACGAGACCGCGCTCAAGATGGCCAAGGCCCACGGCCATGCCATCTCGCCCGACAAATTTGAGATCGTCGCTCTCGACAATTCTTTCCACGGACGCACCATCGGAGCGCTTGCGGTGACCGGGCAGGAAAGTTACCGCCGCGATTTCGAGCCCCTGATGCCGGGAGTTCATTTTGTTCCGCGCAACGACATCACCGCGCTGGAGCAGATGGTTTCCGAACGCACCGCCGGAATTATTTTGGAGCTTGTACAAGGCGAAGGCGGCATCTATCCGATGACCGAAGCGTATATCCGCAAGGCACGCGAACTAGCGGACCGCTATAACGCAATCCTGATTTTCGATGAGATCCAGTGCGGCGTGGGACGCACCGGTACTTACTTTGCTTACCAATTGCTGGATCCAGCGGTGATGCCCGACGTAATGACCGCCGCCAAACCTGTGGCCTGCGGACTGCCTTTGGGAGTAGTGGCCTCAAATGAGCGTGCCGCGGCGGGGCTCGGCAAGGGCAAACACGGAACCACCTTCGGTGGAGGTCCGCTGGTGTGCCGCGTGGGCCTGGAGTTCTTCGATATTCTCGACGAACTGCTACCGCACATCTCGGAGATTGGAAGCTATTTCAGGATGCGCCTCACCGAACTTTCACAGCGCCATTCATTCATCAAGGAAGTGCGCGGCGTGGGGTTGATGATCGGCGTGGAGCTCGAATTCCAGGGCAAGCAACTGGTGCTCGATTGCATCGAGCAAGGCGTCTTGCTGAATTGCACGCACGACTACACGCTGCGGATGCTGCCGCCCTATATCATCACCGAGCAGGAAGTGGACCGCGCGATCACGGTGCTGAAGCGGGTGTTCAAGAACGCGAAGCCGCCGGCCCTTGTGAGCTAGAGAAGTTCTTCGCGCCCAGCTTTTTCCAGACGGCGGACGAGTTCCCCGACTTCCTGCGCCCGGCTGCGGTCGGCTACCAGCAGGGCGTCGGGCGTATCGACGACGATCAGATCCTTCACGCCCAGCAGCGCTACCAGCTTGCCTTGGGCGTCGACATAATTGCCGGTGCTCGACTCGGTGATGGAATCCGAAAGCAGCGCGTTGCCCTGCGCGTCGCGCTTTTGCAGCTCATAGACGGCGTTCCAACTGCCGACGTCGTTCCATCCGAAATCGCCTGCGGGAATGCCGCTCACGTTGGGAGCGCGCTCCATCACCGCGTAGTCGATCGAAATGTTGTCGCACTGTGGGAAGGCTGTGGCGAGACTCGCCGAAAATTTACTACTGGTGAAAGGCGGCAAGCCCGCAAGCAGGTGTTCGGTCTTGGGCAGGAAGCGCCGCAGAGCGTCCAGCAATACCGACGTCTTCCAGAAAAACATGCCCGCGTTCCAATAGAAATTCCCGGCCGCGAGAAATTGTTCGGCCGTCGCGGCGTTCGGTTTCTCGCGAAAACTCACGACCCGAACTGCTTTACGCTCGCCGGCCGCCACGCCTTCCGGAAATTCGATATAGCCGTAGCCAGTCTCCGGCCAGCGCGGCTGGATGCCGAGCACCACAATATTGCCCTCGGCGGCAGACTGGAAAGCGGGACGCAGCAGACGCACATACTCGCGAGGCTTGGCGATCACGTGGTCCGCGGGAAAGACCCCCATCAGTGCGTTGGGATCGAGAGATTGCATGATGTGCGCCGCGAGCCCGATTGCAGGAGCCGTGTTGCGCTGCGCCGGCTCGGCCAGAATCTGGCGTTTGGGAACTTCCGGAAGCTGCTTCACGATCTCGGCGCGAAGCTGCGGGCTGGTGAGAATCCACAGGCGCTCGGGAGGCAGCACCGGCGCCAAGCGATCGACCGTCTGCTGAATAAGGGTGCGGTCGCCGAAGAACTTCAGCACCTGCTTGGAGCGGTCGCGCCGGCTACGCGGCCAAAACCGGGTGCCGCGGCCGCCCGCGAGAATCAGACCATATTGATGAGACATGGAAACCCGACGCTACTCGATCGGAATTCCGCGCACCAGCTTTAGCGTGCGGTTCCATCGCGTCTTCGTGAAAAAGTTCTTCGCCAGATCTAGATAATGGCTGCCGCTATCGCCGGCCCATTCCTCGGTGGGAGCATCATAGGACCAGAAGATCACCAGCGGCTTGCCAATGATGTTCTCACGCGGCACGAAGCCCCAATAGCGGCTGTCGAGTGAGTTCTCGCGATTGTCGCCCATGGCGAAATAGTTCTCGGCCGGCACCACCAGTTCGCCGTTCTGAACGTGGTTGGCGAGCATCTCCTGCGCCCGGTCCGCCACAGGACCGTAAGGTTGCGATGGAAAATTATCACGGTAAGGTTCGACTCGCGGATCGATGTGCTGCGTGTACGGCTCGGTAAGCGGCTTGCCGTTCACATACACAACTTTGTCCACGATGTGAATGTGATCGCCGGGCACGCCAATTACCCGTTTTACGAAGTTCTGGCGGATGTCCATGGGATAGCGGAACACGATCACGTCGCCGCGTTTCGGCTCGGTGTAGGGCAGCAGGTGCTTGGTGATCGGGTCCGTTGGGGCGTATGAAAGCTTATCTACCAAAAGATGATCCCCGATCAGAACCGTGGACTCCATCGAGCCGGTAGGCACGATAAAAGCCTGCACCAGTGTAGTGGT